>Ga0265316_10004820_pt1 | contig 13310 bp, 9 predicted proteins | sample 4522metaG_FD_202092 | JGI IMG/M metagenome (GOLD analysis project Ga0265316, IMG submission 202092) | Rhizosphere microbial communities from Carex aquatilis grown in University of Washington, Seatle, WA, United States - 4-5-22 metaG | ecosystem: Host-associated > Plants > Roots > Rhizosphere >... | reverse complement strand
GAAGTCCTGCTCGACGCCAATCATCCGTTGGCGGGCGTCGATCTGACGTTTGACGTCGAGATCGTCGCGGTGCGCCCGGCGACGCCCGAAGAGATCGAGCGCGGTCAGCCCTCCGGCGCAGGTTGTTCATGCCGCGAGGGCGCGAGCCAGGAAAGCTGCGGGTGCGCCGACGGCGAGGGTCAGCAAAGTTGCGCGTGCGCTGACGGTGACGGCCAGGAAAGCTGCGCGTGCAACGACAGCGAAGCCAAGGAAGGTTGCACCTGCAACGATGGCGAAAGCAAAGCAGGCGCGGGCGCCGACGATGGTTGCGCCCACGGCCAATGCACGTGCGGCTGAGCGGCCTACGCTCCCAAGCGGATTGTCATCTATTAGATGACATTTGCGTCGCTGACGAGCGTGACGGCTTTGTCTTCGTAAGAAGCTATAGAGCGGATGTTTGCAGCCATTGCTTGGCGGGCAGCTTCGAGGAGATTGTCATCTATTAGATGACATTGGAATTCGCGGTTGGCTGCGAACGTGCGAGTGGTGGAAAGGTTGCGACTCCGGCGGGCGAACTGCGCCTGGGGGCGGGTGAGCTGCGGCTCCGGCGGGCGAACTGCGCCTGGGGGCGGGTGAGCTGCGGCTCCGCGTGAGCGAACTGCGCCTCCGGGCGGGCGAGCTGCGCCTGCGGCGGGGAAGCCGTGGCTGCGACGCGCAAGGCTGTGGCTCGCGGCGCCCGCTCAGTCCGGCGTCGGGTATGATGGAGCCCATGGCTCCTCAGCCGCGGAAAATCGTCGGGGTCGTCTGGCGGACCGCAAGACGCGCAGCTAGAATGATCCATTATGATCGCCACTCCGCTGAATTCCGCCAGCCGCCGCGTGAACGAATCCGCCTGGAATATCCTGTTTCGCGAAGCCCGGACGCATAGCACCTGGCTCGACCAGCCCATCGAAGACGAGCTCCTGCACCAGCTTTACGACCTGATGAAGTGGGGCCCGACCAGCAGCAACTGCTGCCCGGCCCGAATCCTCTTCCTGCGCACCCAGCAGGCGAAGGAACGGCTGCGCCCGGCGTTGAGTCCGGGCAATGTCGACAAAACGATGAAGGCACCCGTCACCGCCATCCTCGCCTACGACTCGAAATTTTACGAGCTGATGCCGCGGCTTTTCCCCCCGGCTCCGGGCCTGAAGGACATGTTCGCGCAGTCGCCGGAATTAGCGGCCGTGACCGCGATGCGCAACGGCACCCTGCAGGGCGGGTATTTCATCCTGGCGGCGCGTTCGCTCGGCCTCGATTGCGGTCCGATGTCCGGTTTCGACAACGCCAAGGTCGACCGGGAATTTTTCTCGGTCCCGATTGCAGGATCGAGTGCCGTGAAGTCGAACTTCCTGTGCAATCTCGGTTATGGGGATGTCACGCGACTCCATTCGCGCGGCCCGCGTCTCGAATTCAGCGAAGCCTGCCAGGTGCTCTGACTGGCCGCCAGGCTACGCGGTGTTGTTCTTCGCCGGCTTGACGGGCAACTCGACGACAAAGGTGGCGCCCTTGCCCGGACCGTCGCTATGCGCGACCAGGTTTCCGCCGAGTTCCTTGGCCGCATTCGCGCTGCTGTGGAGGCCGAAGCCGTGGCCTTCTTTGCGTGTCGTGAATCCGTAGTTGAAGATGCGCTGCATGTTCTCCGGCGGGATGCCCACGCCATTGTCGATCACCTGAATTTGAATCCGCCCCGGTGCACTTAGGACGGTGCGGATCGTCACGCGCTTCCCGGCACATTCCGCTTCATCGCAGGCGTATTTGGCGTTGCGGATCAGGTTGACGAGAATTTGCAGCACCTTGTGCTTTTCGATCTCGATCGCGGCCTCATACTGAAAATCCCGCACCAGCGTCACGTTGTGCCGGGTCAGGGCACCAGCGTTGATCCGGATGGCGTCGTCGATCATCTCGCTCACTTTCACAGTCTCCGTCACGCCCGCCAACCGCGCATAAGTCTGCTGCATGGCGACGATGTCCTTGATGTGCTCGATGTTTTTCCGCAGCGATTCCATTTCCTTCACGCAGACTTCCTGGGCAGTGGCCATATGCCCGCTCAGATTCTTCAGGAAGCCGGGGATCTGCTGGCCTTTCTCGTCGGTGGACAAATAGCCTGGCGCCCGGGCGTTTTCGACGAGCAGGTCGGCCGTCTTCGTGAGGCTGGGGATTTTGAATTGTCTGATTTTATCCACGATCAGCGAGGCAGACACGTTCACGCTGTTGAGCACGTTACCGACGTTGTGGAGTACGTTGGTGGCGACTTCGGCCATGCCGGCCTGGCGGGAAGCGAGCAGCAATTGTTTGTGCGTGTTCTCGACCTCCCGCTCCATCCGCGTGCGTTCCTCGATCTCTTGCTCCAGCCGTTCGGTCTTATCCTCCAGCTCGGCTTCCGTTTTTTTGCGCTCCTCGATTTCCACGGCGAGCGTCTGATTCGTCTTATGCAGCCGGCGTTCGCGTCGCAGCACGCGGACGGTCTGGGCGGCGATCGCCCCGATCAGGACGGTCAGCAAGACGATGAACCAGGGCTGTTGCCAGATGGGCGGGAGGACCACGAATTGCACCCGGGCCGGAGTCGGCGACACGTTCAAATCCCGATCCCGCACCCGCACCTCGACCCAGTGCGGCCCGGGCGGCAACTCCAGGAATACGCGGTTGGTCTCCGCGGTGAATTTGGTCCATGGGCCGTCATCCAGCCGTTGCGAATAGCGCAGATCGCTTTCCTGCGTGCGCCACCAGGGAGAGTGGCCCCGCCAGGCGATCACAGTATTGCCCGGCTGCGACACCCGCGCCACCGCGGTGACGATCTCGGCGCGCGGCGCAACTTGTTCCCGGGCGTATCGAATGGTCGAAAAATTACCCATGGGCGGGCCATTGGGTTTGTTCCCGGGCAGCACCCGGCGCAGCCAACTGCGGGAGCATTGATTGATCCAGAGCGCGCCATCGGCCGTTTGCTTGAATCCGCCGCCCTCGAAGTTGATCACCAGTTTGGCGTCGAGAAAAGCGTCCGTCGTCCATTCCTTCCCATCGAAGTAACTGATGCCCTTGCTCGTCCCGGCCCATAAATGGTCATCGCGATCACAAAACAGCGCGGTGATGGCGTTGGACTTCAGTCCGTCCTCGGTGCCGTACCGGGTCACGTGTTTGCCATCGAACATCAACAGCCCTTCCCCCCGCGTGCCGAGCCACAGTTTTCCCTCCCGCGAAGTGCACAAAGCATCGATGAAGCCGTTCGGAATGGCCGTCGAGCGTGTCCACGTTTTTCCGTCAAACTGCATCAGACCTCTAAAGGAGCCCGAAAACAGGGTGCCGTCGGCCAGTTGGACGATGCCGTTGGAACATCGGCCGAGAATGAGCGGGCCGTCGCGATTCTGCCACGCCCGGTCCTCCTCGGGAGGGCCCAGGTGGGGATCGTACTGCAGAATCCCGCCTTCACTTCCGGCATAACTGCGGCCGTTGACGTACGTGCCGAACCAGAGGCTTCCGTCCGCCGATTCGAAGACGGCGCGATAGTCGATCATGGAGCCGAATTGAGGCCGCACGTTCTCGTGGGTTTTGCGGCGCCAGGTCGTCCCGGTCAGCCAGGCTGAGGCGGCTTTGCCATCGTGCGAGCCGGCGGACCACAATTGTCCCTGGCGCGTGCACAACAGGGCGTAAGGCGAGCTCATCAAACCGTCTTCCACGCCATACCGCAGCCAGTTTTTGCCGTCGAAAGAGACCACGCCATCGTCCACGGCTACAAACCACTGCCGGCCGTCGGGCGTCTCGCACTGAAAATTGAGCCCGTCATATTTTCGCCACCGACTTTTCCGGTAGTCGATCTTCTGCACCTCATCTCCGCTCCCGAGCAGCCAGAGATCGCCCGCTTGCGATTCGTGCAGCAGGATCTTGGAGGAGGGCAGGGGTAACTCTGGCGCACCCTGGGACTGCCACCGGCCATCCTGGTATCGGGAAATTCGGGCCAGACCGCCGAACCACACGGTCCCGTCCTGGGTACCCGCGATCGAACGAACGAGGTTATCCACGCCGAGCAGGTCGGTCAGGCTGAAGTAAGCCCAGGTGTCTTTGACCGGGTCATATTGGCTGATGCGGAAATCGGGATTCCCGCTGCCCACCCACACTCTACCATCGCTGTCTTGAAATATCGACCGCTGCCCGTTTCCCGGAACGTAGCCATCAGCCTCGGTAAAATTGCGCCAGGCGGCGGGATCTTCGTGGCCTGGGCGATGCGGATCGTGGCGAACCAATTCCCCCGTCGACAGCGCGTACCAGATCATCCCATCCCGGGTTTCGTAGATTTCGGACAGTTCCCTCAGCGGGATGTTTTCCGGCAAGCTGACGACGGTCGCATCGGGAAAGGATTTCCCCAGTGCTTCGCTTTGACTCGCGGCAGTGTACAGAACGAAGTGCCGGTCTTGCGCGTGCAGGATGAATTCGTCGGAACCCGCCCAGATGCTGCCGTCGGCGGCCACGAGCAAACTGTTGATGAGCGCCTTGCGCTCGGATCCGGTGGGGAAAACTCGTACCCATCTGCCACCGGAAAAACAGCTGATGCCGTCGTCGGTCCCGGCGTAAATCTGTCCATCTTTTGCGCCGCAAAGGGCGTTGGGTGCGCTCCCGACCAGTCCGTCCGCGGGCTTGAACGACTGCCATCGCTCGCCGTCGAAGCGCATGACTCCGTCGGCGACGCCGAACCACATCGCGCCGTCGTTACCCTCGGCCATGCAGCGGGGATTCTTCCCTTCCAGCTCGGTGATTTTTTGCCATCGCCACGGATCCAGGAACGGATCGCCCGTTTTCGGCGCGTAAGGCTGCACTGCCCGCAATGCCGGCATCAGCGTGAGCAGGAGACAGCATCCAATAACGATCCGACCGAAATGCCGTTGCGGTGGGCAGCCGGGCTTGTCCCCGGTATTTTTGCCGCGCGTGAAAAGCAGGGATTTCATGGGGTGCCCCGCGATCTTCCACGCCGTCCGGCCTGAGACAATACCGATATGGATTGTACCTTGGCGCTGGTCTCGCTCCGAAGTGATTGTCATCTTTTAGATGACAATGACGGTGACCGCTGGACGCAGCGCTGCGGCGCGGATGCGCCAACACGTCGTTCAGCGGCGCGGTTCAGTGGCGCGTCGGTCAGCGGCGCTGTTCGGCGGGCCACTGCTGGGCGATGATGCGTTTCGCCTCGTCCAGAATGGTCTGGATCAGCGGGGTGGGTTCGCCCCACCACATGGCCACTATCTCGACCGGGTCGAAACCGTCTAGCGGCAGCATGCGGACGCCGGCGTGCCGCACGGTTTCCGGCGCGTTCACCGTCACCCCGAGGCCGTAGCCGTTGGCGACATACTGCATGATCAATTCCACCGAACTGGCCTCGATCGAAAGCGGCCAGTCGACCCAGAGGCGTTTGAGACCTTTTTGGAAGAGGCGGCTGATGTTTTCCTCCGCCGGCAGGCTGATCAGCGGTTCGTCGATATGCGCGCGCTTCCACAGCTCGGCCGCCGATTTGATCTTGGAACTCTTCGGCACGAGCAACGCCAGTGGCAGGCTCAGCAACGGCAGATACCGGATGCGGCCCGGCGGCTTGCCGTCGAGCGGCGTGATGGCGAGGTCGATCGCGCGTTCCTGCAACCACGCCACGAGTTCCGGGGTGAAGCCCGAGCGCAGGTTGAGCTGCAGACCCGGATGCACGGCCCGCAACCGCGCCATCGCGGCGGGCAGGTAATCGCGCAGCACGAATTCGGCGGCGCCCAGCCGCAGCATCGGAGCCGGATGTTTGCGCAGCGTGGCCGCGACCGTATCGAGCTGGTCGAAAAACTGCCGGACGAACGCGTACAACTTTTCGCCCTCCGTCGTGAGCCGGAACGGATTTCGCTCGAAAAGCCGCACGCCGAGATCCTGTTCGAGCAGGAGAATCTGGCTGCTGACGGCGGGTTGCTGGATGCCGTAGGGCATGTGACGCACGGCGCTGCTGATGCCGCGGTGCCGGGCGACGTAATAGAATAACTCCAGATGATGGATGTTCATGGGGCGCCTTGGGGAAACGCAGAGAGCCAGAGAGAAGGGGGCGAGGCAACGCACTTTATGGAGATGCTCCGCACCACCGGCGGCGCCATCGGCTCACGCGATAGCGGGCATCGGTATTATCGATTAACGGTGCACCAGTCGGATCGGTTACTTTGGGCGCGTTCTAAACAGCCATGTCTCCTGCGCCTCACTCCTTGACCCTTGCGCTCGCACCGATTGCGCCGCTTCGCCTCGGCGAAAGCTGTGGCGACATGTCGGGAGTGGTCCCTTCGGGCGGCATCATCCGCATGAGCCCATGACGCCTCACTCCGACCAACCACACCCGCTGCGATAAGGCGCACCGCGCAGAACTCCCACCTCCCTCGACTCCTCAGCACCATGATCACCTCCGGCATCATTATCCTCCTTTTGGTCGTGCTCGTCGCGACGGATTCCGTCGAAGACCACACGCCGCCTGTCGAATAGTCCGTCGCCACGCCGGCCATCCGGCGCAACGCCAAACCATCCATCACCATGAAACCAATAGCTGTATTTGGGCTCGCCGCCATTCTCGGCTGCACGTCTCTCCTCGCCGCTCCGTCGGTCTTCGAACAGGCTGCCGGACGAATCATCAACGCGATTATGCCTCCGGCCAAACAGCAAGAGCTGTTCAACAAGGCGGTCGATCGCATGACCGACCAACTCGCCCAGAAGAAGAGCCTGCCACCGGCCTGCACGGAGGAAATGCGGACGGCTCTGCGCGATTTTATGGGCAAGTTTGTCAATGAAGGCGTGTTGACCAAGCTGATGGCCTCACAATATCGCGACAAGCTAACCGAGGAGGAGATGCTGACGCTGGCGGCCTTTCTCGAGTCATCGGTCGGGCAGAAAATGGTGAACAAGACCATCGCTCTCGCCCCCGACAAGGAACGCCTGAATCGGGACATGAAAGACGTCCTTGATGCCAAAAAGGGCGAACTCGTCGGTGTGATGGTCCGGGTCATGGGAAAATACGGCGTCGCGGTGAACTGACGACGGCGCACCGGTTTTGAGCTGACCACCCGCCATGAAAATCCACCACTGTCTTTCGCGTCTCGCCGTAGCTTCGGTCGCGCTTGCGCTGGCCGGTTGCGTCTCGGCCAAATACAAATCCGCCGCCAAAGACACGCCGCCGGCAGTAGCGCTCAATCTCACGGCGGCCCAACCGCCGGTCGAGGCGACCGTCAACACCGTGATTGTCTTTCATGGACCCGGCGCCTGGAAGCGCGACGCCTATTGGGACGAGTATGTTGTTTCCGTCGCCAACCGCAGCAACTTGCCGCTGGTCGTAGATGCTGCGACGTTGACCGATTTCCGCGGCGACTCGATCGCGCCGGGCGACAATCCCTGGCTCCTCGAAAAGGCGAGTCTCTCGCGCCAGGATGAAATCAACCGCCGGGCGAAGAACGCACTCGTGCAAATCGGTCAAGGATACGTCGTGGTGGGAATGTCCGGCACGATTGTGGGGGTGACGATCGCAGGAATCACCGGCACTGCGGCGGCGGGTGGGGGTGCGTTCGCGGCCAGCCTGGCCGGTGTCGCCATTCTGCCCTTTTACATCGGCGGCACGGTTTACCGGAACATCAGCAATCGGCATGATATTGAGCGCGAGTTTGCGCACCGCCGGCTGGAGCTGCCGGCGACCGTCGCCCCGGGCGGCATGGCGCAAGGCAGCCTCTTCTTCCGCATCGCGCCCGGCCCGCAACGCCTCGTGCTGAGCGGGCGCTCGGGCGCCGAGCCTGTGGAGATCGCCATCGGACTTGCGCCGCTCATGGGCCTGCACCTCACACCGGCTGCCGGCACGCCACCACCCGCGACAGGCACGCCGCCCCAACGGCCATCAACATCTTCGCCAAAAATGGCGAATAATCCCTAGCCATCAACCGGCCACCGCCCCCCTAAAAATGTCCACCAGCCATCAACCGCGTTCTTCGAAAACCGGGATTCTCTCCCTCGTGCAACGCTGCATCGCGGCCGTCCTCGCTTGCGCGCTGCTGAACGGGTGCACCACCGTACAGTCCGTCTCGAAAACGGACTTCGTCAAACTCACGTCGCTCGTCCGGGTGGGCGATACGGCTACCTGCACCCTGCGGGACGGCTCGCAAGTCGTGCTTAAAATCACCTCCGTCGAACCGGATACTCTGGTCGGCGATGCCCGCCGCGTGCCTGTGGCTGACGTCGTTCACGTGGAAATCCGGCGTTTCTCGTCCGGCAAGACCGTGCTGCTTTGTGTGGCCGTCGTCCTGGGACTGGTCGCAGTCGCGGGAATCGCCTATGCGGCGCACCCCATGAGCCTCGGCCCCTTGTAATGACGGAAACGGGCAGAGCCCTCGCGCCAGTTACAGGTCGACAGCTCAAGCCAGTCGAGCCGCCCAGTCCCCCAAGCACGGATCGATCGGTTTGTCGGCATCGCGGCATAAAGCCGCTCCTACAGTTTGTCCTCGATGCCCCGGGACTGCTTACCCACCCGGCCGGCGCCATTCTTTCAGGCGATGCTCTGTATTCAGATTATCGATTAACGCTCCGCCGGTCGGATCGGTTAAGCTGAGCGCATCCTAAACCACCATGTCTCCTGACGCCTCACTCCGACCAACCACACCAGCTGCGATAAGGCGCACCGCGCAGAACACCCACCTCCCTCGAATTCTCAGCACCATGATCACCTCCGGCATCATTATCCTCTTTTTGGTCGTGCTCGTCGCGACGGATTCCGTCGAAGACCACACGCCGCCCGTCAAATAGTCCAGCCCAACGCAATCCAGCCAATCGACCGAAACAGCCTCATGAAAAAAATTCTTTTACTCCTGTTGCTCGCCGCCGCCGCTCTTTCCGGTGGCTGCCTCTGCCTCCTCGAAGACGCCGCGCTGGCGCCTTACGACAAGGCTGTCCGGCAAGGGCGTATGGCGCCCTCCGAATACCAACGGATGCGCGACGAGGTGGATCGTTACACCTGGGGAACGCCTCCGCCACCCGCGAAATTTCCCCGCTGACGCACCGCACACCCTTCCATGAAAACCTCCACCGCTTCGCTTCTGCTCGCCGCGCTCTTCGGCGCCGCTTCGCTGCTCCACGCCCAAACGCCGCTGTCGCCGCGCTCCGGCGCCACCACGTACGACAATGTCACCGATTTTTCCTACGCCGGTCGCGCGGCGATCGGCGAGGGCTCCCGCCCGCTCGGCGAGATCGACAGCTTTCAGGCCCGCGTGGGTTGCGTGTCGGCGTGGCCCCTCAACCCGGACACCACGCTGCTGGCGGGGGTAGGTGCGCAGTGGTTTGAATTCCACCCGCCGGCCGGAAGTCCCGTACCAGAGCGGCTCGGCTGCTTTTCGCTCAAGCTCGGCGTGAACCGCCAGCTTGGTCCGGCGTGGTCGTTGCGGATCGAGGCCGATCCCGGGATCTACAGCGACTTCGCGGGCAACGGAGGCGATTTCGGCGCACCAGTCGCGCTGCGTTTCGTCTATGCCGCGAGCCGGGAGCTGCAGTGGGTGGTCGGCGTGAACTACGACTGGCGCAGCGGCCACCCGCTGCTTGGCGGCGTGGGTGTGCGTTGGCAGTTCGCCCCGGATTGGACACTGGCCTTTCTTCTGCCCGCGCCGCGGGTCGATTGGGCCGTCACGAAAAACTTCGGCCTCTTCGCCGGCGCGAGTCTGCGTGGCGGCACGTTTCGCGTCGCCGACAATTTCGGCCGGATCCGCGGCCGGCCTGAACTCGATCAGCAGATCGTCGATTATCGCGAAATCGCGTTCGGTGCCGGCGCACGCTGGCAACTCTCGCCGGCCACTGCGCTCCACCTCGCCGTCGGGCGGATGCTCGACCGGCGGTTCGAGTTCCACGACCGCAACCTGTTGCTCAATGGCGATGGCGCCGCCACCGGGCAGCTCACCATCACCCGTGTGTTCTGAGGCGGCCCATCCGCAACCCAGCAACATTTTCCAACCATGCGTGGCGACGAATTCTTTCTGCGTTCCTCGAAACAGCCGCTGTTCGCGAAGCTGCATCCGCGGGTGGCCGCTTTCTTGAAGGGTTACTTCGCGAAGGAGAAGGTCATTCCCTTCGGCGATCGTTTTGTGGTGAACACCAACTTCCCGCCGTATCCCAGCGCGGCCTTCAATCGGATGGTCGGGCAGTTTACTCAATCCGACACGGCTGCGGCACGCCGGCTCTTTTCGGTGACGCTGGCGGTCACCAATCGGTGCCCCTTCAACTGCTGGCATTGCTACAACGCCGGGCGCAGTCAGACCGACGTGCCGCTCGCGGTGTGGAAAAATCTCGCGGGCGAATTGCAGGATCTAGGCGCGGTGATGGTGACGTTGACCGGCGGCGAGCCGCTCCTGCGCGACGACCTGGCCGACATCGCCCGGGCATTCGACGAGCGCTCGTGCGTGGTCGTGGGCACGACCGGCGACGGCCTGACGCCGGACCGGGCGCGGCGCTTGCGCGACAGCGGCGTGTTCGCCGTCGGCATCAGCCTCGACGCGACCGAAGAGGCGGAGCACGACCGGCGGCGCGGCCGGCCCGGCGCTTTCCGGACGGCACTCCAGGCGGTGCAGGTCGCCCGCGACAACGGGCTTTATCCGTATGTGGTCACCGTCGTCACCCGCGACCTGCTGCCCCGCGAGAGATTCCTGCCGTTGCTGCGATTTGCGGGCGATGCCGGCGCGCTCGAAGTGCATGTGCTCGAGCCCAGCGCCTCGGGCAAGTTGACGGGACAAACCGACGTGCTGCTCACGGCTGGAGAGCGGCGGCAGCTCCTCGCCTATCAGGAGGAGGTCGCGCACGACGACAGCCTGCCGATTCTTTCTTCCTTCAGCTATCTGGAGTCGCCGGAAGCGTTCGGCTGCGGCGCCGGGCTGACGCACATCTACATCGACGGCGGGGGCGAAGTCTGCCCGTGCAACCTCGTGCCGCTGTCGTTCGGCAACCTCACCCGCGAGCCGTTCGGCCAGATTCTAAAACGGATGGGCTGCCACTTTTGCCAGCCGCGGACCGGTTGCGTGGGGCGGCAACTCGCGCGGCACTTTCCGGAGGTCGGCCTGCCGGCGGCGCCGGAGAAATCCCGGGCGATCTGCGCCCAGCACCTGCCGCGTGAGCATGCCGTGCCGGCGTTTTTCCGCATCCGGAACGAGGCGCAGAGCGCAGAAGTCGGCGCACCGGAATTGCAGGACGCCTACAACCGCGTCCACGGCGACTACGACACGTTCTGGCTCGCCGAGGCGGCCCGGCCGGTCGACGACCTGATCGCGCAGATCCCGTGGACCGGCCGCGAACGCGTCTTCGAGGCGGGCTGCGGCACCGGCTACGCAACGGCCCTGCTCGCTGAGCGCGCCGCCCACGTGCAGGCGGTCGATCTTTCCGAAGGCATGATCGGCGAGGCGCGGGCACGAGTCGGCCGGCGCGGCCTGCACAATGTGGACATCCTCGCCGGCGACGCGCTGGCCTGGTTGCAGACGGACGGACCGTTCGACGGCATCTTTTCGAGTTGGGTGCTCGGCTATATTCCGCTGCGGCCGTTTTTCGCCGCGGCCAGCGGGACGCTGACGAGCTGCGCGCGATTGGGCTTCATCGTGCACCGGGAGAACTCGCCGCGGGAGCCGATGGAGATATTCGCCGAACTGGTGGCCGAAGATCCGAGCGTCTTGCTGAAGCGGGTGGCGTTCGATTTTCCCCGCGACGCGGCTCATGTGCGTGAGCTCATCGAGGCCGCCGGCCTGGAGGTCGAGAGCCTCCGACAGGACAGCATCCTGTTTACCTACGACCGCGCGGAGCAGGTCCTGGAACATCTCCTGAAATCCGGCGCGGGCACGGCCTTTTACGACGCGATCGATCCTGTCCGCCGCCCGGTTTTGACCCGCCGTTTCCTGGAGATGCTCGCCGGGCGGCGCGAGTGCGGCGCGACGGGATTCGCGGTGCGCCATGAGTATGTGGCCTGCGTCGCCCGAAAACCCTGAAAAGCCGGGTTCCATCACGTCACGCGATGATCGTTATCGAGTTTATCGATTAACACATCGGCCGGCCGCTCGGGTATCCTTGGCACCAGTCCTGCAACTTCGACAACCCTCCGACACCAATTCCCGATGACACGCCATCCGACCAGTTCCTGCCTCGAAAACCCGCAAGGGATTTCATTTACCGCCGCCGGGGAGCGTCCGGGCGACGCGAGCCGCCGGCGCTTCGTCGGCCTCGACGTCGGCACGGAGACGATCAAAGCCGTGGAAATTGTGCGCGAGCAGGGCGGCTGGCGCTGGGCACGGCGGCAGATCGTGGAACACCACAAGGAGCCCGGACCGCAGTTGCAAAAATTGCTGGCGGATTGGGATTGGGACCAGCTCGACGGCGCGGCGGTGAGCGGGCGGCTGGGGCGGCAAGTCCGGCTGCCCCAGGTGCCGACCAAGCAGGCGCAGGTCCGCGGCTATCATTACCTCTTCGGTCGCAAGCCGGCCACGGTGGTCTCGATCGGCAGTCACGGCTTCTCCGTTCTGGAACTGCGCGCCAACGGGCTCGAAGTCTTCCGGGAGAACAGCCGGTGCTCGCAGGGGACGGGCAATTTTCTGCGCCAGCTCGTCGAGCGGTTTTCGCTGACCGTCGAGGAGGCGAGCCAGCTCGCCGCGCCGGTCGAACAGCCGGCGGTGCTCTCGGGTCGCTGCCCGGTGATCTTGAAGACGGACATGACACACCTCGCGAACAAGGGCGAGGACCGGGCGCGCATTCTCGCCGGGCTGTTCGATGCGGTGTGCGAAAACGTGCTGGTGCTCGTCAAGCCGGAGCTGTGTCCGGAGCGGGTGGTCCTGATCGGCGGCGTGGCGCGATCGCCGCGCGTGCAGACCACGTTTCGGCGCCGGCTGGAGGAGTTGGGACTGGAGCTCGTTCTGCCGGAAGGCGACGCCGGGTTCTTTCTCGAAGCGTTGGGCAGCGCGGCCGTGGCGGCCGAAGAAGCGGAAGGCGTGCCGCCCCTGGCGGAATTGATCGCCCCACGGCAGGAGTCGCACCTGGAGCGCGTGCCGGCGCTGGCCGGCTGGCTGGACAAAGTCCGGCGGCTGCCGCCCCGGCCGCTCGCGATCGTCAACGGCACCGTGCCGGAAATCATCCTGGGCCTCGACATCGGCTCGACCGGCTCGAAAGCCGTGGCGCTGACGGCGAGGTCGCGGGAAACGGTGTGGGAAGGCTATCGCCCGACCGGCGGCGATCCGGTGGGGGCGGCGCAGGGATTGCTGCGCGAATTCGCCGGCGGCGCGGCGGGGCGTTGTCCAGTGCTCGGCTTCGGT
>Ga0265316_10004819_pt1 | contig 13310 bp, 10 predicted proteins | sample 4522metaG_FD_202092 | JGI IMG/M metagenome (GOLD analysis project Ga0265316, IMG submission 202092) | Rhizosphere microbial communities from Carex aquatilis grown in University of Washington, Seatle, WA, United States - 4-5-22 metaG | ecosystem: Host-associated > Plants > Roots > Rhizosphere >... | reverse complement strand
GCAGGCAGTCCTCGATCCACGAGATGCCACGCTCGTCGCGCCAGGCTTCCTTCACCTGATCCACGCCGCCGCTCGCCCGCAACGCGGCGTCGCCCGCCTCCTCGGGCGACATGCCCGCGGCGATATTGGCATCGGTCGCCATTTCAAGGTGCACGCGCATCTCCTCGGACAAATCCGCCTCGATTTTCCGGCGGCGAAAAAACGGCTGCAGGCGGAAGAGAATCTGGCGGAGCCGGTTCATGGGTGGAAGGCGGATTGCGCTGTGTTCATGGATAGGCGACGCCCTCGTCGCGCATGCCACTCAAAACGCGGCGGGGGCGCCGCGTCCCCAGGAATCATCAGGATTCGAATCATCGTTGAATCTTGGAACTTCGCCTTTGGCCTTTGGGATTTCCGCGCAGCGGCTATGTTGCCTTCAGCATTGCATTGATCGTGCTCGACAGGAGTTCCCATTGCGTCGTCTCGGCCTGGAGCTGTCTCCGACCCGCCGTGGTGAGCGAGTAGAACCGTGCCCGCCGGTTGTTGTCGGAGACGCCCCATTCGGCCTTGACCCAGCCGCGGGCCTCCAGCCGGCAAAGCGCCGGATAGAGCGAACCCATCTCCACCCGGAACAGATCCCGCGACATCTGCTTGAGGCGGATCGACAGCCCGAAGCCGTGCATCGGTTCGAGCTGGAGCGCCTTGAGGATCAGCATGTCGAGCGTGCCCTGGAGTAGTTCGGATTTTTCGTTGGCCATGGTTCCCCTGTAGATGTTCTAAATGAATACCACTGAACACTCTCCTTTAGAACGTCAACAGGGAAGGTTTCGCCGCCGAGGCGGAGGGTTCGACAGGACTTCGTCCGATTTGCGCAGGGCGAAGTCAGAAGCCTTGGCGAAGGAGAACGACGCCCCGGGCCATCACGATTTGGTCGCCCCGCACCGCGCTTGTCGCCCTGGGGTACACGTTGCATGTCCACCATGACCGACGGGCATCTGCTGGAGCTGGCGCGGGCACATGGCGCTCAGTTCGTGACACTGGATGGCAATAGACCCGGAGCATTGCTGATTCCTTGAAAGACACCGCGATTCCGGCCAATTGACTCTCCTGCTTTGAGGCTTCGTTTCACCATGTATCTGTGGTGAATCGCGCGCCCTGTGCGTCCTGAAGATCATGGCCAACCAACACCCTCGGCGATGACGCGTCACCAGGAGCGGTTTCGATTCCAAGCTCGCGAGGATCGTTCTCCGATACACACTGACGTCAAGAATGGCGCCCCATGAAGAATGCATTTGAAGTTGTCGCCCCTGATTTCCGGCTGAGCCCGCATACCGGGATGACCCGGAAGCACTACATCGAATGCGCCGCCTATGTGCTTGGGCGAGCATTCCGCCATGTCCGTTCCTTTGACACCCCGATCATACTGCCAAAAGTGCCCGGGAAGACGTATCCGCAGCCAGACGATCCTCCCTGGCGCCACAGGGCCGCTGAATTTGAAGCGCTTGAAAGGACGTTGTCACTGGCCGGCCCGCTGATTCACGTCCAGCCGGACATCAAGATCCACGACATCCCGCTGAAGGACTATTATTGCCATCACCTTTATAACGCGCTCACGCCCGGCCATCCCAATTCCATTCCATTGCCGGAGGATCTGCCCGACGCCACTTATCAGTTCACCTGCGAGTTCGGCGGATTGTGCAAATTGCTCTTTCTGATGCCGGACATCATCTGGCCGCACTACTCGCAAACTCAGAAGGACCAGATTGCGGCGACAATCTCCAAATGGGCGCATCATCGGACGACGCAGAACAACTGGCGGATTTTCAACATCCTCATGCTGTCGTTCTTGAAGAAGAACGGCTACCCGATCGATGATGAGCTGCTCAAGAGCCACCTTCTCTGGGTGGCCTCATACCATGCGGGCAACGGCTGGTACCTTGAACAGAGCTACAATTATTACACGATCAGCCTGTTTGTCGTCTACTGCACGATCTGGAACCGCGCCTTTGGCGACGAGCATTATCCGCAGATCGCGGAGGTCTTCGAAAGAAGCTTCCGCGAGTTGATGAAGACCTATTCGAACTTCTTCGCACGCGATGGTTACATCAATATGTGGGCGAGGAGCATCTGCTACCGGATCTGGATCTCAGGGGGCTTTCCGATCGCATTCATGTTGAAGCCACCGTGTCCGCTGGACCCGGGTTGGGCACGACGGCTTTGCTCGGGGTCCTTGCTGCAGTTCACAGCCAGGGAGGATTTCTACGACAACGACCTTCCGAGCCTCGGCTTCTACGGCCAGAAGGAATACATGCTCCAAAGTTACAGCTGCTCGGGAAGCCCGTTCATCATGTTCATGCCATTCCTGAGCCTGGCGCTTCCCGAGGATTCTCCATTCTGGACCGCGAAGGAGAATGACGGAATCTGGGAAGGGCTGGGCACCGCCTCGCAGCGGGTTGTCCTGGAAAAGCCGGGCATCGCGCTTGTGAATCACGGCAGCACCGGAACGTCTGAGATCGTGCCTGGAAAGGTGTATGACGACGATCATAATTACTCCAAGCTTGTCTATAATACGCATTTCCCATGGGAGGATCACAACCCGGACGGCGGCACGGCGATGGAATATTGTTTTCGAAGCCTTGATCCCAGGGATCTCAGAGGCTCGGACATCAATTTCTACCTCACCGGCCGGGCCATCAGCAATGATTCGCGCAGCAACGAGGCGTACAGCACGTCCCAGAACATCCTGTTCGATGGCGTTCGAGACGGCGTGCTCTACCGGCAGTTGCTCATGCGAAAACCTCCGCAAAACGGCGTTGGCTATATTATCGATCTCGCTGAGATCACAATACCGGGCGGAGTCATACGCGTCGACCGGTGCCGTCTTGCATTTGAGCATGAGTTGACGCTGGGCCATTTTGGGCTGCCTCACATCGCGGGCAACGCGGCCCTTGTGCGACAATATGCCGGCAATAAGAAGAAGGTCATTACCGCGTCAATCGCCGGAAGACGCCTTGCACTCATCGCTTACAATGGCTGGGATTTCCTGGGCAGCCTCGTGCATCAGGGCAGGAATGCCGAGTCGGAGGAGAGCACGGTCATCTACGCCCACCGGAAGAGAACCTCGAAGAATCCGGCGGTCGAGCTGATGACAACCGTGATGCTTCACCGGCTCGACGATGATGAATGGACGGAGGAAGAGTTGAACCCGATCCACAACATCAAGATCATCGACATCATGCCTTCCGGTTCAGTCTCAGGTGCAGAGATAACCGCGGCCAATGGAGAGCGATTTGTGATCGATTTCTGCGAAATCGATGGCTCCAGAACCTTTTGATATTTCCCCTGCGCAGATTTCGAGACCGATATTCTGCAAGAAGGAGCCCTTTTTAGCTACAGTTGGAAGCATGCAGGCTGGACCCTTGCAGCACTTGTCTATGAGAAACCTTTGCGTCAATTTTCGCCCGGTCTTCCTGTCGGTCTGCCTGAGCCTCATGTCGGCGCCCCGCAGCCCGGCCGTTCAGGCCGCCCCGCTGCTCACCGACTCTCCCGGCGCCACCGATTTTGTACTTGCCGGCCATGGCAACGCCGCGGCCATTCGGCTCGAACGGGAAACTGACAAGAGCGTCCGGAGGGCGGCAGTCGATCTCGCAGCGGATATCGAACGCGTCACCGGCATCCGGCCGCAGGTGGGCATCGACGCCACCACGCCGCACGGTCTTGCTGTCATCATCGGCGTCCTCGGGCACAGCCCTTTGATCGACAATCTGGCGGCGGCCGGAAAGCTCGATACGAGCGGCGTGCGCGGCCAGTGGGAGAGCTTTGTGATTCAGGTCGTTGACTCTCCAGCGCCGGGCGTCGCCAAGGCTCTCGTCATTGCCGGAAGCGACCGCCGCGGTGCAATCTACGGCATCTACGAGGTGTCGGAATCGATCGGCGTCTCACCGTGGTACTGGTGGGCCGACGTGCCGGTTGCGAAGCGCTCCCAGCTGGCGATCCGCGCGGGCGCGCACAAGCAGGGGCCGCCCTCGGTGAAATATCGCGGCATCTTCCTCAATGACGAGGACTGGGGCCTCCAACCGTGGGCCGCGAAGACCTTCGAGCCCGAAATCGGCGACATCGGGCCCAGGACCTATGCAAAGATCGCCGAACTGCTCCTGCGCCTTAAGGCCAATACGCTCTGGCCCGCAATGCATCCCTGCACGAAGGCGTTCAATCTCTACCCGCCAAACAAGCTCGTCGCCGACGAATACGGCATCGTCATGGGTTCGTCGCACGCCGAGCCCATGCTGCGCAATAATGTCACCGAGTGGACTGCGCCGCATGAAGACTACAATTATGTGACGAATCGCGACGGCGTCCATGCCTACTGGGAGAAACGGGTCGAGCAGAACGCTCGCTTCGAAAACATCTACACGCTCGGCATGCGCGGCATCCACGATTCCGGAATGGTCGGGCCGACGACCGACTCCGAACGCATCCGCGTGCTTGAGCAGATCTTCGCCGATCAACGGGCGCTCCTGGCAAAATACGTAAATCCCGACGTCACCCAGGTTCCCCAGGCCTTCACGCCCTACAAGGAGGTGCTCGACATCTACAACGCGGGTCTGCGCGTGCCTGACGATGTCACCCTGGTCTGGCCGGACGACAACTTCGGCTACATCCGCCATTTCCCGACACCTGCGGAGCAGCAGCGGCCGGGCGGATCGGGCGTCTATTACCATTTGTCCTATCTCGGCCGGCCCATGTCGTATCTTTGGCTCTACACCACGCCGCCGGCGCTCGTGTGGGAGGAAATGAGCAAGGCCTACGACAACGGCGCGCGCACGATCTGGATCGTCAACGTCGGCGATCTCAAGCCTGGCGAGATCGGCACCGAGTTCTTCCTGCAGATGGCCTGGGACGCAAACCGGTGGCGCCGGGAGAATCTGCCGGAGTTTCTCGTTTCGTGGGCTGCGCGCGAATTCGGCGCGGAACACGCCGGCGAGATCGCCGCCGTCATGGACGAGTACTACCTGCTCAACTTCCAGCGAAAACCCGAGCATCTGCAGTGGTGGCTTCCCAACGAAACCCCCAGGCCCAGCCCGCTCACCGCGGACGAGTGCCAGCAACGGATCGAGGCCTTTGGTCGCCTGCAGAATCGCGTCGACAAGCTGTCCGCCGAACTCCCAGAGACTGAAAAGGACGCTTTCTACGAACTGGTCGCATACCCGGTTCGCGGGGCCGCGCTTGCGAACGAGCGCTATTTCGATGGAGAGCTCGCGTCCATTCATTCCGCTGCGCGACTCCCCGACGCGGCGGCACTCGAGCAGAAGGCTCAGGCAGCCGACGCCCAACTGAAGCAAGAGACCTCCATCTACAACGAACGGGTTGCCGGCGGAAAATGGCGTCACATCATCGCACTCGAACCGGCGGACGATCAATGGGCCAGCATGCGCATCGCACCGTGGAGGTTGCCTCGTTTCGAATCCGTCCCACCAACCAAGTCCGCTGGAACCTTCATGCAGTCGCCCGAATCTGACGGTTTTCGCGAGATCGACGGAGTTGTCTCGATCGAAGCCGCGCACTTCTCCGGCAGGACCGACCGCGACGGAATCGGGTGGCAGGTGGTTCCCGGCCTCGGGCGCACCGGACACGCCGTTGCAATCTTTCCAACCACCGCCGCCAGTATCGCCCCGGACCGGCTGGCCGGCGCCGCGCCCGACCTCGAATACAACATCGATTTCGCCAGTGCAGGACCGCTGGCTGGCACCGTCTATCTCGTTCCCACCCACCCAATTCGCGCCGGCGAAGGACTGCGATGTGCCGTCGGTTTGGACGACCAGCCGCCTCAACTGGTTGGCACGAAAATCGAAGCGGGGTCGGCAGAATGGTCCCACGCCGTGCTGGATGCGACAGCGACAGGCACAGTGAATCTGAAGGTCGCGACTCCCGGTTTCCACCTGCTCAAGCTCTACATGGTCGATCCGGGGGTGGTCGTGGACAAAATCGTCCTCGACGCCGGCGACCTGCGTCCGAGCTACCTTGGTCCACCGGAAACCCGTGGAGCGAGATGAATTCCGTCGGCGACGGAACGGCGTCAAACAGCCCGCGTATCAGGCAGGGCGGCGCCGCGCCGTCGGCGCCATCTGGGTTTCCTACACCAATCCTGTAACGCCCCCTTGCTCTCCGCCGCCCTATCCGTCGTTGCCCATATCCCGCAGCAACAATGCGGTACACATCATGTTGGCCAATTGGTGGGCCGCCTTCTTGGCGCGTTCCATATCTCCTGATCTCTCATCGGGCGTCCCAAGACGCCGCTGAATCTCAACGATCTCGCGCTCGATCACCGGCGCCTCGGAGAACTGCCTGGTCACCGCCGCCATCAATACCCCCCTCTGGGGCGTAATCGGTCCAAGACTCTCCTGCGCGTAGATGGACAGGGCGAGATGGAGCTTGTAGTATTCGCCCTGGCTATCCCGTTCGGGTGTGTTGTCGGCTAGATTGTAGGCCACTGAAGTACGCGAGTTCTTTTTGTCGCAGGCGTATTCGGAACGCCCGAATGAGGAATTTACCCCACCCATGGCGACAGCTGTTTGAAATCTCACAGCAGTGGCCGGCGCAATTTCCATCCGGCAAATGTGACGTTTATTACGGCTTTTTCACAAAAGCACCGGTTTGCGTCAGCGCCATTTCCGAATTCAATCCAGTTCCATCCATGAAGAACTACAACTTTGCAGAGGTGTTGCGTGCCACTTGGGACAAGGCCTGCACCCGATATTCAAAGGGCCAACGCGGCGCGGAGAGCTTCTTCGGCGCCGACGAACTTGCATTCCTTTGCGCCAATGGCCTCACCGCGCAAAACCTCTATGATTACGCGGAGGACTTCACCGGCGGCGGCGAACCGACCTGGGAAACCGCGCTCGCGATCGAACTGGTCCGGCGCGACTATTTCCTCAACGCGCAGAACGCCAAACCATCAACCACCGTCCTCGACGAGGCGAAAATGCCAGCCAAGACCGATGCTGTCCAAGGCATCGAGTGGTTGCCGCGCATCATTCCCAAGGCAAAGGCAAAGCTCCGCGGCGAACTGCCTGCATCGCTCATGTACTGCTGCGGGGGCGATCGTCGGTTCTTCAAAACGCACGACATTCACCCCGCCGAGTTTCTGACGCTTGTCTGGCGCAACGAGCGCAACGACGGCGCGATCGTCGACTGGGTTGTTCGACGCAGCGCGGCCGCGAAGTAGCCGCTGTTCGGTCGCGCAAACCGTAGATCCGGCAATCCGCTATCGACCATGACCGTCTTGACCTGCGGGGCCACCACCGGGCTGATCGCAGCCACAGTGGGCGGCAGTTCCTTTTTGTCGTTGGGGAATATTGCTCGCTGCCGCTCCCCCGGTCATTCACCCGAAAATCGGTGATAGGCAACTGCTCCACGGCATCGAGGATAAAGTGCACGATATGACCGGCTGTTACCCCTTCGACTTCGCTCAGGATCCAGACCCTTCGACTTCGCTCAGGATCCAGACCACTCGCGCAAATCACACGGCAGAAACATCGGCGTCTGGCGGTCCAAGTCGATAAAACGTGCGAGCATACTGCTACGACGCCCCGCCGCGAGGAAAGTTTCGCCAGATAAAGAACTTTCTTCGCATATTCATGTTCAGGACCAAACGGCGTCCGCCGTTTGTTTAGCAGCATGGAGGGCGAAGCCCGACAGGCTGCTAGCCCGATCTCGCGCCGGCCAGACAGGCGGCAAACGCCGCAAGCTTGCCCTGATCCTTCTTTCCCGGGGACGATTCGACACCGCTGTTCACGTCCACGAAGCGGGCACCCGTCGCTTTCAGGGCAACATCGATGTTTTCCGGCGACAGTCCCCCGGCGAGAATCCACGTCTTCTCCGGCTGCGCCTCCCGGTGGCGGCGGAACTTCGTCCAATCTGCAGTCTTCCCGGTTCCGCCGAACGCATCTGACGAAAAGGCGTCGAACAGAAACGTGTTCGCCAGCGCCAGGAGCCCAGGCGGGACATCCATCGCCGGCAGCAGGCGCGGAGCGAGCCAGAGATGTTCGCGGCCCGCACCGGCCACCCAGGAGGCGGTTTCGGCCGGGAAAACGCCGGCATCAAAATGAACCTGCACAAAATCGAACCCAGCCGCCACAATTTCCCGCAGTTCGGCGGCGCCCGGCTCCACGACCACCGCGACCTTCTTCCGCTGCGGCAGACGGCCCACCATGGCGCGAAATTGCTCCAACGTCACATACCTCGGCGACTTTGGGAAAAGGTTGAACCCGAGATAGTCGGCGCCGACGCGATCGGCCAGGTCGGCGTCGGCCGGCGACGTGAGCCCGCACACTTTCAGACGGATTCCGTTAATCATGGGAACATGGCCTATCGATCCGGGCTGGCAGGTCCGAGTTTCTCAACCAAGGCCCCAACCAAGGAGTCCATTGTTGATTCTTTTGCTTCGAAATCGACGCGGATCCCCGCCTTGCGAATCGCCTCGCTCGTCCGCGGACCGATGCTTCCGGCCAGCGGACGCCGGGCACCGTCCGCAAGCTTGAGCGCCGCCGCCTGCGCGGCGAACGCATGCACTGCCGACGAACTCGCGAAAAGAACGGCATCGGCGCCCCCGAGACGGAATTCTTCAGCCGCCGGATCCCCGGCCGGGTCCGGCCGGACGTTCTCATAAACCTTGAAGGTGTCCACAATCGCGCCCGCCGCCTCGAGTTTGATGACGAGCGCATCGCGGTTGAGATTCCCGGTGATCACGAGGACTTTGGCGTTCTCCAGGCTGCCAGTGTCGATCAGCGCGTCCGCCAGCGCATCGGAGGTTCCAGCCTCGGGCGAGATTTCGACTTCAAGGTGCAGGGCGCGCACCGGCTGCGCGGTCGCCTCTCCCACGCACGCAATGCGCATCACACCCAGCGCGCGGAGATCCCGGAACGCCTTTAGGAAGAGATCGAAGAAATGGCGCACCCCGTTTCCGCTCGTGAAAACAATCCAGTCGTACCGGCCAACCTCGGCAAAGATCTCAAGGGTCATGTCGCGATCCACGTGCGGCTTGATGTCGACGAGCGGCAGAACGAGCACCTCGGCGCCGAGAGCTTCGAGCTTCTCGCAAAGCTCCCCCGCCTGCGCACGGGCCCGCGTCACGACCACGCGGCGGCCGAAAAGCGGCAGGCGCTCGAACCAACCGATCGCTTCGTGACCGCGCACGACTTCGCCGACCAGAATCACCGCCGGTGCACCGAGCTTCCGCGCCTCAGCGAGATCCGCGAGCGTGGCGGCGGTTCCAACGACGCTCCGCTGCCGGCCCAACGAGGCCCACTGGACAGCCGCGGCGGGCGTCGCAGGAGCCATTCCGCCTGCCATGAGCCCGGCCATGATGCGGCGCAGATTTTCAATGCCCATGTAGATCGCCAGCGTTGCATCGGGGAGCCCGCCATAGCGGCGCCAGTCGGTCTTCAACGCATGCGTCTCCGGGTCTTCATCGCCGTTGAGAACAACCAGCGCCGAATTCGTGTTGCATTGGATCAACGGAATGCCCGCGCAGGCGGCCGCTGCCAGTGCGGCGGTCACACCCGGCACGACCTCAAACGCAATGCCGTCTGCCGCAAGCCGGTGCGCCTCGTCGCCACCCCGCCCAAAGACAAACGGATCGCCCCCTTTCAGGCGGACCACCCGAAGTCCGGCCTTCGCCCTGGCGACGAGGATCGATCCAACCTCGTCCTGCAGGAGCGCATGCCGCCGCGCCCGCCTTCCAACACAGATCCTCTCGCAGTCCGAACGGCACCATGAGAGGAGGTCAGGATGCATGAGATCGTCGTAGACCACGACGTCGGCGGAGGAGATAAGTTCCTTCGCGCGAATGGTCGCCAACCTGAGATCGCCCGGCCCGGCGCCGACGATGAATACCTTGCCCGTGGTCATTGCGGAGAGAGTGTGGTGGAGATTGTCACTGTGCGGCGAGATGATTAACATTCACACTGCCGGTGTGTGGCAAAATCTTTCCGATCGCCGGCCGGGCTTGACGGCACACGAAATGACTCAGGTACTGACAACCGGCCGGGATTCCCCCGGGATTCTGAGAAACGAACCATGAGCACAGCGGATACATCAAGCTACAATGCCGTCCTGACGGGCCGGGAGGAGATCAATGCCCAGCTGCTCGTGATGCGCGTTCAACCCGACGACGCGCTCTTCGATTTCAAACCCGGGCAGTTCGCCGTGCTCGGCCTGATGGGTCATGAGGACCGGGTCCCGGAGGCGGATGACGAGGAGCCGCCGTCCGATCCGGACAAGATGATCCGGCGCGCCTACAGCATCGCGTCCTCCAGCGTCGAGAAACGGTATCTCGAATTCTACGTGACCCTGATCACGAGCGGCCAGCTCACGCCGCGACTGTTCGCGCTGCCGTACGGCCACCGCCTGTACCTCGGCCGCAAGGCGAGCGGGATGTTTACCCTTGATCGCGTGGCGCCGGACAAGGTGGCCCTGCTGATCGCGACCGGCACCGGACTCGCCCCATACATGTCCATGTTGCGCACCATGCTCGTGCACGATGCCACGCGGCCTTACGTCGTGCTGCATGGCGCCCGCTACAGCTGGGATCTCGGCTATCGCGCAGAGCTCGAAAGCCTCGTCCGCCTGAGGCCCAATCTGACCTATATCCCCTCGATCACACGACCCGACGAGGACCCTCATTTCCGGGGACACACCGGACGCATCCAGAACCTGCTCGCCAAGGGCATCGTCGAGACTCTGGGCGGCGTCCAGCTCGACCCATCCAAGGTCGAAGTCTTTCTCTGCGGCAATCCGGACATGATCCGGGCGGTCAAGGAGATCCTCGCTCCCCGCGGCTTCAAACCCGACAACGGCAAGGAACCCGGCACCATCCACGTCGAAGAGTACTGGTGACGGCAGTGCACGACGCATCGCGTCGTTCGCCTTTTGGTGATTCGCAGGCTTGCCGAGGGTCGCGCATGTTTTCCAGCCTGCCCTGCCGCCAATCGACAGATGCGCCCAGGCCCGCCGCGCCGACCTGATTCATCCCTTTCGAAGGATGCAGGACACGATGCCGAGGATGAAGAGGAACAGCAGGAACAGGATCGCCAGATCGAACATCCAAGAGGGCGCAAACCGCGTCGTCGTTGGCTCCTGTTTTTTTGGCGGCCGGATCGTGGACCACGTCAGGAGCAGAAACAGTGCGGCAAACGCGACGAACATCCATCCGCCGCCGTCCGGCAAGCTCCACGCGACAAATGCCGTGTAGGCGGCAGCCAGACACGCCACCCCGAAAACTCCTGCAAGCATCCACCGGCCGATCATCGGATCGGCACCTCGGAACCGATTCGCGCTGCCGGACATGGCGGTTACCCTGTCGCCCTTGTTGGTCGCTGTCGAGCGCTGCGCTGGTCCGCATGACGTCCCCATCGTCCGGCACATCCGCATCGCACCTGGTGGAAACATTCCATTGGTTTGGAATCGGAAAATGCTATGCACCGCGGCGCCTCGCGCCTATTAATCGCCTCAGCCCCGAAATTCCCTTCACGTGCCACATCGGCGTCAATCCCAGCTGCCTCCTGAAAACGGTCCGGATTTCCGAAACGACCCACGATCCATGAACTTCAAAACTGTCTCCGTCTTCGGCGCCATTGCGCTGATTTTCATCATACTCTTGTCAGGCATCACGGTCGTCTCCGACTCGGAGACCGGGATCGTCTCCAACCGTTTCATGGCGCCGGATCTGCCCACCGGCAGGATCGTCGCACTCAGCGGTGAGAAAGGGCCGCAGGCGACAATCCTCGGACCCGGATGGCACTGGGTGACGCCCTTCGTCAAGACCGTCTCCAAGGAGCCCGTCATGACCATCGAGAAGGGCCAGGTCGGCATGATCGAGGCCCGCGAGGGAAAGCCCTTGCCGCAGGGAGTCACATTCGCCCCGGCTTGGGACGATCTCACCTATCTCGATGCCGAGAAGTTCCTCGGCTCGTGGCTCAAACCCGAGCTTGATCCGCATGCGGCGAAACTCGGCTACAAGGGCGTGCAGCTTACCGTCCTTCCCCCGGGCGTATACCGGTACAACACAGCGTTGTTCCTGATCACCCCGATGCCCGCTCTCTTCGTCAAACAAGGCGAGGTCGCCGTCATCAAGGACAACACCGGAAACCCGTATCCGGGGAATGCCGAGACCGTCAATGGCAACCGCCTGGTTCCCCGCGGCTACTCGGGAATCTGGAACGTCGCGCTGACACCCGACACCTATTATCTAAACCCGATCGCGTACACCCCCATCCTGGTCAAGACCACCCAGCGCGTCTACACCTACCAGAAGACACCGCACGAGGATTACAGCATCAACATCCGCAGCAAGGATGGTTTCACCATCGCCGTGGATGTCCGCGTTGTCACGGTCGTCACACCCGAGAATGCACCGAGGCTCGTCGCCCTCCATGGCAATCCGGATCTGGTCGTCCGGAACATCCAGGAGGATGAGACGCTTGAGAACCTCGAAGCTCAGGGCGTGCTGCCGGTCGTTCGCGCCGAGGTGCGCAACATCGGCGAAAAGATCGACGCCCTCGACCTCATCAATCAACGCTCCGAAAAGGAGGCCGAACTGACAAACCGCGTGAAGGCCAAACTCGAGGCCGGCTTTCTCAACGTGTCCGCCTTCTATCTCGCCAATGTCGACCTGACCGTCACCGAGGCGGGAAAGAATCTCCTGCAGACCCAGACCGACAAGAAGATCGCCCAGGAGCGCATCGCGACCTACAACCAGCAAATGCTGGCCGAGGAGACCCGCAAGGCCCTCGTGAATGCGGAGACCACGGCGAACACCGAGAAAAACCTGGTCGAGGCGCAACGGAACATCCTCATCAACGAGCAGGCCGGCAAGGCCCAGCTCACACTCGCCGACTACCAGCGCCAAGCCTATGAGAAGGTCGTCCAGGCCCTCGGCGTCGAGAACGCCGCCCGCCTGGAAATCATCCGGCTCGCAGGCGAAAAGAACGTGGTCATCACTCCCCAGGTGTTTCTCGGCAACGATCCGTTTGCCGCGATCGCAGGCGCTCTGCTGAATCCCAAGAAATAGACTCGGCCGCACAGTTCCGGCGAGCAGAGGGTTCATCCACTCCGCCCATCCGACTCCGCTCAAGGCCCCAAGCGAGGTCGAGGCGCAATCCGGACCTGGATGCGATGAGCCCGCCAGTATACAGGGCGAGCTTGAAATGGTGCTGAAATTGCAAATGATCGACATGCGAATCTCGACTTCACCCACGCGATCCCGCCTGGCCGATGCATTTGCAAAATCCTACGGATTTTCGAGCTTCATTTCGAGCGTCAGCAGGCGCCCT
>Ga0265316_10004817_pt1 | contig 13314 bp, 6 predicted proteins | sample 4522metaG_FD_202092 | JGI IMG/M metagenome (GOLD analysis project Ga0265316, IMG submission 202092) | Rhizosphere microbial communities from Carex aquatilis grown in University of Washington, Seatle, WA, United States - 4-5-22 metaG | ecosystem: Host-associated > Plants > Roots > Rhizosphere >... | reverse complement strand
CATGGAAATCAAGCGGGAGAACTCCCCAAGGGTAAGCGACTGGAAGGAGGAAGTCGAAGTGGCGGCAGGCGTGGCTCTTATAGACGCGTCGTGGCTGAACCAGTATGCTCCCGCCGGAAGAGTCAGCGGCGCCGCCAGAACATACGATAACCGGTAGATCGGCTTCTGAAGGAATGTCGTGTTACTGGAAACCATGTTCACGCCGGTCTGAGAGTAGCTGAAGGTGCCGGCGGTGGTGTCGCTACTGAAGGTATTGCCGGCAAAAGTGGTGGTCTGGGTCGGCAGAAAGCTGCTCGTGTTCGACCAGATATTCATCCGGTATTTGACATACGGATTCGCCGGGTTGAAGATCAACGAGATGTCGCCGGCGGCGTCGAAATAGCCCACCAACTGGGTGACGGTCGTTGCTGAGGATAAGTTGAAATAGCCCGAGAAGATAAGCGGGAAGTAATTCGACATCGAGTAGAGGTCGGTAAGGCCGGGCTTGGCGCTGTCTGCGCCTCCACCCGTATTGTTGTAGAAGGTGCCCGTCCCGCCGGTCTCAATGCCGTTGTTGTCATAAACAATGGTACTTCCGTTGTAGAGAGTCAACGCCAAGCCGGGAACAGCCGAGTACTGGCTACCCAACCCCGTGTTATCCGTCCAGGCATTGTAACCCACGGAGCCCCAGGTGACTTGGTCCGACTGCTCGAAAGCCAGCGCACTGGTGCTGCCGGATACTCCGTTCAGCGTTTGTCCGCTCACGGACTTGCCACCAAGCACCGAGTAGTAGAAGCCTAGCTGCTGGTACGGGAAGGTAACGTTGGCTTGTGTGGAGACTCCCCCAACCGTGACTTGGACCGGCACGGTTCCCGTTACCGTGGCGAAAGGAGCTTGAATGTTCACCTGATAGAGGCCGGACGACCCTGGAGACAAGCCCGCAAAGGTCACAGGGCTGGAGACACCGCTGACCGTTGCGGTGACGCCGGAGATTATCAATGGCGTCGAGCCAGCGGCTAGGCCCGGGGCTTGTTGGCCAGCCACGGGACTGCCTGAAGTGGCGCCCATACTGTTCATCCACAAGACGATAGTGTCCGCGGGATTGGCGGGATTTGCGGCCGTGAGCACCTTGTAAGCCGTAGTGGTGGCGACCGCCGCACCTTGGCCCGAAAAATTCAGCGTGAAGATTTTCGGCGCCGTCGCGGCGACAGTAATGGTGTCGGTGTTGCTTGAGCCGCCAGAGTTGTTACGGACTTGAACCTGCAGTTGGCCTATAGGCACATCGTAGGGCAATTGCGCGTTAATCTGCGTGGCGGAGACGTACCATTCCGGGCACAACTCGCCGTTGTTCGCTATCAGAACCGAAACCCCCCCCAGAGCGGTGGGCAAGGGGAATTGCGTCGCCGACTGCGCAGACGTTGTAAAGTTCGATCCGAATATGGAAATCAGAGCACCTGGGGCAAACGCTCGCGTGTAATCGGCAGCGTTAACCGTTCCACCCGGCGTAATCGTGGGAGTTTGCCCAAATGCGGGAACCACCAGAACCGCACAGGCAACTACGAGTAGTGCAAATCGCGCATATCCCTTTCCGGCATACCTCACTGCGTTGTCCTCCTTGGACGTAGAACCGTCTCCGATGAAGTCGTTAAGAAACGTCTTGCACTGTTTCACGAGGCTGAATTGCTGAATTGACCGGTGGCTACCGGCGACGGCGTCGGCGCCGTGTCACCGGTAGGTAGACCGTTCGTGATGGTGCTCTGCAGCACGGTGTTTGGGTTCGGAACCGTGCCACCTGTGGACGTGGTGATCGTCACACCGCCACTTGTGCCGGTTGCCGGGGGCGTAACGTTATCGCCGATTAGGGCGCCGGAGGTGATCGTAACCGTGGAGGTTGTGCCGTTCGGCAGGGTCACTGGCGTGGTGACACTAGTCACGGTATAGGTAACCGCACCGGTCGTCGGATTGGTGGTGGCCGTCAAGTTAATGGTCACGCCATTTGGCAGGATGACCGCGGGGTCAGTTGTAATGCCGCCCGCAGATACGCTTCCCTGCATGAAAGTGCCCACCAGGACAGCGGAACTGGGGGCGACTGTCCCTGGTTGCCGGGGATTATTTCGATACATGACCGCGGGGGGCAAAGGATTGACCCCCTGGGGATTTGCGGCCACCAAGGGGCGGTCGGCAGTGCCGCTCACGGCTTTGCCCTTGCTATTGACCACTTGAACACTCGAAGCACGAGAGAGATCGTACATTGCCGACCCGCTCACCACACGTACCGAGAGCTTCGTAGGCTGACCTTCGATGCGCAGTTTGGAATTCGGCTGCAGCGTGACGCCACTGCCGTCGGGGAACTGAACCACCGCGGACGTGCCCTTGGTGGTGATTTCGTCACCGATGCTCACGGGGACGTAATTGCGCGCCGGGGCGGCGATACCGTTGACATCCACGGGCGCGGAGCTGATGACGCGGCCCACTGGATTTGCACCGAAAACAACCGCGGCGGCGGAAACGCAAAGCAGAAGCGTTCTGACAATGGCGTGCAGTTTCATAGCTATAGTGTATGTTGCCCTTGGCCGAGTGTAAAGCCTTTAGTTGTAATACATGGGCAGGTTGGAACGTCCGGTACCGATTCGCCCCTGAAAGCCCCAAAATCACGCCAAAAGAAGGGGTTTTGCAAGCGCCGCCCTCGCTTGGCATTTGCGATCCCAGAGATCTATTTACAACCGTTGCCGAATCGCGATAGATTCTAGGTAGCAATGAACCGTTTTGAAGAGCTGGGGGTAGGGAGAAGTGCTACCCCTACCGAGATCCGGCAGGCATACAAGAACATCGTGCGCCTGATACATCCGGACCGCTGCCAGGACGAAAGTCTCCGGCACCTGGCGGATCTGCAAATGCAGCGGCTCAATGAAACGGCGGAAATTCTGCTCGATCCGGTACGGCGCCGGCGCTACGAAGCCCAGATCGATCGCCAGGTTCAAGCGGGGTCTTCGGCAGTGGCGGTATTGGAAAAAGCCTACGCCGCCGGGCGGAGGGACGCCAATATTCGCCTCGCGGCGTGGTGTTTGCTCGGGGGGATGGCGGCCGCCAGCCTGTTTTGGTTTGTGCGGGATAGCGACTACCCTGTGCGCGGCGTGGCCCAGGCGCCGGAGGCCGGGCTTTCGCAACCGGCGCCGGCGGAAAATGGCGACACGGCGATGCAAGGGCGGCTGGATGACCTGGAAGGACGGCTGAGAGCGTTGGAGTTGAGTCCCGCGCCCGCGGCCGCCGCGAAGAAGCAGGTCGAGGCGCCGGCGGTTGGATCCGGTATGGCTGGCGATTGGAGCTACCGTGCACCGGTCTCCCTGGCCGGGCGTCCGGGCGGGCTGGCGCCTGAGAAGCGAGTCGACCTGAAGATCTCCGAACAGGGTGGGATCTTGCGCGGGACCTTTAATTCGGGATACCAGATTCCCGACGGTATCCTGTCCTCGACCATGGCGTTTCGCTTCGAAGGCCACCCTACCGATGGCTTGGTGGGTTGGAACGGCGCCCAAGGCGTCGCGGGTGCGATTCAGTTCCGGCTCCTGGCGCCGAACGCGCTGCTGGCCACCTGGTGGGTTTACGGGACAGGCGGCAATTCAGCCAATCACTCGGATTCCGGCCTCTTCCACCGCGCAGCCGCCCTGGCGAGCAACTGATCCGGCGGGCTCTTTCACTACCGCTGCGCAGGCGATCGGGTGAGCAACTGGCGGGGGCGCTTTTCCGCGGGCCTCGAATGGACCGGCGCTTCCCGGTGGCTGGCGGTCGCGCGGACAGCAATGCCGAATACCAGGAAGACCACGACCGGCAGGAACCGGCCCTGCATGGGAAAATCGATCAGGCCGTGCAGGAAGGCGATGGGCACGCCCAGCGCCCAGGGCGACTTGCGGAGGATCGCCAGACTGCCGGCGAACAGAGCCAAAATGCCGGCGAGCATGGGCACGCCGCCATCGGAACCCCATTGCAGCCAATCGTTGTGGGCGGCATTCACGAACACTCCGAAATCCTTCACGGCGAAAGCGGGATAGACGGTGGTCCACGTTCCCAAACCGTAGCCGTGCGCGGGACTGACTTCGAGCATTTCGACCGAGGCTGTAGCGACTTCCCGGCGGCCGGCATACGGATCGGGTATGCTGAGGCGGTCGTATAGGTTTTCCCACCCTACAACCGTGCCGAAAACCAGGATCAAGCCAACCGCGGCCACCAGAATGCGGCCGGAAAACTCCACGACGAAGAAGAGAAGGACGAGCTCGACGGTTATCAGGATAAAGCCGGCACGCGATGCTCCGGCAATCACGGAAGCGTATAACGCCGCGCTCACGATGACGAACAACCAGCGGTGCTGCCGATGCCGGAAAACCTCGACCAAGCCCATGGGCAGCGCCAAGGCTACAAACGTGGAGTAGTGGTCGCGATTCAGGAAGGGACCCATGATGTCGCCCGACTCCTGCGTTTCGAAGAGCCAGAAGATCTTGCCGTTGCCCGCGAACCACTGCAGTAGCGACTCCACCGCGACGATCAACGCGAAAATCAGGAAAAGCCGCCGGAAGTGGCGGTCGCTCGCTTCGACTCCGAACAACTGAAAGGCCAAAAAGAAGACCACCCCAAAGACGGCCCAGCGCAGCAGATCCTGATTGGTGGCAAACGCGTAGACCGTCCAGCCTTTCCGGAGTTGCAGACAGCCTAAGGCCACGATGCCGAGAAAGGGAACGAAGCACCACGACCATCGGGCGTCGAGCTTTCCTGCCGACCAGCCGGCGAGCCAAATGAGCATGGCGCCGAACCACAGACATTCGAAAGTATTCCAGAAAATACCGCCCGGAGCCCAAGCCACCAGGATGCCTGCGCCGCCGAGCAGCAGCAGCAGGGAGGAGAGGAATCGGCTCAACATGAAGTCACCGGATATCAACCTCGCGCAATCATGGGATCAAGGCCAGCTCCACGGATTCGATCCACAGAGTTCCTTCTATACGGGTAGTGCCCGAACTCCTGGCGTAAGACAGAATTAACCGGGCGGGGACCTCGGTTTGCGGCGTCTCAAAACCGGCCGACTGTTCCCCCGCCTCGCCCGCCCGCGCATTCAGACGAATGGAGGCGAGGCTTTGCCCCGCGGGGACCGTGAGGACGGACCATTGGAGTCCACTCTCGGGAGCGATGGAATCGGACCGGTAGTGAACCGTGAGACGGTATTTGCGGCCGGCGAGGAGCGGCGTGTATTGGCTGGCGAGCTCGCAGCTTGGGGGCTGCTTGCCGGAAAACTCCAAGCGAAGGCTGCCGTCCGGCTCGGCGGTGGAGACCGAAACGCCCTGTGGAGCCGGGTATTTCCAGTCGAAGCCCTGCTCCACGCGTTCGCCGCGGAAATCGCCGCGGGCCTGCGATTTGCCGGCCGCGGGGTCGAGACGCGAGAAGGCTACCCATCCTGCCTGCACGGCCTTATTCCAGAGAGCCAGCGACTGAGCGGTTTTACCTCGCAGGAAGAGGGTCTCGCAGTTTACCAGGACGGTGTTTCGGGTGGGCTTGGCGCCCAGATCGACGAGTTTGGCGGACGGTTCGTAAATCTGGTCGATATTGCCGTCGCTCATCATAAGGTAAAGATACCCGGCAATCTTATCGGGATCGCCGGGGACTATCTCGCGAAGGATGGTCTCGGGCGCGATTCCGAGTCTTTGTGCCATGCGAAACAGGGATTCGGGGTCGCCATAGCCCACCGACAGGCTGGCGCGGGCCCATCGGATGAACTGCGGAACGTTCTTCTGCCGGTAATAAAACGACGCCAGACTCCAGCGCGGCGTGTAATAGCGGCAGACGGAGTTGGCTTTGAGGAGGCTGGCTTCGGCGCCGGCCAGATCGCCGGCTTCCTCCTGCCAAACGGACTGCATAATCCACCAGGAGGGATTTCTGGGGTTCAATTGCAGGGCGGCTTTCAACTGGTCGTCCCGGGAGGGATCGAGGGTGGCAATGCGCGCGTGGTAATCCGCATTACCCGGCTCGATTTGGCTAGCGGCTTGCAAAGCCTCCACCGTATCCGCCTGGGCCAGGCGATCGGCACGAGCCAAGCGGGCCGCTTGGATAATGCCGTAACTGAGCGGCGCGGCTAAAGCCAAGGCCGTCGCTATGCGGGCTGGAAGACGCATCGCTCCATTCTAGGAGCCTGTCCGGGAATTCCGCAACTTTGCAGGAACAAATCGAACAGAATCGGTGGAGCCCCTCGCCAATGGCGCCGGCAGTTACCTGGCGCGCCCGGAGAGACTCGAACTCCCGACCTACTGGTTCGAAGCCAGCCGCTCTATCCACCTGAGCTACGGGCGCGCGCCTCGCTGCCCCGTTACAGTCTGTATCCTACCATCTCGCGCAGGGTGCGCGCGCCGGCCCGCGCACGCACGCCGGCTCCACAGGGCGCGCGCCGGCTCCACAGGGCGCGCTCCGCTCACCCCGCACCGCCCTACACCTTGTAGTCCCACTCCTTGCGGTAGGGCATGTCGACGTAACGGTTGGCCACCTGGTCGTTGCTGAATTTCATGGCCTTCGAGTCCCACATGAGAACCGTGGAACTGCGCCAGTAGCGCGGTTCGTCCGCGCCGCCCGGCGCATACACTCCCGGGTGCGCCCCGCCGGTGGTGCTCCAGACATCCGCGGAGTCGGACCGGCCATTGTGCCCCCAACCCGAATTACCGCGCGGACCGGGCGTGCTGTAGCGGCGCAGCGTGGCGGCCCCGAGCAGGGCGAATTCCGTCATGTCGCACGCCAGCTCGATGGGCATGATCGATTTCTTGCCGGCTTTGCAAGCGGCGATCCACTCCGCGTAATGGTCGCGTCTCTCGCACCGCGGCAGGCTCGCTTCGGGTTGCTTGAAGTCCTGGAAACGGCCATCCGGCAGGAGCCAGCCGCCCGCCAGCCCTTGAAACTTCTGGCCCGGTTGCGGCCCATTATGGTCCGGCAGCGACGAGCTGCCCCCATAGAACGCCGAAATCTGCACGCCTTTTTCGCCAATGAACATCATGCCCCGGCCCGGCATCCCCGTCCGCGCGGGCAGAGCCAACGGCCGCATCGGCTGCAGGCCGCCATCGTAGTAATATGCCATCATCTCCGGGTGCTTGCCGCGCGCCGGAAAATGCCACTGGATGACGTTCGCGATGCTCGCGCATTCGCTGTTCTCCACCACGCCTCCCTGCCAGAAAGCCTGGCAGGCGTCGGCCGCCACCCAGTCCGGCGCGCCCATCTCGAGTTCCTCGAAGAACACGTGCAGCGCGTGTAGGGAGACGTCGCCGACGTTGCCGGTGCCGAAGTCCCACCAGGGGCGCCAGTTGCCGTAATGGTAGATCTTGTGATACGGCCGCGCCGGAGACGGGCCGCACCACTGGTCCCAGTTCATCCCCGCCGGCGGCTTCTGCGCCTCCGTGGGCCTGGACAATCCGCTGGGGCTGTGCGTGCCCGTCCAGAAGTGTACTTCGCGGATCGGCCCGATGGCCCCGCTCGCGAGCAGTTCCGTGGTGGCGCGGGATGGGGAGCTGCCTGCATCCTGCAGGCTGGCCTTGGTGGTGACCTTGGAAGCCAGCACCGCCGCCTTCACCTTGCGCGCCTCGGCGATGGTGCGGGTCATGGGCTTGGCGCAGTAGATGTGCTTGTTCATGGCCAAGGCCGCCATCAGAAGGTGATAATGCCAATGGTCCGGCGTGGCGATAATCAGCGCGTCGAAGTTGTTATGCTCCTTGTCGAACATCTGCCGGAAGTCCTGATAAGTCTTGGCGCGGGGATGCTGCGCGTACACCGGCGCGGAAAGCTCGGGGTCCAGGTCGCAAAGGGCCACGATCTCTTCGCTCTTGCAACCCGTCAGATAGTCCTGGCCCACGCCGCCGACGCCCACGGCCGCGATCCGGAGTTTGTCGCTGGGAGCCTGGTAGGCTGGGCCACCCAACACATGGCGCGGCACCACCAGCGGCGCCAGGCCGGCGGCCACGGCGGTGCGCCGGGTAATTCCGCCCTTCGTCGATTCGTTCGAATTCATAAAAACGTTCTCCTTTTCGGCTCCTGCAGTGGAACGCTACCAAGAGACTTTAGCATCCTTTACCTGCGACTCAGACAGTTACCGTGCCGGCGATCCCGATATCGTGGTTCGAGAGCGCCATTTTCAGCAACGCGCCGAGGCCCGCGCCGGCTGGAGTAGGCGCCGTCGGTTGGCGCGGCCGGGGGCGGTACAGCTTTGGTTTTTCTTGGTTTTTCTCTGTGGAGCGGACCTCCGGTCCGCAAAGCCGGCCTCCTGGCCGGCTGGCCGGAACTCGTGAGCAGTTGACGCGGGCACTCTCATCCACTGGCCTGTGGCTCGGTTCGGCCTCCTGGCCGGCTGGCCGGAACTCGTGAGCAGTTGACGCTTCGAAAGAGGGGCTGCGCCGGAGTCGGCACCACAGAGCTTCAAAGACCCGCCCAGTTATTTCGTGGACACCATACCTTCCGCAAGCCTAAGGTTTGGGGTGTGTTGCAACGTTACGTCTACGTTACCCGGCATTTGACCTGCCAGTGAATATCTGCCCTCGTAACCTCCTGATTCGCCATGGCCTAACCTTTTGGATCAATGGAGTAAGGAATCCCCAAAAACATTTCTTGACAATAGGGTCCAATTATTATAAAACGGGTCTCATAAGATCCAGGGGTCGTCTCGTGGCCTTGCCTTGGCCAAGCCATGCCTCTGCATGCCCACCCAAAATCGAGCTTCAGGAGGCTCAAATGACGCTTCGTCATTACCGCAAACGAGTCTGTCAGCTCGCGCTGGCAATATCCCTGGCAACCCTCGCCTTTGCTCAGAACGACCGCGGCATCATCGACGGAACGGTGAAAGACCCCACCGGCAACATAGTTCCCGATGTGCCGGTCGTCGCCAAACATCTCACCACCGGCGCCGTGTATGAGACCAAAACCACTTCCGCCGGCGATTTCACTTTGGCGTCGCTCCCTCCGGGCACCTATCAACTGACCGTCACGGCCCCCGGCTTCGAGAAGTGGATCGGCACAGGCACCGACGTCCACGTGGGACAGGTCGAGCATCTCGACCTCACGCTCAAGGTGGGCTCCGTCACCGACTCGGTGACGGTGGATGCCACCGCGCCCCTGTTGAAAGTCGATAGCGACGAGCAGAGCATGAACGTCGAGAGGGCGCAAATCACCGACATTTCGATACAGGGCAACGGCGGTGCGCACAATGCGCGCAGCCTCATGATGATCACTCCGGGCGTGGCCGGCGCCAGCCTATCGCAGGGAAACAGCGGACGCGTCGACGGCCAACCCGGCAACACGCAGCGCGTTTTTGTGGATGGCCAGGACGTCTCCAACGAGAACAGCAACGGCACCAACACCGGTCCCCCGCCGGCGGATATGGTGCAGGAGTTCTCCCTGCAGACCAGTAATTTCGCCGCCGAATACGGCCAGGTGCAGGGCGGCGTGTTTATCATGGCCACCCGCTCCGGAACCAACACGTTGCACGGCGACTCGTGGTGGTATTGGCAGAATAACCTGCTCGACGCCAAGAAGGCCTGGGTATATACCGCGCCGCTCGACCGCAAGCACAACTTCGGCGGGGATCTGAGCGGTCCCGTCGTGATCCCGCATCTCTACAACGGCCGCAACAAGACCTTCTTCTTTGTGATCTTTGAAGACTCCAGGAACAGCGTCTCCTCATCCGGCTCGCTGAATACCGTGCCGACAGTGGCCATGCGCTCCGGCAACTTCAGCGGCTCTATCGTCCCCACGAAAACCACCACCGTGCTTGGAGGGCTGACCGAGAACACCATCTACGACCCCGCCACCACCACCCTCGTCAACGGAGTGAACACTCGCACACCATTCCCCAACAACACCATTCCGACCAGCCGTCTGGATCCCGTGGCCCTCAAGATCCAGGCCCTGATTCCCACTCCCGTGGGAGCCACCTCCGGCAACCTCACCAATAACTGGCCGCAGGGCCCGCAATACAAGACTTGGTCCGTGCAGCCGGCCATAAAGATCGACCACAACATCAGCGATACCGAGAAGCTCTCCTTCTACGTCGACAGGCCGAGCAATCGCGCGCCCGGCAGCGAGGATGGCTTGCCCCTCCCGATCACGCAGGTCACCAATAACATAAACCCCACCTGGATTTCGCGGCTCAACTACGACGTTTCCCTCACGCCGGTCGTGCTGATGCATCTGGGCGTAGGTCTTTTGAGGAATTACAGTCCCGGCGGTTCGTCCCTTGCAGTCGAGAACTACGACGCCGCCGGCCAGCTCGGCTTCAACGGCAGCGCCCTCGGGCACGGCTTCCCCCTGATGCAAGGCCTCGGTTCGTCCGATGGCGGCGGTATGTCCCCGAATATGGGACCCGGCAACCTGGACATATCGTATTACACCAAGGAGACCGCCGTGGCGAGCCTGACGTGGGTCCGCGGCAAGCACAGTTACAAGATCGGCGGCGAATTCCGTAACGAGAGTTACACCGATAACCAGTCCACCGGCGCCACCGGAAACCTGAACTTCAGCTCTGTCGAGACTGGCAACCCGGCCGCCCAGGGGTTGAATCTCGGCGGCGTGAATATTGGCTTGCCCTACGCCAGCTTCCTGCTCGGCGCGGTGGACAATGCCACCGTCCAGCCTTCGCAGGACCTGCAATGGCGTAACAGGCGTTGGGGCTTCTACCTGCAGGACACCTGGAGGGTCACCGGCAAGCTCACCATCGATTACGGCATCCGTTGGGACTATCAGACCATGGGCCACGAGATCTGGAACCGCGACAGCATGTTCGGCCCCACCATCCCCAACCCGTCGGCCGGCAACCTTCCCGGCGGCTTCATCTACGAAGGCAACGGCGCGGGCCGTTGCAACTGCTATTTCACCAGGCCCTATCCGTATGCCGTCGGACCCCGCCTCGGATTCGCTTACCAGCTCACTCCCAAGACCGTCATTCGCGGCGGCTGGGGCATAGTCTATGCCGCCCTCGCCCAATTCGGCGGCTTCACCAGCGCCTCCACGGTCGGACTTGGCTACAACAAGATCCCGTTCAACGCTCCCTCTTACGGCGTTCCCGCCCTGACGCTGAGCCAAGGCCTCCAGTACAGTCTTTCCACCCTGTACGCGGTCACCCTCAATCCCGGCGCCCTGCCCACCTCCGGCACACCGACCTCGATCAATTACTTTATCGATCCCAATTCCGATCGTCCCGGCAGGACCAATACCTTCAGTATTAACATCCAGCGGGAGATCACTAAGAACCTCACCGTCGAGGCGGCTTACGTGGGCAACCGCGCCGTCTGGATCATCGGCGCCACCGGCCTGGTGAGCCTGAATGTGACTCCCTATTCGACTCTCACGCGCCACGGGCTGAGCTTCTCCAACCCGGCCGACATCTCCTTGCTCACCTCCACCCTCAGTTCGCCGACGGCCATCTCCCGCGGCTTCGGAGTGCCCTACACTGGATACTCCACCAGCCAGACGGTGGCGCAGAGCCTGCGCCCCTTCCCGCAGTTCACCAGCGGGATAAGCCCCCAGTGGGCTCCGCTCGGCAACGGTTGGTACGACTCGCTGCAGTCGAAAGTCACCAAGCGTTATGCCCACGGTATGATGTTGACCGGGGCGTTCACGTTTTCCAAGGAGCTGGCCACTGGCCAGGCGAACAACGATATCTTCAACCGCCCCAATCAGAAGTCCCTGGTCAGCAGCTCGCAACCGTTCCTGTTCGTCGTTGCCTACACTTACCAGTTGTACGATTGGGTGCCGCACGTGACCCAGAACAAGTGGGCGGACAAGATATGGAATGGATGGAGGATTGCCATCGGGCAGCGCTACACCAGTGGCGGCCTGATCGGCGTACCCGGCTCGCAAAACAACATGAACTCGCTGGTCTTCCAAGGCACGCGCATGAACCGCGTGCCCGGCGTGCCTCTGTACCTGAATAACGGGACGCCCGGCAAGTCCATGCTCAATTGCAATTGCATCGATCCGACCAAACAACTGGTGCTCAACCCGGCGGCCTGGCAGGATGTGCCCAACGGCCAATGGGGCTTCGCGGCGCCGTATTACAACGACTACCGCGGTCAACGCGTCCCCAGCGAACAGGCGAGCCTCACCCGCGTCTGGAACAAGGAGCACACCTACGTTGAATTCCGTCTGGAGTTCTTCAACGCAATGAACCGGCTGGTATACCCCGGCCCGTCCTCGGGCAACCCGCTGCAGGCCACAACCTACAATTCCAATGGAAACCTCTCCAACGGCTTCGGTTACATCAACGTGAGCAGCGTGGGAGGCCAGCGCACCGGCCAAGCCGTCATCCGTATTCGATTCTAGCGGCCTTCGAGGTTTTTGAAGTTTGACCCAACACCCACCCCGCTAAGTCGCGCGGGGTGGGTTTTTTGTGGGGCGCCGAGCATGTGGAACACGTCGCCCGAAAGGACGGAAAAATGGAGAATCAGGAAAGACTCGACCGGATGCGGCGCGCCATGGAGGCCGAGCGCCTCGACGCGCTGGCCGTCCGCTTGCCCGAAAACGTTCTGCTGCTGAGCGGCTTCTGGCCCATGATCGGCGCCAGCGTGCTCGTCTTTCCGCGCGAGGGAAGGCCCGTCTGCGCCATCCCGCACTGCTACGAATGCGAAGCCAGCCTGGCGCTCTGGGAGGCGGAGCCGGCATACTTCCGATACGGCGTCCTCGATGCGCCGGAGCCGGGCGCCGCCATTCGCGATATCCTCTCCGCCGCCGCCCGCGGAAAGGGCTGGAAGCGCGTCGGGTACGAAGCCGATTTCGAAGTGGTCGCTCCCCCGTGGAATAGCGGCGAGGCGCAGGTGCCGGCCGCGCGGACCCGCGAGATCTACCGCGCCGCGTTCGATGGCGCCGAGCTCGTGGACGTCTCGTCTTTCCTCCAGGTCCAGCGGCGCAGAAAGACAGCCTACGAGATCGCGAAAATCCGCATCGCGAGCGAGATTTCCACGATCGGCCTGGAAGCTTTCGAGCGGTTGGCCGTCGCCGGAGCCTCGGGTGTCGAGCTGGCAGCCGATGTGGAGCGCGAGATCATGGCCCGCGGCACCGGCTACCAGGGCGCGTTCCGCGTGCGAGCCTACGCGCAGGTGGCCACCGGGCCGGATGAAACCGCCATTGGCTACCGGCCCAACGAGGTGTCCACCCTCCGCCGCCTGGAGCGCGGGGATGTCGCGCTGCTGGAACTTGGCGTCGTCGCTGATGGCTACTGGGCAGACCGCACGCGCGTGCGCGTTGCCGGGGAGCCGGCCGAGGAACAATCGAAAGTGTTCGACACCGTGCGGAGGGCGCAGGCTGCCGCGGTTGCCGCGATCCGCCCCGGCGTCA
>Ga0265316_10004816_pt1 | contig 13318 bp, 13 predicted proteins | sample 4522metaG_FD_202092 | JGI IMG/M metagenome (GOLD analysis project Ga0265316, IMG submission 202092) | Rhizosphere microbial communities from Carex aquatilis grown in University of Washington, Seatle, WA, United States - 4-5-22 metaG | ecosystem: Host-associated > Plants > Roots > Rhizosphere >... | reverse complement strand
CCAGGTTGCCCGCGAAGGCCAGGGCGGGCGTGCCTACAATGGTCAGGGTGCTCGTCTCGGCCGACACGATGGAGAGGCTGATAGCCCACCAGGGGGCGGTCCGGCCGCCCAGGAAGTAGTCGCGCAGGCTGGTCTGGCCGCGGCGGAAATGGGCCCCAAACCAGGTGATGGCGGCCAGGTATCCCAGGATGATGGCGAAATCCAGGTAGCGCATAAAAACGATGACTTCCAGCATAGCGTTGATCTGTTATGATTTGTGTTCGGAACCCGGTGGGTGAAATCGGCGTCAAAAGGGTTGCGCCACAAGGCTGGTTCGGCTATACTTCCGCAAGTGCCCGCCTCGTTCGGGTGGATGGCCAGAGAAGCGGCGTTGGAGTTAACATAGCGGATCAGCAGCCCGTTGCAGTCGGTTAACAGCGGAAACAGGCAGGAGGCTCACGTGCATAGTTTTTATCGGACGTTGAAAGGGATAGCGGCTGTCGCCGTTATATGTGCCGTCGTCATGGCGGGGACGGCACAGCATGCCCGCGCGCAGGCGGCGGGCGGCCAGGCGGCGGCCCAGACGGCGCAGCCCCAAAAGAAAGTCAAGGATCAGGGCGAGTACGACATTTACAACAATGTCCTGAAAGACGCGGGGGGGCAGACTTGGCCCAAGCTGTTACAGGATCTGGACACCTGGGCGCAGAAGTATCCCGAGTCCGATTACAAAGACGATCGACTGTACTACTACGTTCAGGGCTACAGCGGGGCCAACCAGCCGGCCAAAGAGTTGGATGTCGCCGGCCAGTTGCTGGCCAGAGACCTCAAGACCGTCTTCCCGGATCCCAAGCAGGTCCTGACGGTTCTCTATATGACTTGCGTGAACGTTCAGAAGGCCCCGGCTCCCACGGCGGAGCAGACCGCCGCCGGCGAGAAAGCGGCGCACGCGCTGCTGGATTTCGTGCCGACATACTTCGTGGCGGCCAACAAGCCGGCGAACACCAGCGACGCCGATTGGACCAAGACAGGGAAGGACCTCACCACTCTGGCCGATGCGACGCTGAGGGTGATCGCCATGCGGCCGGGCATGGAGCTTCTTCAGAAGTACACCGCCTCCGGGAACAAGGACACCAGTTCTTGCGCCCCCGCTGAAGAGGCTCTCACCAAGGCCCTGCAGCAGTTCCCCGATGGCGCCATCATCGCCTACAACCTGGGCCGGGCCGAGCTTTGCCAGCGGGCGGCCAAGCCGGAAAAAATTCCCGTTGCGATCTACGAGTTCGCCCGCGCGTCAACCACCGATCCCTCTCTCGGTGGAAGCACGGATCCGAAAGCTGTCGACAACTACCTCACCACCCTCTACACGAATTTCCACGGCAAGGATGACGACGGCCTGAAGCAGCTCAAGGATCTTGCGGCAAAGTCGGCGCTTCCGCCGGCCGATTACAAGCTCTTGTCATCGACCGAAATCGATAAGGCGAAGGAAGAGGCGTTCCGTGCGAAGTATCCACAGCTTGCTCTGTGGCTGAGTATCAAGAGCCAGCTTGCCGATACCAACGGCGAAAAGTATTTCGACGATCAACTGAAGGGTTCGGGCGTTCCCAAACTCAAGGGCGTGGTCATGGATGCCAGGCCGGCGTGCCGCTCTAAAGAGCTGGTGGTGGCTGTCCCCGAGCCGGATCAGCAGGGGACTCCGCAGTCGGTGATCACCCTGAAACTGGTCGCTGACGACAAGGCGGACGCCCTGGCCGGAAAGCCGGATACGGGTGTCGGCGCCGAAATCCAATGGGAAGGCGTCCCCTCGGGCTTCACCAAGGAACCCTTCATGCTGACCATGGACACGGAGAAAGCCAGCATCACCGGGCTGAACATCACGCCTTGCGCGGCGGCGGCGCCGGTGAAGAAAGCCGCTCCGAAGAAGGCCGCACCGGCAGCCGCACCGGCGGCGAAAAAGAGCGGGGACTAGCTGCGGCGCTCCAGCGCCGTGGCCGCTTGTTCCGGCCGGGGCGTTCTGGTGTTCGCCAGAACCAGGCTGAACACGAAACGCTCCATGGGGCTGAGGGAAGCACCGGCTCCCTTCAGGTCCTGGAAGTAGTGCTGGAAGCTTTGCGCGGAGGACACGAGCCGGCCATACGCCGGTGCGCCGCGGAACGCCGCGGCCATCAGCCCCGCCGCCAGGAGTCCGATGATGTAAGCTTTTCGTGTCATCTCTACCTGCTAAGACGACTACCGCCGTGGAAAGGTTAGCACGGCAGCGGTATTAGTTCGCCGGGAGCCGGCAACAGATCCGCGACGGGCCCGGCATCACCCTGTCCCAAAAGCACTTAGCGCGTCACAGCGAGGCTCGTCCGAGTGTTCCAGGGGAGGCCGTCTGTTATAATGAAATAGAGGGATTTCGGAGCATTCCGGTCGGAAGTGTATGCCGCTTTACGAATATAGATGCCACCTGTGTGGTAAGCATTTCGAGTTGAGGCAGAAGTTTGCAGAGACGCCCTTGACGGTGCACGAAGGGTGCGGCGGCGGCGTGGAACGAGTCATTTTCCCGTCGGCGTTGCAGTTCAAGGGCACGGGATTCTACATCACCGACTATGGTCGCGGCGGCAAGTCGCGTCCAACCAACGGCTCGAACGCGAAATCGGAAACGAAGAGCGAATCGAAGTCCGAATCGAAGTCCGAATCGAAGGGCGAATCGAAGGGCGAATCGAAGCCAGAGACGAAGGGCGAATCGAAGAGCGAGAGCCAGCCGTCCACTGCTACACCGTCGCCGGAGAAGTGATTGGCCTCGGCGTTGCGGCGCGGGCCGCGCGGAACTCGGAGTGGGGTCCGCGAGGTGGGGCGGGCAATCTTGCCCGCAGCCGCTTTTTAGGCGGCTTTTCAGGCCCACAGCCGCCGGCTGAAAGTCGCCGGCTGAAAGCCGGCTTGCAGCCAGGATTGGCTGCCCCACCCGGCGTGATACCCTGGGGAACAAACCGATGAGAAAGACCTTCCTGTGCCTGCTGGCGGCGGCTTGTCTGCTTACGGCGGCGCCCCAGAAACCGAAATTGGTTCTGGTGATTGCCATCGACCAGTTCCGCTACGATTACCTGACGCGGTACCGCGGCGAATACCACGCCGGCTTCGACCGGCTGTTGACGCGAGGCGCGGTCTTCACCAACGCGCGGTATCGGCACTTTCCGCCGCTGACCGCACTGGGGCACAGCGTCATCCTCTCCGGCGCCATGCCCGCGGTCAGCGGGATCGCGGGAAACGAGTGGTACGACCGCGACGAGGGCCGGCACGTCACCAGCGTTTCGGACAGCCACACGCAACTGGTGGGCGGAAACGGCGGCCCGGGGTGCTCGCCGCACCGGCTGCTGGTGTCTACCGTCGGCGACGAGTTGAAAATGGCCGATGGCGGCAAATCCCGTGTGATCGGGATCTCCCTGAAAGACCGGGCCGCGATTCTGTTGGCGGGCCACATGGCCGACGGCGCATACTGGTTCGATAACGCGAGCGGCAATTTCGTCGGCAGCACGTACTATTTCCGCGAACTGCCGGGATGGGTGAAGGACTTCAACGATGGCCGGCCGGCGGAGAAGTATCGCGGCGCCGCCTGGCTGAATCACAAGTTGCCGGAGAACCTGAAGGACCTGTACGGGACCAGCGAAGAAAGTCCCCTGGAATCCACTTCGTTCGGGAACGAACTGGTGGAGCAGTTGGCCGAGCGCGCCGTGATCGGAGAACAGCTTGGGCGGCGCGATTTCACGGATGTGCTGGCCATCAGCTTCACGTCCAACGACAAGGTAGGGCACGATTACGGACCGGATTCCGCGGAGGCGCGCGACGTGGCGATGAGCGCCGACCACCTCATCGAGAAGCTATTTCAGACGGTGGACCGCCAAGTGGGGCTGGACAACGTGTTGGTGGTGCTGACCGGCGACCATGGCGCGGCCCCATCGCCGGAAGTGAACGCCATGCGCAAGATGCCGGGAGGGCGCATTCAGGTGACCACCCTGAAGCAAGTGGCGCAGGCCGCGCTGGCGAAGAAATACGGGGCGGGCGACTGGGTGGCGGGCGCTTGGGACGTGTCGGTGTATCTGAACGCAGCGACGGTCGCGCGCATGAGGCTCGATCCGGCGGTAGTGGACCGCACCGCGGCGCAGGCGCTGATGGCGATGCCCCATATCGCGCGCGTCTACACGCGCGAAGAGATCTCCCGCGGCGAGTTGCTGCGGGACGATATTGGCACACTCATCACCAATGGCTTCAACGTGCGCCGGGGACCGGATATCGAGGTCGTCACCGACCCGTACTGGATTGTGAGTAACAAGGCCGCGTCCCACACCTCGCCATATGGCTACGATGTGCACGTGCCGCTGATCTTCATGGGGCCGGGCATTCGCGCGGGGCGGTACGACGGGTCGATCGCGGTCAACGACGTGGCGCCCACGCTGGCCACGATGCTGGAAGTGGAGACGCCCAGCGGGTCGGCGGGTCGCGTGCTGTCGGAGATGCTCGTGCCGCGGTAGCGCCGGCCTACCGGACCTTGCCGAAGCCGTAGATCGCGCTCACGGTGGTGGACAGCCATTGTTGAATCGGGCTCCCGGTGTCGCGCCAGGTGCGCACGGTGAAGCCCACCCGAAAGTGCCGGCGACGATCGACAGCCACCGTCGCCCTGCCAGAGTACTGTAGCAGAGAGCCGTTGTAGTATGGCGCGTTACCGGGCCCATACCAGATGTATCCGCCGCCCAGCCCGACCGACAATTCCACCCGCCCGGCGGCAACTGGAACGATTCCCCGCAGACCGTAGTCCAGAAAGCCGACTCGTCCCAGCGGGTGCTCGCACCCGTATCGGCTGCATGAAGTTCCGGGCAGCCACGAGCCGGTCCATCCGCCCTCCGCCGACAGATACTTCAGGAGACGGAGTTCGTAACCCGCATGTAGGGCGGGGCCGGTGGAATACTCGCTGGCCAACCAGCCGCCGATCGGATACACACCGCCGCCGCCGACTTCGAGGTTATGGCGCGTCTCACCATCCTGGGCCGCCAAGACTGGTATGAAGACAAGAAAAACGAGATAGCGTTTCAAATGACAGGATTCCCCCCTTATTACAAAGACCCGCCAGGAGCCGAATCAACTACAGGCGGGGCATGCTATAGCTTGCCCAGACCATACAGCGCCACCGCACTGTATAATTGGAATCATGGATTTACGTCCTCTGCATGACCGCGTGTTGGTGAAACGCCTGGATGAAGGCGAACAAAAAGTTGGCGGGATCATCATCCCGGATACCGCCAAGGAGAAGCCGCAACAGGCCGAGGTGAAAGCCGTTGGCAACGGCAAGCTGTTGGAATCCGGCGAGCGCGCGGCGCTCGACGTGAAGCCCGGCGACCGCATCCTGTTCGGCAAATACTCGGGGTCCGAAATCAAGATCAAAGGCGAAGAATACCTCATCGTGACGGAAGATGAGATTCTCGGGGTCTTGGAATAGGGTGTGCTAATCTAAGGATCTACAAGCCAAATCAGGAGTTGTTTTCATGAATTTACGTATGGGACTCGGGCCGCTGATGGTCTGTTCCGCTCTTATCGGGGTCGCCCAGATGGCCTCCGCGCAGGCTAAGGTTTCGGTGATCAATTTGCAGCGCGCGGTGCTGGAATCGGCTGAAATCAAGAAGGCCGACGCGGACATGCAGGCCAGGTATAAGCCGCGGACGGCGGCCATCGAGAAGTTGCAGAAGGATATCGCGGACATCTCGCAGCAGTTGCAGACCAACGCCGGCAAGTTCACGCAGCAGGCGGAGGCGGATCTCACGGCGCAGGGGCAGAAGAAGCAGCGTGACTTGCAGCGGCTGCAGGAAGACCTGCAGGCCGACGTGGATCGCGAGCGCAACGACGTCCTGCAGAAGGCCACGCTGAAGATGAGCGACATCGTGAAGAAGATCGCCGAAGAAAAGGGTTACGACCTGGTGGTAGACACCGGCACCGCCGTCTACTTCAAACCGGCGATGGAGATTACCAACGACGCCATCGCCGCGTACGACAAAGCGTACCCGGCGCCTGCGGCGGCAGCGGCGAAGTAAGCCGGGATCGGAGCGGAGATGTCCGATTTTCTTGAGACGTACGGCGAGGGCGACGAACGGCGTGGGAAGATCGTCAAGACCGTGGCGATCTCAGTGGCGGGGCTGTTGGTGCTGGCCGGGATACTCTTCTATTGCTTCCACACTTTCCGCCAGGAACGCCAGGCCAAACAGTTTTTCCAACTGCTGGCCGCCCGCGACTACAAGCGGGCCTACGCCTTGTGGGGCTGCACGGACGCCAATCCGTGTCGCGATTACCCCATCGCCGCATTCATGCAGGATTGGGGTCCGCCGGCCGTCTCCATCGGCAACTTCGAGGTGCTGGACGGCGAATCGTGTGGTTCCGGGGTCATTGTGGATGTGGATGCCGGCGCTGCCGGGGACAGGAAGCTGATGGTGGAACGGGACAGCCTGGTAATCGGATTCCTCCCACCTTGGCCGGGTGTTGTTCCCGGCCAATGCCCACAAGTGAATCGGATCGCCGATTTCGTACGAGACCTGAAGTACCGCCTGCACGGGCGAACTTACAAGTAAAGAGCAAACCATGGACGAGCGGGCGTATTATACAGATTCCGAGACCACCAAACCGGCGGTACTGAATTGCCCGTATTGCCGGAGCGCGGAGACGTACGAGTTGCGGTGGAGCGTCCGCAAGAAGAAGGATCGTCTTCCCGGGGGCGCCGACGAGCGCGACCGCGCCAAGTTCCAGAAAGCCCAAAGCTACATGGTGCTGATGGACGACAAGGTGGCGTGCAAGAATCTGCGCTGCCGCAAGCGGTTCGACATCTCGGGCATCAAGAGCATGGCGTTCCTGTAGGAAAGGGCCGAGTTGCTGGCCGATTTCTTGCGCGATCACGCTGCGGCGCAACCCGGTTTTCACGACCATCGCGATCTGGTTTCTGGCGCTCGGCATCGGCGCCAGCACCGCCATCTTCAGGTTGATGGACCGTGTCATGTTCCGCATGATGCCGGTGCGTGAGCCGGGGCGACTGGTCGAGATTACGCGGTTTCATCCTCCTTACGGCCATGCCAACATGTCCTACCCGCTGGTGCTGGCCCTCCGCAAGGGTCTGGGCAGCTTTGAAGGGTTGCTGGCGGAACACCGGCTGGGCGTCCGCGATATCGCGATTGACGGCGACCGGGAGGCTGCCGATTTCGATCTGGTTTCCGGATCGTACTATCCCCTGCTGGGAGTGGAGGCCGCCAGCGGCCGCACATTCGGCGAAGACGTCGATCGTGTGCCAGGGGCCAACGCCGTTGCGGTGATCGGTCATCGTTACTGGGAACGCCGCTTCGCATCCAACCCGGCGGTAATTGGCAGGGTGTTTCGGCGGCTCAACACTGTGTTCACGATCATCGGCGTCATGCCGAGGGAATTCTTCGGCATGTTGGTGGGAAATGAGCCTGACATCACGGTTCCGCTCACGATGGATGCCCAGATGAGGGGTGGAAACTCCTGGTTGAACGAGGCCAATTACGGCTGGCTTTCCGTGATGGGCCGGCTGAAGCCGGGCCGGACCTTGAAGCAGGCGCAGGCGGAGGCGAAGACCGTATTCGCCAACATCGCAGCCTCGGACGCTGTGTCGGCCGAGTCGGATCGGGACCGGCGAGCGAGGCTGAACGAGTATGTGGAACTGCAGCCGGGCGGCAACGGATTCGACGATCTGCGGCAGATGTTCGCGGAGCCTCTGACCATTCTGATGGGCACGGCCGCCCTGGTGCTGGTACTGGCATGCGCCAACCTGGCGAACCTGCTGCTGGCCAAGTCGGCCGCCCGGCAAGTTGAAATCGCCGTCCGGCAGGCAGTGGGCGCGGGACGCGGGCGCCTGGTCCGGCAACTTCTGGCTGAAGGGTGGCTGCTGGCGCTGCCTGGAGGCGCGCTCGGCGGGACCCGATTCGTATATGTTTTCTGTGCGGACTGGAGCGGGCATGGCCCCAGCGCTGAGTGCGATTCAGGAAACGCTGGCTCATGAGGACAAGGAACTCCGGCCTGTAAGGCTGGTCAGTCTTGAGGATCACGTTGCACAGTCGCTGCTGCAGGAGCGGATGCTGGCGATCCTCGCCGGGTTCTTCGGCGGTCTGGCGCTGTTGCTCGCGGCCGTGGGGATCTACGGCGTGATGGCGTTTCAAGTAGCGCGGCGGCGAAGGGAGATCGGGATTCGCATGGCTTTGGGCGCCGATGCGGGGTCGGTGATCGGGATGGTGCTTGGCCAGACGGCGCGGCTGACACTGGCGGGATGCGGAATTGGAGCACTGGGTGGGCTCGCGCTAACGCGCGTGGCGGAAGGAACCTTGTACGGAGTGCGCCCGGATGATCCCCTGACGTTTGTCGGGGCGATTGCGGTGTTGTTACTAATCGCGCTCGCGGCCGCGTACTTGCCGGGATGGAGCGCGGCGCGGGCGAATCCGGTAGAGATGCTGCGGGTGCATTAGCGGCGGTACACTCGGGGTCGGAGGGTTTATGCCTGATCCTACTCACGCTCATGGCATTGTGCATCCGCGCACGGCGGTGCTGACCCGGGGGTTCGACCCCAGCTTGTCGGTCGGTTCGGCCCGGCCCGCGGTCTTCCGCAGTTCGACCTACGTGTTTGCAAGCCCCGAAGCCGCGGAGCGCGCCTTCCAGATCACTCATGGGAAGATCAAGCTGGCGGAGGGCGAGCGCGCGGACCTGATTTACTCCCGGATTTCGCATCCCAACGCGGAGATCCTGGAAGACCAGATCGTGCCGCTTGAACCCGGCGGCCGCGAGGCGGCGGTGTTCAACTCCGGCATGGCTGCCATCATGACCGCGTTCTTCACCTTCGCGCGGCCCGACAGCACCATCGTCTACACCACCCCGCTGTACGGCGGCACCACGGGGCTGATCCACACCTTTCTCGAACCGTTCGGCGTGCGCGGCATCCCCGTGCACTCGGGCGATTCGGCGGGCCTCGATGAAGCCATTCGGTCGGCCCGGAATCCGTGCATCGTTTACATCGAAACGCCGGCTAACCCGACCCTCATCATGACCGATATCGAGCGCGCGGCGGATCGCGCGCCCCGGCACCCCGATCGGCCGGTGGTGATGGTGGACAACACGTTTCTGGGACCGGCCTTTCAGCACCCCCTGTTGCTGGGCGCGGATCTGACCCTGTACTCGGCCACCAAGTATCTCTCGGGGTTCAGCGACATGGTGGCCGGCGTGGCCATCGGCAGGACTTCCGAGATGATCCAGGCGATTCGCAGCCGCCGCATCATGTTCGGCAACATTCTTCAACCGGACGAGTGCTGGATGCTGGATGGCCGCCTGCCCACCGTGTCGTTGCGCATGAACCGCCAAAGCAAGAACGCGCAGCGGCTGGCCGAGGCGCTCCACGGCCACAAGCACCTCAGCCGGGTGATCTATCCGACCCTGTTCGACGATCCCGAGCAAAAGCGCATTTTCGAGAAGCAGTGCACCTATCCGGGCGGGATCTTTTCGATGGAGTTCAAAGGCGGCAAGCACGCGGCGTTCGAGTTCTTGCGGCGTGTCGAGATTGCGCGCAACGCGGTGTCCCTGGGCGGCGTGGAAACGCTGACGTGCCATCCGAAATCGACCACGCACTCCGGCATGAGCCCGGAGGAGCTGGCGGCCTCAGGCGTCACCGACGGCCTGGTGCGGGTGTCGGTAGGGATTGAAGACTGGCGCGACCTGCTGGCCGATTTCGAACAGGCGCTGGCTCAGTAGCGCCGGTGTTTTTGGCGTCCGCGGCAGTTTCAGTTTCGGTGACAGGCTACGCCCCCCCAAACGTTCACCTGCGTGGGTTTGGGGGTTTCGTAGCCTGTCACCGAAATGGGATCTCACGCTCCGCTACAATTGAAGTTATTCCACATCCACAAGGAATTTCCGTGACAGGAGACCAAATCAGGCAGCGTTTTCTCGACTTTTTTGCCGACCGGGGGCACCGCGTGGTGGCGAGCGGGTCGCTGGTGCCGGCCAACGATCCGACCCTGCTCTTCACCAACGCCGGCATGAACCAGTTCAAGGACGTCTTTCTGGGGCACGAGAAGCGCGATTACACACGCGCCGCCAGCTCGCAGAAGTGCGTGCGCGCGGGCGGCAAGCACAACGATCTTGAGAACGTCGGGTACACCCGGCGGCACCACACGTTCTTCGAAATGCTGGGCAATTTTTCGTTTGGCGACTATTTCAAAGCCGAGGCCATCGAGTTCGCCTGGGACCTGATCACCAAGGATTACGGCCTGCCTAAAGACAAGCTCTACGTGACGGTGTTCCGCGAGGACGACGCCGCCGAACAGTTGTGGCAGAAGGTGGCCGGCGTGCCCAAGAGCCGCATTTTCCGGCTGGATGAGAAGGATAATTTCTGGCAGATGGGTGAGACCGGGCCGTGCGGGCCGTGCTCGGAAATCCATTACGACCTGGGCGTGGAAGCGGCCGAGCCGGGTCGCGAGAACGAGGAGTTTCCCAGCGACGCGGGTGGCCGGTTCGTGGAGATCTGGAACCTGGTGTTCATGCAGTACAATCGCGACGCCGGCGGGGTGCTGACACCGCTGCCGCGGCCCTCTATCGACACGGGCATGGGCCTCGAGCGCGTGGCGGCGGTGCTACAAGGGAAGCTTTCCAATTACGAAACGGATCTCATCCGGCCGATCATCGACCAGGCCTCCGGATTGTTCCACGTCGCCTATGGCGAGGATGCGCGCGTCGATACCGCCCTGCGCATTGTGGCGGACCACGCGCGCGCGGCGGAATTTCTGATCCACGACGGCGTGCTGCCCTCGAACGAGGGGCGCGGCTACGTGCTGCGCAAGATCATGCGGCGGGCCATGCGGAACGCGCGCATGGCCGGCGTAGAAGAGCCGTTTCTGTACAAGCTCACCGGCTTCGTGGCCGAGCTGATGCAATCCGCGTATCCGGAGCTGCTCGAAAGCGTGCCGCGCGTGGCGCGCGTGGTGAAGGAGGAAGAACACCGGTACGCCACCACGTTCCTGGTGGCCGAGAAGGTTTTTGGCGAATCCATTAAGTCCCTGGAAGGCGGCACCATTCCGGGCGCGGTTTCCTTCAAGCTGTACGACACCTATGGCCTCGCGCCCGATGAGCAGGAAGAGATGGCTCGCGAGCACGGCCTGGAGCTCGATCGGGCGGGTTTCGAGCGCGAGATGGAACAACAGCGCGAGCGCGCGCGGGCAAGCTGGAAGGGCGCGGAGAAGGCCGCCGTGGTCCCGGCCTACCAGCAACTGCTGGCGCGCGGGCGCACGAAGTTCCTGGGCTACGAGACGACCGAAGCGGATTCTACTGTGATGGCCCTCATCGTGGACCAGAACCTGGTGGAGCGGGTACCCGCCGGCGCCGCGGCGGAACTGGTGCTGGTTGAGACGCCGTTCTACGCCGAATCGGGTGGGCAGGTTGGCGACCAGGGCGAGCTCCATGCGGCTGCCCTGAACAAGGTGGCGGATGTGGGGTTGGTGTTCTATGGCGTCCCAGGGTTGATCGTCCATCGGATTGTGGCGCGCGCCCCCATCGCGGTGGGCGACTCCATCACCGCGCGGGTGACGTTGCGCGATGCCACGCGGCGCAACCACACCGCCACGCACCTGCTGCACGCCGCATTGCGGCAGGTGCTGGGGACCCACGTGAAGCAGGCGGGGAGCGTGGTGGATCCCAGCCGGCTGCGCTTCGACTTCACGCACTACGCGGCCATGGACCGCGCGGAGATCGAGGAAGTCGAGCGCCTCGCCAACCAGCAGATCCTCAAGAACACGCCCGTGGAGACGCGCGTGATGGCGCTCGATGAAGCCATCGCCACCGGTGCCATGGCGCTGTTCGGCGAGAAGTACGGCGAAAAGGTTCGGGTGGTTTCCGTCCCTGGGTTCAGCCGCGAATTGTGCGGAGGCACACACGTCAGCCGCACTGGCGACATCGGCGTCTGCAAAATCGTGTACGAAGGCAGCATCTCGGCGGGCGTGCGGCGCATCGAGGCCATCACCGGCGAAGCGGCCTTGCGGCAGTACCAGGAATCGACCGACGCGTTGCGGCGCATGGCCGGGCTGGTGAGGGCGTCGGAACCGGAGCTGATCGAGCACGTCGAGAAGCTGCTGGCCGCGGAGCGGGCATTCGAGAAGCAGGTGGAGCAGTTGAAGAACAAGCTGGCGCAAGCCGCGGCGGCGGGGCTGGAGGCGCAGGCGCGCACAATCGGGGGCGCCAGGGTGCTGGCGGCGCGGCTGGATGGCATGGACCGCCAGCAGATGCGGTCGCTGGCGGATTCGCTGCGCAATAAATGGAAGAGCGCGGTGGTGGTGCTGGCCTCGGCGGATGATAGCGGCATCGCGATTGTCACGGCGGTGACCAAGGACCTCACGGCCCAGGTTCACGCCGGAAAGCTGGCGGGAGCGCTGGCGCAGGCGGTCGGCGGCAAGGGCGGCGGCCGGCCGGACATGGCGGAAGGCGGCGGGAAGAGTGCGGAGGCGCTCGATGGCGCGCTGGAGGCGGTCTACCGCGAAGTCGAGAGCAAGTTGTGAGCGAATCCTTCGACGTGGTGGTGGTCGGGGCGGGACCCACGGGCCTCGCCTGCGGCATCGAGCTTCAGCGGCGCGGGCTGAAAACCGTGCTGGTGGAGAAGGGCTGCGTGGTCAATTCCCTCTATCACTACCCCACCAACATGACGTTCTTCACCACGCCGGAGCTGCTGGAAATCGGCAACATCCCGATGACCAGCCTCAACGACAAGCCCAATCGGACCGAAGCGCTGAAGTACTACCGGAAAGTGGCGGAGCATTATCGGCTGGAGATCCGTCAGTACGAGCGCGTCGACCGGATCGCGGGCGGCGACGACGCGTTCCACTTGTTCACTACCGACCGGCTGGGACGGAGCCACGTCTACCAGGCACGCAAAATCGTGCTGGCCACGGGCTATTACGACGTGCCCAACATGCTCCACGTGCCCGGTGAGGAACTCGACAAGGTTCTGCACTATTACAAGGAGGCGCATCCCTACTACAACCACGATGTGGCGGTGATCGGAGCCAAGAACTCGGCGGCCATCGCGGCGCTGGAACTGTGGTGGACCGGCGCGCGCGTGACACTCATTCATCGCGGGCCTCGCATGTCGGATTCGGTGAAATATTGGATCAAGCCGAACATCGAAAACCGCATAAAGAACGGCGAAATCCGAGCGTATTTTAATTCGCGGGTGGTGGAAATCCGGCAGGAGTCCATTCGAATTGCGACTCCGGAAGGCGAAATCTCCCTGAAGAACGATTTCGTATTCGCGCTGATTGGATACCGGCCGGACCTCGAATTCCTGAAT
>Ga0265316_10004815_pt1 | contig 13319 bp, 9 predicted proteins | sample 4522metaG_FD_202092 | JGI IMG/M metagenome (GOLD analysis project Ga0265316, IMG submission 202092) | Rhizosphere microbial communities from Carex aquatilis grown in University of Washington, Seatle, WA, United States - 4-5-22 metaG | ecosystem: Host-associated > Plants > Roots > Rhizosphere >... | reverse complement strand
AGGTTCGGGATCAGGTCGTGACGCCGCTTCAATTGCACATCAATCTGCCGCCACCCGTTCTCCACCTGATTGCGAAGAGTGACCAACTTGTTGTATTGCACGATGGCCCAGAGTATCAGAAGGAAAACAACCGCAACGAACCCGACAAGAAGTACCATGAAGACCCCCTCAAGAATGTTGGAAACGGGCGTGAGGATGACGTAAAAACATAAAAAGAAGGAGTCAGGAAGTCAAGACGCTCTGCGTTGACATTCGACATGGTTTTGAATATATTTCGCTAGATCTCTATATCCTATGACGATGCATGGAAACGCGGCTTCATGAGTCCTAATGATCGGAAGAAGCTTACTGACGAGGAGCGACATCAGCTTCTTGAGGAAATCCGTAAGCGCTCGGAAGAGGCAGAACTTCGGCGCATCGAGGAGGAGAATGAACTCCCGGGCGCAGCATCTCCCGTAACTCCATCAAATGATCCGGAGGCTCCGACACTCCCCGCCAAACTTCTTCCTCCGCAGACGAAAGCTCCGGCGCCGTTTCCCACTGCATCCTCGACCAATCCCGCGCCGTTCCCTGTGGTCACTCTTCCCTCTGGTCCATCTCCTGAGTCAGCCAGCCAGCGCGTGGTGATCCTGCGGGAGCAGTTTACCATTGCTGTGGAGCGGCGAAAGGTTGAGAAGGCGAAGGAGATCCTCGGTGAATTGGCCCACCTGGAACCGAGCGATCCGGACATTCCGGACATGCATCTGAAGGTGACGCAGCTCGAGCGAGAGCGTCGTCGTGACATTACCCAGGCCCGACAAAACCCGCTCTTTCAATCATCGGAAATGCGCAGCAACCCGCCGGTGGTAGACCGGCGTGCCATCAATGAACTGCTCGAAAAGGCCGAGTGGTGCTATCAGCATGAGAATTACGGCGGCGCACTGGATGCGTTAAGTGCTCTGGACAAGCTTGATCCGACAAATTCCGATGCTGCACGCCTGAAGGGAGATGTCGAACGGGCACGTGCCCTTGCCACACAGATTGCCGAGGAGGATGCTCTTGCGCGAGGCGCGCAGAACAAAGCCTCGGGGAAGTCGGACCTCCCTCACAAGTCCTCCGGACGAAAATCGGACGATTACTGGGGCACGTCTGTGAAAGCCGCAGAATCGCTTGGTCTTGAGGAGCTTCCGGATCAATCACCTGCCGCGAAAGTTATTCAAAAACCCGTCATACCGCTGGCTGTACGTGTGGTCAATGCACTCGAGAAATCCAAGAGCGCCATAGCCACGGGGATTATTATCGTCTTTTGTGCCGGACTTCTCGTTGCCGGATACCTTCTAATCAGGAAACTTAAATCCACGGTCATTCCCGCGCGTGCTTCGCTGCTGGTGTTGCCTGCCGTCACTGCAGGCAGCGATTCAGGGCTCTCCCTGATCGGCGATGGCCTGGTTGACGATTTCATCCGTAAACTCGGCATGGTCACGGACATTCGCGTCGTGGCGCCGTACTCTGCGTTCTCTGTCGGATCTTCGTCGACGAACCCGCAACAGGCGGCACGGATTGTGTCTGCCGGATTCTGTGTGCGATGGACCTTGTCCGCCATCGGGGGATCCATCGTCATCGACCAATCGATCGTTGATACGGTCTCATCAAATCCAATCCTCACGAAGCATCTGGAGATCCCCATGCGGGAACTTGCCTCGCAGCGCGCGGATTTGCTCCAGTCAATTCTCGGTGTCACTGGTGTCCGTCCAAGTGAAGAGGAACAAGTCGCACTCAATAAATTCCCCACTCCTGATCAATTTGCATTCCAATCCTATCTGGTTGGCCGCGGCATGCTGAGGCGGCCCGGAATGTACCCCCCATCCCGTGCCATCGATTCGTTCAACCGTGCGCTTGCAGCCGATTCGTTGTTCGCAGAAGCCTATTCTGCTCTTGGATGGGCTCACATTCTTGCGTTTGAATCGGGCGACACCAGCAGCAATCACATTGCGGAGGCGGCAATGTGCGTGCAGCATGCGATCACTGTTGGACTTCGGAACGCCGAAACATTCCGCGTTTGGGGTGCGGTGGAAGCGGGGTATCATCAATATGACAAAGCGATTGAGCGTTTCGAACAGGCGGTGTCGTTCGCACCAAGTGATGCCGAAGCCCGTAGGAGGATTGCCCTCGTCCAGGTGATTCGCGGTGAAGCTGATCAGGCTCTCGGTTCAGCACAATATGCGCTTCGCGATGATCCCTTAAATGCGGATTCTTATGTCATCATGAGTCTTGTCCAACAGTTCGAAGCCGTAACTTCTGGCGACAGTAAAGAGGGCTATGAAGATGCCCTCCATACGTTGGAAGATGGTCATCGCTACGCCTTGGATCGCAGTGCCTATGACAGCAAATATCTCGCGGAGGTGTACTGGTACGTGCAGGACCCCGATCGCGCGTTGGCGATTCTTGTCGACCACGTCGCACGCAATCGGCAGAGTTACGAGGCCCTGTACCTGCTGGGCAGAGTCCAACAGGCAGCCGGGCGTTCAAGCCAGGAATGGCATGACGCATTGGTCCGCGCACAGGATATCCTCGACCAGGAACTGAAGCTGAAGCCGGAAGACGGCGTTTTGTATTCATGGCTTGCCCTTGTCCATACACGCCTCGGTGCGTTCAAGGATGCGGTGGCTGCGAGCCAGCATGCTTTGCAGTTCGGGTCGGACAAGCCGGAGGTTCTCTACAATGTCAGCCGGATGTATTCGCTCCAGCGGGATGTCAAGCAGGCACTGACCTACCTTCGCAAGGCAGTTGACAGAGAATACGATCTTGCGGCCGTTCTCGACATGGATCTCTTCAATCTGCACTCCAATCCAGACTATCTCAAATCTGTAATTCGGCAATAGTCCGGACTCCTCATTTCACCCTTGTTTTGGCCGTTGGACCCCCTCGATGCGTTAGACACATCGAAGACGCCGGAAAGGCGTCTGTGGCGTATTTCCTCTCCCTCTTCGCTGTGATCCATGCCATGCAATTCCACTTCCTGTTCTCATTCGTTGACAATAACTGGTTGATTGGATATATTCGAAACGTAACGTAGGTTCGCCAAATTTCAGCTTATACCATGTTCACAGCCGGACCAAACTTGTGGCAGATCTTGATGACGCGACAAGACAAGAACGACGGAAGAAGGCCGGCGACTATCTGAAGATGGCCGACAAGCTGTTCAAGGGGGGTGATATTGAGGGTGCCGCCCGCCTTGTCCAGATGGCGACCACGGTTGATGCCCAGAATCCCTACGCTATTGCCTATGCCGAACGGTTGAAGCTGGCCCGAGACCAGAAAGCTGCCGTTCCCGCCGAAGGACAGGCGAGTTCTCCCCCAGGCAAGAAATTGACTCCCGGTGCAGTTCCCGCTCCACCTCCTGCTCCAACAACATCCGGCACGGCCCCGATGCAAACGGGGCGTCGCCGTGCCATAACGGAATCGGCAGGAAAGGGCACCGGAGAGGAGGCGAAGCGGCTGGCGGAAGTGGAGGCCCAACGAAAGAGCATTGAGGAACAATCCAAGCGCGCCGAAGCGGAGTCCCGCCGAACGGAAGAGGAATTCAAGCGCAAACTGGAAGATGCGGCACGGCTGATCGAAGATCAAAAGAAACGGCTTGAAGAGGAGAAGAAGCGCCGAAGTGAGATTGAGGAACATTTGCGGACGCTGACTGCAACGCAGGAGAAGCAATTCGGCGAAGAACTGGCTCACCGTCTGGATGAGGAGCGCGGACGCCTCGCGAATGAGTTCCGCCGCAGGTTCGATTCCGAGCGCATAAGGATCGAGGCGGAATTCGCCATGCGGCTGCACAACGAGCGGGCGGCTGTCGAGGAAGTCCGCCGCCGGGATGAGCATGATGTTGTGAGTCGGCAAAAGGCGGAGGAAGACCGGGCCCAAGCGCTTGAACAGGCAAAGCTTTCGTTCGAAGGCGAACGCCGCCGCATTCAGGAAGAAGCGGATGCGAAGGTGGCGGAGGAACGCAAGCGGCTGGACAAGCTGCGCCAGCAGGAGGAAGCCGCCGGCATTGAACGCCGCCGTGCGGCAGAGCAGCAGCTTCGGACTGTCCAGGAAGACCTACATCGGAAGATGGAGGAGGAACTGCGGACTGTGCGTGCGACGATGGAAGAGGATTTCCGTCAGCGCCTCAACGAAGAGAGAAAACGGATCGAGGAGGACCGGAGGCACGAACTCCTGGAACTGCAGGATACGCAGCGCCAGGCCGATGAGGAAATCCGCCTGAGATTGGAGGAGGAACACGCGCGGCGTCTGACGTTGGAACGCGAACACCTTGCGGCTGAACTGCGCGGCCAGCTTGAAATCGAACGAAAAAAGATCGAAGAAGAGGCATACCGCAAAGCTGAAGAAGCCGCCCGTTCACGACATAAGGAAGATGAGCGTGTCGCCACAGAAATGCGGGAACGGACCGAGGATGAGCGGAAGAAGCAGGAACGAGAGCAGGAAGAGCGTAGACATCAGGAAGCCGAAGAGATGCAGCGGTACGAAGATGCGGTCAGGCAGGCGATTGAAGAAGGCCAGCGCGTAGCAAAGACCAAGAAGCTTCGGGATTACCTCGATCAGGCGGCAAAGGCGCTCAGCGAAGAGAAATTCGATGATGCCCTGAGGGAGATTACGCGCGCGCTTCACCTGGATCCGTCAGATGCCGAAGCGCTTGACCTGGAGCAGACTGTCTATACTGTTCGTGATGAAACTGTCCGTCGCCGGGAGCAGGCGGGACGCCGGGCAGAACAACGTCGCCGACTTGATGAGCTTCAGCGCCGACTGGAAGAACAAGCGCGGGCTGATGCCGAGGTGCAAAAGGAACGGGCACTGCGGGAGGCAAAATCGGCGGCGCTCGTCCACAAGATCAAGGAACTGAACCGTACAGGACGCAACGACGCGGCGCTTTCGGAACTGGAGAACCTGTATACCATCGATCCCGGCAACCCCATCGGGCGGGAGATCGAGATGAAGATCATCGCCGAAAAACAATCGAGGGACAAGGCGGAAGCTGTGTCGGCGGAACGTTCTGCCGCGGGCGAGTCATGGCGGCAAAGGGAAGAAGGACAGGACCTCGAACGTCAGGTGGACCGTGACCGTCTGAAACAGGATGCTGCCAGCACGTACCGGAACATGCTCCGACAGGCCTGGGGTGACGGCGTACCGGCGAGCGACGACAAGGCGATGATTGAGGTTATCCGGCTTTCGCTGGGGATTGACGAACGGGAACGCGCCACGATTGAAACCGAGGTGCGGAACGAATCGTACGCGGAGGCTTTCAAATCGGCCTGGCGCAATGGAATAGTCAATCCTGCCGACGAAAAAACGGTAGAGCCGCTTCGCAATGTGTTCGGACTCAAACCTTTCGAAGCGCATGATATCGAATCGGTCATCGTGCGCAAACGCAACTGATTATGTGGTCTGTGCCTGGAGTCGCCCCGCCAGGACTCTTCTGTACACAACACACCCACCCCATACACCGTTCATCACCAGGATGTTTAGCAGAAGGTAGAATGGCAACACGTTGGTGACGGAACAGATCATCAAAAGAAACAACTCGCTTCCGAGTCCGAGTAGTCCCGACAAACGCAAGGCTGTCGGGTCGGCATACCAGAGTGCGGGGTCAACAGGTTTTCCTCTTCTTGACCACCGGTCAAGTCCGGCCATCATGCGATCCTGCCAGCCATAACACAAGAGATAGATCTGCTGTAGTCTCAATGTCCATGGATCGGATCCGAGATCCCTGGCATTCACTTCTTCGGAAGTACGATTCGTCTCATACCGCCCTTCAAGATGGAGGAATGATGTCTGGTAGAAGACGTGGTAGGATACGCGGAGCGTAAGAAAAAGAAACGCGATCAACGAGAGGAGGAGACCTTCATTGCCGAGCCCTGTGCGTCGGAGAGAGACTCCCATGCAGCAAAAGACGGTGAAGTTGACGACCACGTCGCCGATGGAGTCAAAAAAACGACCACGCCGACTGAACAGATTCCTCGCGCGCGCAAGCTGACCGTCTGCCGTGTCGAGAAAATCCTTCACTGTCAGGAATATGCCTGCAAGCAGCGTTTGCTCTGGAGTCCCTTGCAGATACAGATACGCGCTGACGAACCCGGATGCTATCGCTGCCGTTGTGACCTGGTTCGGTGTGACAGGCGTCCGATACAGTACGCGGACAAGCAGTCCTGCCAATGGGCGGAGGAAATACGTATTGATGAGTTCGTCGGATCGTCTGGATTTCGTCGACGAACTGTAGGTGTAAGGGGATTCCGTTGTCATGCCGAAATGGATCGGGCGAGGATTCTCGCCTCCTGAAGATCTTCCGGTGTGTCGATCTCCATGCAGGCCATCGTGCCGCTCGAAACCGTCCGGAGGTCGGCGCCTTGGTCGATCAATTCCTGGAACGATGCCTCGTAGAACTCATAGCGGTCTTTCCTGCGGTCCAGGATGGAAAAAAGACTGCAAGCCGTCTTGGGCGAGAATTTTTCGATCCCGATGGACTCACCGGCCGCCCGTGGAGGATCGATTTCCTTCCCAATCCGCCGGACACGTCCGCCGTCGAGCTCAACCTTGATTTCCTCCTTTCCCATCTTCCCTTCGCGGATGATCAACGCATCCGGATATGGAGAATCAATGAGGGTGTTCAAGAGCCGGGGTTCAAAGAGAATGTCGGCATCCATCATGAGGATCCCTGAGTCTGCGGTGACGCGGCCGGCAAGCCAGAGGGAATAGTTGTTGTTCGTCGTTTCGTAGAGTTCGTTGTTGGCGAACCGAACCCGGAGAGGAAGGTGATAGGATGCCGCCGCCTCTTCAATCATCCGGTGAAGATATCCCGTGACAACCACACATTCATCGATGCCCGCAGCGCCGAAGGCACGCAGCGTTCGTTCGAGCAGGGTGTTTCCTCCGATGTCCAAAAGGCACTTCGGCCTGTCGGCGGTATGAGGACGCAGGCGCGAACCAACGCCGGCTGCAAGCAGGACTCCGATCATGCCGATGCCCGCACTCCGGCTGCCTCAAGGGTGCGAACTCCAAGCTCGGAACAGGCAACCTGCTTGAAGGCATCCATGACCTTTGCATTCTGCTCCTTGGTGCCGACTGTGATTCGAATGCAATCCTCCAATCCGGGGTCGTCCAGGAATTTCACTATCACGTCGCGCCGTTCAACACCCGATTTCAAGCCTTGTTTCAAGGCCTTGGGGTAGCGAACCAGGATAAAATTGGCTTCTGAGGGAAACGGCGTAAAACCCTGGAGCCTGGAGAATTCGTTAAAATACATCTCCTTGTCTTCCTCCATGAGCTTGGCGATGCGCGGGTAATACTCCTTGTCATCCAGTGCCGCAAGCGCAATCTTCTCGGAGAGCAGGTTGTAGCCAAGATACCGCGCGCTGAATTCCACAAGCTGAGCAAGATCCTTCCCGACGCAGGAATAGCCGATCCGCAATCCGGCCAGGGCAAAGTACTTTGAAAATGTTCTCAGGATCACCATCCTGCTGTGCGCATCGAGAAGCGTCGCAAGGTGTTCGTTGGCGCTGCGGCTGAATCCATAGTATGCCTCGTCCAGTACAATGACGGACGATGTGCAATGCTCCACGAGCGAATGCAATTTGTCAAGCGAAAAGCTGTTGCCCGTCGGGTTGTTGGGGGAGGCGATGAGGATCACCTGGGGATGGTGGCGATCATATTGATCGATCATTTCCTGCACGTCGTACTCGAATCTCCCGTTGTGCTCGTGCATCGAGTAGTGGGTTTCACGTCCGAACACCTCCTTGGCCACAGATTTGTAGTACCACCAGGACTGGTGAGGGAGCAGGATTGTCTCATCGCGATGGAGGTAACAGTGTACGACCTGTTTCAACATATCTTCGCTGCCGTAGCTCAGGAGAATCTGTTTTTCCGGAAGCCCGGTGTCGTGACTCAGACGTTCGGACAGATCGCTCTTCTTGCCTGACGCATAGGCACGGGAATACAGACTCAGCTGCTCAAGGTTCGCCTCACGGAGCACTTTGTAGCACGCCGGAGCAGGTCCGTATTGGTTTTCGTTTCGGTCCAGGTAAATCCTACCCATAACCACCTCGTTCTGAGATTTGTTGATAAGTGTTCATCAAAGCCGGAGTCAGAGATCCGATCCGGATGATGAGCGTAGTTCGTTGTCCAGTTGACGTTGTACCCTATGCTGCCAAATAAGCATGAAGAGGAGATAGAGATTGCCGGGGATAAGGACGATCCAGCAGAAGAGATCGGGGCGGCCGGCAATCGCCGCCACGATGAGTCCGGTTCGGTTGGTGGTGGCGCCGAGGACGGTCCACCACTGCATGATGCGCAGGTTATATTTCCTGAACATTTCAGGAGGTGCCTGGGTCTTGAGATCCTCTTTGAATTGTGAACGCGATTGGAGTTCCATATATCTGAGATAGACACGCAGCGCCAATCGTTTTCCCCATCCCTTCCGGGAAGCGGTCAGGGTTTCCAATTCACTCGTAACGCGCTGAAGTTCCTGGCTCAGGAAATTATGCCGGCCACGAACATTGGAGATATATTCCTGTTGATAGTAGTCAAAGACAAAGGCATGCAAGGCGGAAGTCAATCCGCCCGCCATCACAAGCCACCACATGAGCACGTTCCCGGTTTGGGTTGTGAGCCCGATTGCCAGTCCAACGAAAATTGCAACACTGATGGCCCAATCAACAACACCGTCCACGAGCCTGCCAAACGGCGAGCCGCTGTTTTGCAACCGTGCCAGCATGCCATCGCCGCAATCAAGCATATTTGCGGTCGCATACCATGCGCCAGCCGCAGCGAACGCACCATCTGTCCCTCCGGCAAAACACCATGCAGAGAGCATCCCAGCGACAAAAGAAAGAAATGTTACCTGATTTGGAGAGACGGGAAGACGATAGATGAGTTTGACAAAAACAAAGGCGATCGGTCTATAAAAGATGAGGTCGAGGATCTCCTCGGCTTCAGCCATTTTCAACGAACTTTTGTATTCTTCGATAAGAGACATCCTTGATCCCAATCTCAAGTTGGCGAATATCTGCAAAAACCGCTAAACGGCATGTTTACTCATTCGGTTTTTTTGCCTATATTTATTGCGGCAATGCCGATGATCAACCCGGAGACTGCTGGAAGGTCCGCCGCTCCTGGTGGGGGAGTGAATGGCAGTCAACTGAGGCTGTATCCAATCTGAAATTTACGAAAAGGAATTGAATAGTTCACTATGGCGACCAAGAAATTAGGCAGAATTGGCATCCTAACAGGGGGCGGCGATTGCCCGGGCCTCAATGCGGTTATTCGCAGCGTGGCAAAACCTGCTATGGCACACTTTGGAACCAAAGTGATAGGGATTCTCGATGGGTATGAGGGGTTTGTGGAGGGCAGATCCCGCGAGCTCTCTCCCATAGATGTGCGGGGTATCATCAACCAGGGGGGGACGATCCTCGGCACATCCAACAAGGGTGATCCGTTCCATTTTCCCATGGGGGAAAGAGGAAACATCAGGATCATCGACGCGTCAGATCAGGTGCTGACCCACTACAGGGACTGGCAGCTCGACGTGCTGATCGCCATCGGAGGTGATGGCACACAGACGATTGCCCACAAGTTATCAGAAATGGGGCTGAATATCATCGGGGTGCCGAAAACCATTGACAATGATCTCGATGCAACGGATATCACCTTCGGACATGATTCGGCCCGGGCTGTTGCCACAGAAGCGATTGACCGGCTTCAGACAACCGCTTCAGCGCATCACCGGGTCATGGTAATGGAAACGATGGGACGGTATGCCGGATGGATTGCGCTTGGCGCCGGAGTTGCCGGCGGTGCGGATATTATTCTCATTCCCGAAATCCCCTTCTCCTGGGACAAGATCTTTGAAACCGTCCTTAAGCGAAGTAAGGGGGCGAAGTTCAGCATTATATGCGTTGCAGAAGGTGCGCGGCCGAACGATGGCCAGTTGGCGGTAAAAGAGATGGACGTCAAGCGTACGGATCCTGTCCGACTTGGTGGCATTGGTGAACTCGTCGCCAAGCGTATTGAGGACGAAACAGGACTGGAAACTCGTGTGACTGTGCTCGGCCATGTCCAGCGCGGCGGAAGCCCCACGCCGTACGACAGGATTCTTGCGACCCGTTTTGGAACAGTCGCCCTTCAGTCTGCCTCCGTTGGTGAATTCGGCGTTATGGCGAGCCTTCAACGGGACAATGTGTGCGTCGTTCCACTCAAGGATGCGATCGGCAAACAACGAGTGGTCCCCATGGATTCTCAGCTTCTTTTCGCTGCGCGTGCCGTCGGGACTTGCCTCGGGGACTGATCACGTTCTTGCTGCAGAGTTGCATCTCACACAGCCTGCCCATGGGGCGGGCTGTTCTGTCAGGTAGCGGGAAATTTGCCCTCATGCCAGGAACGGGTCATGTCCAGCCAGAAAATCAGACCTTTCCATTTTCCAAATTCCCTGTACCGCCGTTCGATCGCCGCGTCCGAGACCTTTCTCCCCCGTGAGTGAAGTTGGAAGTACTGCGACCTCACCCAGGAATCAAGCGCAAGTGATTCATAATTCCCAAGAAGCCGGAGCATATTCCCCGCAGCATACGGACCCATGCCCTTCACCTGCCGTATTTGCTCTTCCAACTCCCCGGCAGCGATCCCGACATCTCTCCAGCGTTCGATCGGCAGTTCCCCCGATGCAACCCTTGTCGCCAATTCGCGGAGATACGGCGCCCTATAGCCTGTGGAACATCGGACTCGAAAATCCTTCTCGCTCAACGACGCGAGCGCTTGTGGTGTGGGGAAGGCGAAGTGGATGCCGTCTGCCGTCTTTCCCGCGGTCCTGACAATCTTCGTCACCATAATTGTCGTCAGTTGCCAAGTGCAGTTCGTCGTGCAGATGATCTTCACCGCGTCTTCAAACGCCGATGGCGATCGCAACAACCGGCCGGCTCCTGCTTTCTGAATCCAACGAAACGAGGGATGGCGGTTGGCAATGTTGTAAAGCCCCGACAAATCCACATCAACCCTCAAACACGACCGGATGAGTTCTCGTATCTCCCTTAGGTCAACAGAATGGAGGGTTTTTGCTGCGGAGAGCTTTATCGACAATGCACTCTTGCCGCCGTTGATCATCGCATGGACGATGGTCCCGTTGAGTAATTCAAAAGTGTATTCAAGGGTTTTTCGGTCTGGGCCGTAGCGAAATGGCGGAAGGGAGCACCAGCCGTGACTCAAGGCGGTTCTGTGGAAGTTGAAGCCCGGAGGGACGCGCAGGTTTATGGTGGAAAAAAAGTCTGAGGCCGGAGGTTCAGCAACGGCGGGAAGCATCAGAATTTTCCCAGCAGCACTTCATTCGTCGGAAATTGTTGAGTAAGCTTCAACACCGTAAGCATCGCATCGCGAGGGGAAAGCCGTGCAACGGAGCGGCGGAGGTTTTGATACCGACCGCTTTCCTGCCCAAACAGCAGCTCTTCCCGCCTCGTCCCAGACGATGCGAGATTGATGGCGGGGAAGATCCTTTCTTCTGCCATTTTTCTATCGAGGACAAGCTCCATGTTTCCTGTCCCCTTAAACTCCTGAAAAATCAACTCGTCCATGCGCGAGTTTGTCTCGATCAATGCCGTGGCGATGATGGTCAGCGTTCCGCCCGTCTCAAGCTTTCGGGCCGCGCCGAAAATTCTTTTGGGAATTTCAAGTGCCCGGGCATCCACGCCTCCCGAGAGAGTTTTACCGCTGCTCTTCTGGTGAATATTGAAGGCCCGTCCCAACCGGGTGAGGGAATCGAGCAAAAGCACCACATCTTTGCCCGCCTCAGCTTTCCGTTTTGCGAACTCCAGCGTGAGCTGAGCAAGGCGGACCTGGTTGCCACGGTCGGCATCGCTCGAGCTCGCGAAGACCTGGCCTCGGATACTTCTTCGCATGTCGGTCACTTCCTCAGGCCGCTCATCGATGAGCAGAACGAGCAATTCAACATCGGGGTTGAGATTGCTGACAGCCTGGGCTAGCTGCTGGAGGAGCATTGTTTTGCCGGCCTTCGGCGGAGAGACAATCAATGCGCGCTGTCCCTTGCCGATGGGACAAAACAGGGAGACAATGCGCATTGCAACGTCGGCACCCGGCCCTTCAAGCCGTAAGGGCTCGTTGGGAGAAACGACATCATGCGCGTTGAACTCTCGCAGCAGCTTCCATTCATCAGGAGCGCAGCCGTTGACCCGGAGGATTTGCCGGACTTCAGGACTCCGGCCGCTGCGTGCCTCCGCCTCCCCCTCCAGAAAAACGCCTGCGCGGAGGTTCGCGGCAATGACTACCGACGGTGGAACAAAAGGATCCAGGGGTGTTCTCGCGAGGGTCAATGACGGAGTGCGAACAAACCCAAATCGTTTGGGATCGAGTTCAAGCACACCGGAAAAAGGGAGATTCATGAGGCTGTTATTCCATGCGATAATAGAAGAAACGTTGAATCATGAGGGGAGATAGCTCTTGTGATCAAGAACCCGTGCAGGGAAAACTGTACGTCAAATGGAGACTCTATCCATAAGGTCGAAGAACGCGCGCCAGGGGGGGAATCCAGGGAGCTTTGAAAATGAGTTTCGTATCGGAAGAGCCCGGAGCATGAAGCCACAGATAATAGATAATATAGCAGAATCTTACGTGATCTTCCACTCCTGATGAAAGAAAAGACCTCGTTGTATGGTGGATCTGGATTGTATGGGCAGTCACTTTCTTAAGAGTTTGAAGGCCAAGTCCCATGAGCCAAGTTTGGCGGCGGTGACAATCCAAAGAAGCGCCGCGGGTTCGAGGATTCGGGAATTTTCGATTCCGCCAAGAACGATCACCGACCATCCAAAGTCCTTCAACAAGGCTGCAACCGTCTCTTTGGCTTTCGTGTCGTTCCCTGCGATGAACATGTCGGGAGGACCTCCGGGAAATTCGGGATGAACCATGTGGGCATTCCCAACCAGGTTGAATGCTTTGACAACATGTGAACCAGGAAGCCAACGCTGAACTTGCTCGCCAGCGGAGTCCGAGTGGCCTATCAAAAGCGACGGCGGGAATCCATGCGAGAAATCCAGGGGGTTTGTCGTGTCAATAACGATCTTGCCGGCCAAATTCGACGGCTGGGCCAGACGGAGCGCGTTTTCCGTGCCGGTCCAAAGCGTTGCAAGGATAACAAGTTCCCCGTATGTCGCCGCTTCAGCAAAGGTCCCGGAATGAGCGGCGCCTCCGTTCTTTGCCTTCCACTCGACAAGTGCTGGACTGTCCGGCGAACGCGATCCAATTGTCACGCTGTGTCCAAGCTTGACAAATCCGCTGCCGAGTGTTCTTCCCACTTC
>Ga0265316_10004814_pt1 | contig 13320 bp, 10 predicted proteins | sample 4522metaG_FD_202092 | JGI IMG/M metagenome (GOLD analysis project Ga0265316, IMG submission 202092) | Rhizosphere microbial communities from Carex aquatilis grown in University of Washington, Seatle, WA, United States - 4-5-22 metaG | ecosystem: Host-associated > Plants > Roots > Rhizosphere >... | reverse complement strand
CTCCACGAAGAAAGTTTCTGTGGAAGCCGCGAAAATCGGCACGTGGGAAAATTCATCGGCCCGTTTAATCAATCCTCTGGATTTTCCGGCGATCCCCGTTGCGAGAAAGCCTTCAACGGAATCCGCCTCTCCGGTTGCGACAATGGTTCAAACGATTGTCTTGGAGGAGCCTCCCGTGTCCGAAGCGTCATCGCAAGTTCCCCAAACCGCAGCCGAGATGGTCACGACCACTTTGGCGCCTGTTACGGCGCCACCCGAATTCGTGGTCGAACCGTTGCCATTGGCCATCGATGAAAACCCGATGAACTTCAATGCAACACATGGATCAAAGGACAGGACACCGGAGCCGAAACAGGATACGGAAATTGTCAGGGGGGTCGATCCGTCGGCTGCAACGGACTTGCTTGGTTTTCACGGCCTGAAGCAGCAACCTTTCGACGTCACGCCGGACCCGGCGTTCTTATATTTCAGTCCATCGCATCACGATGCGCTCACCTCGCTCACGCAGGGAATAGAAAATTTTCGCGGATTCATGGCGCTGGTTGCCGAGCCCGGCATGGGCAAAACCACGCTATTGAATAAGTTGATGGACGAACTGGGCGATACGGCGCGCGTCGTGTTCTTGTTTCAGACGCAGTGCACCTCGAGCCAACTGATCGGCTTCATCCTGGATGAATTGCAGATCGATCATTCGGCGATGGACATCGTGGCGATGCACCGCGCGTTGAATAACGCGCTGATGGGGGAGATGCTGCTGGGGAGGCGGTTCGTACTTGTAGTGGACGAAGCGCAGAACTTGCAGGACTCGGTGCTTGAAACAATCCGTTTGCTTTCCGACTTCGAAACCACACATTCGAAATTGATTCAAATCGTGCTCTCCGGCCAGCCACAACTGGCGGAGACGCTGATGAGGCCGAACCTGGCGCAACTGCGCCAGCGCATCGCGACGGTATCCAGCCTGGAACCGTTGGGCGCGGGGGAGACGGCCGAGTACGTCGAGCACCGCCTGCGCGCCGCCGGATGGATCGGCAAGCCAATCTTTACGCCTGAAGCGCTCGAGGCAATCGCCGAAGCCAGCAAGGGCGTGCCCCGAAGCATCAACAATATCTGCTTCAACGCGTTGCACCTGGCCTTCTCCCAAGGGCAGGATACGATCGATTCGACGACTGTAAGAAAAGTGGCGTCGCAGCTGGATCTGGCGTCGCTCGTCCGCCGCTCTCATCGGGAGACAACAACGATCCAGCCGGCCGCACACCTGGATCGTTCCAGCACCGTGCTGCTCGCGCGTGCGCTGATTGCCGCTCTCTCCGGCGAAGCCAAGCAAGCGACCGCCCCGGCAGCATCCACGGTTGCGGAAGCTCCCATCAAACCCAAGGCAAAATCCGGCGTCTTCGTGAACGGCACCGTGACGGACATGGTCCGCAGCCAGAGTTGGGGCAAGCGCGACGAATACCGAATTCAAATTTCGCTGGAACGCGATCCCAATGCCGGAGTCGCCCTCGCCGACCGGTATTATTGCTGCAACCTCTACCTTGACGATGAACAGGCCGCCGCGCTGCGTTCAGGAAAACCGGTGCGGATCAGGATTGAGCAGGATTAAGTTAAAGCGGTCTTGGAACAAAAAACCTCTACCCCAACATCCCAGGTCTCTTCAAATATTGATCCACAATCGCGTCGGCGGTGCGATAGGTCAGCGCCAGGAGTGTGGGCGTGGGATTGGCGGCGCCGCTATTGGGAAACGTGGACGCGCCGAGGATGAAAAGGTTCGAGGCCTGCCAATGTTGCTGGTAGGGGTTGACGACGCCCATCTCGGGAGTGGGCGCCATGATCGTGCCGCCCTGCACGTGGGTGGACTGGTAGCGGACCGCGTCGTAATCGCCGTAACCCGGGAACGGATTCACTTCTTTCGCACTCATGGCATGCACGATTTCAAGAATTTTCTTGTTCATGTACTCGGCCATTTTCTTTTCATTGTCGCGCCAGTTCATGTTCATACGCAGCAGCGGGTCGCCCAGATGATCCCTGTAGGTCGGATCGAGATCCAGATAATTTCCCTTGTGGGGGATTTGCTCGCCTGAAAAGGAAATAATTCCCATGCGGTCGTAATAGTCGATCGAGGCTTTTTTCCACTCATCACCCCACGTGGCTTTCATGGTTCGAGGGAGCACGCCGAATCCGGCGATGGGTTGCGTGCCCACGCTGGTGCACTGGATCGATCCGCCACGAATGAAGGGCAGATTGGTTTGATCCAGGACGTCGCCTTCGAAATCGCTGACGCGCCTTCCCGTACCGCCCGCGCCCATGAAGCGGTTGAGCGGTTTATCGAAAAATGCCTGCAAGGAGAAAAACGCCTGATGTGTCAGGTTGCGTCCCAGCGTTCCGTTTCCGGTGGCGGGGTTGTAGCGATTGCCGATATCGGAAATCAGCAGGAGATGGGTGTTGCCGAAAGTCCAGGACGCCAGAAATACGATGTCCGCCGGCTGAAAAACTTCTTCGCCGGACTCGTCCACGTACGTGACGCCCCGCGCTTTTCCCTGGGTTTGCGCCGCGTCGTGTCCTTTTTCATAGACAATGCGCCGCACGAAGGCCCCGTTGCGAATCGTTACACTCTTCTGATTCCGGATGATCGGCATCAACACGTTGGTCGGCTGCGATTTGGCGCCGATCATGCACCCGAAGCGCTCGCAGAATCCGCACAGTGCGCAGGGAGGACGCGAGATTCCCTCCGAATTCGTGTAGGGCACGCTATTGATGGCTGACGGATTTGGATAGGTATGGTAGCCGAGGGATTGCGCGGCGGTTTCAAATAATGCGGAAACATAGGGAGTTTTTTTCGGAGGCATGGGATATTCGCTGCTGCGCCAGCCTTCAAAGATATTGCCGCCTTCGATCTTTTTTCCCATGATGTTTCCGGCTTTGCCGGAAACGCCTACCTCTTTTTCAGAGCGCGTGTAGAAAGATTCCAGCTCGTCGTACGTGATGCCCCAATCCTGCATCATGTGGTCTTCCGGCAATTTCTTCGCGCCGTATTTTTCGACCGTCTTCGAATACAACTGGAAACATTCGGGCATCAGGCGCGGGTAAACCGCTCCCCAGTGTTCGCCCGTGCCGCCGGTGCCGGAGCCGGGAAGGAAGCCTCCCAGCTGCCGGACGGGAATGGCGGTCTGATTTTCTTCGTGGCGCAGCGTGAACGTTTCTTTGGACGTATCCTGCATCATGTGCAGGCGAATGAAGTAGTCGAGTTCGTCCATTCCAGCAGCGTAGTCCACGGACTTGCGCAACGGGCCGCGCTCCAGCACCAGGATCGAGAGCGGCGTGCGCTTGCCCAGTTCCTTGGCCATCAGCAGGCCGGTCCATCCGCCGCCGACGATGACGACATCCTTGCGGGGCAGCGTCTTCATGATTTCAGGTCCTCGTCTTCGCTGGGACGAACTTTGCGGTGAGTAATCTGCTCAAGGCTCACTGGTTTGGGGCGAAACGCTTCGCCGTAGTGAGTGTCCATATCGTCAAAATTGCTCATGCGCGGGCCGGGGAAGCCAACGAGTTGCCAGCCGACCATGTCCACGTTTCCGCCGTGCACGGGATCGCAGAACATTCCTTCAATGGTGTTCTGCCGAAGCAGAGCAAACAAATGCGTGTCTTCGATCTGATGAAGCTTCTTGTCCTGCTCCGCGGTCGAGAGTTTGTCGAAGCCTTTCAGGCCTTTCAGGCCTTCGCGATAGGTTTCGGCGGGCGTGGCCTTGCCCTGATATCCAAATTCGCGCGGCGCATTGTCGTTGAATGGGCCCTGCTTGTAGCGGTAGCGGTCGCGCCCGTACGGACCGGCAAGCTGGCGGTCGATATAGATCACCACGCCCGCTTCTTTCGCGCCGGGGCTCGAGTCGTCCCCCGGAAAAATTCGCGCGGCGGCGGCCGCGACAATCAGCGCTTCTTCCTCGGTGAAAAAGCGCAGCGGAATTTTCAATGTCTGGTTTGATTTTTCCTGGGCAAAGATGCGCGAGGCTCGCCGGTCCAGCGAATAGACGAGCACGCCACCGATACTGGCCGCGGATAGGACTAGAAATTGTCGACGTCGCATTGGCCGGAGTTTACCACAGGAAATGCGCGAAGGGGATAGGGCGCATGTTCGAAGTTTTGACAACGCCAACGCTTTTATCGAGGGTGCTGGTTTTCTTCCGGGTTAAGTTTCGTTGAAGGTGGACACTAAACCCGCTCCCTTCCGCCGAAGCGGACGGGCGTGCGGCACCAACCGAAAACCCTTCGAAGAAAACACTATAGCCGGGTCGGCCGACCCGCGAGGGAGTGAGGGGATTTTCACTAGCCGATCGATTACTCGGCGGCGAATGCTACTTCTCGATCCGATATTGCTCGCTGCTTACCTGCTCCATCCAGTCCACGACCTTGCCGTCGAGCTTTTCCTGAATGGCGATGTGCGTCATGGCCGTTGTCGGCGTTGCCCCGTGCCAGTGCTTCTCGCCTGGAGAGAACCAGACCACATCGCCGGGCCGGATGAACTCGATCGGTCCGCCTTCGCGCTGAGCCCAGCCACATCCTGCTGTGACGATGAGAGTCTGTCCGAGCGGATGCGTGTGCCACGCAGTCCTCGCGCCCGGCTCGAATGTGACGCTCGCGCCTTGAACCCGTGCCGGATCGGGCGCCTGAAACAGGGGATCGATGCGCACCGTGCCGGTGAACCAGTCTGAGGGTCCTTTGGCGGAGGGTTCTGAGCCTGCTCGTTTTATGTCCATATCTTTGCACCTTTTCTTGAGATTTCTTGAGATTGGCCCCATGTAGGGCAGGCTTCAGCCTGTCTTCATTTGACTTCTGCGGTCACCCAACAAAATTCAAAAACAGACAGGGTGAAGCCGCGATCCACAAAGACTATTTATCAGGTACCTTCTCATTTCACTGGTTAGGTTGTTCCAGTTCTGCAGCAGCGGCATTGATAAGCGCGGTCTCTCCATCCAGCACACCCGCAACGCGAACGATCTCGGAATCCGCCTCCGCCCAGTGTTTCTGTTCAATCGCTTCACGCACACCGGGCAGAGTCTTGACGCCGTACCCGGTATAGACTCCAGGCGCGTAGATCATGTGTTTGTACCAGGGCCGGCGCAGCAAACCATCGTTGGAGGTCAGCCGCCGTTCGCTCTCCATCAGTTTCTGATTCAAGTCCTGCAGCGTCGTGGCGGGAATCCAGGCGGGCCACGTTTTTTTCAGCGCGGCCTGGTAACGTTCCGCGCTGTGAGTGAGCGCGTCGGCGGCATTGTCGAGAGGCGCGAAATTCAGAAATGGAGGAACATCCGTCATCGGCGGAGCGACCTTGGGGCGGCGCGGGTCGTTGGTGATCGAAAAAACGCCTTCCTCGAGCTCCTTGTTCCGCTCAATGATTTCTGTTCTCTCATCGTCGGCCAGTTTTTTCAACTCCTTCTGGTAGAGGTGGATCGTGTCGGCCAGATTCGTGAATTCAAAAGGGAGCAGATCGGAATCCGCCAGACGCATCACGGCTGTGCCGCCAGTTTGCGACAGGGCGCGCCCGTAAACAAAATCGGTGTCCGAAAAATGCGTGTACCAGTAGAAATCATCGTAGGCCGAATGATAGATGCCGCCGTCGTCTTCTCCTCCATAGCTGATATTCAGGGAAGCGATGCCAAGATGATCGATGAACGCCGTATAGTCCGAGCCTGAGCCCAGCGCTTCGATCCTCAGGTCGGCACGCTCTCGCGCTTCCTTGCGATCGTCGTCCGATTTGGCGTCCTGAATTTTAAACAGATGGGCGCGGCGCCACGCGGGAACTTTTGTTTCCGGATCCTGAATATCGCGGGCGACATCATTCACCATATGTTCGAGCGTATGCGAACCGTCCGCGTAGAAGTATCCGCGCCCGATTCCATCGCTGTTGATGTATGCGACGGCCTTTTTCTGCAGTTCCTGATCGTGCTCTTCCACCCATTCGGTTGATCCGAGAAGCATCGGCTCTTCGCCATCCCAGGAGCAATAAACGATTGTGCGTTTCGGTTTCCAGCCCTGCTTCAGCAGTTCTCCGAACGCCCGGGCCTCCTCCAGCAGGGCGACCTGCCCGGAAGTCGGATCTTCGGCGCCGTTGACCCAGGCATCGTGGTGGTTTCCGCGGATCACCCATTCATCGGGATGTTCGGAGCCGGGGATTCGCGCGATTACGTCGTAGAGTTTTTTTGTGTCCCAATTAAAAGTGACTTTCAGGTGGACTCTCGTTTTGCCGAGACCTACGTGATAGGTGATCGGCAGTGCGCCGCGCCATTCTTTGGGCGCCAGTGGTCCATCGAGAGCGGCCAGCAATGGCTGCGCATCGCCGTAAGAAATCGGAAGCACGGGAATCTTGGTGAGGCTGGTGGCGTCTTTTATCGCCAGCCGCTTGGCGCCCGGCGTTGCGCCGACTCCTGGGGTTAGTGGATCGCCGGGACCCGAGGATGGAAAATCCAGCACGCTGCCTCGCTGGACGCCGTCGGAAGGCCGCATGGGGCCGAGGGGAAAAACATTGTCGATGGAATAGCCGTCATCCGCCGGATCGGAATAGATAATGCAGCCGATGGCACCATGCTCGGCGGCGACTTTGGGCTTGATGCCGCGCCAGGAATTGCCGTACTTCGCGATGACGATGGCCCCCTTGACGGAGATTCCGAGCCGCTCGAGTTGCTCATAGTCCTTGGGGATGCCGTAGTTGACGAAGACCAGCGGCGCGGTCACGTCTCCATCGATTGAGTAAACGTTATAGCTGGGCAGTTGCTCGTTCTGCTGCTTTGAGGTCGGGTCCACTGCCACCTGCGGCTCCTGCAAATTTGCAGTGAATCGAGTGGGCGCGACCATTTCGAGCAGGCGTTCTTTTGGCGTCGGGAAAAGGACATCGAACGTTTCGATGCTGGCGTCCCAGCCCCATTCCTTGTATTTAGACAGAATCCACTCCGCGTTTTCCTTGTCGTACGCCGATCCGACATGGTGCGGGTGCGCGCTCAGCCGGCGCATGTATTCGCGCTGATTTTCCGGGCTGGGAAGCGATTGAAACTTTACTTCCCACTGGCGTTCGGTTACGGAACTTGTGATGGTGAAACCTTGTAATGGCTCTTCCTGGGCTTCGGTTGAGACGATTCCAAAGAGGAAGACCAGCAGCATCCCCATCATCGCCATGCGTCGCATAGGTGTACCTTTTGTTTCTGATTTGGCTGCCACCGCGGCAGGACTTGAAGAAATGAGTTTACAGGAAAGTAACTTCTGGACCAAGGAAGACGATTCTTGGTCGTGGGGTATTTTTCAGTAGCACAGGCACTCTTGCCCGTGCGGTTTTGATAGTTGCTGCCGCTGAGAAAACCGCACAGGCGAGAGCGCCTGTGCTACGGGGAGACGTCGCCATTTGATTCAAGAACCTTAGTCGCGCAACACGCCCGGCGAAATATTGTTTTGCCGCGCGAGGTCGCTCAATTCATCGAGCTGCGCCTGAACTTCCTGCACTTGCGCCTGGATGATCGCGATGCTTTCCGCAGGCGTCACGGCGCTCGGCTGGTCCATCGCGATGCCTGGCTGCGTCACTCGATCCGTCGCCAGGGCGAGAGCTTTCTGCTGCTCCTGAAGAGCGGCTTCGCGGCGATCCAGTTCCGCCTGGAGGCCTGCCGCTGTCTCCGTATACCACTCGGGATCTTCGAGTCGCGAATTGTAAATCGGAAACGTGGGTTCTGCGGGGGCAACCGCGGGGTGGGGAGTTGCGGCGGGCGCCTCTTGCCCGACGACGGAAATCAGGCCGCGCGAGCGCAGGTGATCCATATCGTCATTCGTCCAGACTTTTTTCGGTTGAGATTGATTGATCTGCGTGGGGCGCGGTTTTTCGGCTGCGATTGAGGGGAGCGCGATCGCCAGTGCGAGTACTGCGGTTAGTGCCAAGGGATAAGTGCGCATGATTCCTCCTGGCGGGGACACTCCTAGTGTACACCCGTGTGGGTTTGCGCAAGAACTGAAAGACTGCGGCAACGAATGGGAAAAAAAAGGCCCGTCATTCCAAGCGGAGTGAGGAATCCCTCCATTCTTGCCTCTCCTGGTTGCAAAACGAAGAGGGATTCTTCACTTCGTTCGGAATGACAGTTGATGGTTTGGGCAGTAAATGCTTCAGGATCCGCCGGTGGAGGCAGCAGTCGGCGCGGCAGAGCGCGGCGCGTACTTCGTCTGAATGTAATCGTCCACCAACTTGCGGAACGCGGTGGAGAGTTCATCGTAGTTGCCGTGGAGGGTGACGAATTTCTGGCCGTCGATGTACACAGGGCAGCTCGGCTCCTCGCCGGTGCCGGGGAGGCTAATGCCGATGTTGGAGGCTTTGGATTCGCCGGGGCCGTTGACGATGCAGCCCATCACGGCGAGCGTCATTTCCTCGACGCCTTCGTACTGCAATTTCCATTGCGGCATGCTGTCACGGATGTAGCCCTGAATGCGCTCGGCGAGTTCCTGGAACGTGGTGCTGGTGGTGCGTCCGCAGCCGGGGCAGGCGGTTACGCTCGGCGCGAATGAGCGCAGTCCGAGAGCCTGCAATAATTCGCACGAGGCATACACTTCCTCGCGGCGGTCGCCGCCGGGACGCGGTGTGAGCGAGATGCGAATCGTGTCGCCGATGCCTTCCTGCAGCAAAATTCCAATGGCTGCGGCGGACCACACCGTACCTTTGGTGCCCATGCCCGCTTCGGTGAGGCCCAGGTGCAAGGGCTGCTCGGTCCTGCGGGAAAGGTCGCGATACACTTTGATTAAATTTTGCGGTTTCGAGAGCTTGCACGAAATAATAATCTGGTCGTGACGCAGGCCGGACTCGAGCGCCAGTTCGGTCGATTCGATCGCGGATTGCACCATACAGTTGTTGATAATCTCATCGGAGTCGAGGCCGAGGTCGCGGTCGGTGTTCTCCTGCATCTTGCGCATCACCAGCTCTTGATTGAGCGAGCCGCCGTTTACGCCGATTCGAACGGGTTTGCCGTTATCGACGGCCACCTTGCAGATCGTGGCGAACTGCTCGTCGCGGCGCGCGCCCGCACCCACGTTGCCGGGATTGATGCGGTACTTGTCGAGCGCTTTCGCGCAATCGGGATATTTTGTCAGCAGGACATGCCCGTTGTAGTGAAAATCGCCGATGATCGGCGCATCGCAGCCCAAATCGCGCAGCCTCGTAACAATTTCCGTCACGGCGGCCGCAGATTCGGGCATATTCACGGTAATGCGTACCAGTTCCGATCCCGCCTCGGACAGTTCCTTGCACTGCGTCACCGTCCCGGCAATGTCGGCCGTATCGGTGTTGGTCATCGACTGGACGACGACTGGCGCGCCGCCACCGACCTGGTATCGGCCGACCTTGACGCCGTACGTTTTCCGGCGCGTGATAGGAAAAATCTGCATTTGCCGCCTCTTATAAAATACATATCATAGCAGCCCCCCATGGGAGGTCAAAGCTTTCGGGTGGTAAGCCTGGGTAAGGGTCAAAGCCCCCCAGGCGCTGCTACGAACCCGATTTACTTGCAAAATTGCACCATTGTGCGACAATTTCGGTCCCAGTCCGGCGCGCCCCTAATGAGGCGGAGTGTAACTTATGAGATATCATATGAAGCGAGCCCAACTTTTTGTACTCTTAACCTTTTTTTGCCTGTCCATTCTTCAGACGGTAGCCCGCGCGCAAGACAAGATCATGGGACAGATTCAGTTTAAGGCTTCGTCCAAGGCTGTAAAGGGTTCCGGCGTGTGGATTGACGGGCAATATGTCGGGTTCCTGAGCGAACTGGGAGGATCGAACCGGATCAGACTTTTGCCGGGAGAACACAAAATTGTTGTCCGCCAGGCCGGCTATGCCGATTTTGCCCAGAAGGCGATGATCGAGCCGGGACTGGTTCTGGATATTTCCGTAAAGATGGAGAAAGATCCACAGTTTTCATATCCCGATCGAAAGACCAGTTCGGAGGTGAAGCTCGATGTTCATCCAGACCGGGCAGCCGTTTTTCTGGATGATTATTTCGTGGGTCATGTAGACGAATACAACGGCATGGGACGTGGAATGCTTGTGATGCCCGGAAAACACAAAATCAAGATTGCGTTGCCGGGTTATAAGGCGTTTGAAACATCCGTCGAACTGCTTCCAAAGCAGAAGTTCATGCTGAAGACCGACCTGGCAGAGGGCAGCATTAGCGATGCTGACCCGCTCATTCGCGCAGAACCCTCTCACGCCATCGCGCCGGGGGGATCGGCTGAAGCTGCGGCAGCCAGGTAAACGTCACGACAAAAAACCAATTTTATGGCGGAAGGGGCCAGGTGCGCTCTTCCGCTTTTTTATTCGACGGACCCGGGAATGGGTAGATTTGTTTGAAAATGTTGGATTTGCTCGACGGCCAGATGAGTGCCGAGACCAGGACGGCAATTACAATTCCGAAGGAGACCTCGAGGAATCGGTGAAGCGGGGCGATCCACGGGTGCGCGGGATGCCCGATCAACATCACGATCGCGACCGCGACTCCCGCGAGGCGCGCTGCATCCGCGAAATTTAACAGCGCGCAGACAAGCACCGTCAGCGTTACGGCCACGCCGAACGCCCACAGCTGCTGCCCGAATAGGGCCGCAAAGATGCCGCCGATGGTCACGCCAATCGCGGTTCCGACCAGGCGATAGCCGGACGCTTGGACAGTCTTGGAGACGTCCGAGTACATCACGATGATGGCGCTAATCGCCGCCCAATAACTTTCCGGCAGACCGAGAAATCGAGCCAGGTAGAAAGCGAGGACCGCAGCCAATCCGGTTTTGGCAGCGTGCTTGAGGTGGTCGGTAGTTTCGAGGCTAGGCATTGTTTCGAACACGCTTCAGCCCGTTTTCCTTTGAATTTTGCCAGCGTCAAAGAAAATTGCGAATCGTCCAACCCATCGGCCCAAGAAGGGATTTATCTTAACCGCCAGTACAGCTGGAGGCCCATGTTCAATTGAGCACATACGCGGATCGCCGCCTCGTGCAAATATGCAGCCCACAGGATACCGCAACCTTGCGTTGTCTGGCGGGTTGTAAGGGTGAGAGCGGCAGGAGGCATTAACAAGGTTCTAATGAATTACCATAATTTGCCGATTTATTTTGCGGATGGAGAAAAAGGGCTTGACAAGGGAGGCCGCTGACCGCAAGATGTCGGTCGCGCCAGCTTCTGCCTTCCCCCCGATCGTGGTTCCTCTCATCCGCATGCCGGAATAGTCTGCGAGGAGTACCGGTGTCGGAACAAACAGTGAATGGTACGAACGGAACAAACGGAAACAAGGCCGTGTCAGATATGGACCTGGACCGCGAAGTAATCCGTTGCAAAACCTGCGGGCTCGTTCAATTTCGAACCCGCACGGGGAATTGCCGCCGGTGCCTGCACCTGCTACCACCGAAGGTGGAATTTTTGATTCCGCCTCCGGAACCGCAGGAGTTACCAGGTGACGACCGGCAGCTCTTCGAGAAGTGGCCGAACCGCGAGACGGTGGAGAATATTGGGCAGCGCATCCGGCAATTACGCGAATCACGCGGGATGACGCAGAGCCAGCTCCAGGCAAGGTCTCGGGTATCGCGGTCGTACCTGTCTCGGATCGAAAGCGGGCAGATGACGCCCAGCCTCGGAACGCTGGAAAAGATTTCCGAAGCTCTGGGAGTCGGTTTGAACCGCTTCTTCGTCCCCGAAACGAATGGCGAAGCGCTCTTGGAAGATCCATTCATCCAAGGGTTGCGGCCGTTCCTACGGCAGCTCGACTGGGAACAGTGGCAATCGATTCTGAAGCGCCTGGCCGCGATCAGCGACCACGTTTCCGGCAGTGGTCCTGTGCGCCCCTTGGCACAGCCACAGCCGGCACGAATGGAACAATTGGCGCGTCGGATGCACCCAGCTGCGATGGGCCACCGGTAGGCTGCAAAGACGAAAAATTTAGTGTGATGGCGCGCACTCTCCCGGCTGGGAGAGTGCGTATCGTCATTTCCCGCTTGAATTCCTTGCCGGGCGTTGATTCGTTTGGGGAGACCCGCGAGTCGAGGCGGGAGGGCTTCAGTGGCACAGGCCTTCCGCCTGTGGATTTTGAATTCCGAAAACTACAAGCTCAATTGAAGCTGCAATCCAAATTGTTTGGCCGGTATTTGTCTGGCAGAAGTCAAAACCCCACAGGCTGAAGCCCGTGCCACTCGCCACTCACCGGCTTCCCACGCGCTCTCTTTTCAACCTGATCATTGTGACCGTGCAAAGACTGCAATAGAGTTCGCCTCGAATCTATGCGAAACGCACTTTCACGTCGGGGCGCTTGTCGAGTGTCACGGTGTCGATGAAACGCACTTGCCGTTCATCCAGCGTAACGATCAGCGACTGCGTGCGGATGCCTTCGCCGAAGAAACGCACGCCGCGCAGCAGGTTGCCGTCTGTCACGCCCGTGCACGCGAAAATAATTTTCTTTCCCGGCGCCAGGTCCTCCGTGCTGTAGATGCGCTTCAGGTCCTTGATGCCCATCTTCTCGATCCGTTCCATCTTTTCACTATTATCTTTGGGGATCACCAGTCTCGCCAGGATCTGACCGTTCAAGCAGCGCAGAGCCGCGGCGGTCAGCACGCCTTCCGGAGCGCCTCCGGTGCCCATGACCACGTGAACGCCTGTGCCGATGACGGCAGCGGCAATGCCAGCGGAAAGATCGCCATCGCCGATCAGGCGGATGCGGGCGCCGGCGGCCCGGATTTCCGAGATAAGTTTCTGATGGCGTTCTCTTTCGAGGACCATCACGACAAGGTCTTCGATGTCGCGGTCGAGCCGCTTGGCAATGGCGCGCAAATTATCGGCAACGGGAGCGTCCAGGTCCACCGCTCCCTTGCAGGATGGGCCCACAATTAATTTTTCCATGTACAGGTCGGGAGCATGCAGCAGGCCGCCCTTTTCGCTGGCGGCGAGGACTGTAATCGAGCCGGGCGCGCCGGTGGCGCACAGGTTGGTGCCTTCGAGCGGATCGACGGCAATATCCACGGCCGGGAAATTAAAGCTGCGAACATGCTGCGCGGCGCCGACTCGTTCCCCGATAAAGAGCATGGGAGCTTCGTCCCGCTCGCCTTCTCCGATGACGATCGTGCCGTCCATCGGGACTTCATCCATGACCTTCCGCATGGATTCGACGGCCGCCTGATCGGCCTTGTGGGCGTCGCCCAGGCCCATGGTTTTCGCCGACTCGATCGCCGCTTTTTCGACCACGCGCAAGAATTCCAGACTCAGTTCGATTTCCATCGGATCTCCCGGTTGAAAAGATTCTTGAAACATGCGCGCAGTCGGACACCGTTTACGCGCGGTCA
>Ga0265316_10004813_pt1 | contig 13320 bp, 9 predicted proteins | sample 4522metaG_FD_202092 | JGI IMG/M metagenome (GOLD analysis project Ga0265316, IMG submission 202092) | Rhizosphere microbial communities from Carex aquatilis grown in University of Washington, Seatle, WA, United States - 4-5-22 metaG | ecosystem: Host-associated > Plants > Roots > Rhizosphere >... | reverse complement strand
AACGCTCGCTGACCACCATCTCGACGCAGGCCGGACCGTCGCAGCCCAGCGCCTCGTAGGCCTGGGTCGCGAGGCGCAATACCGAGGCCTCGCGGGCTGATGGAAGGCGCGCCTGGGCACAGAGCTCCTGGCCGCGTGCGCCCGCCGAGCGTCCTACGGTCCACGATCCGGTACGGGACACCTCCACCACGCCAAGGGCTTGGCCGTCAAGCACTGGCACCGACAGCGGCTTGCCTTGCAGGAAGCGCTCGACCAAGGCCTCGTCGTCTAAAGCAAACGCGCTTTCCAGCGCGCTTTCCAGCTCCATCTCGTCGCGCACCAGGGTGCCCCCGAAAAGCAGCGTCGCGCCCACCGGCCTCACGACCACGGGGAACCCGAAAGCACCGTGAACTTCGCTGATGCGGTCCTGCTGCTGAGCCCGAATCATGTAGGCAGGGGCCGTGGGCAGGTTGTGCAGGCGCAGGACGTCCTTTGTTTTCGCGCGGTTCATGGCCAAGCCTGAAGCCAATACGCCCGACCCGGTGTACGGGATGGCGAGCATCTCCAGCAGGCCCTGCAAGCAGCCATCCGCGCCGTATCGGCCGCGCACAGCCACGAAAGCCACGTCTATCCCTGACTGGCGCAGGGCCATGTCGACATGACGATCGACAAAAAGGGCATGAACATCGTGACCCGCCTTGCGCATAGATGCGACGATGGCCTCGCCGGCCCGGATGGAAGCATCTCGTTCCAAGGAAAACCCGCCCAGAAGAACTCCAATCTTGCGCGCGGAACTCATCTCTCACGGGTAACGCCTGCGGCGGGTGTCGTCAAAAAAATACGACCTTCTTGCTACCCACAAAGACCCCAACGCCACGCGTGCGCAGTTTGTGGTAAAGACGGGGTCGCCATGACCTTTCTGGAAGCAGCCCTCGAGATTCTAAAGCGTGAGCGCCGGCCTCTTCACTTCAAGGAACTCACCGAGAAGGCCACCGATCGCAAATTGTTGACCTTTGTGGGGAGAACCCCCGAGGTCACCATGCAAACCCAGCTCACTGCCGCCGTGAAGAAAGCCCCGGGCAGTCCCTTCGTACGGGTCAAGCCGGGGGTCTTCGGGTTGCTGCGCTATCCGGAGACTCCGGCCGAACCCGAGCGCGAACCAGAAGCTGAGGCCGCGCCAGAAAAGCCAGAGAAGAGCGACAGCCGGCCGGCCGAGGGCGGCGAGGCGCGCGGCGGGCGACGGCGCCGACGAGGAGGACGAGGGCGGCGTCGCGGGCGCGGCGATGCGCCGGCCGATCAGGCGACAACGCGAGTCGCTTCGGCGGAGAGCGCCGGCGAGAGCCCGAGCCCGGTCGAAAGCGCCGAGGAACGCGAGAATAGTGAAGCCCCTGATGAGCCAGAAATCGGTTCGCTGTCCCCTGAAGCGCGCGCCGCGGCCTTGGCCGAAAGTGGTGTCCTGGAGGGCGACGGCGACGACAGGGATGCCGAGGAGTCGGACGAAGAAGCGCGGGCCGACAGCGATAGGGGCGCAGCCCCCAACGGCGAGAGCGCTGGCCGGGAGGACGAAGAGCCGTCGAAACCCGAAGAAGTCGGGGGCGGTGGATCCCAAGGCCCGGGGTCTCAGGGCGAGGCAAGCGCCAGAGCAGAGAGGCCAAGTGCTTCCCTGCCTCCATCCGGATCCGGCGAAGGCGTACAAGGGCCCGCGTCTGCAGGCGAGGGCACTCCGGAGACGCCCGCTCAACAAGGACGCAAGATCACCTCGCCCACCGACGCGGCCATCGAGATCTTGAAGGGCCAAGCCCCTGGCCGCGGCTTGCATGTGCGCCAGATTGCAGATGCGGCGGTCCGTCGGAGGCTGATCCACGGCGAGCCCAACGAGGCCTGGCGGGTCATGCGGGCCGCTCTTGCGACCGAGGGCAAAGAACGGTTGCGCGCCGGGCAGCGCCCGCGTGTGCGACCGGCGGGCAGCGGGCTGTATGCGTTGGCCCGCCGACCGCCGGACAGTGATCTTGAGCGCGCCGAGTTCGTGCTGGGCGAGGCCAGACGGGCTCTGCGTGAACGCACGCTGGCCGCCCTGGAGCAGCGCTTGGCCGATCTGAGTCCGGCAGCCTTCGAAGCTGTCGGACGAGTCCTTCTGCAGCGGGAGGGCTTCGGCCCGGCAACTTTCGTCAAGCGGGTCGAGGGCACCATCTACCTCGAGGCACTGCGAGGCCGAGGCTTCCGTCCCTCGCGCTGCCTCATCGCCCTGCGGCCGGGCGCCGCAGCCGCAGGCCGCAGAGCCCTAGGCGAACTGCGCGCAGGCATCCGCGCCCGCAATCAGGACGAAGGGGTGCTCATGCTCGCCGGGCGGTTAGCCGACGACGCCGTTGCGGAATGGAAACAGTCAGGCGCCCCCGTGGAGGTGGTGGATGGTCCCGCGATGGCCGACACCTGCGTCCGCCACGGGGTTGGCGTTATCGGAGCTGTGGTCAACGTGGAATTCGTCGACGCGGATTTCTTCGCCGAGATGTCCGAAGGCTAGCCTCCTGTGACCACCGGCTGCCATCCCGAAACGGGTGTTGTGGCCGAATGGGCGTGGCTGGGGCGGATCTCCTACCAAGCGGCGCTTGAACTGCAGGAGGAGATCCGCAACGAGATCCTGGCGGGGCGCCGGCCGAATACGCTGCTCCTGCTCGAGCACCCTGCGGTCATTACCCTGGGTCGCCACGCTGACCCGGCTCATGTGTTGCTTCCCCTGGCTGATCTGCGCGCCCGCGGCATTGAAGTGTGCCGGACGTCGCGGGGAGGCGACGTGACTTTCCACGGTCCAGGCCAGCTTGTGGGTTACCCCATCTTTCGGCTACGCCGGGGCGTGCGCGCGCACGTGCAGGCCATGGCCGCAAGCATCGTCGAGTGGCTGGGCGGGCTTGGGCTCACGGCCGAGTGGCGTCCGTCGACCCCGGGGGTGTGGTTGGGAAGCGACAAGATTTGCGCCTTTGGCGTGCACGTTCGACATCGCATCGCCACCCACGGGTTCGCCCTCAACCTGTCCACGGACATGGACGGGTTCTCGACCATCATTCCCTGTGGTCTGCAGAGTGCCGGGGTCACGTCGTTGCATCGACAGATCGGGAACGCGCCTCCACCGGAAGCGGCCGCGCGATCTCTCATCCGCTTGTTTGAGAAGAACTTTGGTGTACAACTAACGGAAGTACGTTCCCGGTTGCAATCGGACAGCGCCACTCACTAGAATCATGGAAGCATCGTGAAGGCACGGACCAGGCCGCGGATCGTAGTCCTCTACAATCGTGACTTCGAGGGAGCCGAAGAGGATCCCGAGAACAAAGCGCGCGAGGATGTGAAGGGAATTGCGGATCACATAGCCCGCATCCTGAACAACAATGGTTATGAGGCTTCTGGATTGGGTGTGACCAGTGACGTGGCGGCCGTTGTGACTGAGTTGCGTGCGCGCAAGCCGGCCGCCGTGTTCAACCTGTGTGAATCGATTCACGGTGACAACCGCTTCGAGAGCCTGCTGCCGTTGCTGCTCGAACTCGAGCGAATTCCCTACACGGGTTCAGGACCATTCGCTTTGTCCCTGGCTCTGCGCAAGGAGAAGGTGAAAGAGATTCTGCGCGCCGGTGGCATTCCGGTGCCGGCCGGCTGCCTGGTTTCCGCACGAAGCGAGTTGCCAAGCGTGAATCTGCGTTTCCCTGCAATCGTCAAGCCGGCGCGCGAAGACGCCTCGGTGGGAATCACCCGGGCCTCGGTGGTCAGCGATCGGGCGGCGCTTGATGCGCGCGTCCTCCACATCCTGGACCACTACCATCAGCCGGCGCTGGTTGAGGAATACATCGAAGGACGCGAGATCTACGTGTCGCTGTTGGGCCAGGTTGGCGGTGAGCCACAGATCTTTCCGTTCTTCGAGATCGATTTCTCGGCCATGCCGCCCGACCGGCCCAAGATCGTGTCGTTCGAAGGCAAGTGGGTGGAGGATTCGGTCGAGTACAAGGGGACACGGCCGGTTCGCTGCGAAGGGCTATCGCCTGAACTGCGCGAAAAGATGGCCCAGATCGCGCTGCAAGCCTTTCGGTGTGTCGGGCTGCGAGACTATGGCCGTATGGACATTCGCCTGTCCGCAGATGGCACTCCCTATATCATCGATGTGAATCCCAACTGCGATCTTTCCGATTTGGCGGGTGGCTTCTCGCGGGCGGCCAAGACCAGCGGTCTCGCCTACAAGGATGTGATCTTGCGTTTGATGTCGCTGGCGCTCGCCCGGCGCGTGGATGAGACCCCCATCCCCCTTGCCGGGCCAGAAGGCCAGTCTGACGTTGCGGGAGAGGGCGAAACTTTGTTCTCGGAAGATGGGTTTGTGCCGGCCGGCGTTCGTCGCGGCGGAGCAGGCTCGCCGTAGAGCCAGGCGCATGAGCTTTTGGCGCTGGCGGGCGATCGGAATCCCGGGCGCCGTGGTGCTTGCGCTGGGAACATTCGCCTGCAAGCGGGCGAGTGTGACAAGCCGACCATCGCTGTGGCTCGGACCAGTGGCCATCACATCAACCGCGGGTGACGACTCTTCTCTCGTCGACCGGGAGGCTCTGGCGCAGAAAGTGCGCGCGCAGCTCTTGCAGGCAGAGATCTTCGACGGTGAAGCCGAGCAGAGCCCCCGAGCAGGCGCAGCCGTGGCGCGGGTTCGCATCACCATGTCCGCAGAGATTGTGCGGGCCGCTGGAAAGGCTGCTGCACGCGCAAGCGTGGGCCTGAACGTGTCCACGCGACCCGAGGGCGTGGCGCCTTCGCACTTTGGCGAGGACGTCCAGGCGGGCGCCGAGATGCCATGCGATCCGGCTGAGCTGGACAAGCGAGGAATCCTGCAGCGTCTAGCGGAACGAGCGGTCAGCGATCTGCTGGCCGGCTATATCGCACGTCAGAAACTGTGGTCCGCCAAGCCCGGGGGCGTTCACGCCGCCCTGGTCGCTCCCGGCGAGTTACGTCTGGAAGCCATTCGTGTGGCAGCGGCCCGCAAACTTCGCGCTGAGGTTCCTTCCTTGGTCGCGCTTCTGGCCGACGATGACGAGCCCACGCGCGACGCGGCCCTCGGCGCGCTGGTCGAGTTCCGCGATCCGCGCGCGGTTCCAGCGCTCACCAAGGGCAAGTCGATGAAGGACCGCCGCGAGATGCGCAAGATCGTCGACGCTCTGGCTGCGCTTGGGGGACAAGAAGCCGCCGACTACCTGAGCTTCGTGGCAGACGCCCATGAGGATGAGGAAATCAGGAACATGGCCAGGGCTGCGCTTGCACGCATGGGAAGCAAGAGTTCACACAGGGCGCCGACACCCTGACAGACGCAGAGCGGCGCAGGATCTGACAACAAGATAGGCGGTCTTCCAATGACCCTTGGAAATCGTATAATGATCCGTTGTGGTAGTGGTCAATCAAGTTGGCGCCCAGGCTGGGACCGGCGATCGCCCATGGCCCCCTGTCGCGGATCGCTATCGACTTGGAAGGCGCCTCGGGGTCGGGGCCAGTGGCGAGGTCTACGCAGCCGAGGACCTCGCCGATCACTCAGCCTGCGCTGTGAAGCTGCTTCCTGCCGGATTGGAAACAGCGGCCATCGCCCGTCTGCTCGATGAGTTTGGTCGTCTCAGCGAGCTCGACCACCGAGGGATCGTCAGGGTTCGGGACACCGGACGCATCTGCGAAGGCCCATTGGCTGGCCGACTCTTTCTCGTAACTGACCAACTGGCCGGCCCTGATCTTCAGGCCCATCTGGCCGCCGCCCCGAACGGGGATCGCTTTCGGCGATTCGCCGCTGCCGCGGAGAACTTGACCGATGCCTTGGCCTATCTGCACGGTCGGGGCTTCGTCCACGGTGATATCAGCCCCGGGAACATCCGTTGTGATCACGACGGTCGTCCGGTACTCATCGATTTCGGGCTATCAGAACGCCTGTTGGCGATTCCGGGAGCCGCCGGCAGCTTCGCCACCATCGCGGCAGGCGCCTCCGGCACGCTGGGTTTCATCGCACCTGAGGCATTGGTCGGCGAACGCGGCCCGGCAGTTGACCTGTTTGGTCTGGGGGCAACGCTGTACGCGGCGTGGACAGAAGTTCCCCCTTTCGGCGTAGGAATGGAAGCCGTTCGCCGTCTCATGGAAGGCCCACCGCCGGCCGCATCCTCGCTTCGTCCGGGACTGCCTGCGGAGTGGGACTCTCTTTTGGGTCGATTGATGGCCCTCACCACCGAGCAGCGACCTGCCAGCGCACGCGAATTGCTGCGGGAGATCCGCCGCATCCTTCCGGACGGTGAGCCTTGCGTCGAATTGGACCTGTCTGTGCCACACCCCGCTGGCGATCCGTTGGCCGGTCTCCTCGTCGGCCGTGACAAGGAAGAGCATGCTCTCTGGGCACTGGTGGAGCGCCTCGCAGAAGGCAACGCCCCGTGTGTTGCGGTCGCTGTTTCCGGCCCGCCAGGATCCGGCCGCCGCGCCCTCATTCGGCGCGTTCTGCGCGATGTGCGGTTGGCCCTTCTTTCCCAAACGCTGCCACCCTTCACTCTGGATGAGCGTGGGCTGGCTGCGCTGCAAGCGGACCTGCCCACGCCCGCTGCGGAGCAGGTGCCACTTTGGGACGAGCCAGCCCGGTTGCTGCAAGTTCGCACACTTGCCCTGGCCGACGCGCTTGAAGCGCGCGCACGGCAACAGCCTCTCTGTGTGGTGCTTGGGCTCGGCCGCGAGGAGGAACTGCTGGCCCAAGCGGTGGCCAGGGGATCGACCGGTGGTCGCCTGCTTGTCATCGTGCCCACCGAGCGGGCTTGGCGCAGCGTTGGGGCCGTTGATGTCGAACTCGGGCCGCTGGACGCAGAAGACCTTCGCACTCTCGCCGGTCACGCCGCCGGGATCGAGCCGACAACCCAAGTGGTCGAGCAGATCATGCGCGCCTCAGCGGGACTGGCAGCGTCGGCCGCGTTGCTCGTGCGCCGCTGGGTGCAGCAGGTTCGCGAAGGCCAGCCAGAGAAATTTCACGTCGCCCCAGACGATGCCGACTTTGGCCGCTTGCTTGATACGACATTCGTCGGTCTGAGCCGCAACACCCGCAGTTGGATCACGGCCCTCGTACTTGCGCCGTCACGCGAGTTGGCCGTTGACCTCGCCACCTGGGGCCAGTTGGACATCGCGGCCGCGACTCGCGAGGCTCAGAGCGCGGGTTGGATGGGCGAATCGGATCTTATGATTCCGACGGAATCCCATGCCGCCGCGCTCTTTCGCGCCATCAAACGCGACGAGGCCCAGCATCCTCTCGTACGCCGGGCAATCATTCCGCTGTCACAGGCAAGTTCGCGACGCGCGGAGGCCCACCTGGCGCTGGGGGAGCTGGGGCAAGCCGCTGCAAGTTTTCGTGCCGCCGCCCGCGTCGCCAGCGAGGCGGGTCGCCTGGGGGACGTCGCTCGCTTCGGACTGTGTGCCTGGAAACTCGATCTCATGGCCGGCGCGCCGACCGAACGCATTGTCTGGGCCACCGCCTTGGGGGTGATCGGCCAGTACGATGACGCCCTTGCGGTTCTCGACGTGTCCCCGCGCGACGGCTCGACGGAGGATAGGATCGAGCTGGCAGAACGTCGAGCCTGGCTGCTGGGACGGCGTGGAGATCCGGTGGCCGCTCGGCACGTGCTCGAGACTGCGCTGGAGGAAATGGGACAGCAGAGTGGGGCGCTAGATTCCCAAGTCTTGCGTCTGCATGCGAGGCTGGCTCGCCTGCTGGTGTCGTGCGGCCTGTACTCGGAGGCTCTCAGAGCGGCCGAGCCGGCTCTGCAAGAGACATCCGACGCGGGACTGTTCGCCCAGGAGGCAGCCGCCCTGGCCCTGACCTATGCTGGGAGACTGTCGGAGGCGGATTCTCTGCTCGCGGTCCTGGAAAGGACGGCCGCGGCTTCCCCTGACCGGCCACTGGGTGCCCGGGTGCCAGCCCTGCGCGGCCTGTATTGGCAACTGGCTGGACGGCCCGTGCCTGCCGCCCAGGCCTATCGGGAGGCGGTGCGACGATGCGATGAGCTGCACGACGTTCATGGCCAGGCAGCCGCTGTCTTCAACCTTGGCTGCGTTTTGGCCGACACCGGCCAGTACGGCGAAGCACTCGATGCTTTCCGGCGCGCGCTCCGCGATCTCGGCCGCTTGGGCATCGTGACTGATCTCGCGCTGGCGCTCTACAACACGGGGCTGCTATTTCTCCAACTCGGAGACTTGGAATCCGCGAGCCGCTCAGCCCTTCGCCTGCGCGATGAAACAGGCGCGACCAAGGCGGAAGCACTTCTGGCTTTTGCCAAATACCTGGATGCCGACATCGCGCGCCGAAAGGGCGCGCCCGGCACGGCCGTGCCCCTGTACCTCGCTGCCGGCCAGGCTTTTGGGCGTGCGGGGAATCAACCCATGGCCCAGGCCAGCGCGCTCGCCCGGGCCGAAGCCTTGGCCGAGGCGGGACAGGCCACGGAAGGCCTCGTCGCATGGGGCCAGAGCCGCTCAACCTCTTTGAGCCCCGGTGCCTCGCCGGCGGACGCGGCACTGGGCGACGAGATATTTGTTCTGGCAAAGGCGCGCATCGTCTTGGCCCTGCCGCTCGGCGATGCCGAGAGTGAACGTGAACTCGGCCGCCGTCTGTCGTCCTTGGTCGACGCCGCCCTTGCGCAAGGGCGCAAGCCGGCCGCCTGGCGTGCAGCGCAGTTGGCTTCGCAGATTCTCAGTCGGGTAGGCGATGGCCGCGCTTCGGATGAACGGGCTCGCGCCGCGCGTATCTTCGAGGAGGTCAAGATGAACACCCCCCTGCAGTATCGTTCCGGGCTCGACCGCGATCCCGAAGCCCCTTTGCTCAGCACGGCTTCCGGCGACACACGAACCGCGACGGGCCTGCTCATCGAACGGGCGACAAGGGCGGAGGAACGTCTGCGCCGGCTCCAACGCATCAACAAGCGACTCAACAGCGATCTGCGCCTGGCCCGCGTGCTGGAGGCGGTCATCGACACCGCCATCGAAATGACCGATGCAGAACGGGGATTCCTATTGCTCAAGGACGGAACGGGCGAGTTGGTCGTCAAGGTGGCGCGTAACATCGACCAGACGACTCTGGATGCACCCGACTTTGTGCTCTCTCGCTCCATCGCAAAACAGGCTGCCGAAACCGGACAAGCGGTGGTCACCGTCGATGCCGCGGGAGATCGGCGATTCCGGGAAGCAGCCTCGGTGAGCGATCTGCACCTTCGCTCGGTCCTGGCCGTGCCCCTGTCGGTCAAGGGAAACGTGGTCGGAACCATCTACGTGGACCATCGTCTCCGTAAAGGTGTCTTCGACGACCAGGCCCAGGCCATGGTCATCGATTTCGCCGAGCAGGGGGCCATCGCCATCGAGAATGCGCGCTTGGTGTCAGAGCTCCGGCGGCGAGAGAACCAAGTCCAGTCTCTGAACCGACGTCTGGAGCACGAACTGCGCGTCCAGGGACAAGCCCTGCAAGGAGTTCGCGAAGAACTGAAAGAAAGTCGCCAGGTCGCAGCTCTGCGCTACGACTACCACCAGATCGTGGGGCAAACCCCGCGTATGCTCGATCTGTTCCACTTGCTCGATCGGGTGACCGACACGGCCCTGCCCGTGGTCATTGAGGGTGAGAGCGGGACTGGCAAGGAACTCGTCGCCCGTGCCATCCACTTCAACGGCTCTCGGCGAGACCGGCCCTTCGTTTCCGAAAACTGCGCGGCGATTCCGGAAACATTGCTGGAATCCGCGCTCTTCGGCCATGTGAAGGGCGCCTTCACCGGAGCGGACCGCGAGGCACGCGGACTTTTTGCCGTGGCGGACGGTGGAACTCTGTTTCTCGACGAAGTCGCCGAGATGTCACCGGCCATGCAAGGAAAGCTCCTGCGCGTGCTCCAGGACGGCGAGTTTCACCGTGTGGGCGGTGAGCGCCCTCAGAAGGTAAACGTCCGCGTCTTGGTGGCGACCAACAAGGATCTGGAACGTCTGATGGAGCAGGGCAAGTTCCGCCAGGATCTGTATTTCCGGGTTTCCGTCGTGCGTCTGGTGCTGCCACCGCTGCGAGACCGGAGCGAAGACGTTCCTTTGCTTGTTCAACACTTTTTGCAGAAGGCGGCCGCAGCCTCAGGCACCGCGATCAAATCGGTCGACGCTTCGGCGCTGACCAGACTCTGTGGCTATCGCTGGCCAGGGAATGTGCGTGAGCTGGAGAACGAGATCACGCGCGCGGCAGCCTTTTCCGGCGCGGTTGTCACTGTTGCTGACCTCTCACCCCAGGTGCGAGCCGGATCCGACCCTACGGCAGCGCTTGCCGACGACCGAGACGGAATTCGCCTGCGGCCTCGCGTGGAACGGCTGGAGCGGACGCTGATTCGCGAAGCCATGACGAAATGTGGAGGGAACCAGACCAAGGCAGCCAAGTCCCTGGGCCTCTCGCGTTTTGGCCTGCAGAAGAAGCTACGGCGCTATCGCATCGCCACGTGACAACTCAGTTGTCAGCACATGGCACAGTGGTTGGCGCGTCCCGGTTGAAATATGGCAAGATCGCAAGGGAAAGGATTGGCGCGGCGCCTGCATACCAAGGAATACGGCCATGAGACACTTGATCCGCAACAGATCCATTCTGCGCCTGATCGCGGCCCTCGTGTTCCCGTTCTTGCTGACCGTGGGAGGATCCTGCACCGCACCTGCCGTTGGTGATTTCTTCCACCCCATTCCTCCGCCGGATCCAACCTTCGGCCCGCCGACTGCCGAGACTGACAGTGATGGGATCGCCCACACCTATTGGAAGGTGACCAGCCCTCCCAGTCCCAGCTCGGACTACAGCTACGTCTGGGTGTATCTAACCAACGAAAACAGGAGTCTAGGCGTGAGCGTACAGGCAGCGCAGGATGGCGCCTACACCACCCAAGTGGAAGGCCAGCAGGGCGACCAGATCATCTTCGGGTTCGGAGCCCCAGACCGCGAAACCATGTGCAGGCCGTTGCGTGAAGGCCTAGCCAACGTACCCTGCCAGTAGAGCCTGGCCGCACGCGACGACTTGAGCCTCCATCCCGACCCAGCACTCGCCCGAGGTTCCGGACGTGTGTTCTAGGCCTGGCTGCGGGCGGCCGTGGCGCGGGCAGAAGGGGGCGGGGCCGTTAGGCTCGTTTGAACAGGATGAACAACGTTCTCAACATGCGCGGCCGGCGGCACAGCGGAAGGCATCTGTTTCACCATGTCGCGGGCAATTCGCCACGAGGCCTGGATGATCCACGAGATGGAACGGTCTTGCCGGAGAGCCTCTTTCTGGGTTTCCGCCAGCATCGCTGCATTGAAGTAGAGCGTCACCTTCCTCTTCTGCGACACGACAGCCTCCTGACCCATGATTCGGCGAGATGCTAGTGGCTGACTTTGACGTGCGCCGGAAGGAAAAACACCGCGTTCAATCCCACCATCCAGTTGTACGTCCACTGAAGGTCGAAACTGTTCACGTTGCCGTTTCCATTCACGTCGCGGCCTGCGGCGTTGTTCTTGAAAATAAGGTTGTGCGCTTCGAGGTTGATAGCGAAGTACTTGTTGACAAAGGCGTGCATGCCAAATCCCACGTTCCCGCCGAACTTCATCCCGGTGTAGGGCCGTGCTTTGCAAAAGTTCGGGTCGGTCTTGGAACATTCAGAAGTCAAGTTGGCGCCGGAGGGAGTCTTGCTGACCAGATTGATCAAAGCAGGCCCGGCCAACACGTAGAAGTCGTAGTTCATGAATAGTTTGCTGAAGAGCGAGAACTTGCCGGTGAACGGCACCAGATCAACCTGCGGCAAGATCACCATACCGATGCGATTCTCAGCGGCCGCAGCATTGGCCTGCGTGGGCGTCTTGTCTGTCGTGGGCGAAGTGATGGCCGTTGACCCAGAACACAGTTGGCTTGTCGCGTTCCTGGGATCCTGACAGGACGTCCCCAAAGTTGTGTTGAGTTGATCGTTGAATGAACTCCGCCAGTTCGGGGTAATGTTGAGGAGTCCGGCAGAAGCGCTGATGCCGATCCAGTCGGTGATGTGATAGCCGAGCCGAAGGTTCAGCATCAAGGCATTGTAGAAGTCCTGGCCGATGGTTTGTGTGAGGCCGACTCCGGCCTCAAGCCTATTGGCGCGCAGCTCGAAGCGCTTGCGAATCGCCGGCGCATCGGCCAGTGGACTCTTGCGTTCCTGTGCGGCCTGGGCAAGAGCAGGGATGCCAACGAGACATCCGACGAGCAACGCGATTTCCCTTTTCATCGTATGCGCTTTCTTCGTCATGGCATCGTCTCGCTAGCGGGGCGTCTTGTACTGGAAGGAGGGCGGCAGATAGAACCCAACCGACCCAAAAACCATGATGTTCTGGGTGAGTGAGTACTGGCCGTTCTGCTTCGCCACCGCAGCACTTTGATTGGCCGGGCGGTCGAGTTTCTCGAACTTGTCGTCGAAGATGTAGTCCCGGATCCCGATGCTGAGCGCGAGCCAGTTGGTTACGAACATTCGGGTGGATATCCCGAGGTGCGGCATGATGTTGAGGTTGTTGAACGGCGGGTACTTGCTGACGTCGGGGTTGATCGGGATGGTCTCGGTCCAGATCAGCCCGATGCCCGCGTTCAGCGTGAGATCCCAGTGCACGATGTACTTGTTGAACAAACCGAACTTTCCGTAGCCGGGGACGTATCCGAAAACCAGCGACGTTGAGTACTTGAATTTGTTCAGGGTCGGGGCGCGGTTGAACTGCAAGCCGACTAGTGACTCGCGTTCAGAGCGTTCTTTGATGAAGTACTGACCTTCGACCCCAACCGAGAAGACATCAGTCAGATAGTAGGTGATATCGCCACCGAACGAGTAGTGGCGGATCAGCGTATCGTTGATCGAGATCGCAGAGAAGGGAGCCAGCTCGACGCGCCTCCCTTTCAGGAATGCCCTGCGCGGTACGACCACGATATCCTCCCAGGACTTCTGCGCGGCGGCGGCACTGGCGGCAGTGTCCCCTTTTTGGGTGGACGCCTCCTGCACCTCCTCGCTGAGGTCGGGAAGTTCGTCAGTCTTCGCTTCCGGCGTTTCGCTCGCCGCAGACTCAGCCTGGGTGGCCTGGTCGTCTGCGGTTTCGCCGGTGTTGGCTGCAGGTGCCTCTGCAGCCGCTGCGAAGCCTGGGTTTGCAAGAACTAGAAAGAGGCCGAACGCAAGACGTTTCATGCGGTTCCTTGCTTGGGGCCCGCCGTTCACCCCATGTCAAAAATCGCTTTGATTTCAAAGGCTTGGCTATGAAGGGCGAGGTGTCGGCAATGTAACACAAGCAAAATCAGCAGATCAACTAAATTAGGTAGTTGTTTCTCCCCCACGCCGATTG
>Ga0265316_10004811_pt1 | contig 13322 bp, 15 predicted proteins | sample 4522metaG_FD_202092 | JGI IMG/M metagenome (GOLD analysis project Ga0265316, IMG submission 202092) | Rhizosphere microbial communities from Carex aquatilis grown in University of Washington, Seatle, WA, United States - 4-5-22 metaG | ecosystem: Host-associated > Plants > Roots > Rhizosphere >... | reverse complement strand
TCCCCTACAGTGTGGCGCCCGTCCGACGTGACGGACGGGCACGCCCCTACCAAAAAATACCGCCCACACGGGCGGCGTCGCCTGAGAATCAAACGCGCGATCACGCGCCTCCGCGCCGCTCCAAAAAGTACGGATTCAAATGGAGGGATGGAGCTTGCCGCGGAAATACCATGCTACCTGTGGTTCAAACAGAAGGCAAGGGCGCCAGTCGCACAGGCTTCCCTTTCTCTGCTTTTGACTTTTGTGGCGCTCGGAAAAAATTCCAAAGAAGACAGGCGGAGGCCCGTGCTACTGGTGGGCCGCCTTCACGGCATGCAAAACCAGTGTATTCCCTCCCAACAAAACCTCATCCGAAACCAGTTCATCCGTCCAGCGCTCGCGGCGTTTTCGTTCCGGGGTCATTCGAGCGAAGAGACGAATCAACGCGACAAGCGGGCGGTACAGCCACAAATTGGGCTTTGGTTTGTCGCGATATGTCCCGCGAACTTCGAAGCCGTATTTTTCGAGGATGTAGCGCAGCTCCGTGTACGCGATGGGATTGATATGCAGAACGACTTCCTCTTTTTCGCCCCACTGTTCGTGGCGCATGCGGAGGTGCTCGCGCGAAATCGGCTTAAAGTGTGACGTGTAGCCGTTGAGCAGCCATTTCACGCGCTCCTCGATATTCAAAATATGCGGCACGCTGATCACGATGTGGCCGCCGGGCGCGAGCATTCTCGCGAATTCGCGCACCGCCTGGTGAGGATTTTCGATGTGCTCGAGGCCTTCGAGGCAGGTGATGTATTGGAATTCGGCGTCCCGGTAGGGCAGGATCCCGGAAAGGTCGCCGCGCTGCACAGGAATGCCGGGGACTTTGAAAATTTCGGGATACAAATCGCAGGCCTGCACCTGAAAACCTGCTTCGGAGAGGCGCACGGAAAGCGCTCCCTCCCCTGCCGGAACGTCCAGCAATTTCCCGCGCGGGAATGGATGGAGGATGCGCGCGACGGTCTCGTGGATCTCGGGGCGAGCGATCGGGGCCGGAGGGCGGTCCGTGTTTTCCTGTGATAACTTCACGTTGTTCTGCTCAAGACGTTTTGAAGGACTCGCGTTCACGATTGTGGACGATAGCACGGTAGGACAGGCTTCAGCCTGCCTGATTTTGAATTTTGTGGGGTCGCCACGGAAGTCAATAGAAAACAGGCTGAAGCCTGTGCTACTGAACCTCCTCCCACCTGAAACAAGTGCAAAGATGGTCGTTCACGATTCCGGTGGCCTGCATGAATGCGTAACAAATTGTCGAGCCGACGAAGCGGAATCCGCGCTTCTTCAGATCTCCGCTCATGGCGTCCGATTGAGGTGTGTGGGCCGGCACGCCCTTCGGCCCGCGCTTCATCCGGTGAATCGTTTTCCCGCCCGTGAATTGCCAAATATATGTATCGAAACGCCCGAATTCCTGTTGTACCGCGAGAAACGCCTGCGCGTTTGAAATCGCGGCGGCAATTTTCAGTCGATTTCGAATGATGCCGGGATCGCCGAGCAGCGCGCGCACTTTCTGCGTGTCGTATCCAGCGATTTTCGCTGCATCGAATTCATCGAGAACTTCGCGGTATCTGTCTCGCTTCCGCAATACCGTTTCCCAACTCAGGCCGGCCTGCGCGCCTTCGAGGATCAGGAATTCGAACAGGCGCCGGTCATCGTGCACGGGCACGCCCCACTCTACGTCATGATACCGAATCATGAGGTCGCTCGCTCGCGGGCTTTGCGCCCAATGACACCTGCGCCGGGATGGGATGAGCGCCCCCGTGCTACTTCGGTCTGCCATAAAGGATTTAAACGAGGTGGCGCTGAACGGCCTTTTCGATCTGGTCTTTGGGGACCGCTCCGACCACCTGCTCGGCGACCTGGCCGCCCTTGAAGATGAGCAGCGTCGGGATGCCTCGGATGTTAAACTTGCCCGCGGAATTGGTATTCTCATCCACGTTCAATTTCACGACTTTGATTTTTCCGGCATAGGCCGTGGCGATTTCGGCAATCGTCGGCGCGAGCATCAGGCAAGGCCTGCACCACTCCGCCCAGAAATCCACCATCACCGGCTGTGTCTTGCTTGCGTCGATCACCTCAGCCTGAAACGTGCTGTCTGAAACATTGCTTACATTATCTGCCATGAGAACCCTTTCCGATGGATGTTACGTTTGACATCTTAGCCGATTTTGCCCCGGCTTGATTAGATGAAGTTGCAGTCTTTTGGTTTCTCGATTTCCAGGCCTCTTCGTAGAGCCGGGAGTATTGTATCGCGGAAGCCTGCCAGGAGAAGTCCTTGGCCATGCCGTTGGTCTGGATGCGCCGCCAGACCGCCGGTTCATTGCGGTAGATGGCCAGCGCCTCCTGGATGGCGTTGAGGAAGGGCGCCGGCTCATAAGCCTGAAACTTGAATCCGGTGCCCCGACCGGTTTCCGGATCGAAGGCCTCGATCGTATCGTCGAGGCCGCCGGTAGCGCGAACGACGGGTACGGTACCGTACTTCAGACTGTAAATCTGATTCAACCCGCAAGGCTCGTAGCGCGAGGGCATCAGGAAAATATCCGCTCCGGCCTCGACTTTGTGAGCGAGGATATTGTCGTACGCGATCTTCACGCTGAATTTTCCCGGATACAATTTTTCAAGTTCGCGGAGCGATTTTTCGTATCTGGGTTCGCCCGCGCCCAGCGCGATGAAGGCCAGGTCCTCGGCGAGCAGCGCGGGAGCGATTTTCTCGATCAGGTCGAATCCTTTCTGCCCCGCGAAACGCGAGACAATGCCGAGCAGCGGCTTGCTTGCGAATTCCGGCGACAGGCAAAAAGTTTCCAGAATATCTTTTTTGCAGGAAAGCTTCCCGGACAAATCCTTCGGCGAATAGCGTGAAGCGATTACTTTGTCCTTTTCCGGGCTCCAGGCCGCGTAGTCCACGCCGTTCAGAATTCCCGACAGGCGTTCCGCGCGATTGCGCACCACGCCGTCGAGGCCGTGGCCGTATTCGACCGTCTGAATTTCCTCGGCGTATTTGGGACTGACGGTGGTCAGAAAATCCGCGAATGTGATCGCGCCCTTGAGAAAATTGATGCGCCCGTAAAATTCCATCTGACCGATCGAAAACAGGCTTTCCGGCAGACCGATTTTCTTCATTGTTTCGCGCGGAAACGTACCCTGATAGCCCATGTTGTGAATCGTGAAAACGACTGGAATGCCTTGAACCGCGTCGTCTTTGGCGTATTGCGTTCGCAGTAGAACGGGAACCAGGCCCGATTGCCAGTCGTTGCAATGGATCACATCGGGTTTCCACACGTGTTTGCAGAATTCAATCGCTCCGCGGGAGAATTCGGCAAATCGCTCAGCGCTGTCCGGATAATCTTTGCCCGCCACGCCGTACAATTGCTCGCGGTCAAAATATTCCGGATCGTCCAGGAAAAAGTACTGAACTCCGTTGACCGGTCCGCCATCCACAATCGCGGGGAATCGCAGAATATCCCCCATCGGAATCGTAAGGCTTGGCGCGCGAACCGCAACCGCGGGGGTTTTCCGGTAACGCGGAAGTAAAACCGCCACTTCATGATGCAACGCCGCAAGCGCCTTCGGCAGCGCTTCGACGACGTCAGCCAGGCCGCCCGTTTTTGAAAACGGCAGCCCCTCGGATGCGACAAAAAGTATTTTCATCTTCCCTTCGACGGTTCCACCGTACTGAATGCCGCATCCAGCGTCAAGCAGATCGAGCGATTTTTTCGCTCCTTTCGCGCAAAACAAACTCTCTTGATACACTTGTCTTCCATGTCACCCGAGAAGCTGGGACAGCATTTTCTCACCGAGGCCTGGCAGGAAAGAATCGCGGACGAAATTCATATCGATCACGGACTGTGGGTCGAAATCGGCGGCGGCCATGGCGAAATGACCACGCGTCTCGCGCAATCTGCGGGGAAAGTTTTCGCAATTGAGATCGATCGCACGCTCATTCCCAATCTGCGGCATGTCGCTCGCTCCTCGAAGAATGTCGAAGTGATTGAAAGCGATGTGATGGCCGTCGATTTTGCGAAGTTGACGGGAGACGCGCGATTTTCAGTCTATGGAAATTTGCCCTACTACATCACGTCGCCGATCCTGCACCGCTTGTTCGAGCATGCGGGCAGCATCGCTGCGCTTCACGTGGTGATTCAGCTGGAGGTTGCAGCGCGAATTGTGGCGGCTCCCGGACGCCGCGACTATGGCTATCTCTCGGTTGCATCACAGTGGTTCGGCCGTCCGGAGATCGTTTTTAAAATTCCATCCGGGGCGTTTCAGCCTGCTCCGAAAGTGGACTCGGCGCTTGTAAGTTTTGGAATGCCGGGAGAGCGCGTAAATCATCGCATCGACGACGAGTCCGCGTTTTTGGATTTCGTGAAGGAATGTTTCGCGCAAAAAAGGAAAACGCTCCGGAATAATCTACGCGGGCGGCTGGGCAATCGGGCGGAGAATTTATTGCGTGAGGCGGGATTGCCCGCGGGCGTTCGAGCCGAGCAGCTGGCTATTTTTGATTTCGCGAGACTATTTCAATTGGACCGCCAGTAGCACAGACTTCAGCCGGTCTTCTTTTGAATGGCAATAAGTCCACCGAACGTTCAAACCCAGAGGCTTGAGCCCGTGCTACTGTTCCTGCATCACCTTCACGAGGCGTTCCGGATAATCCGACATGATGCCGTCCACGCCGGCAGCGATCAGCCGGCGCATCTGCTCCGGATCGTTGATGGTCCAGGCGACAACCTGCAATCCCGCGTGATGTGCTTTTTCGACCAGCGAGGATGTGATCAGGTCGCCCCGCGGTGCAAGCTGGCGGGCTCCGGCTCGAACGGCGCGTTCGACGAGATCGTTAGACGGGTGCTCGCACAGATACCCGGTCATCATCGTGCGGTCCAGGCGATTCACCGAATCGAGCGTGGTCGGATCGAGCGAAAGAATTACAACGTGCGCCGATGCATTCGCATCGCGCAACGTGCCCACCACGGCGTGTTCGATTCCCCACGCTCCTCCTGCTTTGATCTCGAGATAAAAAATAACATCGCGTTCTTTTGCGAATTGCAGGATTTCGTTCAGAGTGGGTATGCGTTCTCCCGAAAAGGATTCACCCGATGGTGAGCTGAACCATGAGCCCGCGTCCAGCGCGCGAATTTCCTTGAGCGGTTGCTGATGCGCCGGCCCCGTGCCGTTCGTCGTGCGGTCCAGCGTTGAGTCATGCAGGGCGATCACGCGCGCGTCGCGAGTCACCTGCAGGTCCGTTTCGATGAAGCGTGCTCCCAGCTCAACGGCGCGGCGAAACGCCGCCATCGTATTTTCGGGCGCGTGCCCGGAAGCCCCTCGATGCGCCACCACCCACACAGCTCTCGAATTCCTCCGCTTCGTCAAACAGATAAATTACAGCTCGGCCGAATACCGATCCTATTTTTCCATCCTAGCAGAGTTGTCGCCGGGACGAATTGTCGATTGAAAGCGAATGTTCCGAGGAAGCTTTTCTGCAACTCGCAGCATCAAAGCTAATGTGGAGTAACGAAGGCGAATTGGCCCTGGAAAGGAGTCTTCCATGAAGATTCGGATGCGGGTTGCAACGGGTGTATTCGGTGCGGTTTTATTGGCGTTGACGGGCATGGTCGTAGCAAGGCCTGCGACGGCCGGAAGCACGACCAAACCGGATATCACGAACATTGAAAGTCAGGTGCGACATAAACTCGTAATGCTGCCGTGGTACGGCGTATTCGACAACCTGGAATATCAGGTCAATGGGACGGAAGTCACACTGACCGGACAGGTACTCAGTGAACACGATCGAACCAAGTACGACGCGGAGACCGACGTAAAGAGAATCCCTGGCGTTACAAAGGTGATCAACAACATCGAGGTTCTACCGCCGTCTCCGTTTGACGATCAGATTCGCCGGGCCGAATTTCGCACCATTTTTTCACGGTCCGATCTGGGACGCTACACACTCGGCGCGATCCCTCAGGTCCACATCATCGTGAGAGATGGACACGTGTTTCTCGAAGGCGTTGTCATCAATCAAATGGACAAGCAGATTGCGGAAATGGCCGCGAACTCCGTTCCGGGCGTATTTTCCGTAACGAATAACCTGCGAATCGATTGAATCTCTCGTTTCCCCTTTCCGTCGCGGCGGGCCCGGATTTTTCCGGGCCCGTTTCTTTTGGATCTCGCCGGTAGTCACTCCATTTGGCTAAGTGCAGGATGAGTGCTCGACCGCCAGCCGTGCCACGGAAGGCCCGTCACCGATTCGGAAACTGAGCCACTACCAACTGGCCTCCCCGCTTGACGTTCCATTCCTGCAAGGCTAGATTCCTACTGTTTTTTGCGTGCGCATCTCACAAGGGGATATGAACAATGCCGACCGTATTCGTCACCGGTGGGACTGGGTTCATGGGCCGCAACCTCATCATGGAATTGGCGCGGCGCCGGTATGCTGTGCAAGCGCTCACGCGGCCCGGCTCCGAGCGCAAACTGCCGCACGGCTGCCGGGCCATTCAGGGCGACGCGTTGGACAAGAATTCGTACGTCGCTCAGATCGCTCCTGCGGAAACGTTCGTCCAGCTCATCGGCGTAACGCATCCCAATCCAGCAAAGAAGGATGAATTTCGCGCCATCGATTTAGGCTCCGCCCGGAACGCCATTGAAGCCTCGCGCGAAGCCGGGATTAAGCATTTCGTGTATGTAAGCGTGGCACAGCCGGCGCCGATCATGAAGTTCTACATTGAAGTTCGCGCCGAGGTGGAACAGATGATTGTCGAGAGCGGCATGAACGCGACGATCCTACGCCCCTGGTACGTGCTGGGGCCCGGGCGCCGCTGGCCTCTATTGATCAAGCCGATCTACTGGCTGATGGAGCAGATCCCTTCCACACGGGAATCCGCGCAGCGGCTCGGCCTTGTGACGTTGGAGCAGATGGTTGCCGCGCTGGTCCGATCGGTGGAGAATCCCGCTCAAGGGATACGGATTCTAGGCGTTCCCGAGATTCGCGGATCGCGCACATGAAATTTCCGGCAGGAAATTTGGAATTGTGGATTTGAGATTTGAAATTCAAGGAGGATATCGAATTTCAAACTTCCAACTTGATAGGTCAGACTCCTGGTTTGGATTCGAAGCTCCGCCGCTTGGCATGAAACGGCGGTTGAACAATAGCCCGGGAGAGAGCAGCCTACTTCTTCGAACGGTCTTTCAGCAGCCCCTTGAGCTCAGACATGAATTCCTTGACGTCCTTGAAATCCAGATACACCGAGGCGAAGCGCACATAGGCCACTTTGTCCAACTTCTTGACGCGGTTCATGAGGAGCTCGCCGATTTCGCTGGTCGTGCGCTCACGCTCGGGGGCTTCGTGGACGAATCGCTCGACTTCATCCACAAGAGCTTCGAGCTTCGCCGTGGGCACGGGGCGCTTTTCGCAGGACTTCAGCAAGCCCTGCAAAATTTTCTGGCGGTCGAAACGCTCGCGGCGGCCGTCTTTCTTGATCACCATGTAGGGGATTTCGTCGATGCGCTCGTAGGTGGTGTATCGGCGGCCGCACTTCAGGCATTCGCGGCGGCGACGGATTAAATCGCCCGCGCGGCCCTCGCGGGAATCGATCACCTTGTCTTCCATTACCGAGCAGAATGGGCACTTCACCGCGTGACATCTCCCTTTACATTCTTTTTGAGCGCCTTCGCGATGGTCACGCCATTGGCTCCGGGAACCGCAATATGCTTGCCGGACTCTTCCGCCTCGGCTTCGGCGCGCGCCAACTGGCGCAGTTCTCCGACGGACATGCCCTCGTGAATCAGCAGAGGAATCCCGACGAGCGTGCAACCGGCGAACGTGATGATCCAGAGAACCGCGGCAATCGCAATGGCCGGCTCCTGGTCCAGGCCAAAGATGGCGGTCAACGCCACGATGCTGGCGATCTGAGCCCCGCCGCCGATGCCCGGAAGTTGCAGCACAGACCCCACCAGCGTAACCGCCAGCAGCAGCATCGCTCCCCAAAAATTCATGTCCGAATGTACGAACGCGCCGGAAAACGCCTGCGAAACCCACATATAGATCAGCACGGCGAGCACCCAGTGCGCCGTCGTGTATCCGATGGCCGCCCATAAGTCGGGAAAAGTTCGAATGGCCTGCAAGCCTTCGCTGATCCCTGAAATTGCGGAAGCGACGCGCATTCGAAATCCACCGGCCTCCCGCCATCGCTCCAATCCCTTGTCCACCGCCGTCGCGCCGTGCACCCGGTAATAGACGAGGATGGCGATCAGTCCGGTCATGGCCGCCAGGAGCAGCCAGGCGCCGTGTCGCGCGTGTTCCACCCAATTCATGTCCGCGCCCGCATCGGAGAGCCGATTGGAAAACACAAGCAGGCTCAGGCATGCCAGCGCCGCCGCGGCCGCAAAATCGCAAAATCGCTCCAAAAAGAAAATTCCAAACATGCTGGCGACCGGCAGGCGGTCTTTCCGCGCCAGCAACAGCGGCCGGACAGGCTCGCCGGCGCGGCCCAAAACAAAAATGGCGGCGAATCCCATCAGGGTGCCGGTAAACGTGTTCAAAAAAGTGGTGGGACCCAGATATCGGCAGAAACGCTGCCAGCGAACCGCGCGGATTGCATAGCATCCGTAAATCGCTACGAATGAGAGCAGTAACAACCAGATGTTGGCCTGGCCCACGCTGACGATGAACTTTTTCCAGGTGAAGTCGGTCAAATGAATCTTATGGCGGGATTGATAGGCAAGCGCGGCGAGGGCCGCCAGAATCAGAAGAGCTATGAATAGCCTGCGAAGCGTTGCACGCATCAGCAGGCGAGGTTACCCGTTGCGGAGACTGAGTGTCAAGAAAGGAGGTGAGATTTGGTGCTGATTCTTTTGCGCGCCGCCATTAAATAATGAACAGATTGTTACAACCCGCTTGCAGAATTCACAAGGATTGAGTCATTCGAAAGGAACTATCGCTCGACCAGCCGTTCCAAGGTTGTAAAAAATTCCGGATAGGAAACACCTGCACATTCCGCATCGCGAATGGTCGTGTCACCCTCCGCGCCAAGCGCCGCGACGGCAAACGCCATCGCCATGCGATGATCGCCATGCGGCTCGATCTCGGCGCCATGCAGACGCCCAGCGGACCTGCCCGCCACGCTCAAGCCGTCGGGGCGCTCTTCAACCGTCGCGCCCATGCGGCGCAGATTCTCTGCGAGGGCCGCAATGCGGTCACTCTCCTTGACGCGCAACTCGGCCGCATTGCGAATCTCGATTCCCTGCTCGGTGTAAGGCCCCAGGACGGCAATGGCGGGAAGTTCGTCAATCAATTGCGCAATGGCATCCCCCTCCAAAACTCCGCCTTGAAGAGGCTGATGGCGAATCGAGACGTCGCCGACCAACTCGCCGTGTTCGCAACGAACGGAGACCAGGCTGATCGGCGCCCCCATCGAGCCCAGAACGTCGAGCACGGCGGAACGTGTGGGATTCAGTCCCACGTTGTGAATGACGATGTTCGATTCCGGCAGCACCATTGCAGCGGCAAGAAAAAAAACGGCCGAGGAAAGATCGCCGGGAACAGCCAGAGTGCGGCCCGTCAGTCGCGGCCGCCCTTGTATGCGAATCGCGTGGCCATCGTGCTCAAGCTCCGCTCCGAATTCGGCGAGGGCCAGTTCGGTATGATCGCGTGTACGGACGGGTTCAATGACGGAAGTCACGCCTTCCGCAAATAAGCCGGCGAGCAGTACGGCGGATTTTACCTGAGCGCTGGGAACGGGCAGAGCGAATTCGATGGGCGATAGAGGCGTGCCCTCAATGACCAGAGGGGCATAGCCGCCGTCGCGAGATTTTATTTTGGCGCCCATTTTCGTCAGCGGATCGATCACCCGGCGCATGGGGCGGCGTTTCAACGAAGCGTCGCCATCGATCGTGGTGCGAAATTCCTGACCGGCAAGAATGCCCGCGAGCAGGCGCATCGTCGTGCCGGAATTCCCCGCATCGAGCGAGCGGCGAGATTTGCGAAGCCCATCGAGCCCCCCGCCCGCGATGCGGACACGCTCGGCCTTTACTTCCACTTTCGCGCCCAGGCGCGTCAGGCAATCCAGCGTGCTGCGGCAATCGGCCGCGGCGGAGAAATGTGCAATGTCGCTTGTGCCTTCGGCAAGAGCCGCAAGCATCGCATAGCGATGCGAAATCGATTTATCGCCGGGAACTTCAAGAGAGCCGTTTATGGTGAGCGCGGGACGAATCGTCTGTTTTGTCACTTCGAGATTCTAACATGTGGATTCCCACTGCCGTAAATGCCCGCCCTTTTTGGACACGGTAAACCAGATACATCTCGCGCGAAAAGTGAAATACCCTCATACTTGCTCATGAGGCCCAAGCATATGTTGCCCGAAACAGAATCCGATTCACTGCGGACACGAGTGGAAGAATTGGCCGGCAAGCGGAAACCATTGTCCGAAAGATTCGAAAAGAATCCCAACGATACGCATCTGGCGCTGGAACTGAAAATCATCGATAATCAGATTGCGGAATATAATCAGCAGATTCAGATGGACAGGAAAAAACGGAAATAATGGAAATGCGGTTCCTGATTCAGGATAGCTGGCGCGGGTCGGCGGATAGGTTATGGCCATGTTAACAGATGGGGTTTGGGCCGAAATCGAGGTAAACGGCGAGCACCTACGCCTGTTTTCCGAGCACAACGCACAGGGGATTCAAGCTTCCGTCTATAACGTAAAGACGAAGACGTGGATTGCGCCCTCCGAGCCCGTCGACGACATTGAAGAAGGAAAAGACCGGGCCGCCCAACACGCGAAGATTTACCTGCAACGAACCGTCAGCCTCGACTTGCCTCCCTTGCAGTGGAAAGAAGCGCGCTCCCGATAGCCGTAGGACAGGCGGATGCCCGTCCTATGGGGATCGTTTGACACCCTTCCAAACTTGCGCCCACAATGGAGCATGGCATCGGACAAAGTATCGCAGGCCCAACTGCAATTTCAGGAAGCGTTCGAAGCCCAAATGGAAGGCGATTACGACCGCGCCGTCGAGCTGTATCAAAGTTCTCTTGCGCTGCATCCCACCGCTGAAGCCCACACGTTCCTCGGCTGGACATATCACTTCCAGGGAAAAATCGAAGAAGCCATCGCGGAATGCAAGCTCGCCATCGAAGTCGATCCGGACTTCGGCAATCCGTATAACGATATCGGCGCCTATCTGATCGACCTCGAACGCTATGACGAAGCCATTCCCTGGCTCGAACAGGCAACAAAAGCAAAACGGTACGAGCCCCGGCAATTTCCGTACTTCAATCTGGGTCGTGCATATCTCGCGAAAGGATCGATCAATCGCGCGCGTGAATTGTTTCTCAAATCGCTGGAGATCGAACCGCGCTACACGCTTGCGCGCGTGGCCCTTGAAAAGCTCCGCCGCATGGTGAATTAGCGCCCTTGTCTCCGCTCTTGGAAACTGAGATGGGGTTTCCGGGATCCCACTTCGCACGATATGACTCGCTTGGCATTCCAATTGCTCCTAAACCCGCGCCTGAAATGAAATGCCCGAAATTTTTCGTAAAAATCGGGCAAACTTTGCCGGTTGGACGGCCGGATTTTGCCCAGCGGCGAAAATGAACCGCGCGGGAAGCCCCGGGATTGAATGCGCCCTTGGGACGCAGCACACCTGAATGGCGGGGGCGTGCTCGTAGAGGCGTTGGAATCGAACTTCAGGAAGCAGTTCAGGCGTGGGGGAGACTTGAGCGAGCTTAATTCGAAAAGGGTGTCGCTCGGCGATCCGGTACCCTGGTTCCGGGCTGGGACCCTGTCCGGCGGGAAGTTCGATATTTCAATTTCGGCCGGACGTTGGGTGCTGCTTGCGTTCCTCGGCCCTTTATCCGAGCCTCGTGCGCAGGAGAGACTCGCCGCGCTTCAGAAGTACGCACGGCTGAATACGGACGATCACCTGGTCATTTGCGTCGTGCTTGCCAGCCCCCCGGACAATACCGCTCCGCTGCGGGCAATCAGTGGCCCCGTCCTGAAATTCATCGCGGATTACGATGGCGCGATCGGCAAATATTACGGCGCTCATGAAAAGCCGCGCACGATCGCGTTGGATCCCATGCTGCGCGCCATCGCGAACATTCCGATTGACGATCCCGGCGGCCACGATCAGGTCCTCGACCGGCTGCTCAGCGGTCTCCCTTCCGTGGACAACTCGGCGGGTGTGCCGCTGACGGCGCCCGTACTGATGGTGCCGCGCATTTTTGATTTTCCGCTTTGTGATTTGCTGGTGGCGATTTACGAGAAGGTAGGCGGCACAGATTCCGGTTTCCTTATTTCGGTGGACGGCCAGCCGGCCATGCTCACCGATCATAACCAAAAGCGCCGCCAGGACATGGTCATCGTCCCACCCGATTTGCGCCGCAGGATTCGCGAGCGCATCGTGACGCGGCTCCTGCCGGCCGTCGAACTGTTTTTCCAGTTCAGAGCGACACGCATGGACCGATACATCGTCTCCTGCTATGACAGCGGGACCGGCGGGCATTTTTTTCGCCACCGGGACAACCTGAATACAGGCGTCGAACATCGCCGTTTTGCGTTTTCCTTGAACTTGAATAGCAGTTACGAAGGGTGTGAACTGATTTTTCCGGAATTCGGGCGGCGAAAATATCGCGCGCCGGCCGGCGGCGCCATTGTTTTTTCCTGTGGAGCGCTGCACGAAGTCTCGCCAATCACGAAGGGGAGACGATACGCCTTCCTCTCGTTTCTGTACGGGGAAGCGGATGCGAAAAAGAGCATGCGGAACAACGCCTTGTTGCACGACGTGGACCCAAACTACCAAGCCGATGAGGACCGGCTTTATCCCGAACCGGAAACTTGTGAATCGTGATTTGAAATTTCGAATCTTCTCCACGCCCTCGCGAAGGAGTTTTTTTATTTCCCGCACCGGGTGCGCCGCACTGGCGAGTGGAACGAGGAAATCGAGTCAGCGAAGGACGGAATGATCTTACGTCGCTCCACGTTTATTCACCAACTCGCGGTCGGCGCAGACCGGTTTCTGATTGTCCATGCGATCCGGCACACGCGTCTGTCCGTCGATCGCCACACTGCATTCCTCATTGATTTCTTCTCCTTGCCTCGGAGCATCCCCGAAGATTTGGAGATCCTGACCGGCAAGATCCCGTATTCCCGGGATGTGCTGGTCCGATCGGTCGCAGCGTTGGCCGAACGTGACATCCTGACCCAAAAAACTCCGGAGGAAGAGCGGGCCGCCATCGGAGCGGAGCTTTCCATCACCCACGGGCGCGATCCCGCTGAAATGATCGATCGCTACCGGCGCTCGGTGAA
>Ga0265316_10004809_pt1 | contig 13322 bp, 15 predicted proteins | sample 4522metaG_FD_202092 | JGI IMG/M metagenome (GOLD analysis project Ga0265316, IMG submission 202092) | Rhizosphere microbial communities from Carex aquatilis grown in University of Washington, Seatle, WA, United States - 4-5-22 metaG | ecosystem: Host-associated > Plants > Roots > Rhizosphere >... | reverse complement strand
AAATATTTTGGGTTTGTTGAGGCCTAACTCGGGGCGCGTTTTTATCGATAATGTCGATATTACCCAGCTTGACGATATGGAGCTTGGAAAGATAAGGTTCCAATTCGGTTTAGTCTTTCAAAGCGGCGCGCTCTTTGATTTTTTGACTATTGAAGAGAATGTCGGTTTTTTCCTGGCACAGCATACTAAAATGAAAAAGGCCGAGATCCGGCAAAAGGTCACCGAAACTTTGGCGCTGGTCGGTCTGGAGGGGATAGAAGATAAATATCCTTATGAACTTTCCGGTGGGATGCGTAAGCGTGTAGCGATCGCCCGGGCGGTGATTTATAATCCCAAGATCATTATTTACGACGAGCCGACTACCGGCATCGATCCGATCGCGATCGATAAGATCGTTTCCCTGATCGAAGATCTGCACAAGCGGCTTAAGATCACCTCGCTGATCGTTACTCATGATTTGGAAGTCGGTTTGAAATTGGCCGACCGCCTTGCCTTTTTATTGGGCGGTAAGATAATCTTTGAGGGGAATAAAGACGATTTAAATCGCACACAGGATTCTCGCGTGATACAATTTATGAAGGGCAGTTCCACGGGCCCGATCCGGGAAATGGAAGTTTAAAGGAGAGCAAGTTATGAGCAAACGGTTATGGAGCGCGCGCCGTTATCTTTTAGAGATAAAAATCGGAACATTCTTCTTGATCGGCCTGTTTTTATTTTTTGTTGCCGTAGTTTCGATACGTCAGGCTACATTTTTTCGGAATACTTTTACCATTAAGGTGCAATTTAAATTTGCCGAGGGGTTACGCGCTTCATCGCCGGTGCGCTTTTGCGGCGTCGATGTGGGTGAAGTAGAAAGCGTCGATGTGGTCAGTAAAGACGGCCAATCGCCTGTCGTATGCGTCTATGCCAAGGTCGACCCCAGCGCCAAGATCCCGCGCGGCTCGAGCTTTTTTGTCAACAGCTTGAGTTTATTCGGCGAAAAATATCTGGAGATCACTCCGCCCTTAGAGATCAAAAAAGGGTATTTAGAAAATAATGATGTCGTGGAAGGCTTATCGCCGATCCCGCTTTTTGCGATGTTTCTGAACTTTGATAAAACCATGTCCGACGTAGCGGCCTTTGTGCGTGAGGGCGACATCAAAGATTCCCTGGCCCAGACCTTAGCCAATATGCGCGATACTACCGATTCGCTTAAAATGATCATGGGCGATGTTCATAGCGGTAAGGGAACGGTGGGGAAGCTTTTCTACGATGAATCCCTTTATAAAGAGATCGATGAGTTCGTTGCCGACATCAAAGCCCACCCCTGGAAATTGCTCTACAAATCTGGCGGAAAATAATTAACTGGTTTTAAGCAATGCAGATCATTATTGAAACCATCAAACTTGATGAATTAAAAAAATTATCGGCTAATACTTTCGGTCATATGATCAAAGCAGTGGTTGATATCGAAAAAGAACTTTTAGCGGTCGACGCGGAACTTCATTCGGATTTAGAAGCGATGCTTTTGGAAGACGGATCGCACCAGCAGGACCTCTGGGGCATTAACCTTTATCCACAAATGACCGGTGATAATTTTATTGAATTTGATTCGATGATCAACCTGAGGCCGTCGCAGGGAAATTTAAGCCGCGGTGTGGAAGATGAAAATGTGCGCCGGACAATTATCGCTATCGTTGGAAAGAAAGTTATTGCATGAGTTTTCAACATAAAGAATTGGCGGCCGGCGGTTTCGCAAAGCTATCCTTTGTGGAGCAGATGGCCAACGTCGGCGGCGAGGTCGAGCGCGCCTTAAATTGGCAGGCAAAAAGAAATCCAGATTATGCAAAAGCCGCGGCCAATCGCGCTCTGGAGTTATTGGATTTAACCCTTGATAGTGTTCGAGGGTTTCCGCGCCTTAAAGAGACGGCGCGTTCGCGCGAAGCTTTAGTTGATTATTTTTTCGGCGATAATCAGTACAAGTCTAGCGATAAGTTGTGGCGCAGTTACTTTTTATATTTCACTTACGCCGCGCGCAAAGATCGTTAATGAGGTATTAGATGTATAGCTGTATCGAGTGCGGGTACCAATCGTTAAAATGGCTGGGTAAGTGCCCCCAGTGCGATAAGTGGGACACTTTTGCCCAGGACGATAAAGTCAAAGAGACAAAATCCGGCATTACAAGAGAAAAAGTCCCGCCCAAGCCGCTCAAAGATATTAAAGAGGCCGATTATAAACGGATTTCTACCAATATCGACGAACTCGACCGCGTTTTGGGCGGCGGTTTGGTGCCCGGCGAAATCATTTTAGTCGGCGGTGAACCGGGGGTGGGTAAATCGACTCTTCTTCTTGAGGTCGGTGCCAAGCTTTCCGGTGTGGGTAAGACTTTGTATGTCAGCGCCGAAGAGTCGCCTCAGCAGATCGCTTTACGCGCTCAACGCTTAAAATTAGAGGGCGATAAGCTTTTTATCCTTGGCGAAGACGACTTAGGCCAAGTAGCCGAGTATGTCAAAGAAAACGATTATAAATTTATCATTGTCGATTCGGTGCAGGTGGTCCATTGTCCGACGGTTGAGGGGCCGCGGGGAAGCGTAGCGCAGATCAAAGGGTGCGCGGATTTTTTAACTCAACTGGCAAAAAGCTTGAATATAGTGGTTTTCGTGGTCGGGCATGTCACCAAAGAAGGGGCGATTGCCGGCCCCAAGCTTTTGGAACATATTGTCGATTGCGTATTGTATTTTGAAGGCGAGGTGGTAAGTGGTTTTCGGATATTACGCGCGATTAAAAACCGTTTCGGCGCGGTGGGTAATTTGGCGGTTTTCGAGATGACCTCCGACGGCCTTAAAGAGATCAAAGAAACCAACGCGATTTTTTTGCCGCATCGCGATAAGACTGTGGCCGGCAGCGCCGTTACCTGCGTGATCGAGGGGATACGGCCGATGCTGATTGAGGTTCAGGCATTGACCGCGCGTGCGGCTTTTGGCATGGTGCGCCGCAAGGCCGACGGCTTTGATTTTAACCGTTTTTCTTTGCTTACCGCGGTGGTCGAGAAACGGCTTAAGGCTTCTTTAGCCGATCAGGATGTTTTTGTTAATGTAGTCGGTGGTATTACTATCGACGACCCGGCGGCTGATCTGGCGGTGATTATGGCGATTGCCTCGAGCCTTAAAGATAAGGAGTTGATGAGTACGGTTTTTATGGCCGAGGTGGGCTTAGCCGGAGAGTTGCGCCGTGTGAATAATATTAATCAACGCTTAAAAGAAGTCGAGCGCGCCGGATTTAAGCGTTGTATCATTGCTGAAAACAACCTTAAAGAGGTCGACAGCTCGTTTAAAAAACTGCGTATCGACGGTTTCGATACCTTGCCTGATCTCGCCAAAGATATTCTGTGATAGTCTAAATAACTCTGGACTAGCAAGCTTATTTATTGCATAATTTTAATGGGTCTATGTCGAATTTCCGCCCGGCTGGCGGGGATGCGTCTTTATTATTTTTAAAGAAGAGGGAGGTATACATGAGGGGGATTTTTATTTTACGGCTTTCTTTTATTTTGCTTTGTACCTTGGCGGGTTATCAAATGGGGCAAACGGCGGCTTTGCCTTATGCGCTGTTTGGGTTTCTGGTGGGTAGTATCCTTGTGACGGTTGAGTCATTCGGCCGCAAGGTTTCTTTGAAAGGATTGTCGTCGGCGGTGTTTGGCTTGATTTTGGGTTTACTTTTGGCCACGCTTGGCGCCAAGTTTTTAGGGATTTTTATCCCTTTAGAGGCGGAAGCGTTGAGGGAGATTAAGGTATTTTTAACTTTAGCCTGTGTATACTTCGGTTTAACCTTAGGCTTAAAGGGGAAAAGTGAATTCAGCTTAGTCATTCCCTATGTAAAATTTAAGCGTCAGGAATTGAAAGAAGAGCAGATCGTAGTCGACACATCGAGTATTATCGACGGCAGGATTTTGGATGTAGTTAAAACCGGTTTTCTGGAAGCTAAGCTTTTAATTCCGCGTTTTGTTTTAAATGAATTACGCGCTTTGGCCGATTCCACCGATCACTTAAAACGGCAAAAAGGTAAAAGAGGTATTGAGATTTTGCATTCATTAAATAAAGAGCCGATGGTCGAGGTGGAGATCTATGACGAAAATGTCGAGGGTGTGGATACGGTCGATGAAAAGATCGTAAAATTAGGTTATTCCCTCGATGCCAAGGTTTTGACTACCGATTATAATTTAAACCGCATCGCTCAATTGCAGGGCGTGAAAGTTTTGAATATCAACGATCTTTCCAACGCGCTTAAGCCCACCTTTATTGCCGGCGAACGTTTTTCGTTAAAGTTGATCAAAGAGGGCAAAGAACAGAACCAGGCTGTCGGTTATTTGGAAGACGGTACCATGGTCGTGGTCGAGAACGCCAAGTGGATGGTAGGAAAAACTGTAGAGATCGAAGTAACCTCGATCTTACAAAGCCCCTCGGGCCGCATCGTCTTTACGAAGTTGGTGGGGTGATGGGTTATTTTTTAAAAAACAATATAAAAAGTTTTGTGCTTTGTTTTATTTTTGTCTGTGGGGTGGTTTTTCTTTATGCTCAGGACCAGGATAAGCAGTCCTTGGCGGAAGCGCTAGTAAGCTCTGGCCAGCCCTCAAGCGCTACGGATGATAATTTTTCAAAAGCGGCGTATGCGTCTAAGACGGCAGCGGAAGCTAATTCCCACTATTGCAAGCAGGATTCAGATTGCATAGGGTCAGATAGCTGTATATTTTGTGGACAATGCGTTTCTCGCGCAGATGTAAGTAGCATGCAAGTAGATTGTTATGGGATATGTCGAAAACCAGTTCCCCATGCTTGCATGTGCGAGGATAATCGCTGTGTAGCCGCGCATGAGCGGTAATTATTGGTTGCATTATACGTATAAATATGTTATATTTTATACGTAGAGAGGTATAATATGACAAGTAAATTAACATTAGCGATGGATAAATCGGTAGTAGAAAAGGCTAAAAAGTATGCCGAACAGCGTAAGGTGAGCCTTTCTCGGCTGGTCGAATTCTTTTTTTCATCCCTGACTACGACTGTGAAAGAGAAGGATGCGACCATTGCTCCTATTACTGCGGCATTGTCGGGTATGGTTAAGACTAAAAATATAAAAGAAAAAGATATTTTGGTAGATGCCTTGATTGAAAAGTATCTATGAAGAAGGTATTTATAGATACTGATATTTTTTTGGATACGATTTTAAATCGGTTGCCGCATTCGGAATTTTCCAATGAGTTAATAAGCCTTTGCGAGCAAAATAAAATCGATGGATACACTTCCAGCTTGATTGTTGCTAATATCTACTATATCATCAATAAGATTGCCAACCAGCGTAAAGCGATAGAGGCGATTGGTAAAATTCGTTCATTGGTGAAGGTTTTACCCTTTACCGATAAAGAGATCGGTGAATCGATCAACGCTGAATTTAATGATTTTGAAGATGGATTGCAATATTTTATCGCAGTGAATCATAAGATTGATTGTGTGATAACACGCAATACTAAAGATTTTCGCAAGGCGAACATCGGCGTATTGACGCCCAGGGAATTTTTACAAACCTTGAAAATATAATCATATAATATTTACTTATGAAATTAGGGTTGGTTTTGGTTTGCGCGGGGAAGGGTAAAAGGCTTAAAGTAGATAAGCCGGTTTTGCAGATTGCCGGCAAGCCGTTGTTTTATCACACCTATAACGCGTTTAAGAGCGTTAAGGCAATTGAGCAAATTGTAATGGTAATGCGTTCGGAACATATCAAAAAAGCCGCAACACTTATCGATGATACGCGCATCTGGTATGTTGAAGGCGGCGAGTTCCGCCGCGACTCGGTCTTAAACGGCCTTTATGCACTGGACAAAAAAATTACGCATGTTTTGATCCACGACGGCGCGCGGCCGTTGGTCACTAGAATGGTTATCGATAATGTTATTAATGGTTTAAAAAAGCATAATGCGGTGATCTGCGCCGTTAAAGCGCGGGATACTTTAAAGCGTGTAGAAGGTAAGTTTGTTAAAGAGATCGTAAAACGTGAAGATATTGTCGGCGTGCAGACGCCGCAGGGATTTAAGAAGGATTTGATTTTAAACGCTTACGAAAAATCTGGCCGGGAAGATTTTTACGATGACGCGCAGCTGGTGGAAAAAATGGGAGGGAAGGTTTTGGTGGTGGACGGCGATATCCGTAACATCAAGATAACTTACCCTGAAGATGTGGAATTGGCAGAAAAATTAATTGCATGAAAAATTATCGTATTGGTTTAGGGTTCGATGTCCATGTTTTTTCTAAAAAGAAAAAGCCGCTGATGCTTGGCGGCTATCCTGTGCCCGATGCGCCGGGCTTAGAGGCGGTATCCGACGGCGATGTGGTTTTGCATGCAGTGTGCGATGCTTTGCTGGGCGCGGCTGGAATGGGCGATATTGGTGACTATTTCCTGCCTGGTGACCCTAAGTGCCTGGGTATCGATAGTAAAAGAATAGCGGATTTTGTTTTAAAAAAAATAAGTAAGAAATTTAAGATTAGTAATATTGATGCTACGATTATTGCTCAAAAGCCACGGCTGGTAAAACATAAGCCAGGCATGGTTAAATCTTTGAAAAGTATTTTTAAGGCCGAAGTCAATGTGAAGATTAAATCTAAAGAGGGTTTGAATATTTTAGGCGGCATCAATGCGATTTCTTGTGTTGTGGCGGCAAGCCTTAAGGTTAAGTAAATGTTAAAGATACATAATTCATTGACCGACAAGAAAGAAGAATTTTTACCGGTTAACCCACCGAGATTAAATATGTATACCTGCGGGGTGACGGTTTATGACCATTGCCACATTGGCCATGCGCGCAGCCTCTACACCTTTGAGGTGATCCGCCGTTATTTAAAATTTAAGGGTTACGATATCAAATTGGTACGTAACATCACCGATGTCGACGATAAAATCATCAAGAAGGCCCGCACCTGGGCTGATGAACAGAAGATTTCTTTGGTTGAGGCGTTCGATAAAGTGCGCAACACTTTTATCGATAGTTACTATGAAGATTTAAAACTTCTCGATATACCTGTGGCCGATAGCGAGCCCAAAGCTACGGAAAATATTAAAGAGATGATCGAGTTTATTACCAAACTCATTCATAAGGGTTTTGCCTATGAACGCGAGGGGAGCGTTTACTTCTCTGTTAGGAAATTTACCCATTATGGTAAATTATCCGGTAAGAAGATCGACGACTTGTTGACTTCGGTACGCGTGGAGAATGATCCGTTAAAGCAAGACCCGCTTGATTTTGCGTTATGGAAAAAAGCGAAAGACGATGAACCGTCATGGGAAAGCCCCTGGGGAGGAGGTCGTCCGGGCTGGCATATCGAGTGTTCGGTGATGAGCCGTAAATTTTTAGGGTGCGATACGCTCGATATCCACGGCGGCGGTTTGGACCTGGTTTTTCCCCATCACGAGAATGAAGTCGCCCAATCCGAGGCTTTAAGCGGCAAAGAATTCGCTAAATATTGGATCCATCACGGGCTTTTGACCGTAAATAAAGAAAAGATGGCGAAATCGCTGGGTAATTTTTTTACGGTCAAAGATGTATTAAAGAAATATTCGGCGGATATTTTAAAGATGCTTTTTCTACATGCACATTACCGCACTTCGCTCGATTTTTCCTGGGAGCGGATGGAAGAGATAAAAAAAGCCTACGAACGTTTGATGATTTTAATCGGCAAGCTGCGTACGGTTGATTCCGCAATAAGCTCTGAACCGAATTCGATCAAAGAATTCAAGGATGAGTTTATCGAGGTGATGGACGATGATTTTAACTGTCCGCGCGGCCTGGCGGTTTTGTTCGATTTAGTCAATTGGGCTAACCGGGTTTTTGACGAAACCGGCCATAAGCGCGAAGCTAAATTACGCGCGGCACTGGATTTACTGCAGGAGATCGGCGGTATTTTTGATTTAGGTTTTGTAGCCGGTACAACCGGTAGCTTGGGCGATGGAGAGATAAACGCGTTGATCGCAAAACGCGCGCAATGTAAAAAAGATAAAGATTATGCTAAGGCCGACCAGATCCGTAAAGAGTTGGAAATCCAAGGCATTATTTTAGAAGACACCAAAACCGGCACGACCTGGCGCAGGAAGATCTAATAGGGTAATGGATTGGTTGAATGGGGTAATGAACAGGGTAATGAGTTGTTGAAGGTGGTAATAAACGTAGTAATAACTTTTTGATGGTATAATTAAGGGTAATAATATGAAAAAGAAAGCAACTTTTATTACGATCGAGGGGTTGGAGGGAAGCGGCAAAAGCAGCGTTATTAATTTTTTGAAGGACTACTTGGCTAGCCGCAACTTTTCCGTGCGGGTCTTCCGCGAACCGGGCTCTACCTATATCGGCGAGAAGATCCGGGCGATCCTTTTGGACCGGCGCAATAAAGAGCTGACCCGGCATACGGAGCTTCTTTTGTACCTGGCGGCACGCACCCAATTGATCGAAGAGATGCTTGCCGAGGCTTTGACCAAATACGATTTTGTAATTTGCGACCGCTTTTTTGATTCGACAATCGTTTACCAGGGCCATGCTTTAGGCCTTGGCGATATCGTCGATAAGTCGGTCAAGATGTTTGCTTTAGGTATAGTTCCGGATTTAACCCTGGTATTGGATACCGAGCCGCAAGAGGGTTTAGCGCGCATACCCGATAAGGACCGTATTGAATTACGTCCGATCACTTTTCATAATAAATTACGCAGAGGCTATCTGGAATTAGCCGCCAAAAACCCTAAACGTATCAAAGTGATCGACGCCGGGGGAAAGCTCGAAGATATCTATCCGCGCGTAGAAAAAGCGTTAAAAGCCTGCGTAAAAAAATTGCGCTGATCGGCGTATTCGGTAGAGATTGATCTTATGCCTGTTGTACCTGCGAAAATATCCAGTTATTTTAAGCTTCTCAAAGAGAATGGCGTTTTAAGCCACGCTTATCTTTTTTTGGGCGATAATTTTGCTTTAATCAAAGATATCGCCAAGCTGGCCGGTTGTTCTTTGTCCCAGGGGTTTTGTAACACCTGCTGGGATTGTATGCGCATCGAAGAAGAAAATCACCCCGATTTGAGGATAGTGGAGGCCGAAGGGGTATTTATCAAGATCGAGCAGGTCCGCGAGGCGCAAAAGTTTTTAAGTTTAAAGAGCTATTGCCTTAAGCGCAAGGTTTTGATCATAAAAGGGGCGCAAAACCTGAATATTGCCGCGGCCAACGCTTTTTTAAAGACCTTGGAAGAGCCGCCGGCGAATTCATTTATTATTCTCTGTGCGCCGGGGCTTGAGGGAGTCTTGCCGACGATTGCTTCGCGCGCTAAACGAATATTTATTCCCCCCGAACTATCCGAAGATACTTTTTGCGATGCGCGGGTGATCAGGAATTTTGTAAACGGTGAAAAGATAAAATTCAGCGACCGTAAAAAATTTCACCAATTTTTAACTACCTTTTCTTACGTGGTGCGCGATTATATTGCAGCTTGTGGTGGGGTAAATAACCGGTTGCTCCCTGCAGGCGAATATGAGATAATCTTACCCGCTTGCACTATTCCTAAAGCTGCGGCGATTTTAGGAAAAGTGTTGGAAATCCAGACGGCTTATAACAGCGTTAACGAGAATTTGGCCTTAAATCTAATACGCATGGAGCTTTAAATAATGATGAAGACATTTTCCGTGAGGTTGAGAGAATCCGGGCCCCTCACCATCTATAAACTTTGCGACGGGGTGGGATTAAATGACTATGTCATCGTCGACGCCGACCGCGGTGTCGATTATGGCGTCGTGATGGCGATCGCCGATGTCGAAGCGCTTCAGGATAATAATCAGGATTCGAGTGTAAAAGATATTATTCGTAAGGTCAATGCCGAAGATTTAAAGATCATCGCCGAAAACCGCCTGCGTGCCCGCGATGCGCTTAAGATGTGCTCCCGTAAAGCCAAAGAATATAAACTTGAAATGAAGATGGTCAATGCCGAGTATTCCTTCGACGGCAAAAAAATAATTTTTTACTTCACCTCCGAAGGGCGCGTCGATTTTAGAGAGTTGGTTAAAGAGTTGGCTAAAGTTTTTAAGCGCCGCATCGAGATGCGCCAGATCGGTGTGCGTGACGAGGCTAAACTTTTCGGCGGCGTAGGCCCCTGCGGCCAGCATTTATGCTGTATCCGTTTTTTAAAAAATTTCGAGCCGGTAAGCATGAAAATGGCCAAAGCCCAGCATTTACCTTTAAGTTCCGGCAAAATATCGGGCATTTGCGGAAGGCTTATGTGCTGTCTGTTTTACGAGTATAAAATGTATAAGGAGCTTTCTAAAGGGCTCCCTAAAGAAGGCCAGATCCTGCAGCTGGAACAAGGACGGGGCAGGGTTTTGTCGGTCAATGTTTTTAAGCATATGGCTTACGTTCAGTTTGAAGAAGGCCCGATCGAAAAAATTATCTTTGACGAAGAGGGAAGGCCGGTCAAAGAGTCTAAAGAGAGCAATGGGTAAATTCTATATCACGACGCCCATCTACTATGTCAACGCCTCCGGACATATCGGCCATGCCTATACCAGCGTTATTGCCGACACCTTAAGCCGTTACCATCGTTTGAAAGGTGACGACGTCTTTTACCTGACCGGTACCGACGAGCATGGCGAAAAGATTAAAAAGGCAGCAACTGCCGCGGGACAAGAACCCCAGGCTTTTGTCGATAATGTTTCACAAAATTTTAAAAATCTCTGGCAAGCTTTAAATATCAGTTACGATTGTTTTGTACGTACTACGGATACTTCGCACAAGCAGGCGGTAGCCGAAGCGATCAGGATATTAGAGAAGAAAGGCGATATCTATAAGGCAAGTTACAAGGCATTTTATTGCATGCCTTGTGAAACTTTTTATACCGATACCCAGGTTAAAGAAGCCGACGGTAAATGCCCGCTCTGTTCGCGTGCCGTCGAGCATGTCGAGGAAGAGAATTATTTTTTCCGTCTTTCTAAATATGAAGGCTGGCTTAAGAAGTATCTCGAAGATAACCCTGATTTTATTCAGCCAAAAACCCGTTATAACGAGATAAAAGGATTTTTGGATAATAACAAACTGGAAGATTTGTGCATTTCTCGCCCCAAAACCCGCGTTTCCTGGGGGATAGAGTTTCCTTTGGATGCCGATTATGTCGTTTATGTGTGGTTCGATGCGCTTTTAAATTACATCAGCGCTGCCGGGTTTTTTAGCGATAGGCTTAAGTTCAACCGTTTGTGGCCGGCGGATGTGCATTTAATGGCGAAAGACATTATCCGTCATCACGCGGTTTTCTGGCCGGTGATGCTTAAAGCGCTGGATTTGGCCTTACCGAAAATTATTTTTGCTCACGGCTGGTGGAAGATCGGTGAAGAGAAGATCTCGAAGTCGCTGGGTAATATTATCGACCCTTTGGAAGTGATCAAAACTGTCGGGATTGACGGCTTGCGTTATTTTTTATTGCGCGAAGTCCCTTTAGGCGCCGACGGTAATTATTCGGCAGACGTTTTGATTAATCGGGTCAATAGCGATTTGGCCAACGATTTGGGTAACTTGATCTACCGTACTTTAAATATGGTCGAGAAATATTTTCAAGGAAGTGTGAAAAGGACGGCCGACCTGCCGGAAAAATACCGGGCGAGTTTTGAGCGGATGACCGTCGAATATCCGCGGTTGATGGACAATCTATCTATTTCACAGGCGTTGGAAGCGGTTTTCGATTTTGTCGGGGTAATGAATAAATCGATCGAAGAGGCTAAACCCTGGGTTTTATCCAAAGAAGGCAAGGTTAAAGAGCTTGAAGCACTTATGTATGCTTTGCTTGAGGGGATCCGTATTGTTTCGATTTATCTCTATCCGGTAATGCCGGCCAGTATGGAGTCGGTGTACCGGCAATTGGGGCTTGGGGGAAAAATAATCCTTGCTGATTGTCAATGGGGTAAAACGGCGTGTTATAATATTAAAAAAGAAAACCCATTATTTCCGAGGATCGATGTTAATCGATAACCATTGCCACATCAATTCATTGTCCGTAACCGAGCGTGCCGGCATTTTTGCCCGCGACCTCTCGGAGTATCGTTTTATCGATTCGACGATCGATATGGAAACTACCTGTAACTCGCTCTCTATTTCGCAATGGTACCCGCATATTATGACTTCCGTAGGTTTTCACCCCTTATCGGGCGAGCAGTACAATGAAAATACGATCAAAGAATACCAGGATATTATCGACCAGAATAAAAAGATCGTAGCCGTAGGCGAGATCGGTCTCGATTATAAAGCGCCGATAACTTTAGCCAGGCAGGAAGAGATCTTCCGTGCCTTTGTCGAACTGGCTTACCGGAATAATCTGCCGGTTATTATCCATAACCGGGTTGACCGCAAAATGCTTTTTGAGGGGGGTACGCCGTATATTTTGAATATCTTAAGCGAGATGGTGACTTCTTACGAGCGCGTGATGTTTCATTGCTTTTCGTTCAACCGTAAGTTTATGGAGATGGTGGTAGAACATGGTGGTTCGATTTCTTTTTCTTTGAATGTCCTGCGCGGTAATAAAGATATTCTGGATGCGTTAAAAAATTGCCCTCTAGAAAATATTCTTTTCGAGACCGATTCGCCTTACATGCGGATCAACAATGAACCTTCTTCGCCGCTTGATATCGAAAAGGTCTATGATCTGGCTGCCGAAGTACGCGGTGTGCCGCTGAAAGAATTGGAAGACGCCGTATGCAGCAATTCCCGAAAGTTATTTAAATTTTTATGAATGCGATAAAATTTCAAAATAACCGCCTTTTTTATATTGATCAGGCCCGGCTTCCCGGTAAAGAAATTTGGAAAGAGTGTGTAAATCTTAAAGATGGTTGGCGCGCGATAAAAAATCTTGAGGTGCGCGGCGCCCCTTTGATCGGGGTTTTTGCCGCCTATTGTCTTTATATTTGGTCGAAGGGGTTTGTCTCTTCAGAAAAAAAGTTTCTGAGTTGTTTTGCGCGGGAGGTTGTTTATTTACGCGAGTGCCGGCCTACGGCGGTTAACCTTGCCTGGGCGCTCAAGCGTGTAGCGCAGGCGGTAGAGGTAAACCGGGATAAGCCGGTTGCGCAGTTGCGTGAAATAATTTTAAACGAAGCGCGAGCGATTCATGATGAAGATATTTTGCTGTGCGCGCGTATCGGCGAATACGGCAACAAATTGATCAAAGACGGCGATAATATTTTGACCCATTGCAATGCCGGATTTTTAGCTACTGGCGGCGACGGCACAGCGTTATCGGTGATCTACACGGCTTATGCCGTGGGTAAAAAGATCCATGTTTTTGCCGAC
>Ga0265316_10004807_pt1 | contig 13323 bp, 6 predicted proteins | sample 4522metaG_FD_202092 | JGI IMG/M metagenome (GOLD analysis project Ga0265316, IMG submission 202092) | Rhizosphere microbial communities from Carex aquatilis grown in University of Washington, Seatle, WA, United States - 4-5-22 metaG | ecosystem: Host-associated > Plants > Roots > Rhizosphere >... | reverse complement strand
GAGCCTTCTCTCCTGGTCCAGCCCCTTTTCCAGACGCTCCATCAGCCGCGCGTTCTCGAGCGCGCTTACGACCTGCGACGCGGCCTGGAGGATGACTTCGTCGCTTGGCCGGCCCCAGGCCGGGCGGCGGGCGCCCAGTGCCAGGAACCCGACGGTCTCGTCGCGGCTGCGGAGGTCGACGATGAAGCCGGTCGCCAGCCCTTCCCTGGCAAGGGCGGCGCCCGCTTCGGTGCCGGCCAGGAGCTCCCCCAGGCTCTCGTAGGCTATGACGGCCCCGGGTGCCTCCAGGGCCTCGGCGAATTGCGGCACGTCGGCCGCGACCACGAGCTCAAGGAGCTCAGGACTCAGGCCACGGCTGGCCTCGATCTCATTGGGTTGACCGTGCTCGCCCCAGGTCATGATGATCCCGACATCGGCCATGGTGGCTTCGCTGAGGCGCTCGAGGGCTGCTTCGGCCACTTCGCGGCGGGTCCGGGCGCGCCCGGTGGCCACGGCCAGTGAGCCCAGCGCGGCCGTCTCTGCGTCCATGTGGGCCGACGCCGTGACCTCGTGGCTCATGGCGATCAGCCCGGCCGGTCTGCGCTGCTCGTCTCGGAATGAGGTCAGCGACAGGTCGACGACTATCGGCCGGCCGGTCAGGCTGCCGACGAGCGGCCGATGCACGACGCGGCCGTGCCAGTAGCCCATAGAGGTCGCCTCGGCCCTCGCCTGCGGGCCCATCGCCGAGCCGTCGAGGCCGAGTTGCTCGACCACTTCGCCCAGTCGCCGCCCGACGGCCTCCTCCGCGGCGACGCCGTAGAGGCGCTCGCCGGCCGGGTTGATAGCCGTGACCAGGCCGTCGGCGTCCGTCGTCACGATCGCCTCGGTCATCTGCTGGACCACGACGCCGCCGATGCGGGCCGATCCGGCCAGGCTCTCGCGCAGCTCGGCGTCGCGTTGCGTCTTGAGCCGCAGCGCGACGCCCCCGATGACCGCGCCCACCTGTCGGCCCGCTCGCTCGAGGCGGGCGGTGTCCACGATGGATGGCGGGTCGCCGCTCCAGAGCAACACCATGTCGCCGATCCGGCGCTGGTCGTGCCACAACGGGGTCCCGCGCAGCGTGGCCATGCCGAGGGCCCTGGCCCGTTTGGCCCAGGACGGTGAATCGGCCCCGCCCAGGCGCATCTCGAGGGGGGCCTCGGCGTCCTTCATGAGCGCGGCCACCGGCGAGCGAGCCGGATCGACGCCGACCAGCGCGGCCCTCAGTGGTTCCGGAGTATTCGTCCCGGCAACCATGGCCAGGCCGTCATCGTCGTCCAGGATCGCGATCGAAGCACCAGTAGACCAGTTCGCGGCGATGATGTCGAGCGCCAGTAGCGCGACCTCCCGGGCAGCCGGCAGTCCGTCGCCGGGTCGCGCGATGCCGGCCAGCTCGCCGAGCATTGTTTCGAGCTGCTCTTCCTGGGTCCGATCGCGCATTCTGGCGAGCGCAAATCCATACCCGCCGATCACGGACGTGGCCAGCGAGACGATCATCTCGGCCGGGAAGGGATCGCCTCGGACGGGCTGCACGGAGACCCGCCGAACTATGGATCCGGACGCCAGCAGCTCGCTGCGGGAGGACTCCACATCGCCCTCCGGCAGGCCCACCAGAAAGCCGACGAGCGGCTTGCCGATCAGATCCGCCGACGACGTGCGAAGAATGGCCGTGCCGAGCTCGTTGGCGTCGACGACCACGCTGTCGAGCGTCACCAGGAACAGCGCCTCGGGGGAATGGACGAACAGGTCGCGGTAGGGCAGCTGCGCCGCTTCCGGGCCGGACACTGCCCTGTCGGGACCGGCGCCGTCCCAGAAGATGGCGGCCACGCCCGGCTTCCCGCCGAACTCGGGTCGCTCCACCGGCTGGATGTGGGCCCGGAGCCACTTCGTCCCACCATCGCGCGTGCGCACGTGGATCTGGCCGTGCCAGCCGCCGGTCTGGAGGATCTCCACCGGGATCGTGGGGCCGCCGGAGTCGTCGCCGCGGATCAGCGTCATCGACTCGGGCCACGGTTTGCCGACCGCATCAGCGGCCGCGACCCCAAGAATCCGCGCCGCGTCGTCGCTCCAGGACACAACTACGCCGCTCGGATCGACGATCGCCGACCCGGCGCCGAGCTGCTTGAGGAGATTGGCGTCTTGTCCGGACAAAACCTGTGCCACGTTCCGTCGTCCCGGGCGCGACAGTCCCAGCGAACTCACGTCGGGGTTTGCGTCGCGAGGCCTATCGTAGCCCCCGCCGGCTACACGTCTGTAGGCACCGAGGGTCCCGATACGCGGTAGTCAGTTCTGATGAGGGCGGCCCTCGCGAAAGAGGGCGGCGACCTCATCCGGACCGGGCGCCGGCGGGTTCGGCGCGTCGCGCGCGGCACCGAATGCCCCGCTTGCTGTATCCTTCGCGGCCGTGGGCCGGTAGCTCAACGGTAGAGCAAATGACTCTTAATCATTAGGTTGAGGGTTCGAATCCCTCCCGGCTCACCAGATCCTCTTCCCGCTTGCCTGGATCGAGCGACTCCGCTCTCGGCACCCGCAGCCCGTCTACGCAGCAAGGCGTCGTAGGTTTCGTGCCCATCTCTACTTCCAGTAACCCGTCACGTCGATCGCCAGGTCGGCCGTGGAGCCGGTCGTGCCCGCCCATTCGAGAGCGACGTGACCGTCCGATCCCAGGGCGACGTCGAAGCCGTTGGCCTCGGAGTGTCCGGCCGGGGCGTTGAGAGTGGACGTCGTCGCCGACGGCACGATCTCGGGGCTGATGAGGGCCCAGCCCGCGCTGGACGGGACGAGCAGGGTCAGGTTTCCACTGATGCCGACGGCGTTGGCGGGGATCTGTCCGGCAGGGGCAATGGTCATGGTCTCGGCCGTCCGGCTGGCGAAGGGACCGGTCAGGGCCAGATGGGCGGAAGTGTCGAGCACTCTTACCGGATCGATGGCGTAGAAAGACAGGCCGGTGGCATCGGCCGTGAAATAGCCGGTCACGTCGAAGATGACGTCGGCGCTCGATCCGGTAGTACCACACCAGACCACCGCGAGATTGCCCCCGGATAGGGCCACGGTGACACCGTTGGCCACAGTCGCGCCCTGGCCGACGTTGGCGGTCGAGGTCGACGGAGCGGTGGTCATGGTCGGTCCGAGGGCGACGAAACCGACGCTGCTGGCGTTCGTCACTGTTACGTTGCCTGTGACGGCCACCGCTGCGGACGGCACGAGGGCGCCGGAGCCGCCCAGGGGCGTTACGCCCGCCACAGGGAAGGTCTTTACGGTCCGATTGGGCAACTTCGTGAGCGGGCCGATGTGAGTGACTCCGCTACCGCTCCTCCGCGTGTCCAGAACCCGGCCCGGTGCCACCGGATGGTAAGTGGAGCCGGCAGTCCCGGGCGTGAAGAAGCCGGTGACGTCGAAGATGATGTCGGTCTTGGCATTCGAACTGGATGAGCGATAGACGGCCTCCAGTGAGCCGTCGCCGGCCAGGCCGACGGTCACGTTGTTGGCTCTGGTGTCGCCGACGACGAAGTTGATGGTCGTGACGTTGCCGGAAGCTGAGGCCGTCGGACCGAGGTCGACGACTCCAGCCGCGGTCTCGCCCACGATGGTCAGATTGCCGGTAACGGCGACGGCCGTCGCGGGGATCGCGGGCGCGGTCCCGCCGCCGACGTACTTCGCCCCGGCGACTCCGAACTTTCGGACGACCCCTGCGCCGAACGTGCCGGCAAGGCCGATGTTGGTGTGGCCGCTCCCGGTCGGGCGCGAGTCCAGGACTCGCCGCGGGCTCATCGGCGTGTACGACGAGGCTGTCCAGATCAGGCTGAACGCATTGAGCTTCTTGTCGTAGGAGCCGACATAGACGACTCCGTTTGCCACGGCGGGCGACGATTCGACGGCACCCCCGGTTGTGGCGCTCCAGAGCGGCGAACAGGATCCGCCGCCGCCGGCACAGCCGACCCCAAAGGCGTAGAGCTTGTCGTCGTTCGAGCCGACGTAGACAACGCCGTTCGCGACCGCGGGGGATGACATGACTTGACCGGCGGTGCCGCCCGTCCACAGCGGCAAGCAGGTGCCGCCGCTGCAGCGAGTCACCCCCGCGGCGTCGAAGGCATAGAGCTTGTCGTCGTCGGAGCCCACGTACACGACGCCGTTCGCCACCGCGGGAGAGGAGAAGATCTGACCACCCGTGGTGGCCGTCCAGAGCGCGGTGCACTCCCGAGGAACGCCCGCGCCGCAGCCGTTGATCCCGGCCGCATCGAACGCGTACAGCTTCTCGTCGTAGGTTCCGACGTAGACCTTGCCGTTCGCCACCGCCGGAGCGGAGTAGATCGGGCCGCCGGTTTCGCCCTCCCAGATCGGCGTGCACGTCAAGCCATCGCTTCGGCACCCGACGGAGTACGCATACAGGTTGCCGTCCAGGGACGCGGCGTAAACAATCCCTCCCGCGACCGCCGGTGAGGACTCGATCCAGTCGCCGGTGCTGCCCTTCCATAGCGGCGTGCAGGTCCCGCCTCCGCTGTCGCAGCCGACCGCGAACGCGTACAGGTCCTGGTCCTCGGACCCGACGTAGACGACGCCGTCGGCGACGGCAGGTGAGGACAGGTTGATGCTGCCGCTCGTGGGCCCCTTCCAGAGGGGCGTGCAGGTCTTGGGGCTGCCGCTGCATCCGGTCACCCCGGCCGCGTCGAAGGCGTATATGTCGCCGTCGTATGACCCGACGTAGACGACGCCGTCGGCCACGGCCGGCGAGGAGAGGATCGGGCCGCCCGTGCTTGCGCTCCACAGCGGCGTGCAGGTCGCGCCCCCACTGGCGCAGCCCGCCGCGTACGCATACAGGTTGTGATCCTCGGAGCCGACATAGACCACGCCGTTGGACACCGCGGGCGAGGAAACGACCGGGCTCTGAGTGGAAGCAGTCCACGCCGAGCCCAGAGCGGCCACGTTGGAGGCGCTCAGCGCGTGCTCGGCCGTGTTGTTGCCCTGGCGCGTCCGGGAGTTGTGGAACTGCGCCCAGTCTCCGGAGATGGCGTAGGCGTACACGTCGTGGTCTTCGGATCCGACGTAGACCACGCCGTTTGAGATCGCCGGCGAATCGATGATTGCCCCATCGACGGTCGCGGTCCAGATCGGGCCGCAGGCCGCGCCTCCGCTGGCGCAGCCGACCGCGTAGGCGTACAAGTTGTGATCGGCCGACCCGACGTACACGACTCCGTTCGCGACCGCCGGCGAGGAGTTGACGAAACTGCCGGTCTTGCCACTCCAGAGAGGCGAGCAGACCTTGGGGGCGCCGGTGCAGCGGGTGACGCCCGCGGCGTCGAAGGCATACAGCTTCTCGTCATCCGATCCGACGTAGACGACGCCGTTCGCGACCGCGGGCGAGGATTCGACGTAGCTGCCGGTGGTCGCCGTCCAGAGCGGCGAACAGGATCCACCGCCGCTGCCACAGCCAACCGCATATGCATACAGCTTGTGGTCCTCGGACCCGACGTAGACGACGCCGTTCGCGACCGCGGGCGAAGAATCGATGGCCGAGCCGGTCGTGGCGGTCCATATGGGACTGCACGTCTTGGGGGCGCCGCTGCAGCGGGTGACGCCGGCCGCGTCGTAGGCGTACAGGTCGCCGTCCTCGGAGCCGATGTACACAACGCCGCCGGCGACAGCCGGCGAGGACTCGATGAGGCCGCCGGTCGTGGCCGTCCACAGCGGGCCGCAAACGACCGGGGTTCCGCCGCAGCCGTTGACGCCGGCAGCATCGAAGGCATACAGCTTGTCGTCGGACGATCCGGCGTACAGCACGCCGTTCGCGACCGTCGGCGAGTTGACATTGGCGCCTGTGGTGGCCGTCCACAGAGGGGTGCAGGTCCTGGGGCTGCCGCTGCAGCCGGTCACGCCGGCCGCGTCGAATGCATACACGCGGTCGTCGGCCGAGCCGACGTAGACAACGCCGTTGACGACGGCAGGTGTCCCGACGATGGATGCACTCGTGGCCGCCGTCCATAGCGGCAGGCAGGTGCCGCCGCTGCCTGAGCAGCCGACAGGGTAGGCGTACAACTTGTCGTCATCCGATCCGACGTAGACGACGCCGTTGGAGACCGCCGGCGAAGACTCGACGTAGGAGTTCGTATTGGCCTTCCACGCGAGGCTCAGGTCGTCCACGTTGGAGGCGGACAGCAGGTGCTCCGCCGTGTTGAAGCCTTGGTGTGTCGGGCCGTTGTGGAACTGGGCCCAGTCGCCGTCGACGGCGTACGCATACAGCTTGTGGTCAATCGAGCCGACGTAGACCGCGCCGTTGGCGATCGCCGGCGAGGACACGACCGAGCCGCCGGTGGGGGAGGACCAGAGCGGCGTGCAGGACCCGCCGCCGCTGGCGCAGCCGACGGCGTAGGCATACAGCTTGGCGTCCCACGAACCGACGTAGACGACGCCGTTTGCCAGCGCCGGAGAGGAGTAGATGGGGCCGCCGGTCGTGGCCGTCCAAGTGGGCGAGCACGACCCGCCACCGCTGGCGCACCCAACCGCGTAGGCATACAGCTTGCCGTCGCGCGAGCCGACGTACACGACGCCGTTGGCTACCGCCGGCGATGAGGTGATGCCGCTGCCGGTCGTGCCCGTCCAGAGCGCGGTGCAAACCTTGGGGCTGCCGCTGCAGCCGGTGACGCCGGCCGCATCGAAGGCGTACAGCTTGTCGTCACCGGACCCGATGTAGACCACGCCGTTCGAGACCGCCGGCGACGAGGAGATGCCGGTGCCCTTCACGGCGGTCCAGAGCGGACTGCAGGACCCGCCTCCGCTCGCGCAAGCGACCGCGTAGGCATACAGCTTGCCGTCGGCGGCGGTGACGTAGACCACGCCGTTCGAGACTGCCGGCGAGGACTCGATGCGATCGCCTGTGGTTCCGGTCCAGATCGGCGAGCAAGCCTTTGGGCTGCCGCTGCAGCGGGTCACGCCGGCCGCGTCGAAGGCGTAGAGGTTGTGGTCGTCGGAGCCGACGTATACAACGCCGCCGGTGACCGTCGGAGAGGAGTAAACGGCTCCGCCGGTGGTGGCGGTCCAGAGCGGAGCGCAGGACCCACCGCCGCCGTTGCAACCGACGGCGTAGGCATAGAGCTTGCCATCGCCGGAGCCCACGTAGACGACGCCGCCGGCGACGGCAGCCGCCGAGGACACGGCGCCGCCGGTGGTGGCCGTCCAGATCGGCTTGCAGGACCCGCCGTCGGCGGCGCAGCCTACAGGGTAGGCATACAGCTTGTCGTCGTCGGAGCCGACGTATACCACGCCGTTCGAGACCACTGGCGCGGTGCCGTAGTCGATCGCACCGCCGGTACTGCCCGTCCACTCGATTTGAAGGGCGTCGACGTTGGTGGCGGATAGAGTCGCCTCTTGGGTGTTGTAGCCCTGGTGGGTCGCGTCGCTGTGAAACTGCGGCCAGTCGCCGCCGACGGTGAGGGGATGCGTCCGGACGGACGCCGCCAGAGCCGCGCCGGGCACGGATCCGAGAGTCAGGGCGCAGATCGCGCCGACGACGAACATGCGCGAGCAGTACCGGATCGGCCGGCCCGGTCGGTGCCTCCGAAGTCCCGGCAGATGCACGCCCCGACGCGAGTGAACCTCGAAAGACCCGAACGAGCCCATCGAACCCTCCTCCCACGACATCCGAGCACCCCGCGCCCCGGCTGGTGCGATCCGCAGCGAATCGTCCGCGACCTGTCTCGACCCTCCGCGGCAGACTACCCAGGCGACTTTCGAGTCGCCGTCTCCTGCGCCCCTCACGGTGGATGAGAGAACCGACGAGCACGCGCGGCGCTCGTCATGAGGAGCCCCGCTCACCTGGGGAGGCACTCGCCAATGCTACTACCCGGTCGGCCGTTCAACGGGACCATGTCGGGGCCGGACCGGGCTCAGCTTCGTGGCCGGCGTGCTGGCCGGCCGACCGAGGCAGGGACGCGCGAAGCCGTCGCGGATCCGCCGATTGCCGGCTCTATTCGATGATGGTCGTCCGATCGCGCCCCTGGCGCTTGGCCGAGTAGAGGGCCCCGTCGGCGCGCTCGAACAGGCTCTCCGGGGTGTCTGCCGCGGCGGCCAGCGAGCCGCCGACAGATACGTGGATCTTCAGAACCACCGTCTCATGGCGCACCTCGGACAGAGCCACGAGGACGCGTATCCTCTCGGCCGTCTCGGCCAGCCCGCCGGCCTCGGAGGCCTCCACCAGGACGGCGAATTCCTCGCCTCCCCAGCGGGCCACCATGTCGCCGGCCCGGACGGCGCCCTGGATCGTCTTCGCCAGCCCGACCAGAACGGCATCGCCGACGGCGTGCCCGTGCAGGTCGTTCACGTCCTTGAAGTTGTCGATGTCGACGACCAGCAGGCCGAATTGCCAGCCGTAGCGGGACATGTTCTCCAGGCGGGTTCTCAGCGCCGCGTCGAACATGCGTCGGTTGGGCAGGCCGGTCAATTCGTCGGTCAGAGCGTCATGGCGAGCCCGATCGGCATCCTCGGCCGCTCGCACCACGGCCGACGCGTCGCTGAAGGTCTCCACGCCGCCGATGATCGCGCCCGCGGCGTCCCGGACCGCGGCCGTCCTCACGCGCACGGGCTTGCGATAGCCGTCGCGATGGCGCAGCCAGATCGTCATGTCTCGCGATTCGCCGTCGAGCATGGAGGCGGCCAGCGGGCAGGTCGTGTGGCACAGGGAGTTCCCCTGGCTGTCGACGTGGGCGAGGATGTTGTCGTAGCAGCGCCGCCCTACGATGTCCGCGGCGTCGTAGCCGGCGAGCTTCTCGGCGCCGTGGTTCCAGTACCTGATGGTGCGGTCCGGCTCCACGTAATAGACGCCGTCGGCCAGGTTGTCGACGATGGCTTTGTGCAACTCGTCCGATTGCGGGCGGTCTGGCATCGGGTGAGGACTCCGGGCGCACGGGCACGACTTCGGGCTCGAACGCCCGCTCGCCACTGTACTACCCGGCGCCCTGCCGTCCCCGGCCCGCTGGGCGAGGCCGGCAGATGAGACATGCCGGGCAATCGTTCGATGCCGTGAGCGGCGGCGGATCGTCAAGCAGAACGCCGTGCCGCTGCGCCGCTTCGCGGCGTAACTTATGGCCCAAGTCGGGGTCGCGCGGACACGAGCGGCGCGAGCCGGCCAATAGCAGGTCGAGTCGATGATGTTCCTGTGGCTGGCGACGGCGCTGTTCGTGGTCCTTCTGGCGCTGCTGTTTCGAGTCGAACGGATGATGCTGCTCGAGAGCCGCGCCCGGGGCCGCGCGGTCGTCATGGACGGGGTCCGCCTGGTCGCTGTCGTGGCGATGTTCCTGGCTCTGCCGGCTGCCGAGCCGCGACCGCTGGCGACGATCGCCCTGGGCCTGGTGGCCGTCGGATTCATGGTCATGCCCTCGTCGTGGATGCTGGCGATCGGCGGGCTCGCCCCAAAGTGGGAGTTGCGCCACATCCAGGCGGAAGCCGCCGATCTGATCGCCCGATATCCATCGCCCATGCCGGCCGACGGTGCGGACGCGATGCGACGCATCGTCGCGGACGTCGTGAGGCTGCGTACCCTCGAAACGGCTCAGCTGTGCGACTTGCTGGTCGCCCGGTACACGGACTGGATCGACGGCACGCAGCGGCCGCTGGACCTGGGCCGGCGGTCCATCCGCATCTACGATCTGCAGCGCGAGCTGTACGGCGATGAAGTCCGCCCGCCCGAACTCGAGGAGTACGAGGCCACCTTCCGCTGGCGCCTGTACCGCGTCTTCAACGAGATGGTCGAGTGCGGGCAGGCAGATCCTTCGCGCGACCAGAAGGCCCGCTTCTTCGAGCTGATCGACGTCCTCGAGCTGTTCCGCCGCGACGACACGGCCGCCTTCATCGACGGCGTGCAGGCCTCGGGCCGAGCCTGGCTCAAGTCGCGCCGGCGCGAGGCCTGGCAGCCAGGGATCGTCGTCGGCGACCCGGTGCCCGCCGTCGAGGAGGGCCGCCGCCAGCTCTGGCCGCGGACGAGCGTGTTCTGGGGCGCCATCCTCGACGAGGCCGATCGACGCGAGCTGACTCCGGCGGCGGATGGCTACTGACCGCCGCCGCAGCTTCCGGCGCCGCAAGACGATGGGGCCATGACTTGACGCCAGCGCTCGCGCCGGACCTCGGTCAGGTTGTAGGCTCTCCGCCATGCGTGACTATTACGAGGTGCTCCAGGTCCACCCTCGCGCCGAGGCGGAGGTGATCCGGGCTGCCTACCGCACCCTGGCGCGGAAATATCACCCCGACCACGGCGGCGACGCCGCTCGGATGATCGCTTTGAACGACGCCTGGGATGTGCTCGGCGACCCGGATCGTCGGGCCGTCTACGACGCCTCGCGCCGCGGGGGCGGCAGCAGATCTGCAGGCGCCGCACCGTCGCCCGCGCCGAGTGAGCCGGCCGCGGCGCAGCCGACCGGGCCGGCCTCGGCCGCAGGCGGATTTCGATCCGAGGCCGCCCCGCCGCGAGACACCGACGCCGGCCACGCCGGCCCGCCGCCGGGGCGTCCGTCGGGCACCGTCCTGGACTTCGGCAGGTATGCCGGCTGGTCTCTCGGCGAGATCGCCCGCTACGACGTGGTCTACCTGGAATGGCTCCAGCGGGCCACTTTCGGGCGGAAGCTGCGAGCGGAGATCGACGCGCTGCTGCGACAACGCGCTCCGGCCGCGGGACGGCCGGCCGCGGCTCAGGGCTGGGGCAGGCGCCGCTAGAGCTGCCGGCCTTCGGCCGCGGCGGCGTGGCTCCGAAAGAAGAAAGGCCCCTGCTCGCGCCGGGGCCTTTCGTGCCGATTTGGAGCGGTGGAAGCTCTAGCGGCGGAGCGCCCGGCGCTGATGCCGCACGGCGGCCAGGCCGAGGGCCCCGGATGCGAGACAGATCAGGATCGCGAAGACGGGCGACGATTCGCCGCTCGGTGTGCTGCCGGCATTCGTCGGCGGCGGCGTCACGCGGCCCGGCGTGCCGGTAGCGCCCTCGATCGACTCGATCGGTGACGGCGTCCCGCCCGACGCGCTTGCGGTCGGGGAGGCGGTCGGCGTGGGAGTCGAGGACGGGTAGTCGACCGGGCAGGTGCCGAAGCAGGCCATCGGTTCGTAGTCGGCCCAGCCGGCTGGGTCGTAGCGGAAGGTTCCCGTGCCGCCGAGGCCGTTATCGCTGTATGAGTCGGCGTTAAGGCTGTTGAGGAACGCCCCGTCCGGCTCCACGTCCACGCCCACGGCCGGCTGCCCCGGGAGCGTGTCCGCCCCGACGTTGAGCGAGTTCCAGGGGCCGCTCTCGCCGGTCGGCGCATAGCCGTAATGCTCGGTGTTGAAGGCGACGCCCCAGACGAGCTGATCGGGCAGCGTAACCCCACTCGGCAGGGTGAACGTGACCGCATGGGCTATGCCGTTGTGACAGTCGCCCTCTGGTGCGGAGTACCACTCCCTCGAGCCCGAGCAGTCGGCGGGGTCGGCGGAGGGGCGGTACGGGATCGCGAACGTCTGCGTCTTGCTCAGGAGTGGCGGCTCGTCGACCGTCGGGATTCCGCCGACCATCGTGACGCTGTAGAGGTTCAGCGTCAGCACTTGATCCCACGTCGCACCCGGCGGGGTCGTGCACTCAGTGCTGGTGTCAACCTTGCAGCCCCAACTCGACATCATGATGGTCACGGGTAGCTTCGCGCTCGAGCGCTCGCCGGGAGCGAGCTGGATCAGGTCGCCGAACTCGCTGCTGCCGGTCGCCTCGAAGGCTTCGCTGACGACGTTGCCGGGAACCTTGGACGGAATGTCGCTGAACACCTGCGGCGTCGCCGCCAGTGCCGGGCCGGAAACCAGGGCGACGACCGTGGCGACGATGGCGAAACCGAAAGCGAAGTTGCGGCCGGACAGGCGCAGCCGCTTCACGGGGCGTAGGGACGTGTTTGACACCGTTGGGTCTCTCCTCGTTTGGCGCGTTTTCGCGCCCTCCCACCCAGAGCGGCCCCCACCTGTTGGCTGCGCATTCTCGCAGGAAGAACGGTGCGTTGGGTCAACCCGCGGGCGATCGCCGGCCGGACGGGCTTCGCCGGCCGGCGATCGGACCCAGGTTCAGCTTCGGGCGCGAACGAAGTCGAGCAGCTCGGGCAGGTAGCCGTGAGCCAGGCAGACGACCGTGTCGGCTCCACCGTAATAGATCGTCAGCCGGCCGGTCGGTCGATCGAGCAGGGCAGCGCACGGGAAGACGACGTTCGGCACGTCGCCGACCTGCTCGTAGGGCACCTGTGGTGAAAGCAGGTAGTCGCGGCTGCGCGCGATCACCTTCCACGGCTCGTCGAGGTCCAGCAGCGCGGCGCCCATCGAATAGACATAGCCGTTGCAGGACGTGAGGACGCCGTGGTAGATCAGCAGCCAACCCTCGGGCGTCTCGATCGGCGTGGGGCCGGCTCCGACCTTCGTCGATTCCCAGGTCCAGCGCCGTGTGGACATGACGTGGCGGTGACGGCCCCAATGGATCATGTCGGGGCTCTCCGACACGAAGATGTCGCCAAAAGGCGTGTGGCCGTTGTCGCTCGGGCGCGACAGCATCAGGTAGTTGCCGTTGACCCGGCGCGGAAAGAGGACGCCGTTTCGGTTGAACGGCAGGAACGCGTTGTCGAGCTGATGGAACGTCTCGAAGTCGTGCGTGTAGCCGACGCCGATCGTTGGGCCGTGGTACCCGTTGCACCAGGTCACGTAGTAGCGGTCCTCGAGCCAGACGACGCGCGGGTCGTACGCGTGCTCGAACGGCTCATTCGGGGCCTGGATCTCCGCCGTGCGCTCGTCGCCGGCCGCCCATTCGATCGTTTCGGGCCGGATCGTCCAGTCCACCCCGTCGGCGCTGCGCCCGGCGTGGAGATTCATCACTCGCGTGGTGTCGTCGATCCGGAAGACGCCGGCAAAGCCCCGGCCGAACGGCACGACTGCCGAGTTGAAGATGCTGTTCGAGCGCGCGACCTGATCCCTCTTGATGATCGGGTTGCGGCTGGATCTCCACAGCACGCCCTGGAGGTCGGCGGGGCGGTCCTCCCACGGAATGTTGGGAAGCGCGTCCGCGGACTTCGGGCCTGCCGCAACCGGCATGGGTCGTGCTTTCTCGTTGGCTGAGTCCATGGAGATCCTTTCGTTCCTGGTGGAGCCGCAAGACTCGATCCGAATGACCGGTGTCCCCGGCAGGCGATGCCGGCGGTCGACGGTCGACCGTCTCGAGCTCCCTGTGATTGGGCCGGGGCCATCGACGACGCCCGACTCGACGCGCGCGCCGCCATTGGCCACGGGCCCGGCGACGATTCTGGACTCTGAGGCCGAGACGACCGGACCCGGCGCCGG
>Ga0265316_10004806_pt1 | contig 13324 bp, 11 predicted proteins | sample 4522metaG_FD_202092 | JGI IMG/M metagenome (GOLD analysis project Ga0265316, IMG submission 202092) | Rhizosphere microbial communities from Carex aquatilis grown in University of Washington, Seatle, WA, United States - 4-5-22 metaG | ecosystem: Host-associated > Plants > Roots > Rhizosphere >... | reverse complement strand
GAAGATCTGTTCGTGCAGAGCCTTTTCCTGGCGCCCATGGGAGTCGGGCCATGAGCGTGGCATCCGAACGCCTGACCGCCGTGCTGCGAGCCGCGCAGTACTTGAGCAACCTGACTCCTGAACAGGATGCCTGGGCGGAGCTGGCGCAGGCCATCAGCAGTTTCTTTGGCTGCGAGTTCGTGCTGGTTGTGCAAGCCGACGAGGGTGGTGAGCCGGTGGTTGTGCGCAGCCTCCTCACGCGCGAGATCTCCGTCGCTGAAGTTCTCCGCCAGGCGCGCGATGAGATTCGATCGGTACTGGCGACCGGATTTCTGGGCTCGCTGGTCCTGACCGTCCCGGCGTGTGCGCTGGCCATGCTTCCCTTGCCACGTGATCGCCGAACCGCGGGCGTTGCAGTTGTCGGACGCCTCAATCGACGAGACTTCTCGAGGGAGGAGCTGGAGATCCTGCTCGCCCTGGGCAGCCTGTTTGGAAACGTGGTAGCGAGGCTGGAAACCGAGAGGGAACTGCGGGATCACCGCAAGAGCCTGGAGGTAACCGTCGACCAACGCACCTCCGAGCTCGCGGCCAGCAATCGGCGTTTGTTGGAGGAATCCGCGGTGAGGCGACAGGCCGAAGGCGCGCTCGAGCATGCGCACGCCGAGCTGCAGCAGATCTTCGAAACCGCCGGTGATGGTGTATGGGTGCTTGATTGCGACGGCAAGATTCTGAGAGTCAACGCGACCCGTGCACGTCGGATTGGGCGTCCGGCGGCCGAACTGGTTGGCCACCTCTGCCACGAAGTCTCCCCCTGCTGTGAATGCGACACGCAGGTTTGTCCGCTGGTGCGGGTGGCGGAAGGTGCGAGCCGAACGGAATCCGAAGTGAGGCGGAAATACCCCGAAGGCGACCGCGACGAACTCGTGGTCAGCACGCCGTTGCGTAGCAAGGATGGGGCCTTGCTGGGCGTGGTGCAGGTCTTCCATGACATCACCGAACGCAAGCGGGCAGAGCGGGCGCTACGCCAGAGCGAGGCCGAGCTGAGGGAAGCGGACCGGCGCAAGAACGAGTTCATGGCCATGCTGTCTCACGAACTGCGCAACCCCCTGGCGCCCATCCGCAACAGCCTGTATGTGCTGGGACGAGCCGTCCCAGGCAGTGAACAGGCGACTCGCGCGAATGCCGTGATCAATCGCCAAGTCGAGCACCTGACCGGTTTGGTCGACGATTTGCTCGACATCACGCGCATCAGCCGAGGAAAGATCCGACTTGAGCGGCGGCGGGTGGAGCTGAACGAGCTGGTTCGTCGAACTGTCGAGGACCATCGCTCGCTCTTCGAGGAGAATGGAGTCGCTCTCGAGAGCAAGCTGGCGCATGAGCCGTTGTTCGCAAATGCCGACCCAACCCGGCTGGCCCAGGTGGTGGGCAATTTGCTGGGGAACGCGGCCAAGTTCGCGGGCAAGGGAGGCCACGCCCAGGTGCGCGTTTTCACGGATCCGGAGACGAGGCGCCCGACCATTGTCGTTGCTGATAGCGGGGCCGGCATGACCAAAGAGACTCTCGCGCATCTGTTCGAGCCGTTCATGCAAGGGGAATCGACGCTCGATCGCAGCAAGGGGGGGCTCGGTCTGGGGCTCGCACTGGCCCAGGAGCTGGTCAAGCTCCATGGTGGCAACATTCGCGCGCGCAGCGACGGGGTAGGCCAGGGAGCCGAGTTCGTGGTGAGTCTTCCCGAGGATCCAGTCGAGGCCGCACCAGCAGAGATGACGACCACCAGCTCCACCATCAATTGCCGACGCGTGCTGATCATCGAGGACAACATGGACGCTGCCGACAGTTTGCGCGAGGCGCTCGAGTTGGACGCGCACCAGGTCGCAGTGGCGCATGACGGTCCCACCGGGCTGGCTTTGGCCAGAAGCTTCCATCCTGAGGTTGTGCTTTGTGACGTTGGTCTTCCCGGGATGAATGGCTACGACGTGGCGCGCGCGTTCCGGGCCGACGAAGCGCTCAAACGCACATTCCTTGTCGCCGTGACCGGCTACGCGCTGTCTGAGGACTTGCGGCATGCGACCGAGGCGGGTTTCGAGAGACATATGGCCAAGCCCGTCAGCCTGCAGAGCCTGCAGGAGCTGCTCTCGTCGCTGCCGGATCGCCCTCAGCCACAGCCTTAGCTCCTGTTGGATGCTCGCCGGCTGTTGACTGTTCCGGCGTGCCAGCACTTGGCGGCGATGTTGCGACTGGGGTGAGACATTCGACACATGTCGTGCATCACCTCCATGAGGGCCAACCGTCGAATGAGAAGGAAGCAAGAATCTCCGATGCTTGCGGTCTGCGGTGTGATCTTGACGTCCTTCGTCTGGGCGGCGTCGGCAGGTGAGGAAAGCCCGCTCGCGAGATCGAGTGCTGACGCTCGCATCCCGCCGTTCTCGGCAGCAGTCAAGGCGCGCTTTGCGAGAGTGCGACTGCGCCCCGAAGGAGAGAGTCCCGAAGTCGGATTCCTGCGCGAAGGCGCCACGGTCACGGTCACGGCATGCAATCCCGATTGCGCCTCACCGCACGGGTGGGCGCTGCTTGGCGCTGATGGCGCCGTCAAACTTGCTCTGCTCAACCCCCAGCCCACTGAGGCAGCGAGCGAACCTACTGCAGAGAACCTGTGGTACGGACGAATCGGCAAGTCAACCTTCCGCATTTTCAAAGAGCCGCGACTCGACGGACCCATTCTGGCGCGGAATCAGAAGAACCGAGAAATGGCGTTCTTGCCCAACGTTGATCTGCGAACGCGAGGATGGCTCGAACGGGTCGAGGGCGGATTCGTGCCCGCGCGCCGCGTGCAAATGCTCACGCCCAGTCGCTTCCAGGGTGAGCCACAGCCACACTTGCCCCTCGCATTCGTTGTGCGCAACATGCGTGCGGCTGCAAAGATCGGATTGCAGCGCTACGACCGAGTTCCGGTGCGGGAAATCGACAAGGCTAGCGTCACGACGGACAGCGGGCGGTTGACCAGGAAGGCGGTCCGAATCGTCACGCGACATAGCCCCCCGCCGTTGATTCCAGCCGGCGCCAAATGGGTCATCGTCGATACTGCCCAGCAGACCCTCACCGCCTACGAGGGCGACGTGCCCGTGTACGCGACCCTGATCTCGAGCGGCAAGGATCACGACGAGAGCGAGACCCACCCCGGCCTGTACCACGTCGAGCACAAGATGGACTACAGTGACATGCACGGGGAGCCCGATGACCCCTACGGCGTCGACCGTGTTCCCTATGTTCACTATTTTCACAAGAACGAAGCCCTGCACGGTACCTACTGGCACGATCGTTTCGGCTTTCCCGCGTCCCACGGCTGCGTGAACCTCTCACCCGCCGATGCTCGCTGGCTGTTCCAATGGGCCCCGCCCAGGATGCCCGATAACTGGAGCGCGATAGATCCCAAGGCCGCCGGCGTGAGTTCACTGTGGGTGCTGATCAAGGAAAAGGCCAATTTGTGAGCGCTGAACACTGCCCGCTCACTGCAGTGACTTGATGTACGCGATCAGATCGACAACGTCGTGGTCACTCAAGTCGGCCTTGGGCATTTGCGGCGCAAAGCCCTTCACGACTTCTTTGGGGGGATGACGGATGGAGCGCGTGAGGTAGTCCGCGTCGGCGGTCAGGGTAACCTCTTTGCCTTCGCTGAACACAGTCACCTGGCTGCCGAAAAGACCTTTCCAGCTCGGGCCGACGAGTTTGCCGCCGTCGGTGGTGTGACAGGCAACGCAGCCCTTCAGCTTGAATATGCGCTCCCCGTGGGCCGGATCAGGGCTTCCTGTGGCGCCAGTCCGTGACAGCACAGGCGCATCGGTGGAGTCGCCGAAGTACCACGCGGAAAAGTCGGCTTCTGGAACCACGCGCACCTTGGACAGCATATACGAGTGGTTGACCCCGCACATGACAGTGCATTCTATGTCGAAGTCGCCAAGCTGCTCAGCCTGGAACCAGGTGTAGTTATTCTTGCCGGGCACTACGTCAGCCTTGACCCGGAATGCCGGTACATAGAAGCCGTGCAGGACATCGAGCGACTTTAGGTCGAGCCGTATTGGGCGGCCCAAAGCAACGTAAAGCTCGCTGGTTTGCCTGCCGTTGGGATAGGTAAAGGACCACGCCCATTGCCGGGCCGTGACCTGAATCACCATGGCATCGCGTGGAACTTCGCGCAAATATCGATAGTTGGTCCAGCCGTAATAGAACATGCTCAAGAACAACACCAATGGAATTCCAGTCCACAGCAGCTCCAGCAAAGTGTGACCGTGAATGTCCTCGGGCCTTGCGCCTTTGCTCCGCCGATAGTGAATCGCCAGGTAAACCATTACGAACGTGATGAACACCAGGAACGCAATGGTCAGCGCGGAAATGTAGAGAAAGACCGCGTCGACCTTGCCCGAGAAACTGGAAGCACCGCCAAACATTGTTGTCTACCTGAACAGATAATCGGAGAAGGTGAGACCAATGAAGATGACCAACACGGCGATCGCCGCGGCAACCATGTACTTGAGGGCCGCACTCTCGTACTTGAGGTGCATGAAATAGAAAAGCACCAGACTCGCCTTGGTGGGCGTGATGACCAGCAATCCCAGCAGGGCCAGGTTCGGCCGGTGCGTGAGGCTCAGGCCGACCAGCAGGCCGGTCAGGACCACCAGGGCGACCCAGACTTTGATAAAGGTGGCATAGCCGACGATGTGCGGCGGCTCGGCGTGGCTTTGAACGTTGGAATTCATGGGCTAGGCCGCAAGATAGAAGAGCGGGAGCAGGAAGATCCAGACGACGTCGACGAGGTGCCAGTAGAGGCCTGTGTTTTCCAGCTTGACAAAATCATCGTGGCGAATTCTGTCGCGCGCCAAAAACACCAGCATCACCGACATCACGACCACGCCGATGGTCACGTGAAGTCCGTGCAGTCCGGTCATGCCGAAGTACAGTCCGAAGAACAGACGCTCGCCCGGCGGCCGGGCCATCAGATGTTCGGACCCAGGGTAGGTGCCGTGATGGAACTTGGCTTTCCATTCAAAGAACTTGTTCACCAAAAAGACCGCGCCCAGCAGCATGGTGCTGGCCAGAAAGAACATTGACTGACGCTTGCGCCGAAGGCGGACAGCCACGATGGAGAGCACCATGGTCAAGCTGCTGGTGAGGAGCAGAACCGTATTGATCACGCCGAGAGTGAGGTTCAGTTCGCCCGAGGCCTTGTGGAAATCGTGGGCATGCATCGATCGATACATGCCGTAGGCCACGAATAGCCCGCCAAAAAGGATCAGCTCCGAAAAGACGAAGATCCACATGCCGAGCTTCGCCCCGGCGTAGTCTCGATGTTCGCCGGCATGCTGGGTCGCCTGAGTTGCGGCTGGCACGCTCATCAAGCCAACTCCTTGGCAACGGGATTGAAGGTGTAGGCCGGCTCGCTGATGACCGGCAGCACGTCAAAATTCTCCGTGGGTGGCGGCGAGGACACGGTCCATTCCAGCGTGACGCCGCCCCAGGGATTGGCAGAAATGGTCGTCTTGCGGAACAAGCCACGCACCAGATTTCCAATCATGATGAGAAGACCGGCAACCAGGATCCAGGAACCGACAGTGGCCCAGATATGCCCGGTGTGGAATCTCGGCAAGTGATCGTAGTAGCGGCGGGGCATGCCCTGCAGGCCCATCACTAGAAACGTGAAATACAACAGGTTGAAGCCGACGAAAATCGGGACAAAGGCCACAATGGCCGCGCGCTCGTTGTACATGCGGCCGAACATCTTTGGGTACCAGTAGTGCAGGGCCGCGAAGAACGCGAAGCCGGTGCCGCCAAACATTACGTAGTGGAAATGGCCAACAATGAAGTAGGTATCGTGAATGTGTACGTTGATGGCCAGCGCTCCCTGGAAGAGGCCGGTGAGACCGCCGATGCTGAAGAGAAACACGAACGCCAGGGCGAACAACATGGGCGGCCGCAGTTCGACCGACCCCTTGTACAGGGTGGCGACCCAGTTGAAGACCTTGATAGCGCTGGGAATCGCGACCAAAAAGGTCAGTAGGGAAAAGACGACAATGGAGAACTCGCTCATCCCGCTGGTGAACATGTGGTGGGCCCAAACCAGCGAGCCCAGCGCAGCGATGCCCATGCTGGAAAGCACGATGGCCCGGTAGCCGAAGATGGTCCGGTGGGCGAAGGTCGGGATGATTTCCGATATCGCGCCCATGGCCGGCAAGATCATGATGTACACGGCAGGATGCGAATAGGTCCAGAACAGGTGCTGGTACAGGATGGGATCGCCGCCGATGCTCGGATCGAAGATGCCCAGATGGAAGACCCGCTCCAGAACGACGAGCAGCAGAGTAATGCCCAGAATCGGCGTGGCCAGAACCTGAACCCAGGACGTCGCGTACAGCGCCCACGGGAAAAGCGGCATGCGCATCCAGTTCATGCCCTTGGTGCGCAGACGGTGGATGGTGGTGATGAAATTGAGCCCCGTGAGAATGGATGAGAAACCGATGGTGAACGCGCCGAGTACCGCCATGGTGACGTTGGTTCCGGTCTTCACGCTGTAGGGAACATAGAACGACCACCCGGTGTCAGGGGGACCACTGCCCGTGAACAAAGACGAGAGCGCAATGGCGGCGCCGCTCATGAACAGATACCACGACAGTAGGTTGATGCGCGGGAAGGCCACGTCCTTGGCGCCGATCATGATGGGCAAGAAGAAATTCCCGAACGACGCGGCCAGCCCCGGAATCACGAACAGGAAGATCATGATCACGCCGTGCAGAGTGAACAGGGCGTTGTAGGTGGTGGGCTTCATGATGGTCGGGCCCATGGTCAGGTGCTCGAGCCGCATGAACGCCCCCAAGGTCATGCCCACCAGGAAGAAGGTAATCATGGCGGTGAGATAAAGGATGGAAATGCGCTTGTGGTCCGTGGTCAGCAACCAGGACGCCACGCCCTTGCGCGCGTAGAAGCTGGGCTCGCTGGTCGGAGATTCGGCGGCGGTGCTCACGAGGACTCCTTGGAATTGCGCCTTCTTTTGCGCGTGATGCCCACAACGACGCCGAAACCGACAGCCAACATAATGGTGAAGGCCGCGGAGACTCGCGTGATGGCAAGCGAGTAGCGACGGCCGGCCGGATCGTAGTTGAAGCAGAACTTGAGCAGGCGGGCGATTGTGGGGCCGGTGCGGCCCTGCGCAGCCTCGGTAACAGCCATCTTCACGTCAAAGGGCAGAAAAGTGACTCCGTAAAGATAGCGCGTGACCATGCCGGTGGGAGAGAGCACCATGACGACGCCCGGATGGACGTAGTCCTCGCCCGACTTGGCGAACTTGAAGCCAACCGAGTCGGCCAGTCGCTTGGTCGAACCCGGATCGCCGGTCAGGAATCGCCATGCGGTCGGTGGAAACGCGGGACCAAGCTGCTTGATGTAGTTTTCCTTCTTGTGACCGGCCAGCTCGGCATCGTCGCGCGGATCGAAACTGACGGTCAGGATCTGGAAATCCTTGCCCGGGATCAGGTCAATCTTCTGCAGCATCTCGGCCACGCCATTGAGCAACGGCGTGCACAGGCCAAAACAGCGAAAGTAATTCAGCGTCAGCAGAGTCGGCTTGTCGATCAAGTCGCGCAACACCACCCGATCGCCTTGCTCGTCGACCAGCTTGATATCGAGAGGAATCGTCTGTCCCAGTTTCTCGTCGACGCCCACGTCGAGCGCGGTCTCCGTCGGCGCGCCGGCAAGCGCGGGGCGTCCCGCCGCTATTGCCCAGAGTCCCAGCAAGATTGCCAGTTGCGGCTTCATGGCTGCTTAGCCTCCTCCTTCGAACCAACAAGCGCACGCACGATTTCGCCCCATTCCGAGGCGTTCAATCCGGCAGCCGCAGGAGAAAACCCATTGTCAGGCGCGCCGGCCGCCCAGGCGCGAGCCACGGCGGTAACATCGCTGCGATTCGCCGTGGCGGCGACTGTGCGCGCGGCTCGAGGCGGATCCGCAACTGCGCAACGCAAGAGATCGGCCGAGGCCGACTTGTCCTTGGCAAACGGCAGTTGCAGCGGCGGTACTATCGCCTGCTCTTTTAACATCTTCCTGATGGCCAGGCTGACTGGAATACGATTGGGGATGTGAAAGCCCTTGGAACGGAATGAATCCGCCAGCGCCGCCAGGGCCTTGGGATCTTCGGTCCCATGATCGAATCCGCCCAGGGAGCGAACAGTGTGCACCAGAGCCATGCGGTCGGCCGGCATGATGAAGTCGAACGCGGCCATGCCCGTGCCTTTGCTGCCGTTCGTGATCGTCGCGTAGATGTCGGTCACGTGATAGCCGTGCCTCCAACCATCAGGCTGGGTGAAATTGCGCGGTCTGGGATTGAGCGTTCCTGCGGCTGGGCCATCGCCCCGTCCGCCCTCGCCATGGCACGAGGTGCAGTTCTGCTTGAACAGGACCTCGCCGCGGGCGAGCAGCTTCGGGTTCGGCGTCATGACCGTCGCAGGATCCACGGGGGGCAGGTCGCGGCCCTTGCTCGCCGGAGTCTCGGCCTGATCCAGCCAGCCCGCGCTGGCCGCGGCCGGTTGGTCGGAAGGCGGACGCGGCAGCGGTAGTCGCTCGCGCAGAAGCGCGGGAACCACGATGAGGCCAAAAAGCAGAAAGGTGACCGCCACGCCTGAACCCACAGCAAAGCGATTGGCCAGCCCTTTGGCTTCACTGCCCCAGGTGGAAGGTGTTTCCTGCTCGTCGCTCACAGTTGCCACTCCAACCCTTTGACCAACAAGGGATCTCCCACAGGCATGTCAGCGCCGCGGCCCATGGCGCGACGGATCTGCAGGGATCCGAGGCCAATGAAGAAGCACGCCATGGCCAATTCAGGCCAGCCGAAAAGCGGCGCGGGCCCCAGCACGGGGAAGATAAGCCAGTACAGGTCGACAAAATGGCCCAACAGGATCGAAAGCGCAGCCAGCCGCAGAAGAGCCGGATGCTTCTTCCCCACGGATCCGATGAGCAGGAAGAACGGAATGAAGAAGTGAAGCAACGGCAGCAACAAGGCTACTGGCTGCCACGCGCCCTCGATGCGGTGTTTGAACCAAATCACCTCTTCGGGAAGGTTGGCGTACCAGATCAGCATGTACTGTGCGAAGCCGATGTAGGCGAAAAACACCGTGAAAGCCAGACCCAGCGAGCCGAGGTTGTAGACGTGCTTGGTCTGGACGTCGGGCAAGCGGCCGCGGCCCTTGAGCGAGAGCACGCCCAGGATCATGGCGGCGATTCCCGAAACGAAGGTCCCGGCGAAGAGGTACACGCCGAACATGTCGCTGTACCATTCGGGCTCCAGTCCTGAAATCCAGTCGAAGGCCAGAATGGTCACGCTGAAGAAGAAGACCACCATGAAAAACGGTGCCAGCCGCCGCGCGCGCACAGTGAAGGCCGGATTCTTGCTTTGGTCCTGACGAAGCGAGCCGCGTACGTAGAACGAATAGAAGAGCATCCAGGCGAACACGCAGACAGCCAGGCGAATGGCGAAGAAGGGAAGATTCAACCACGGTGTTTTGGCGACCAGGATGGGATTGTGCGCGGCTTCGGGATACGTCCAGGGAAAGATCACGGGCACGCCGAAAAAGGCGATGAGCAGCAGCGGAACGGCCAGGGGAATCAGCGAGGCGATCCGCTCGGGCACGCGTCGCATGGGCACACTCCAGTGCGCGCCTACCAGGCGCTCAAGGGCGACCAGGAACAGATTGCCCAGCCCAAGGGTGAGCAGGAACAAGGTCCACACCAGCCAGTTGCCCCAGAAGCGTTCGCGGCCGACGCTGAAATACACGCCCGCGCTTCCGGCCGCACCGATCAAAGTCATTGCGCCAAGGAGATTGCGCACCAGCAAAGAACGAGTGGAGTCTGCGCTCATGGCAGATCCTCGTCTTTGGCGTTCTGCGCCCGTTGCAAAATCCTGATGTAGTGCACGGCCGCCCACCGATCGTCTGTGTCCAAGTCCGCGGCGTAGCTGGGCATGGCATTCTTGCCCAGCATCAGCACCCCAAAGTAGTGTCCGTCAGGACGGGCGCGAATCTCGTTGGACAGGAAATTGCCGGGCTTGCCGCCATAGGCGCGCGAAAGCAGGGGCACACCGTTGCCCACAAGGCCGTGGCAAATCGCGCAGTGGTCGTTGAAGACCTTGCGTCCGCGTTCGGCAATTGCCTGCGTGAGCGGCAAAGGATTGCTGAGCAGGATTCCCGCTTCTTCCGGGGTGGCAAAGGCCCGTGGTAAGTGACCACGCGCCACTGTGCCAGTCACCGCCGGCCGCATGCCGCGCCCGTCGGCGAAGAACGCACTCTCGCGGAACGCATTCAGCTTGGGCTGATCGTGCATGTGGATGAGGGGCGGCACCACGGGGATCAGTTTCTCTGCGGCGTAGAGGCCCGCGCCAGCAACAAAGCAAGCCGCGACGATGGCCGCGATGGTGCGCAGAAGCGCGACCAAGCTGAGCGGTCGATCCCAGGTGGGAACCGGCACAGTCTCGACTGACTCGGCTCCGCTGTCGAGCAGCGCCTGACGGGCGGCTTCGACATCGAAACCCGCGCTGGTGGATTCGATGCTGAGCGCGAGTTTGTCGCGGGTGATGTCCTTGATGGCCTTGCTGTGCAAAACCGGGTGGCCAAAGAAAGGCAGCTTGTTGAACGCGAACAGCATGGCCAGGCCCGCGGTGAACGTGGCGAACAGGACGGTGACCTCAAACACCACCGGCACAAAGGCTTGCCAGGAAAATAGGGCCTTTCCGCCGGTGACCAGGGGATAGTCAACCGCGCTGACCCACCCCTCGAAGAGCAGGGCCAGGCCCGCGCCGATCACGCCCATGAGCATGACCAGACGCCCGAGCCGAGACGGTTCCAGCCCAATCGCGCGATCGAGACCATGCACCGGATATGGCGTGTAGGCTTCTAGCCGGCCCAGCTTGCGCGGACGAATCTGGTTGGCAGCGTCGACAATCTTGTGCGCGTCGGAAAACAGCCCCAAGACCGCGAAGGTTGCGCTGCTCATGAGTGCTCCTCTGACAAGCTGGCCTTCATCTCGCTGGTCGCGATGACCGGCAAGACGCGGGCAAAGAGCAGCACCAGCGTGAAAAACAGGCCGAATGATCCGAGCAGGATACCGAAGTCGATCTTGGTGGGGATGTACTTGTGCCAGGACGACGGCAAGTAGTCCTGATGGAGCGAGATGACGATGATCACGAATCGCTCCATCCACATGCCGAGAGTGACCGCCAGGGCGACAAAGATCATGGCCGGGATCGACCGGCGCATGCGGCGGAACCAGAAGATCTGCGGAATGATGATGTTGCAGGTGATGGTGGTGATGCCGGCCCAGCCGTAGAACCCGCTGATGTAGTTCTTGAAGGTGTGCTGGATGTACGGATTGGCGCTGTACCAGGCGGTGCCGCCCTCCATGCAGTACGCGTAGCCCATGATGCACGACATGGCCAAGATCAGCTTGTTCATAACATCCAGGTGATTGTCGGTGATGAGGTTCGACAGGTTCATGGTCTTGCGCACGACGGTCAGCACGATGACCACCATGGCGAACCCGGCAAAGATGGCGCCCGCGACGAAGTAGGGCGGGAAGATGGTCATGTGCCAGCCCGGCACCAAGGACACGGCGAAGTCGAAGGACACCACACTGTGCACGCTGATGACCAGGCCGGTGGCCAGGCCCGCCAGCAGCAGATACGCCTTGTCGTAGTGAACCCAGTGCGAGGCGGCACCTCGCCAGCCCAGGCAGAGCACGGAATAAATGCGCTTGCGCCATCCCTCGGCCGTGCGATCGCGCAGCGACGCGAAGTCAGGCACCAGCCCGAGGTACCAAAAGAGCAGCGAAACCGAAAAGTAGGTGCTGACCGCGAAGACGTCCCAGATGAGCGGCGACCGAAAATTTACCCAGATGCTTCGTTCATTCGGATAGGGGAACAGCCAGTAGGCGAACCACGGCCGGCCCGTGTGAAAGACAGGGAAAATCGCCGCGCAAATGACCGCGAAGATGGTCATGGCCTCGGCGAAACGGGCAATGGCGTTGCGCCAGCGCGCACGCAGCAGAAACAGGATGGCGGAGATCAGCGTGCCCGCGTGTCCGATACCGACCCAGAACACGAAGTTGATGATGCCGAAGCCCCACGCCACCGGCCGGTTGTTGCCCCAGGCGCCGATGCCGAGGTACAGCGTCCAGCCCATGCACACCACGCCGATGGCCAGCGCAGTCAGGGTCACGGCCAGGGCCACGAACCAGGCGCGTGGCGGTCGCTGTGCCGGAAACTGCAGGACCTGATCGTCGAGAGAACCTGGCGTGACCTGACCTTGCAGAAGTTCCATCGGTCCCAAGGCTTCGGGCAGGGAAGCGGTCGCGGACTTCATCGTTCACCCTCGCCAGATGGATTCTGAAGCGCGGCAAGGTAAGTGATGGCCGGCTTGGTGCCCAGTTCCTCAAGCACGTGGAAAGCGCGGTTGCTGCGCGAAAGCTTGGCCACCTCGCTCGACGGGTTGCTGATGTCTCCGAACACGATGGCGCTGGCCGGGCAGACCGAGGCGCACGCGGGCACCACGTCTCTGTCGCGCAGATCGCGGTTCTCGCGCTTGGCCACCTGTTCGGCGTTGCGAATGCGTTGTACGCAGAAGGTGCACTTTTCCATTACGCCGCGAGGACGAACCGTGACTTCGGGATTGAAAGCCAACTGCATCGACGCCGGCGTCTCGCCAGTGAAGTCGAGGTAATTGAAGCGCCTGACCTTGTAAGGGCAGTTGTTGGCGCAATAGCGAGTGCCCACACAACGGTTGTAGGCCATCTGATTGATGCCGTCGGGGCCGTGGTTGGTGGCCTGCACCGGACACACCGACTCGCAGGGTGCGCTGTCGCAGTGCTGGCACGGCAGGGGCTGGTGGATCACGCGCGGGGAAAGCGCGTCGCCTTCGTAGTAACGGTCGACGCGGATCCAGTGCATGGCGCGGCCCTTGCGCACCTGCTCGGGCCCGACGACCGGGATGTTGTTCTCCGACTGGCAGGCCACCACGCAGGCGCCGCATCCCACGCAGGACGAAAGGTCGATGGCCATGCCCCAGCGCGGACCCTTTTGCTCCTGCTTGTCATAGAGAGACGGAAGTTCTTCGCGCTCGACTTCCTGCTGTGGTTTCTTCGTGTACTCAGCCAGAGTCCACAGGCGCGCAATGTCGCGGCCATCCTTGCTGTCGTGATCTTGCGCCAGCGAAAGATCCTGGCGGCCGCCTGTCGGCGTGATGGTCTTGACGGGCACCAGGCGAGCGCCGATGGCGGGAGCGAAAGCCCACGCCCGCGTGCCCACGCCCGCGGCCAC
>Ga0265316_10004805_pt1 | contig 13325 bp, 12 predicted proteins | sample 4522metaG_FD_202092 | JGI IMG/M metagenome (GOLD analysis project Ga0265316, IMG submission 202092) | Rhizosphere microbial communities from Carex aquatilis grown in University of Washington, Seatle, WA, United States - 4-5-22 metaG | ecosystem: Host-associated > Plants > Roots > Rhizosphere >... | reverse complement strand
TTGCGCGCTTTGCGTCCTGACCGCCGGTGGAGGCAAGGAGCATTGAGACTCTCATTCTGGTGCCTCAACCTGGGTTTGAGCCTGATGGTCATCCTGAGCATGCTGCCGGTTGGATTGTTGCAGGCCTGGGCATCCATTCAACGCGGCACATGGTATGCACGATCTGCGGAGTTCATGCAGTCCAGCTCGATGCAAACACTGCGCTGGATGCGGGTTCCCGGAGACATCCTGTTCGCCATCGGAGCGGCGCTGTTTGCCTGGTTTGTACTCGGATTGCTGACCGGGCATTCGTACGACGATGAGAGATTCGCCGCTCAGGATGCGCACCTACACGACCGGCACAAAGAAAGTGAAGCGGCATTAGCCGGTCGTTGAACAGGGGATGAAGACATTGCGCTTTCCCGGAATGAGCCTCCCGGGAAGGCGCAATGTGCGGCCGGATCATAAGGCCATCCCTTACACAGGAGAAGTCTATGGACTATACATTTCTTGCAAATCTGCACCAGGAGTTCGCCCTGCCGGAAAAGGGGATTCTGAGCCGTGTTCTGCACAAGGACAACACGGTGAACGTAACCTTGTTCGGCTTCTCCAAAGGAGAGGAGCTCTCATCACACTCAGCTCCGACGCCGGCTATTCTGTACTTTCTGGAAGGAGAAGCAGAAGTTCAATTGGGGGAGGACAAGATCAACGTTCAGCCAGGATCCTTTGTCCATATGCCCCCTATGCTAAGCCACGGCATCTCGGCAAAGTCTCCGGTCAAAATGCTGCTCATTCAGATGAGAGCCGAATCAGATCGAGTTTGACGGGAATCGGTGAACGGGAGCGCAGCTTTTCCAGGGCCTGGCCTGGGTAGTCAATCTCGTTGTCCCGCAAGTTGAAAAGCGATGCTGCGCTCCGACTCCCGCACGACGGCCCGCCGACGGCCCACCAGCAATTCCTGGGCACTGATTTTGCCGCACACCAACCCGGTCTCCCGATCTACAACCGGCATGCTCATTACCCCAGTCGTTGCCATTTCCTCCGCGACTGTCCGACAGGTCTCATCGGCGTAAGCAAATACCTCCGGCAACCCTGCAGGTTCATCGTTTGCTTCTTCAGTCTCGACTGACACTTCCGCCATGACTTCAGCTACGGTTACCGTTTCAAGCGGGTCAACACCATATTCACGCGAAAGGTGGTAGCCGCGGCGACTGAGCTTCTCAGTCAGAATCGACCGCGGCATGACCAGGGAGGTCACCAGATAGGACGCCATGCACGCAAGCGCCAGTGGCAGCATAGCCGGCAGAGCGTGGGTCAACTCGATCGAGAAGAGTATAGCCGTCAACGGGACGCCAAGGGCGCCGGAAAGCATGGCACCCATCCCCATCAGCGCCCAAAGCGCCTGCGTTTCCGCAGGCATGTGTGCCAGGCGAGCGGCACTCTCTCCGAGCGCAGCGCCAATCATCAGCAGAGGAGCCAGCACACCACCCGACGTTCCTGAGCTGAGTGAAAACGCCCACATCAGCGACTTGGCCAATATCAGGCCAAGCAGGAGAGTCACCGGAGCATTGCCGCGCAGCACTTCGGCAATGTTGTCATAGCCGACGCCTAATCCACGAGGAAAGAAGATGCCGCCTATTCCGATGCCAATGCCGCCAATCGCCGGCCACCACATCCAGTGCACTCCCAGGCGGCCGCAGACATGCTCAAATCCGTCCTCGAAACCGTACATCAAACGGCTAAGCCCGGCCGAAGCAAGGCCTACCAGTATCCCCAACGGTGCGGCCACGAGCAGCGCCCGGTCCAGGTGTACGAAGGCGTGAAATTCCACAGGGAAAAGCGGCCCGGGCCCAAGCCAATGGATGCGCAACGCGCCCGCCAGCACGCTCGCCGCCGCCACCGGCACCAGCGAGCGCGGTCGCCACTCGAAGAGAAGCAACTCGACCGCCAACAGGATAGCGGCCATTGGCGCTGCAAAAGTTGCCGCCATTCCCGCAGCCGCGCCGGCCACAAGCAAGGTTGTCCGTTCGGCATCCGTTAGCTTGAGCCACTGTGCGACCAATGACCCGAAGGCGCCGCCGGTCATGATGATCGGTCCCTCGGCGCCGAAAGGCCCTCCCGAACCGATCGCTATTGCTGCCGAGATCGGCTTCAGCACCGCTATCCTGGGGTCAACACGAGCGCCACGTAGCAGGATCGCTTCAATTGCCTCTGGAATTCCGTGCCCTCGAATCTTGTCGGACCCATAGTGCGCCATAAGCCCAACCAGCAGGCCACCAGCGATCGGAATCAGCGGCATGATCCATGGCGCGAGCGTCGACCCGGAAGGCCCCACCATTGCCAGGCTCAGACGATGGTAGTAGAAAATGTTTGTCGCCAGTGCGATGGTCCGCAACAGAATCACTGCCAAACCCGCGGCGCACGCACCAATAAAGAGCGCCACTCCAGTGATCAACCACACCCGATGATCCACCGTAAAGTCGCGCAATACAGAGGGCCTCGATCTCATCGGACCTCGGCGCCGGCGGCGCCCTCGTGGTGGAACCTGACGCGCTCCAGCGCGCTGGCCAACCGCGGCGCCATCTCGTTGAGTTCTCGTGCATGATCCCCCGCCAACCGGCCCAGAATCTGGTTGCCTTTGCGAGTCACTTTCAGAATTGCCCTCCTCCCGTCTTCCCGATCTATCGTTCGCGTGAGCAGACCTTCACGTTCCGACCGATCCACGAGTTCAACTGCGCTGTTGTGCTTTAACCCTAGCCGTTCTGCCGCGTATGCGATTGTGACAGCCGTTTGCGGGGAGGCGCCTGCCACCTGCAAGAGCAGTTGGTGCTGCTGTGGCTGTAAGCCTGCGGCCAGGGCGGCACATTCGCTGAAGTGCAAGAAGGAGCGCAGCTGATAACGAAATTCGGCCAGAGTATTGAGCAGCGAGTCAGGAGCGGTGACCGGAGATTGATGAGGCATATTTATATCGTGTCACGATATAAATCATAATGCAAGCCTGCAAACCGTGCTCGGGAGCTCATCCGCTTTCGAAACAGCCAGTTCAGCCCCACCAGGTCTCGCCGGGAGCCAGGTGTGCGCGCACGTGGTCCGGGTTCGGCTCGACGCCAAGTCCAGGCTTATCCGGTATCAGGATCCGACCGTCTTTCACGAGCGGGCCGTCGTGGATCACGAAGTCTTCCCAGCCCTTCACCGGGTCTCCGACGATATGTCCCCAAGGCGTATCAGCGGATTTTCCATTCAGCCGGCCGATACTGAGCTCATGAGCCTTGAAATCGCGCATGGCAGCCGCGCTGTGCGCCGAAGCGACAGCCCCGAGCGGACCAGACGCGTTGTGGGAACATACCGGCATGTCAAAAACGTCGGCCAGATCTGAGATCTTCCTGGCCTCCAGCAAGCCTCCAGCTTTGGGAATGTCAATTTGTACGATGTGACAGCCCTGGTGAACGATGAAGGGCATAAAGCCGCGCCTGGTATAGAGGTTTTCACCGGTGAGGATGGGTATGGGAGATTCTTCGGTGAGCTTGGCCCAGGAATCGCAAAAGTCAGGCGGCAAGAGATCCTCGATCCACATGGGTCGAATGGGCGCAACCGCGCGCGCAAGATTCAGAGCATCAGCTACGTCCAGCTCCCAATGGGTGTGCACTGCAATTCCGAAATCCGGCCCCAGCGCCTGGCGCACATTTGCAAAGCCCTTGGCATTTTTGTCCAGATCTTCATTCGTCAACTGCCGGTTATAACCGCGTGGATTGTCGAAGACTTTGTCGTAAAGATTCTCTTTCGGGTATCCCACGCGCAGGATGTCAGTCTTGACCGCGGTGATGCCGAAGGGATGCTCTTTGATCGCAGCCGCCCATTCTGTGCAAGATGCTGAATCGAGGAAATTCTCCGGACTACTGGTCAGATAGACGCGCACGCCGGTGCGATATTGGCCGCCAAGCAGTTTGCATACCGGCTGGCCAAGGAGCCGGCCCGCAAGATCCCAGAGCGCAATCTCCACTCCGCTGATTGCGGTGACAGTCACGCCGGCAACGGCACCCGCTCCACCGGCGCGAAGAATCATCTTCGTATACAAAGGGTCAATATCCAGCGGATCTTCGCCGAGGATGACTTCCCGGAGATACCCCAGCATCACATCTTTCACGCCGAATCCCCAATAGGCCTCACCATATCCGCTGATTCCCGCATCCGTATCGATGCGCACCAAGGTGTTGCCGCCGGGTATGCCTACGACCATGGCCTTCAAGTCAGTAATTTTGACTTTCTTGCGCAGAGGCTCAGCCATGGCTGAATAGTGTTGCAACGCGAACGAGGCGGGAATCGCCGCCGCAAGTCCTTGCAGAACATTCCGTCTTTTCATGAAGCGCCTCACTTCGGTAGAGTTGACGTGAAATGGAAGCATGGATACAGATCAACAATCCAGTATGCTGGACAAGATCGTCGGGCGGCAGCTGGAACGTGACCGGAGTTGCTTCAAATGGTACGCCAGATTCATTTGCCCCCGGCGTCGTATGTACCAATTGATGTGAGAGAAAATGGCGCCTGGGACAGAACCAGAAAACAGGCAGAAGAGTACGTCGGGGTGGAGGAACATGAAAAGGACAATTGGTATAGCATTGGCCGTTTGTGCACTGCTGGGAACGCTGCCCGCCTTTAGCCAGGTGAAGATGACGCGGGATCAAATGGTCTTTTACACCTCGGAGTGGAAGGGCGACCGCTTTCCTGATGGACGCCCGAAGGTGTCAGACTCGCTGCTGAAGCGGGCAGTGGACATGACCATCGAAGACGTGTGGGAGTATCTGCGCAACCACGGCTACCGCAATCAGTTTGAGTCTGGCTGGCAGGCGCTGCACATCGAAAAGCCCTTTGCCGGGCGTGCGCTCACGGCACAATACATGCCGACCCGGCCGGATATGGCCAAGGCCATTGCTGCCGAGGGCAAGGCGGAAGGAAGGGTGAGTGGAACGAATATGTGGCCCATCAACGAGCTGCAGGTGGGCGATGTGTACGTGGCTGACGGCTTTGGAAAGGTCATTGAGGGCACGCTGATCGGCTCGAACCTGGGGAATGCTGTGGCCGCGCACACTCACACTGGCTTCGTATTCGACGGCGGCATACGCGATCAGGCAGAGAATCGGGAGATTCCCGACTTCAACGGATTCTACCGGGGCTACGACCCCTCCGCCTGGGCAGACATGGAATTGACCGCGCTCAATGCTCCGGTTCGTATTGGAAGGGCAATCGTGTTGCCGGGGGACCTGGTATTGGCCAAGCCGGAAGGAGTCCTTTTTATTCCTGCAATCCTGGCAGAGGATGCGATCAGTTCAGCGGAGTTCACTGCTCTTACCGATGCTTATAACTTCGAGCTGAATCGCCAAGGAAAAAACGGCCCGCAATTTGAGGGGGGCTGGACACAGGAGAAATATGACGGCTTTGAAAAGTGGATCGACTCTCACCCTGACATGTTGAAAATGCCGCGGAGTGAATTCGACGCACTGCTTGCCAAGGCAAAGAAGCAGAATTCCGACTAGAACAAAGTCTCCGCGTCCATCGGTATGAGGACAGGCGCAAACATTGAATGACCTGCCGTGTTGATTTGCCAGTGAACTGCGTCTCCCGTTCGGGCTCGTCGCAGGCGATCGTACCGCGCCTTAATCCTTGCCTCTTTCTACGACCAGGGCAGCCTGGAGCATGGCCTTTGCATAGGCAATGTCGTACACATCTCCGGTGTAGCCGCCGCCACCCGGATAGCCGGGGATGGGTCCGCGCGCGCGGTCGTAATCGATGGCCCGTGGATGTTCCGGGTAAAGCTCCCGCGAATACTTTACCTTGATCAACTCGCGCATCACTGCAAACATGTTGACGTCACCTTCATCGATAAAGCCCTCGTCATACTGCAGGTAGGACTTCAAGACGTGTGGATTGCGGTAATGCATGTGGTTGATACGATCGCGGCTGCCAAAGTAGCAGCACACAGCTACCGGGTCCTCTCCAATCTCCTGCGTCACCCCACAGTCAAAGGTGATTCCGTTCGATGGGCTGTCCACGATTTCGATCAGATGCTTCCAGCCGGCGAGCGTGGCCATGATTTGCTGCGATCCACGACTTTGAGGAAAGGGTGGATCGTTAGGATGGAGCGCCAGCCGCACATTGGCCTTCTCTGCAATCGGGACAACGGCCTTTAGAAAATAAGTGATGTTGGCCCACATCTCATCAAGCGTGTGTGTCCCCTCTTCAGCGAGCGGAGGAAGGTCTTTCATCCGGCCATAGTCCACGCCCGTCAACCCGGCGCCGCCTCTGCCAACCTCTTCGTAGTAGCCCTCCATGGCGCGGTGCGCGTAGAAGTTGTATTCGACAACGGGGATGCCGGCCTGGCCCGCCGCCTGGATCGATTGCCTTATCTTCTCGATCTCCTCGTCTCGACCCGGGCGACCGTAAATTGTATTGGGAAACCCGCCAATCATCAGGTTGCCCAGAGATACACCCGCAGTTTTCAGCCTGTTTACGATCGGTTGAAGCTGACTGACTGTCCAGGGAATCGATGGGCCGCCGGATAAGACGTGACTGACACCGATCTGGACGACATTGCGAATGGCCTCCGGCGTAACGCCGTTGCCGAGGTCGATCGCGCAGGCGATCTTTGGTGTGGCGGCGCTTTCCTGAAGCATGCCATCGCCAAGCCACCAGGGTCTTGCTTCCTGCTGAGCGCTCGACCTCATCGGAGGCAATACTGGCGCCAAAGTTGCGGCTCCGATTCCCTTGATTAGACTTCGGCGCGAGATAACGGTTCTCATAATTGGATACCTCTCTCAATGAAACATCTGGCTGGACGGCCGCAATGCCCCGCACGGAAGAGAAGGGGCAACGAGATGAATTGGATCAAAGCCGACGCGCAGGAACAATGTCGGGCTACGGCATCGGATTCTTCCACAAACCGAGTGCAGACGTCCAGACGTGCGGGATCATATGCCGGGCAAAGCAGGGAATGCAGGAGTAAGATGGGAACGCGAAATTCATCCTGGGAGGTAGACCGCCGCCATGTCCGACGCAAACAAGTTTCAATTCAACCGCCGCAGCATTCTTAAATCTTCTGTGGCCTTGCTCGCCGGCGGGGCTGTGGGACGGGTAGCGGAGGCTGAACCGGCGATCAAGAATGTGAATCTCGCCTCAAGCCCGTCGAGCCTGAAGATTACCGACATGCGCTATGCGGTTATCGTAAAGCCTGGACCGAGCCCCTGCGTGCTGATCCGTATTGACACCAACCAGGGCGTCTATGGCCTGGGCGAAGTGCGCGATCTTGCAGGCCCGCAATACGCAATGGTGCTCAAGAGCCGCATTCTTGGTGAAAATCCTCTTCGTATCGACTATCTGTTTCAAAAGATCGCACAGTTCGGTGGCGGTGCTCGCCAGGCAGGTGGTGTTTGTGCCGTGGAAATGGCGCTGTGGGACATCGCCGGCAAGGTTTACAACATCCCGGTCTACCAGATGCTCGGCGGCAAATGGCGCGACGAGATCCGTATCTACGCGGATACGGAGGAATCGATGGAACCCGCGGAATATGGACGCCGGGCCAAAGAGCGCAAGGAGATGGGCCTCACCTGGATGAAGATGGACTTAGGCATCAACGTCCTCGATAGGATTCCCGGTACCGTGATGCAGCCCTCGGGCTTGGACAAGTGGGAACTCCGCGACCAGCCTCATCCCTTGATTGCCACTGAAGTGACGGACAAAGGCATCGACCGGCTCTGCGAGTATGTGGCCGCCGTGCGGGAGAACATCGGATACGATATGCCGCTTTCAATGGATCACCTGGGCCACATTGGCGTAAAGTCCGTCATCCGGTTGGGCAAGGCCTACGAGAAGTTCAATCTGGAGTGGATGGAAGACGTGATTCCCTGGTACTACACGGATTTGCTCAAGGAAATTACGCAGGAGAGCCCGACACCTACGCTCACGGGCGAGGACATCTACAAAGCAGAAGATTTCGAAACGCTGTGCAGAGAGCACGCTGTCGACAAGATTCATCCGGACCTTGCGACATCAGGCGGTATTCTGCAGACGCATCGCATTGGCGACATGGCTTTCCGCTACGGCGTACCGATGGCGATGCACTTTGCCGGGACGCCGGTCAGTTGCATGGCCAATGTCCACTGCGCCGCCGCGACTCGCAACTTCCTCGCGCTTGAGAACCATTCGCTCGACGTACCCTTCTGGCAGGAACTGGTGACAGGAATTGAAAAACCAATCGTCAACAAAGGCTATATACGGGTTCCTGAAACTCCCGGGCTGGGAATCACGCTGAATGACGACGAACTGAAACGGCATCTGAAACCGGGGACGGGCTACTTTGAACCGACACCGATGTGGGACGAAGCGCAGTCGTGGGATGATGCGCTTTTCAGTTGAGCTTGGCCGTTACTGCTTGATCACCGTGCCGTCCCGAAGCCGAACCTCACCCCAGCCACCGTTAAGCGGGCTGGCAGTGAAGGGCGCTTTGGCTGCTTCCTTCTCGTCGATCTCAATGCCCCAGCCAGGCTTCTCGCTCACCCATAGATATCCGTCACGCATCTCAGGACAACCCTGAAAGATTGCCTGTGTCTGTTCGTTGAAGGGCGAGTACTCCTGAATTCCGAAGTTGTAACAGACCAGATCCAGAGTCACGTTTGCCATGTGACCAACCGGCGAAACATCGCCGGGACCATGCCATGCCGTCTTGACGCCAAATTGCTCGGCGAGAATCGCGATTTTGCGTGCCGGGCTGAACCCGCCGGCCTGAGAGACGTGCACACGAATGTAGTCAATCAACTGCTCGGTGATCAGCGGCTGCCATTCATGGGGGCTATTGAAGAGTTCGCCCATGGCGATTGGAGTTGCGCAGTTCTGCCGGATCTGCCGGAAGTACCCCAAATCTTCGGGAGAGAGCGGGTCCTCAAGAAAGAACATCCGGTACTGCTCGGCTTCTTTGCAGAATTGAACCGCCTCGTTGGGCGTCAGCCGTTCATGCATGTCATGAAGCAGTTCGACTTCATCGCCGAGTTCGCGACGACAGATGAGCCGCAGGGTCAAACAGCGGTTTATCGTGCAGCGCCCTCGGCCTGCCGTTTTCCTTGTGTTGCGATCCATAGCCTGCCATACCGGGAAGGCCCACCTGAACCCTTACGTTGCGGAAGCCCTGCGCCAAATATTTCCTGGCGTCCTCGACGACCTCCTCAAACTCTGCGCCGCTGGCGTGCGCATAGGTATCGACGGCTTCCCGACACTTGCCGCCGGCCAGTTGGTAGACGGGCATGCCGGCCTGACGTCCCTTGATATCCCAGAGCGCCTGGTCAATACCACTGATCGCATTGTTCAGCACCGGACCGTTTTTCCAGTACGAACTGTCGTAGCAGGATTGCCAGATGTCCTCGATTCGGTCGGTGGCCTTGTTCAGCAGGAAGGGCTTGAGATACTTCTCCACAGCGGGCTTGACCAGGTCGGCGCGCTGGGTAAAGGTCGCACAACCGTAGCCGTAAAGGCCATCCTGATCGGTCGTGATCTTGACCACGGTCAGGCGCACGCCATTCGGTTCGCACTCAATGACGCTAATATCTTTGATGCGCGGCGACGGCATTGCTCGAGTTGCGCGTGCTACCTGGGCTTCCGCTTCAACAAGGCGCGGAACCAGGGCGAGCGCGCCCGCCCCCGCAATGGTCTTCATGAATCCACGCCGTCCAATCGTCATCCCAATGCTCCTTTTGATCCGTTGCGCAAGGTCTTTAATCAATCACAGAAACGCAATTCTACCCCCCAGACATTGGCGGGCGCATCCGGTAGAGTGATTCCGAGAGACGGACTCTCTCCGTTCGACAAATGACGGTTGTCTTTGAGGGGGATTGTGGACTGCTCAAAATCGAAGACCGGCAGTTCCACGGGTTGAAGGCGGTGGAACTGCCAGCGGCAGTGAATCGTGTTCTAACTGAAGCCCGGAAGAAGCATCTAGCAGCGCATCCCCGGGGCTATGCTTTCGTCAGCTGCGAAAGCGGCGGGAACCGGAAGCGCGCCCTGGAAATCGGCGTGCCCACAACCTCAATCCGGCTCAGGTCGCGCGTACCTACGCCCAGACCCTCAGCCAGCCGCAGCGTACTGTCGCAGGTCTCGAAGGGAGCCGTTCCGCGGTCGGCCATGGGGTCGAAGCCCATCGTCGCCATGGCAACGGCGTCTGTGGAAACGCAGTTCATGCCAGCAATCAGCAGGCCGGGGTGAACGGGCTTGTGAATCGTCCCACGTCCCTGATTGGGCAGCTCGCCGCCGGTCATGGTGTAGATGCCGTCAATGACCGCCAGGTGTATGGGCCTGGCCGCCACCAGATCGGCAGTAATACGCGGGACGCGATAGCTCGGGTCCTTTGAAGCATTCCCATCCACGGGCTGGGGCGCGCTCTTCGGAGGTACGCGGGAACCGGAATGCAATGGTCCGCGGTATCCCACCGGGACAATGCTCGGCTCGTCCACAGGCGCCTCGTCACTATAGATCGTGCAAGGAGTGTTGCCGAAACAGTTCTTCATCGAAAGCGTGACGCCGGCCGTCCGGTGCTCTTTCAGCTTAGCCAGCGAGATAAAGACATCGGTGTCCATGTAGGAATGGTTCAGGTCGTAGCCTGGGAACATGAGGCCGCCGCCGGGAACCATGAACCGCGCATAAGTCTTTCCGCTACCCAGGAAGTTGGTGTTTTCAAACTCCACCCGGGTTGCCGCGCTCGCGAAATCGCTCGGCCGCCAGCCGGCGGCAAGCATGAACTCCTCCAACGGCTTCACGCCAATGGGCGCACTCTCAAGCAGCCGAACGCGCTGCGCTCCCGCCTTGCCGAGAAGGGAAACCAATGATCCGATCACCTGGGGATGAACCCAATGGGTCATCTGGTTCTGCATGGAATGCAATTTGTCGTCGACCCGGCCAGTCATGTTGAGCTTGATCGCGACCGTCTTCCCCCGGACCAACCCTTCCAAGCCGCCGAGTTGGTCGAACATGGTGGAAAGTACGTCGGCCACCTGGTGGCTGTATTCCTTGCACAGTCCGATGGAAACTCGGCCTGCTGGCGCTGGCAAGGCCGACAGCAATGCCGGCCGCGCAATATAGGCAGTGGCTGCCATTCCCATGGCGCCAAGAAATTCTCTACGGGAACGATTCATATTCATATTCTTGGCCGACCTCCCGGCCCGTTCATTGTAGTATGACCCGATCTTCGCCCCGATGTATACCGGATTTTTGTAAGCTGGAATAGGAGCGCTTTTAGTCAGGAGATTCCAGCAAGCTTTGTGCCGCCAGGGATGAGACGAACTGGCGCAACCCGGCACTGCGTACCCAAGCCAAACTCATCCGATAGTCATCATCGATATTTAAAATGTTGTTTCTATTGACCTTGTCAACTAGGAACCAAATCCATCATAATGCGCACTATGATTGGACTCGTCAACTATGCCAGGGAGCCTTACTCTGTTGAACTGCGTGATGTGCTGGTTCCGGAGATAGGCGAGGAGGACATCCTTCTCTCAGTACACTCAGTTGGAGTTTGTGGCAGCGACCTGCATCAGTACTCGGGCAAACAGAGCTGGCAGGTCAATTATCCGGTGGTCTTGGGCCATGAATTTGCCGGGGTCGTGGCCAAAGCAGGTGTCCGCGTACGGGGTTTCAAAGAGGGCGACCGCGTGGTGAGCGAAACGGCCGCGGTGTTGCCTTCTGATTCAGCATTCATTCGGCAGGGTCTTTACAATCTCGATCCGAAGCGGCTTGGTTTTGGATATGGTGTCAACGGTGCGATGGCAGAGTTTGTCAAGGTTCCAGCACGTTGCCTGCATTGTGTTCCCAACGCTCTGGGCCTTGAAAAGGCAGCTCTGGCCGAACCGTGCTGCGTGGCGTACAACGCTGTCTGCGGAAATTCCCGTTTGCGTCCGGGAGACACGGTTGCAGTTATCGGCCCTGGGCCGATCGGTCTGCTTTGTGCGCTCATGGCCAAACTGGCGGGAGCCGGGCATCTCATTGTCATCGGCATTCCCGCCGACGCTTACCGGTTAGATGTGGCCACGCGGATTGGCGCCGAAACGACTCTTGGGGTCCAGGGCGAAGACGTCGTCGAGTGGGTCAAGAATTTTGGGGATGGTTATGGCGTTGATCTTGTGATTGACGCCGCAGGTGTTTCGGCCTCACTCAAGGTAGCGCTGGATATAGTTCGTCCCGCGGGACAAATCACCAAGGTTGGATGGGGACCGCAGCCGCTTAATTTTTCACTCGATCAGTTAGTACAGAAGGCAGTCACCCTGCAAGGAAGTTATTCGCACAACTGGGCGATTTGGGAGAAGGTCATCTCTCTCCTGGCGAGTGGCAAACTTGATCTCGGCCTTATATTGAACCGCATCTCCCCGCTAAGCGAATGGCACGAAGCTTTCGAGGAGATGCGTGCAGCGGCAATCGTGAAAGCAGTGCTCCAGCCATGACTCAACCGGCTTCTCTTGCAGGCATGCGATTAAAGGACAAAGTAATTTTGGTCTCCGGCTCGACGACCGGCATCGGTGAAGGAATGGCCCGCATTTTCGTGCGCGAGGGCGCCCGGGTAATGGTTCATGGACGCGATGCAGATGCCGCGCAGAGAATTGTTGCCGATCTCAAGGGGAATGCAGCATTTGTAATTGGGGCGCTTGAGAACCCGGAAACACCAACTCGAGTTGTTGCCGAAACGATCCTCCGCTTTGGAAGAATCGATGGCCTGGTCAACAATGCCGCAGTTACGACTCGCGGAACGCTTGAAAACACCGACCTTGCCTTGTTCGACCGCACACTCGCGATCAACCTCAGGGCACCGTTCCTGCTCATTCAGGCCGCCCTGCCTCATTTTCGCAAGCAGGGTGGAGGGCGTGTCTTAAATATCGGTTCAGTCAATTCCTACTGCGGGGAGCGGGATCTATTTGCCTATTCCATTAGCAAGGGCGGATTGACGACTTTGACCCGAAACCTGGCCGATGCGCATGGTCCCGAAGGAATTCGTGTAAACCAGCTCAATGTGGGATGGACCCTCACGCCGAACGAATTCGAATTGAAGAAGAAAGAGGGATTGCCTGCCAATTGGCCCACGAAGATTCCAAAAGTCTATGCGCCTTCCGGTCGCCTTCTCTCCCCCGAAGACATCGCGTGGGCTGCCGTCTATTTTCTCTCCGACGAGGCGGCGCTTGTAAACGGTGCGGTTCTTGACATGGAGCAGTACCCGTTCATTGGCCGCAACCCAGCGAAGGAGTTTTGAATGAAACCGAAGCTGGCGGCATTTCCCAAATGCTTTATGGATGAACTTTGCGTCCATAAGACGATGACGCTCTTCG
>Ga0265316_10004802_pt1 | contig 13328 bp, 14 predicted proteins | sample 4522metaG_FD_202092 | JGI IMG/M metagenome (GOLD analysis project Ga0265316, IMG submission 202092) | Rhizosphere microbial communities from Carex aquatilis grown in University of Washington, Seatle, WA, United States - 4-5-22 metaG | ecosystem: Host-associated > Plants > Roots > Rhizosphere >... | reverse complement strand
TGGAAGACGCCGCACGTCGCGATCCTGAGCCAGGCCGTCGCCTGCACCGTGATCCTGCTCGCCATGCTGGCGGGCGAAGATGTGCGAACCGGCTACCAGTTGCTGGTGGATCTGACGGTGGTGACGTACTTCATCCCCTTCCTCTACCTGTTCGCGACCGCCGCGCGCCACGGACTGCGCCTCAGCGCCGCCGCCGGACTCGTGGTGACCGTAGTCGGCATCGCTTTCTCGCTCGTGCCGCCGGATGGCGTGGCCTCGGTCTGGCGTTTCGAGGCCAAACTGGCCGCGGTCTGCCTGCTGTTTGTGGCGGCCGCTAGAATGGCTTTCTTGAGGGGCAGGCGGGCGCAAGCATGAATTACGAGGACGCAGTCCGGTTCCTGTATTCGCTCGGCAACGAAGTAAAAGCCGCCAAACTCGGGCTCGGGCGGATGTCGGTGCTGCTCGAAGCGCTGGGCGATCCGCACCGCGCGGGCGACTTCATACACGTCGCCGGGACCAACGGCAAAGGCTCGACCTGCGCGATGATCGAGTCCGTGTTGCGGGTGGCCGGAATCAGGACCGGACTTTACACGTCGCCGCACTTGGCCGAGCCCACCGAGCGCATCTCCATTTCGGGCCGCCCCGTGAGTCGCGAGGTTTTCGCCGCGGCGTTCGATCAGGTGCATGCGGCGGCGGAAAGGCTGATCGCGTCGGGGGCGCTCGACCTGCATCCCACCTACTTCGAAACCGTCACCGCGATGGCCTTCGTCACCTTTCGAGAAGCCAAGGTGCGGACGACGGTACTGGAGGTCGGCATGGGAGGCCGGTTGGATGCCACCAACGTCGTCCTCCCGCGGCTGGCGGTGATCACGCCGGTGGACTTCGACCATGAGGCTTTTCTGGGACGCGGGTTGAGCGCCATCGCGGAGGAGAAGGCGGGGATCATCAAGCGCGGCGTGCCGGCCGTCATCGCGGCCCAGCGTCCGGAGGCCGCTCGAACGCTCGCCGCCGCCGCGGCCGCACTGGGCGTCGAGCCCGTCTGGACCTCAGACTGGCGCGTCGCGGACCTGGCCCTCTATCCGGGAGGGAGCTGCTTCCGGGTCGTGGGGCCGAGGGAATACCGCATCGATTGCCCGCTGGCGGGCGAGCACCAGGTGGCCAACGCGGTGACGGCGGTGGTGGCCCTGGACCAGCTGGGATTCCCGGCCGAGACGATACGCGAGGGCATACGCCAGGCGCGCTGGCCTGGGCGCCTGGAACGCGTTTCGGCGGCGCCCGAGATTATTCTGGATGGCGCTCACAACCCCGCCGGAGCCCGCGCTCTGGCCGCATACATCAATCGCTTCTTCGACGGCCGCCGCGTCTGGCTGATTTACGGCGCGATGCGGGACAAGGCGGTCGAAGAGATGGGCGCGATCCTGTTTCCCCTGGCCGACCAGATCCTGGCGACCGCCCCGGCCATGGCGCGCGCTCTGCGGCCCGAGACGATCCGGGAGCTGACGGATCATCCACAGGTGCGCACCACGCCAGCGCTCGACGAGGCGCTCGAGATCGCCCGCCGCGAAGCCGCACCCGAGGACGCCATTTTCGTCGCGGGCTCGCTGTTCCTGGTGGCCGAGGCGCGACGGCTGCTGCTGGGCACCGAACCGCGCGCGTGAGCAAGCGGACACGAGCGGTTTCGTGCTGCGCGGGCGCGCGCTACGCGCCGATTTGTACTAGAATTGCGATCTGCGGATGAGAATACTCGGGCCATTGTTCGCGTTTTGCCTGGCGCTGTCGAATCTTCCGGCTGCTCAGCCGGATTATTCCAAGGAACCATACGTGTTTGAGAAATTCGTCACGGAGGTGGTTTTCTCGGCCGATGGCACCGACCAGCGAGAGCAGATTACATCGGTACGCGTGCAATCGGAAGCGGCCGTGCGGGAGCTCGGCGTCCTGACGCTTCCTTACAGCAGCGACAACCAACGCATCGAGGTACTTTACGTTCGCGTGCGCAAGCCGGATGGCACTCTCGTCGAAACTCCCGAATCGAATGTGCAGGACGTCTCGTCCGAAGTGGCCAGGCAGGCCCCCACCTATTCCGATTTGCGGGAGAAGCAGATTCCGGTGCGCTCGCTCGGCGTCGGGGACGTTCTGGAATTCCGCGTGCGCTCGAGCCGTACCAAGCCCGAGGTGCCCGGCCAATTCTGGCACGAGTACAACTTCATCAAGAAAGGCGTCGTGCTCGAGGAGACCCTGCGCGTGGTTCTGCCCGCGGACAAGTTCGTGCTGGTCAAGAGCCCCTCCAGGAAGCCGGAGGTGCGCGTAGAGGGCGGGCACACGATCTACTTTTGGAAGACCGCGCGTCTGGAGCCCAGCAAGCCGGAGGACCCGAAAAAGAAGGCACCACAAACGCCGGAGTTTGCAGATGTGCGATTGACCACGTTCAAAAGCTGGGCCGACGTTGGCCGCTGGTACGGCTCGTTGGCGCGTCCCCGGGCGGCAGTGACCCCGTCCATTCAGGCCAAGGCCGCCGAGCTGACCAAAGGCCTGACCACTGCCGAGGAGAAGGAGCGGGCCCTGTACAAGTACGTAGCCGTGAAGTTCCGTTACATCGGAATCTCGTTCGGCAAGGGCCGCTATCAGCCGCATTCGGCCGACGACGTTCTGGCCAACCAGTACGGTGACTGCAAGGACAAGCACACCCTGTTCGCGGCCCTGCTCAAGGCGGCCGGCATCGAGGCCTGGCCGGCGCTGATCGGGGCGGGAATCAAACTCGATCCGGACTTCCCGTCGCCGTCCCAGTTCAATCATCTGATCACGGTTCTGCCGCGGAAGAAAGGCGAGGTCGCATGGCTTGACACCACGCCCGAGGTCGCGCCGTATGGCTACTTATACTCCACTCTCCGCGACAAGCAGGCGCTGGTGATTCCCGACGATGGCCCGCCGACGCTCATGACAACACCCGCCGATTCGCCGTTTCCGGACGTGCAGAAAGTCGAAGGGAAAACGGCTCTGGACGGCAGCGGGACGCTGACAGGCCGGCTCGACGTGACTCTCCGCGGAGACACCGAGCTGCTGATCCGCAGCGCCTTTCATCGGACGCCGCCCACCCAATGGCTGACGCTCGCGCAGAAGCTCTCGGACGCTGAGGGATATTCCGGAACCGTTAGTAACCTGGGCGTGGACAACCCCGAAGACACGGAGAAACCGTTTCACTACTCCTACGACTATTTGCGGAAGAACTACGGGGACTGGGAGAACCGCCGCATCGTCGCGCCGATGCCCCGCCTCGGCCTTCCGTATGACCCGAATGACGAGAAGCCGGAGGAGCCGGTCGACGCCGGCGCGCCTGGCGAGGTGGTCTTCCAAACCTCGACGGCGCTTCCCGAAGGCTATTCGGTCCAGATCCCGGCGGACGTCAGAGAGCAGACCGACTTCCTCGACTACAGGTCTTCGTATTCGCTGTTTAACGGAGTGCTCTCCGCCGAGCGCCGCCTGACTCGAAAGAAGTCGAAGATTCCGTTGGATGCATGGCCAGCGTATGTGAAGCTGGCGAAGGCACTCGAGAGCGATGCGAGCCAGTTCATGCAGCTTACCGGCGGGCACGCGGCCGGAGCCGCGGCTGCGGCCGACAACAACCCCGAGGCCCAAAGGCTTATGCGCGAGGGCTTCGAGGCGCTGCAGAAGCGGGATGTTGCCGCGGCCAAGGACGCCTTCGCTCGCGTGGAGAAGCTCAACCCCAGGCAGGCCGATCTCTGGCGCGGCTATGGCATCGCGTTCGTGATGGACCAGCAGGAAGACAAGGCTCTGGAGGCGCTTCAGAAGGAGCTTCGATACCACCCGGACAGCACCACCGTCTACCCTATGGTGGCGGAACTGCAGATGCGTTCCGGCCACAGCGACGACGCCATGGAAACGTGGCGCAGTCTTCTGAAGGTCGCCCCAAAAGACACAAATGCCGTGTGGCAGATCTGGCGGTTGGCAACGGAAAGGAAGCGCTACAGCGAGGCCGTGGAACCGCTGCGAGCTTCGCTGAAGAGTGTGCCCGACAACGCGAATGTCGAGAGCATGTTGGGCGAGGTGCTTCTCCGCACCGGCAAGAAGGATGAAGGCGTCGCTGTCCTGAAGAAGATGGGAGCGCACGCTCCGGCCTTCCAGATTTTGAACAATGCGGCCTGGGCGCTGGCAGACACGGACGCGGACCTGCCCTTGGCGCGGGAGTACGGAGAGAAAGCGGTCTCCAACCTCGAAGACGACGCCAAGAAGACCGCTCTCACGAGCCTGGCAGATCAAGATCTCGGTTACACGGATGCTCTGTGTAGTCTGTGGGACACGCTTGGCTGGGTGTACTTTCATCAGGGCGATTTCGCGAAAGCGGAACGCTATATTCGCGCGGCCTGGCTGCTGGGGCAAGGGGCCACGGAAGCCGATCATCTGGGCCAGATCTACGAGCGGCAGAAGAAGCGCCAGGAGGCCGTCCACGCGTACCGACTGGCGCTCGCGCGCGACAGCCGCCAGGATGAGACGCGCGCGCGGCTGGAGAAACTCGGCACCGCGGAGGCGGCAAAGGGCGTACCGCCGGGCGAGGAACTTCAAAAGCTCCGGACGACGGCCATTCCCGGCCTGACGAACCGGAAGGGCAGCGCCGAATTCTTCGTGCTGTTCTCGGCCGGCAAAGTGGAGGACGCCCGGTTCATCACCGGCGAGGAAACCTTGAAGGACGCCGGGAACGCACTGATGAAGGCGCCTTTCAACGTCCCCTTCCCCGACGACGGTCCGGAGAAGATCGTGCGGCGCGGCGTCCTGTCATGCTCGGCTTACACAGTACCCAACTGCCGGTTCGTCCTTTTCCTGCCCGCGGACACCAAGAGGTGAACGCCCGCGCGCTGCTACAATCGGTTCGAGACCCTGGAGGAGCATGAAGCACGCACTGTCCACCCACCTGTTTGTCAATCATCGCCTGACCACGGCCTCGCTCGAAAGAATGCTGCACGCGGGCGTCGAGATGGCGGAGATATTCTGCGCGCGGCAGCATTTCGATTACAACAACCGCGCCCAGGTGATGGAGCTGAGCCACTGGTTCAAGGACTCGGATCTGACGCTGCTTTCCCTGCACTCGCCGATTTACACCGACGACGTGTGGGGGCGCACGGGGCCGAACTCGGTGATCAGCATCACCGAGCCAGTGAAGGCGAAGCGCGTCCTGGTGGTGGACGAGATTCGGCGCGCCATCGAGGTCGCCGAGAACGTCCCGTTTAAGTATTTCATCCAGCACATCGGGGTCAGCGGGGAGCAGTACAGCGACCGCGCGGTGGACGCGGCGTTCTCTTCGCTCGAGGAGTTGAGCGTGTTCGCCCGCCAGCGCGGCGTCGAGATCCTGATCGAGAATATTCCCAACGCGCTTTCGAGCGCGCAGCGGCTGGTCGAGTTCCTCGCGCAGACGCACCTGCACCTGGGCTTCTGCTTCGACGTCGGCCACGCTCACATGGGCGCGGGCGTGGAAGAGGAGTTCGACATCATGCAGGATCGCATCCGTTCCACGCACGTGCACGACAACGACGGCGAGCAGGACAAGCACATCTGGCCGCTGCTGGGCGAGGGCGGCACCATCGACTGGGCCCACGCCATGCAGGTGCTGCGCTCGCGCGAGGACCAGTATCCGCTCCTGCTCGAACTCAAGGAAGTCCCCGACCGCAAACACCAGATCGACGAAGTGCCGGAGATTTTCGACCGGCTGGAGAGCCTGTAAATGAGGATCACCATCGAGGAGGCCGCCCGGCACGCGGGCGAGACCGTCGAGATTCGCGGATGGCTTTACGACATGCGCCGGTCCGGCAAGATCGTTTTCCCGCAGCTCCGCGACGGCACCGGGATCATGCAGTGCGTGGCGGTCAAGAGCGCTCTTCCGGAAGAGGTCTTCGAGAGCATCAAGAACCTGACCCAGGAATCCTCGATCGCCGTGACTGGCAAGGTACGCGCCGAACCCCGTGCCCGGGGCGGATTCGAGATGGACGTCGAAGCCATCGAAGTGTTCGACCGTGTGCCGGAGAGCGATCCCTATCCCATCACGCCCAAGGAGCACGGCGTCGACTTCCTGATGGACCACCGCCACCTGTGGCTGCGCAGCCGGAGGCAGCACGCCATCCTGCGGGTGCGACACGAAGTGATCCGCGCTATACGCGACTACTTCGACAACCACGGGTTCACGCTGGTGGATACGCCGATCTTCACGCCCAATGCGTGCGAAGGCACTACCAGCCTGTTCGAGGTGAACTACTTCGACGAGGAGAAGGTCTACCTCACGCAATCGGGGCAGCTCTATAACGAGGCCACGGCAGCCGCGTTCGGAAAGGTGTATTGCTTCGGGCCGACCTTCCGCGCCGAGCGTTCGAAGACGCGCCGCCACCTGACCGAGTTCTGGATGGTGGAGCCGGAGATGGCATACGCCACCATCGAGGACGTGAAGCAGGTGGCCGAGGAACTGGTGTCTAGCGTGGTCGGCCGCGTTCTCGAAAACCGCGCCGCCGATCTGAAGGAACTGGAGCGCGACGTAACGAAGCTCGAGAGCGTCAAGACTCCGTTCCCGCGCATCAGCTACGACGACGCGGTGAAGCGCCTCCAGGCCAAGGGCAGCGAAATCCAATGGGGCGGCGATTTCGGCAACGCTGACGAAACGCTGCTGGGCGAGGATTACGACCGGCCCGTGATGGTGGACCGCTACCCCTCCGCGATCAAGGCTTTCTACATGCAACCCGATCCCGAGCGGCCGGAAGTCGCCCTCGGCGTCGATGTGCTCGCGCCCGAGGGCTACGGCGAGATCATCGGCGGCGGCCAGCGCGTCCACAACCTGGACCTTTTGCTGAAGCGCATCGAGGAGCAGGGTCAGAAGCGCGCGGACTGGGAGTGGTATATCGATCTGAGGAAGTACGGCACGGTTCCGCACTCCGGCTTCGGGATGGGCGTCGAGCGCGTGGTGGCCTGGATCTGCGGCCTGGAGCACGTGCGAGAAACGATCGCCTTCCCCAGGATGCTGTACAGAACCAAGCCGTAGCATATGGAGGACAAGGAACCGCAGCGTCAGTGGGAGGAGGAATTCGAGGCGGCCGCTCGAAGACCGCTGCGACAGCGCGTCCGCTATGCGTTCATTCACACGTACAAGCCCGTCTTGGATGACGCCCCGTATCGCTCTTTCGACACGATGGAACAGTACAAGAAGTGGTGCGACACGCTGCCGGATTGGCTGGGCTATGGGCGCGTTTGACTACAAGCAGGCTGAAGAAATACGAAACGCGTTCGAGCGGCGCGAGGTCCAGTATCTCTTCATCGGGAAATCCGGCGCGATCCTGCTCGGGTTCCCGGACACGACGCAGGACGCCCAAGTTTTTGCATCGAAAAGCCCCGCCAATGGAGAGCGGCTCGTCGAGGCCCTTCGCGATCTCGGTTTCGCTCTGACGGACGCGCAGGCTGCGGAGATCAGGCGGGGTAAGGACTTCGTGCAGTTGAAGAACGGCCCCTTCGACCTGGATCTGGTCTTCGCTCCGGATGGCATCGAACGGTTTGAAGACGCCTGGGAGCGGCGGGTCGATGTCGAGGGCTTTCACGTTTGTAGCATCGACGACATTGTGGCCAGCAAGCAGGCAACCAACCGAGCCAAGGACCGGGAGTCTATGCCGCGCCTGCTGTCGTTTCGTGAGTGGTTGAAGAAGCAGTAGAGTAGTGTTTTTGTGGCTGAAAGCTGACAGCTGATAGCTGAGGGCTATTTCCCTATGCGCAAACCGCATATCGCAATCATCGGAGCGCCGCTCGATCTGGGCGCTGGACGGCGCGGCGTGGATATGGGCGTGTCGGCGGTGCGATTCGCCAACCTCGGACAGCGGCTGGCGGAGCTCGGCTACAAGGTGGAGGATCTGGGCAACGTGGCCACCGAGCAGCCGGAGCGCGTTCCGCCGGGCTCCGGCAACGCGCGCTACCTCGAGTACATCGCGCATACCTGCGCGCGGCTGGCCGAATGCGTTGAGGCCGCGCTGGGGCGCGGGCGTCTGCCGCTGGTGATTGGCGGCGATCACTCCATCGCGGTCGGGACGGTGTCCGGCGCTGCCAAGCACATGCGGCACGCCAGGAAGCGGCTGGGCCTGATCTGGGTCGACGCGCACCCGGACATGAACACGCCCGAGACCAGTCCCAGCGGCAACGTGCACGGCATGCCACTGGCCTGCATCATCGGAATGGGGCCGCGCAAGCTGACGCACCTGTGCGGATTCGCTCCCAAGATCGATCCCAAGAACGTGGCGCTGGTCGGCATCCGCGACGTGGACGCGCTCGAAAGGCCCCACGTCAAGGAATCCGGCGTGCGCGCGTTCACCATGCGCGACATCGACGAGCGCGGCATGCGCGCGGTCATGGAAGAGGCGATCGAGATCGCCAGCGCGGGGACCGAGGGCTTCCACCTCTCGCTGGACATGGACTCGGTGGACCCGCAGATCGCGCCCGGCGTCGGCACGCCCGTGCGCGGCGGCCTGAGTTACCGCGAGGCGCACCTGGGCATGGAGATGATCGGAGACGGCGGCCGCATGACTTCGATGGACGTGGTGGAAGTGAATCCGGTTTTCGATGAAGCCAACCGAACCGCGCAGTTCGCGGTGGAACTGGTTCTTTCGGCGATGGGAAAACGAATTCTATGAGCGATGGCAAGATCCGGGTGGCGGTGCTGTACGGGGGCAGGAGCGGCGAGCATGAGGTCTCGATCCGTTCCGCGGAGTCCGTCATCGCCGCGATGAACCCGGCCCGCTACGAGGTCACCAGAATCCTTATCACGCAGGAGGGCCGTTGGGAGCCGGGGCCGATCGTGCCGGAGCCGAACGCCAACCCCGGTATCGACGTGGTGTTCCCGGTGCTCCACGGCACGTTCGGCGAGGACGGCACGATGCAGGGGCTGCTCGAACTGGCCGGCCTGGCGTATGTGGGCGCGGGCGTCCTGGCCTCGGCGGTCGCGATGGATAAGGAGGTCACGAAGCGGCTGTGCCGCGAGCGCGGACTTCCGGTAGTCGATTACGTCATCCTGACGCGCGGCTGCCTGTCGGCGGAAACGGTCGAGCGCAAGCTGGCATACCCGGTGTTCGTCAAGCCTGCGAACCTCGGATCGTCGGTGGGGATTTCCAAGGCGCGCAATCGCGAGGAGCTCGAGCGGGCGCTGCGCGTGGCGGCGGAGTACGACCGGAAGGTCGTGGTCGAGAGCGAGATCGTGGGACGCGAGATCGAATGCTCGGTGCTCGGCAACGAGAATCCGGAGGCTGCAGTTCCGTGCGAGATCCTGCCCTCGCGCGATTTCTACGACTACGAGGACAAGTACCTTCTCGACCAGGCCGGCACGGTGGTGCCCGCCGATCTGCCGCCCGAAACGACGGAGGAGGTGCGGCGGCTGGCGGTGGAGTGCTACCGCGCCGTCGAGTGCGAGGGAATGGCGCGCGTCGATTTTCTGCTCGACTCCGCCAGCGCGCGGCTGTACATCAACGAGATCAACACCATCCCGGGCTTCACGTCGATCAGCATGTATCCCAAGATGTGGGAGGCGGCCGGCCTGCCGTACTCCGCGCTGATCGACCGGCTGATTGATCTGGCGCTGGCGCGGGCCGCCGCGCGCAAGGCCACTAAGTTCAGCCGGTAGGTTAGTGGGGCAGGCGTCCACGCCTGCAGCGGGTCTCCAGACCCGCCCCGCATGGCCACAAGAGGGATCTGGACTGGGGGCGGGCGGTTCGGCTAGAATCCCATTGAACGACTTGGAGGCTACTCATGTTGAAGGGATTCAAGGAATTTCTATTCAGGGGCAACGTCATTGACCTGGCCGTCGCGGTGGTGATCGGCGGAGCGTTTGGCGCCGTGGTCGCAGCGTTCGTGAAGGACCTGCTGACGCCGTTGATCGCGGCGATCGTCGGCAAGCCCGACTTTTCGGGCCTGACGTTCGCAGTCAACAACAGCAAGTTTCTCTACGGGGAGTTTGTCAACGCCGTGGTGTCGTTCGTACTGGTCGCGACGGTGGTGTATTTCGTGATCGTCATTCCTATGAAGGCGGTCACGGAGCGGATGAAGCCGAAGGAGGCGCCCGCGCCGCCAGCCACGCGGAAATGCCCGGAATGCCTGAGCGAGATTCCGATCGGAGCCGGGCGTTGCGCGTTTTGCACCTCGGTGCTTGAGTAACATTCGAGCGCGGGCCGGCGTCTGACAGTCGGAGCTACTTGCATGAAAGCGACTGTCCCTTGGGCCCTGATATGGCTGCCGGTCCTCGCCGTGGCGCAGCCGAAGCAACCGCCGTCCGCGCCGGTTCCGTCCCAGATTCTTGCGGCAAAGAAGGTCTTTGTTGCCAACGCCGGCGCCGATGCAGGGGCGTATCCCGTCGCCGCCTTCAGCGGAAAGCCGGAGCGCGCATACAACAACTTCTACGCAGCCATGAAAACCTGGGGGCACTATCAGCTCGTGGGCGCTCCCTCGGACGCCGACCTGCTGATCGAGATTCAGTTTATCCTCCGCTGGGGACCGGTGCTGCGCGGAGACACCGCATCTTTGGATGCCCAGTTTCGAGTGGTGATCCGCGATCCGAAGACGCAGGCCATGCTGTGGGCGATGACGGAGCAGGTGGAGAGTGCCGTGTTGCAGGGAAACCGCGACAAGAACTTCGACCAGGCTCTGGCCAGACTTGAGACCAATCTCGAGCAGCTGACAGCGCCCTCCACGTTCGGAGACGCGACCACCCCTTAGCGCGGTGGATCGAGACGCGGAGCCTCGCTCCCCAGGCCGGCGTAGTCTTCGCGCACCTTGATCACCTTGGCGTCCCTGAAGGTGACAAAGGTGATCTTGCCCGGGGCCATGCCGTAGATCCAGTCCTCGGTCTCGTCCTCGTTCGTGACGTCACGAACCTTCCGCACCGGCTTGCCCACCGCGGCCAGGACCTCGTCGCGGTTCATGCCCACCACCACGCGTTTTTCCTTCACCGCCTGCTGCATCTCCGGTGGAAGGCTCTCTAGAAACGTCTGCGTGGCCGAGTGCTTTTCGAAGTCGAGAACCGTGGAGAGCATCTTCTTGATCTCCGCGGGTGTGACTGGCGGCACCGGCGTTTTGAACATCAGAGCGATGGACGTTCCCGCCGGCGCGTTCGCGTTCTTGGGCTGCGAGACGGGCGCCGTCGAGCCTCCCATGCCGACCTGGACGTGGTTGAACCACCTGGTCTTGCCGGCGTTGAAGCCGCCGTTGATCAAGAAGACGATGCGGTCGGGCTGGATGTCCACGCTGGTGAGCTGGACCATGTCGCCGACGCGCGCCGCCGGGCCGTACTGGCGACCGGCCTCGACCCACGTGTTTTTGTCGTAGGCCCCTTGGGTGTCCACCGTCAGCGCGTGCTTCGACCGCGGCAGCTCGACCTTCGCCTTGGCGTACTCGGAAGACAGCCCCCGGATCAGTTCGATGCGCTGCTGTTCGGTGAGTATTTCAGCGGCGGCCCTCGCCGCGCACAGAGCAGCGATCACGACCAGGACCAGCGGCAGCGAATGGCGCATCGTTACTCCCCGGACGGCTGCCACGGCCATCCGATATCGTCCCATCGCTCGCGAAGCAGAAACGGAGTCTGGCGCTTGACGGGGGCTTTCAGGATCAGCCATAGAAACAGCGCGACCAGCACCCCGGTGTTCACGATACTTCCCTCCGGGCCGTATGCTCCGCCGCTCCAGCGCTCGTATCCCGGACGCCAGCGGATCGCATAGCCCGTCACACTCATTGTAAAGCCGCTGAGGTTCGCTCCACAGAGCGGCAGCGCCCAGTTCCAGCCAAGGTGCAGTCCGATGGGAAGCCACAGGTCGCCGCTGCGCCAGAAAGCCACTCCGAACAGCAAGCCCCAGAGCGCGGTATTCAGCAGCGCCAGGGTGGTGACGTTCAGGTTGCTTGAGTGCGCCCAGGCGAACACCACGCTCACCGGGAGGATGGTGGCTACCGGTCCCAGCGCGCCCATGAGCACCTGGAAGCCGTAGCCGTGGAAGAGCATCTCCTCGCCGATGGCGCCGAAGACCAGCACCACGAGCACGAATACGATATTGCCGGCTTCCGCCGGCGGACCCGTTCGGACCACGTCCGCGGCGCCTTCGAGAACCGGGCCGTAGATCACGAGGATCGCCGCCACGATGCCGCCCGCGAGGCCCAGCAGGAGATTGCGCACCGCGGCCGCGTTCCAGGCGAAGCCGATGTCGAGCAGGTTGCCTCGCTCCCAGATGCGCATGGCCAGCGCGTTCGCCACCGCCGCCGCGGCGAACACCGAGAGCGCAGCGACCAGGAAGAACCGGGGCTCCATCAACTGCCAGAAGAGCTGGCCGAACATGACCTCGCCCGCCAGCCCGAGGAACACGAAGACCACTATTTTGAGGAGAACGACCAGGTGCCTGGAGTCCGGCAGCCTCACTCGAACTCCACCAGGGCCTGTCCGGGTTTGACCGCGTGGCCGACAGCGACGGGCACCGCTTTGACCGTACCGGCGGCCTCGGCGACGATGCTGGTCTCCATCTTCATGGCCTCGATCACCATGAGGAGATCACCCTTCTCGACTCTTTGTCCGGCCGCAGCGGCGATCGCAACGACGACGGCCGCAAGAGGGCTGCGCAAGGTTCCGTCGTCTTCCTGCTTCACGCCGCGGCGGCCCCGTATAGGCGGCGTTGGCGGAAGCGGAGACGCGATCTTCACCGTGGCCGCGGGCAGGGGCGCGGGAGAAACGGCCAGCTCATCGACCAGTTCGACGTCCACGTCGTACGTTTTGCCTTCGATCGTGATTCGAAGCTTCACCGGATCAGTGTCCTTGAGTGTGCTTGGGTCCGAAGCGAGCCATGCCGTCGCGTCCCGGCAAGCTGTGTGAGTGGTGGATGGCCGTGCGTCCGAAGCGTGCCCAACCGCCCGCTTCGAGCTGGAGCGGCACGGCGCGGAGCACGCGCGCGTTGGGGCCGCATACGGCCGCCACGGCCGCGGCGATGAGAACACGGTGATGCGGGGGAATGGTTGGATTCTCGTTCATGGTCTATAGCGGGATGAGCCCGTGCTTCTTTTGCGGTCTCCAGTCGCGCTTGGTCTCGAGCGTGGCGAGCACGTTGGCGAGATACGGCCGCGTCTGGGCGGGCTCGATGATGTCGTCCACCAGCCGCCGCGCCGCCGAAACATAGGGCGTGGAAAATGTGCTGCGGTACTGCTCCACCAACTCGGCACGTTTGGCGGACTGGTCGGTCGCGGCGTCGATCTCGCGTTTGAAGACCACTTCCGCGGCGCCCTCCGCGCCCATGACCGCGATCTCGGCGGTGGGCCAGGCCACCACGCGGTCCGCCCCCAGATCCTTCGCGCACATC
>Ga0265316_10004798_pt1 | contig 13335 bp, 9 predicted proteins | sample 4522metaG_FD_202092 | JGI IMG/M metagenome (GOLD analysis project Ga0265316, IMG submission 202092) | Rhizosphere microbial communities from Carex aquatilis grown in University of Washington, Seatle, WA, United States - 4-5-22 metaG | ecosystem: Host-associated > Plants > Roots > Rhizosphere >... | reverse complement strand
CTCCCGCTAAGAAGCTCAGTCTAAAGCAATCAATTGGATATGCATTAGGCAAGAACGTGACGGTGGCGCAATCTCAAAATAACATCGATGCCGCACAAAGCGGTGTCCTGGCAGGATATGGCGGCTACCTTCCGTCTCTTTCTGCGTCGGGTTACTGGAGTAGGCAGCAAACAACAGAAGCGTTTTTTTCAGGCGTGACGTTTTCCCATCCAACCACGACAACGAACTATTTTAATTCAAGTGTAAATGCCAACTGGACGATTTTTAACGGATTTGCACGTGAGGCCGCTCTGAAGAAGGCAAATGCCGGGGCTCGATCGACCGACGAGATCTTTGCGAGAACAAAACAACAAATTGTTAATTTGGTGCAAGCCGATTACCTCACGGTTTTAAGGAATGAACAGCTAGTCAAAGTGAGCGAGGAGAACCTGAAACGGGATCAGCGGGAACTTGAACGTATTACGGAATCTCAGAAGGTTGGGACTCTTGCCATAGCGGATGTCTATAATCAGCAATCGGTTGTCTCTGCCGACGAACTGAGCCTTCTTCAAGCTCAGAACACGTACGATGAATCGAAAGCCGACCTTATTGCATTGATCGGATTAGATCAATCCGATAACTTTGAGGTGGCCGACGAATCAATTTCTCAGGACATCAGTCAATCGGAGCTCGGCGACACTGCAAATAGCTATCAGAACATGGCAATGATCCGAAGGACTGCGATGGCAAATCGTCCTGATTATCAAAGCGCATTAGAATTAGTAACGAGTGCACACGCCGACGAGACTTCGGCGATTAGCAAATATTATCCCGGAGTGAGCGCAAGTGCCTCATATTCTCTTAACAATACGGAACTTTCCAATCTGACGCAGAACAAGGGACTAAGTTGGGGGTTAAATATCTCCTGGACCTTGTTCGACGGTTTTTTTACAAACCAAAGCATCCAAACAGCTAAAGTTGAACAGATGAACGCAGAGTTAAATGTCCTTCAAACGGAACGCAACGTCAGTGTCGATGTGAAAAAAGCATTGTTGAATCTTGAGTCCGGACGCAAACAGTACACTGCAAGCATCAAAAGCCTTCAATCGGCGACCCAGAATCAAAAAGTTGCGGAAGAACGATATAATCTTGGTGCCGGAACGCTTGTTGATTTGTTGACGGCCAACGCCGGGCTTGTGAATGCCGAAGCGAGCAAGATCAACGCTGCCTTCAACTACATTATGTCAAAAATGAATTTGGACCTCGCAATCGGTAACGTTACATATTAAAAAGAGTATAAAGTCGACATTATTCTTAAGGAGTAGCACGAAATGGCAAACGGACAAGGGAAAAGATCCAAAAAGAAGCTTTTTATTTTTTCGGGCATTGGCGTGGTGGTGATAGCGCTGGTCCTGATTGTGCTGCTGGGGAGTAAACGAGAAAATGTGGTGAACGTGCAGACGGAGAAGGTGCAGCGAAAATCGATTACTCAAATTGTTACGGCGTCGGGGAAAATTCAACCTGAAAAAATGGTGAAGATCAATGCCGAAGTCAGCGGCGAAATTATTTTGTTGCCGGTGAAAGATGGACAGAAAGTGCAGAAAGGAGACCTGTTAGTACGCATTAATCCGGATGTCTACCAGGCCCAGGTTGACGGCGCAGAAGCAGGTCTCGTAGCGGCCAAAGCTTCGCTTGCATTAAACCAAGCCAACCTTGAAAAATCGGAAAGCGAATATAAACGTGCGCAGGGTTTGTATGAGAAGACCTTGATGTCCGAACAGGATTTTGTCGGATCGAAAACCACGTACAAGGTTGCAAAAGCCCAATACGAATCCGCAGTTTCCGGTGTCACTCAGGCGGCTGCGAACCTCAATCAGTCCAAAGAAAATCTTGCAAAAACATCTATCTATTCGCCGATTGATGGGACTGTATCTCAATTAATTTCTGAACTCGGCGAACGTGTGAGCGGGAGCAGCTTCACGGAAGGGACCGAAATTATGACGGTTTCGGATCTGACGAGGATGGAGGCTCGCATCAACGTTGGCGAGAATGATGTTGTTTTGATTGCCGTGAACGATACGGCAAACATTCAGGTCGATGCGTATCCGGAAAGAAAGCTCAAAGGGATCGTCTACGAACTTGCAAATACTGCTACGACGACCGGCGCGGGAACTCAGGATGAAGTCACAAATTTCCAGGTAAAGATCCGTGTGCTCGACAAAGATATTGCTCTCCGTCCGGGCATGTCGATGTCGGCAGACGTTCAAACGGAAACCAGAAACAATGTGCTGGCGGTACCGATTCAAAGCGTTACGACGAGAACGCCAAAAGCCAAGGAAGGCGCCAAAGCCGATTCTTCTTCGAAATCACAGAAATCTGACAATGCAACCGCCGACGCGAAAAATGTGATGGGAATGTCGATGGATAAACCCATCGAGGTGGTCTTTATTGTGGACAAGGGCAAAGTGAAACAAGTTCCCGTAAAGCGCGGGATCAGCGACGAGACGACGGTTGAAATCATCAGCGGTGTCTCGGACAGCGATGAAGTCGTCTCCGGAAGCTATAAGGCGATCAATCGGGAGTTGGAGGACGGCTCGACGATAAAAATCGACAATACGACAAAACGCTTCGGTATGGTGAAGAAGGAAGGGACGTAATCTTCTCAGTATTCGCTGGATCCAATGAAACGATTTTTTCCGACTCTGATTGTTCCCTTCATAGTGTTGGCGTTTGCGATTCCCGCGGCCGGTCAGGTTGATAGCGCCGGCATCAGGCTGATCGATCAGCGAAAACTTGACGAGGCGCGATCGTTCTTTGAAGGAAAGCTCAAGGCCAACCCAAAAGATGATGAATCTCAGTACGAGCTCGCGCGCGTGTTTCTGTTCCAAGGAAAGATGGATGATGCGGAGGATGCGATCGACGCGGCACTGGACCTGAATGAGAAGGATGCGCGGTTTCATTTCTTGCGTGGGCAAATTTTGGGTCAAATTGCGGCGAATGCAAATATATTCAAACAGGGAATTCTTGCCCCCAAAGTGAAGAACGCATTTCTCCGCTCAGTCGAACTTGATTCGACATTTGTGGAAGCTCATATAGGTTTGTACAATTATTACGTCATGGCGCCGGGCATCATGGGAGGGAGCGACGAGAAGGCGCTGGAGCAAGCGGGTATCGTGTTACGGCTCAACAGTTATCGCGGCCACATACTGCTTGCAAATTTTCATCAAAGGAAAAATGAATTCAGCGAAGCAGAAGGTGAATATAAAAAAGCAATAAGCGCAGAACCGAAAAAACCGGCGGCTACAAGTCATTAGGATATTTCTACGTTGGTCAGAAGAGGTATGATGAAGCGATCGGTCAGTTCAAGAAATACGTCGATCTCGATCCTTCGAACCCGGACGCCTATGATAGTTTCGGAGACGCGCTTTTTGGGCAGGAGAGATACGATGAAGCAATTGAAAAGTACAATGCGGCATTGCTTTTAGACAAGACCTTTTCCTCCTCGATTTACCAGCTCGGCGCGTGTTACGAGAAGAAAGGGATGAACGCAAAGGCGGTCGAAACGTATCAATGGTACTTGTCGGTCGCACCGACGGGGCGGTTCGCCGAGTCGGCAAAAAGAAAAATCAAAGATTTGTCATAATTCATCAACAAGGTCGAACTATGAACGTCATCAACATCAAGAACATCAGCAAAACGTACGTCATGGGAACAGAGGCAGTGCATGCGCTCCATGATGTTTCGATCCAGATTGACCGGGGCGAGTACGTCGCGATCATGGGACCTTCCGGGTCCGGCAAATCGACTCTCATGAATATCCTGGGGTGTCTGGACACGCCGTCGACCGGCCTCTACGAATTTAACGGAGTCAATGTAAGCGAGATGAACGACAACGAGCTCGCCAAGATTCGGAACAAAGAGATCGGGTTCGTCTTTCAGACGTTCAACCTTATTCCGCGCTCGGATGCGCTTCATAATGTCGAACTGCCACTGATCTACGGCGGTATCAATGCGCACGAACGGAAACGCCTTGCGGCCGAGTCGCTCCAGCACGTCAACCTTGGAGACAGAATGCATCATAGGCCGAACGAACTGTCCGGCGGGCAGCGGCAGCGCGTGGCGATCGCACGGGCGCTCGTGACGAAGCCCTCGATTATCCTTGCGGATGAGCCGACCGGAAACTTGGACACGAAAACCGGAGACGAGATCATGGCTCTCCTCGAAGAACTTCATCACAACGGCAACACGATCATTCTTGTGACGCACGAAGAGTACATCGCAGAGCACGCGAATCGTATCATCCGCATCCGCGACGGCGCAGTTGAGCGCGATGAGATCGTACAAAAGAGATTTGTCCCGAATGTTCCGGCAGCAGTGTAGTCTGGGATCATACCCTCGGAAACAGTGTTTTACCTTCCTAAAAAAATGAGGCGAGGAATTGTATGGGAATGAAAATTGCGGATTTCGCGTACGAGATCAAAGAAGGCTTGTTAATATCCTTCCAGGCGATCCGTGCGAACAAGATGCGCTCTGTACTTACAACGCTCGGCATCGTCATCGGCATTGTGTCGGTAACGTTGATGGGGACAGCGATCGAAGGACTCAGCCGAGGGTTCAACGACAGCATTTCCAAAATCGGAGCGGACGTGTTGTATGTGCAAAAATGGCCGTGGTTCGGCGGCGCTGAGTGGTGGAAATACCGGAACAGGAAGGACGTAAAGTACCCGCAATTTGAAGCGGTTGAGCGTCATGCCACCTTGATCAAATCAGTCACACCGATTTGCTGGACGCAAAGCACGGTGAAGTACAAGAATCAGAGCTCCGATGGTGTTCTGACTCTCGGAGCTAACGACCAGTATCTAGAGACATCCGGCATCAGCATGGACTTGGGGAGATTTTTCAACCAGGCGGAGTCGGACGGCGGACGGCCTGTTTGCGTTCTTGGGTCCGAAGTTGCGGACAATCTCTTTCCGAACGAAACTCCCCTCGGCAAGACAATCCGGATCGGAACATCAACGTTTCGCGTTATCGGCGTCGTAGAGAAGCAGGGGAGTTTTCTTGGGCTCGAAAGCCTTGACAACCGGATCGTTATTCCTATTGAATCGTTTTTCCGGAAGTTTGGTGCGAATCGCGGTATCCAGATTAACGTGAAAGCCGCCGACATCAAAAATCTTGATGATACGAAAGAAGAACTTCGGGGGATTATTCGTAAAGCGCGTCACGTCCCGCCAAAGGCTGAAGATGACTTTGCCATAAATCAGCAGGAATTGTTCGTCCAGACGTTCAATGCCATCGGGGTTGTGGTTGCCGGGATCGGGCTCTTCATTACGGCTCTTTCGTTGTTCGTCGGCGCCATCGGTATTATGAACATCATGTTCGTCTCGGTTACCGAGAGGACGAAAGAGATCGGGATACGCAAGGCGATCGGAGCAAGGCGGGGGACGATACTTCTTCAATTCCTTATTGAATCTGCTGCACTTTCCCTGATCGGCGGTATCATCGGTATCATTATTTCATATCCGTTGAGTTTGCTCATCAACCAGATACTGCCGACTTCGATGCCGATCAGCGTCGTTGCGATCGCTATTCTTATTTCGATCATCGTCGGGGTCGTATCAGGGTTCCTTCCGGCGAACAGGGCGTCGAAGCTGGACCCGGTAGAGGCGCTGCGGTATGAATGACAACTAAGAATTATGAATTAAGAATCATGAATTGAGGTACCGCGCGAAGGTCCGTAAGGCGAGTTCCTTGGTTCTCACTGTTTCCCTCTTGTTCATTAAAGGCTTATGCAGATTCAAGAAAGTTTCAAAATGGCGGTCAACGCCATCCGTGTGAATAAGCTGCGTTCTTCGTTGACGCTGCTGGGCATCAGTGTTGGAGTTTTTTCCATCATCGGTGTGATGACTGCGATGGGCGTTTTACAGAACGCGATCGAGAACGGCCTGAGCGACCTCGGGACGAATACGTTTCAAATACAGAAGTTCCCCACCGGCTTTTTCCGTGGTGATCGGAATCAATTCAAGAACCGCAAGGATATTACGATCGACCAGGGAGAAATTTTTTCCACAAGAATGACGCAGGCGAAGTATATCGGCCTTGAATCGTGGTTTGGGATCAAGCAAGTATTCCACAATGCCGACAAAACGAACCCAAACGTCAGTATGGTTGGCGAATCGGTGGATGGTTTTCCGACGAACAACTGGACCATCAAGGATGGAAGAGCGTTCACAACTCAGGAAGTAGAATACGGGGATTTTGTCTGCGTGCTGGGAAACGGAGTGGTTGAAAAATTGTTCGAACGTGGATCGCCGATTGGGGAGGAAATCAAAGTCGACGGGAATAAATTCAAGGTAATCGGGACGATCGAATCGAAGGGTTCGTTCCTTGGGGGTAACCAGGATAATTTTCTTGCCATTCCGATCTCGACGGCGATGGCTCTCTACGGCCGTCAGCGGTCGATCAACATCATGGTTCAAACGAGGGACCAGGAGAGCTATAACGACGTGATCGAGCTGTCCACGGCGATCCTCCGGACCATTCGCCATGTCCCTCCGGGCGCCGAAGATGATTTCGCCATCTTCTCTAATGACACGCTTATCGGGCAATTCAACGATCTCACTTTTATGGTGAAGATCGGGACGCTTGGCATTGCCTGTATCGCGCTGCTTGCTGCCGGAATCGGGATCATGAACATCATGCTCGTTTCAGTAACGGAGCGGACCAAAGAGATCGGTATTCGGAAGGCGCTCGGCGCGACGAAAGTGAATGTTCTTTCCCAGTTCCTGAGCGAATCGGTGGTGTTCAGTCAAATCGGCGGGTTCATCGGGATTATAACGGGGTCAATTCTCGGAAATATTGTTGCAGTGTTGACGGGAGCTCCCCCAATATTCCCGTGGGACGGTACGGTGACCATCCTCTCGACGCCCTTTATGAACTTTTCAGCGCTCGGTTTGAATTTTGTCGCGCTCATCTTCTGCTCATTTATCGGAATCGTTTTCGGCGTGTATCCGGCATGGAAGGCGGCGAATCTTGACCCGATCGAATCCCTCCGGTACGAATAAGGCATTTACAATTTACAATTTACAATTTTGGATTGCATTGATCATGCTCTCTGCTGTTCCCAATTGTAATTTGCAAATTGTAAATTGAAAATTATCAATCATCTCGCCAACCCTCCCGTAATACCCTCGGACAACTTCGGCAATTCGTCATACTGTTTCGTCAGAGCATCGTATTTCTCGAAGAAATCTCCGACCCCGTTCGCTATCGTCTCGGTTAAAGCATTTCTTCCCAATTTAGTGTCAATCGCGAATGCCATGAGCAAACCTGCGGCGGCGCCGTAATTCTTTTCGAATGAACCCGAAAGGTTTGCATTCATCAGCAATTCTCTTGCTCGTGCATCGGTGATCTTCGTGGACTGAAGTTCCCGCATTGCGTTATTCAATGTCAGCACTGCGTCTTTCGCTTCGTTGAAAATATATGGCGGAAGGGAACTTCCCGTCCGTTCCTGGAAAGATATCCGGTACGCGATCCCTTCGTTCTGCACAAGCTCGGCGAGCGACCAGAATGTCTCTCTGTGTGCGTTGATGTCTCTCCATATGGGGGAAGAGGATTGGTAGACCGCGAAGACTGCATGGAACGTCTCGTGTGCGAGCGTGCTGAGCGTTTCGATGAATTGTATATTGGTCGGAAGGCTGTTTCCGACGAGGCGGAGCAAATTAACGACAATAATCGGCTCGCCCTCATTCTCGCTCACAAAGATCGGGGCGTTGCCCTGCCACACAACCCGCCGGACGAACGCCGCTGCATTCTCGTTGCCAAACGCGACGACATAGACGGAGAGCGTGGCGGAGATTCTCGCATCGGAAGGAAAGAATTGCTCGACGGTAGCAACCACGCGGCGGTCGAGTTCCCCCCTTTTTATTTCGGCGAGCAAAGCCTTGATCTCGCCGAGGTGAGCTCGCGCCGGCACGAAACCGAACACATCGTCCGGACTTTTAGAATCGTCCCTCAGAAGTTCCAGCTCGTGGTGAAATATCTCCGCGGTTAACTGCCTCCGTGCGAGGACTGCGCTTGTCGCGGCCGCGAGCTGAGTTCCACGGATGTCTGCAACAGCATTCACGTTGTGCAGACGGCCTTCGCAAAGGTCGATCAGCTGTTCTGCCGATGAGTAATCGACCTGAAGATTTACGTTAAAATTTGGGTTCGATTGTGAAAAAAGGGAAATCGGGACGAGAAGCACCGAAAGGAAAAATCGTATAAGCATATTGTCTACCCTTGATGATTATCTAAAATGTATCCTATTTCCCTCCGATAGTCAAAAAAAGGCGTCCCGTTTTGCGGAACGCCTTATGAGATCTCAAAGAATTATTATTTCTTCTTCTTCGCGGGCTTTGCCGGCGGTGTTGCGGCCGGCGTTTGAGGCACGGGAGCTGCCGTTTTAGTCACGACTCCTTCCAATTCGTCTGCCAGCGGTGCCGCGTCGTACACTTTGCGCAAACATTCGATCATCGCAGCAGTATGGACGGAAACTGCGCGATTCTTTGCGCCGTCGAAGAGAAATCGTCCCGGGAGGCTTTCGATATTCCCGTCGAAGATCAATCCGACAAGTTCTCCCTCCTTGTTAATGGTGGGGGATCCGGAATTTCCGCCGATGATATCGCACGAGCTGACAAAATTGATCGGAGTTGCGAGATCCAGTTTTTCCCTTCGCTCTTCGTATCGTTTTGGCAATGCGAAATCGCCTGTGTTGCCGAAACTATAGGCGCGGTCGTAAAGGCCGTAAAGAGTGGTTCTCGCAGGTGCCTTCGTTCCGTTCATCGGGTACCCGCTCACCGTGCCGTAGGACAAACGGAGCGTGAATGTTGCATCGGGATATGTATTCTTACCGTATACCGCGAACCGTGCTTTTCCAATCTTCTCAACCGCAGCGGATTGGACGCTCGTCACATTTGATTCGACCCACTGGCGTCTTTCCCGGGCATCGGGGTCGAGCTTACGGGCCAGCACAATAAGTGGGTCTGTTGACTCCGAAACAGCTTTCTCTCCGCCTTTCACGAGCATCTTGCGAAAATCCACATCGCTGATTTTTGTTCCCGCGATCAGATCTTTTGCGACATCTGAGGGTGAACGTCCGCCGAGGACGGTTTGAACAAAGGGATCATTCGGTCCTAATTCATCGAGTGACTCTTGCAATCCGTCGGCGAGAAGCATTTCCTCCATGTCGTTGTATATAGGCGCGCGCGAGTACAGGCGGAACTCCAGCGAGGCAAGGTTGGCGTCCTGGAACTCCGCGAATCGTTTTTCATTCGGCTTTGTCACTTCCGTAACATATTGAACGATCTGCACTGCCAACGCAGCCAATCTCGACCCGCGAAGAGTCCGGTATGTATTCGGCGCCGTTACCGCTTTGGATCGTTCGGTCGAGACAATGATAGAATCCCATGCCTCGCCGTATCCCTTTTTCCAATCGGGATTTCCGTTGACGCGTGACCTCAGATCATTATCCTCTTTTCTCTTCTCTGCCATCAAGCCTGCATCGAGTAATCCCTGGTATTCTCCACGTGAGGCTTTTAAAGTGTTTTCAAGACCGAAGATTTGATTAAGGGCTCGGCGTTCCTGTTCAGGTCCAAGCTTTGAATATTTTCGTAACACCGCAAGGCGGCGCTGAAAGATCTTAAATCGCAGGGGATAGTTGTAATCCCGAAGGTACTCGAGCTGTGCTGTGGTCTGCAGCCTGTTTGTCGACCCCGGGTGTCCGGAAACGAAAACGAGGTCACCATCTTGCGCCCCTTTTGAATTCCACTTCAGATAGTGGGCAGGTCGGACCGGCTTATCGTTTTCGTACACTCTAAAAAGGGTCATATCAAGATCGTACCGCGGGAAAGTGAAATTGTCCGGATCTCCTCCAAAGTATGCGATCTGTTGTTCGGGAGCCATGACCAGGCGGACGTCTGTATACTTCTTGTACCGGTACAGCCAATGTTCGCTCCCTTGGTAAAACGCAACGACGTCGGATCGCAAGCCCGTTTGTTCAAGGCTCTCCTTCGTGATCTTCGCGATCTCCTCCTTTTGTGCATCGTACGCTTCTTTCTCAGTCATCCCGGGTTTCACTGCGGCCTGCATTCGTACGGTGACATTCTCCATTGAGAGAAGAACGTTCAGTTCGAGATCCGGACATTTAATTTCTTCTGACTGAGTCTTTGCATAAAAACCGTCGGCAACGTAGTCTTTGTCTTTTGACGACATTTTTTGGAGCTGTCCGAGCGCGACATGATGATTGGTGAGCACTAGTCCGTTCGGGCTGACAAATGAACCGGAGCCGCCGTCGTTGAAGCGAACGCTCGCGAGGCGTATGTGCTCAAGCCATTCCTGCGTCGGCGTAAAGTTGTATTTCTCCTGAAGAAGCTTTGTGGGAGGATTATCGAACGTCCACATGCCGTCGTCCGCGAATACCGGCTGAACGAGGTAGCATGCGAATGCAGCCGTAAGAATAGCAAATAATATTTTCGTTGGTCGTTGATTCATCAGTCTATGTCCTTGTCTTGAGTGAAGTAAATGATAATTGTTCATTGTTGATTGTGCATTGAAATCACGCTTTCATTCTCTTCCCTTTTTCCTCTTCTGTGAAAATCCATCCGACGATTTTTCCCGGATCGATTTCCGTGAAATTTTTCCAATATTCGCTGTTGCGCAGGTAACGGGAACTGGTTTCACTCTTCGAAAGCTGGTCCGCAATGTCGATCGCTTCTGCGAACCTGCTTTTCCACTTCTCCATGTTGCCGGTACGGAGGTCTACCCATCCATTCTTTGCCCAATCGTCGATGAGCTTGTTGCTGACTTTCAGCTCATTTTCGCCGCGATATGGCGGAATTTTTATTTCCTTCCCGCGGAGGAGCGTCTTGCCGTCGGGGAGAAGAATGGGAATTCCGATGGAGATAATGTGTGAACGGAGTGTCTGATTATCTTTGATCAGCGTCGTGAGGGCGCTCGAGAGTTCTTTGGCCGACGTTTGAACGACGGTTCTCATCGTGATAAAGGCAACCTTGAGAAGATAGGCTTCATAGAGGAGTTTCGAAAGCCGCGGCGGACCGAGTATCTCGAAGGCAACGCTGTCAACATGATGTTCCTTCTCCAGCGCCTTCATTTTTTCCAGCGCGCTGTTGAACATGAACCCTGCTCGGTAGGTCGGCTCGAGCGTTGCATTGTCGAGGGCGTTGATGATGTCGTGTCCTGTGTTGCCGCCTTTAATTTCGTAGATCACGTCCTGGGCTATTTCTTCGGGCGTGACGTATTCCATCTGTCCCGGAGTGGATATCGCTTCGAATTCACCTCGCGAAAAAATTCCGTTCTCTCCCGTATCGATGAAGACGGATTGAAGCAGCTGGTCTGTCGGTTCTGCAACGTTTCCATCGGACTTGATCTTGAACGTGTTCTTGAGAGAAATTCCTTTGTCAGGAGGGCAGTCGTAGAGTTCGATAGGCTTTCCACGTTTTGCAATCTGGCCGAAGCCGATCTTTTTCCAAGCAATCGCCCCGGTAGGTTTAATTTCCTTCGTGATGGGGGCATCGGGCGTCCGGCCCATCAAAAAAAGGAGGAGGGTATGCGCACCGGCCACGGCTGATTTGCTCAGCAGAACGCTCGACGGTTTTTCTTCGCTGTGAGTGTACGGGATATTCAACCCCATTCCGCCCGTTCCGCTCGTGCCGATCTTCACGTAGACGTTCGTTCCTGCTTCGTTCATGGACTTGTAGAAGATCTGAACATGGCGAATGAGCTGCGGAACGTAGAGCGTGCAGAGAAGTTTCTCGATCGATTCGTGCAGCCCTCGCGTTCCTGTCGCCGACGAATCCTTTAAATGCTTCATCACGTCGCGCGCGCTTTGAAACAGATCTTGGTAAGCGATAGCGGTTGCCGAGTTGATGCAGTCGATGACGACGTCCGGCTTAAAATGTGACAGGAGCTGATACAGGGCAGAACGATGGAGGACCGGCTCGGTGAGCTCATCGACAATATCGTCGATATACATGCCTCTCAATTTCGGGTCGTTGAGAATATCCTCGCGGTTCACGTCCTTCAATTCATGCCGTGAAAACACATTTCCCCACCAGGGGACGAAGAAATTCTTCGCGGCCTTCGGATATTCTTTCTTCATTTGCGCAACGGCGTCTTTCGCTTCGGATTCCTTCAGCGATGTGATGATGATGCGCTTCGGCTGTTCTTCCATCAAGGAACGGCATACTGCGGACCCGACGAGCCCCCAGCCGCCGAGCACGAGGACGGTTTTGTTCTGGATATCCATGAGATTTCCTTTGCGATGATTGTCTAAATGAGCGAACTGCGAGGCCGAACGAAGAGCCGTGAGCTAGCCGGTTTGCCGGAGCGTGCTATTGGATCCGTCATATTTTCTGCACGAGGCATGCGGTGCCGTACGCCAGAACTTCGGTGACGCCGTTCATGATCTCGGTCGCATCATACCGAAAGCCGATGACGGCGTTCCCGCCAAGCTGTTCCGCATGCTGGATCATGACCTCGTATGCGTCTCGCCGGGTTTGTTCGCACAAGCTGGTGTAGAGCGTGATGTTCCCGCCGAATAGAATCTGAAACCCTGCTCCGATATTGCCGAACAGCGAGCGTGACCTGACGATAATGCCGCGCACGACGCCGATGTTCTTTACGATCTTGTATCCATCAAGCTGGAAGTTCGTTGTCACAAGTGAATGGTCCATGGATGCTCCGAAATACAATTAAGAATTATGAATTAAGAATTGAGAATCAATGCCAACACGTCATCCCTTTGGTACGACGGTGTCATACCAGGTTTTTTTCTCTCGTTGACCAAGCTCGTCTATGTGAACATGTTTCGATTCGGTGTACTCTTTCAAACCATCAAGGCCGAACTCGCGTCCGATGCCACTTTGTTTGTAGCCTCCGAATGGCGCTTTTTCAGAGAGCAAATGCCATTCGTTGATCCATACGGTTCCAGCCCGAATCTCGCGGGCGACCTGCAATGCTTTTTCTTTGTCCGATGACCAAACACCTCCGCCAAGTCCGTACGTCGAATCGTTGGCAATCCGTATCGCTTCCTCTTCGGTTCTGTATTTGATGACTGAGAGGACAGGCCCGAAGATCTCTTCCTGCGCAATTGTTGACCGATTCTCGACATTCGTAAAGATCGTAGGTTGGATAAAGAAACCGTCCTTGATTTCAGGGGAAGTCGGAACCCTGCCACCGCAAGTAAGTTTTGCTCCTTCGGCGGTTCCTTTTGCAATATAGCCGAGAATTCTGTCTTGTTGTTTCTTGGAAATCACCGGTCCCATATCAGTGGACATGGATTTCGGGTCGCCAAGCACTATT
>Ga0265316_10004796_pt1 | contig 13337 bp, 7 predicted proteins | sample 4522metaG_FD_202092 | JGI IMG/M metagenome (GOLD analysis project Ga0265316, IMG submission 202092) | Rhizosphere microbial communities from Carex aquatilis grown in University of Washington, Seatle, WA, United States - 4-5-22 metaG | ecosystem: Host-associated > Plants > Roots > Rhizosphere >... | reverse complement strand
CATCCCTGAAGTGTTCGCGAGCTTGTCACTTTCGCATTGACAGTAGATCCAGTGCCCTGCTAGCGTCCGGCCGCGCCAGGTAAGCTAACCTAGCGAGAACCTTTGGGAAAGACGACGAAACTTGCCGCTGGCTCGAAAGGATTTCTGATCAAGATGGGGACTTGTCTTGCGCTCTTGCTCGATTCGGGGTGCGCCTCGCGCCCCAAGCGAGATCCTGAGCAGTCGCAGATCAGGTACCAGCTGGCGGCTGGCTACTTCCGTGACCAACGGGTGGAAGCCGCCATTGAGGAACTGCAGAAGGCGTTGCAGGCCGACGCAGAGAACGCGGATGCCTACAACATGCTCGGAATCGTAGCCCTCCGGCAGGGGCACGACTACATTGCTCAACTCGAAACCTCTTCCTGCCTCAAGGGCAAAGACGCCGAGTCGGTTCGCGGCGAGGCTCAGGCCAAGTTCAAGGAAGCCATAAAGAACTTGCGCAAGGCCGTGGAGTTGCGTCCCGAGTTCCCCGAGGCCTGGAACAACCTCTCGGTAGCCGAATTCCAGCTGCAATCATGGGATGCGGCGATAGAAGCGGCCCAGAACGCGCTCAAGGATGCGGCCTATGGCACGCCCGAAATGGCACGGGCCAACCTGGGGTGGGCCTATTACCAGAAGAAAGAAATTCAAAGCGCGTGGAAGGAGTTGCACGAGGCGGTGAGCCGCGCACCTGGATTCTGCGTGGCCCGCTACCGGCTGGCCAAGGTGTACGTGGATCGTGGCGAAGCCGACCAGGCGGCGGATGCGCTGGCCCCGGTGATCGCGGATGTCAAACGGTGTCCTATTCAGGAGGCCCAACTTTTGGGTGGCTTGCTTAACGAACGCAAGAGGGAGCTGGCGTCGGCACGGGAACTCTTTCAGCGTTGCATCGACATGGCCCCGCGTAGTTGTATAGCGGATGAATGTCGGCGCTACGCACAGATGATTCAGTGAGATAAGAGGTTCTTGGCGAATGGAAACAGCAAACTTCGGCACGGTGCTGCGGGAAGCTCGTGAACGGCGCCAGGTATCGCTGGCCGATGTCTCCCGACGGACCAAGGTTTCGGTTGCCTCGCTGCAGCTCCTCGAACAGGGGAAGCTCGCTGATTTGCCCCACGAGACTTTCGTGCGCGGGTTCATTCGTTCCTATGCCCAGACCGTGGGCATCTCCCACGTCGAGTCGCTCAGCCTCTTCGATGACGCGGTGGCCGCGCGCCGCAACGCCGAGGCTCTGCCTCGTCTGGTGCCCGCTCAGCGTGCGCACACGGCGCCGGTCCTGCCGCCGCCCGAACCCAATGGAGACGACGATGCGCAGGCGCCACGACATGGGATTGGCCTGGCCGTCTTCGTGATCATAGTCCTGCTCATCGCGACCATAACGCTCTCGCTGTTCCTGCGCCAGCAGCCGCAATCGGGCGAGGGCCTGAGTCTCGAATCGGCCGAGGCCGTTCCCCAGCTCGTCGCCAGACTCTGACAGCGCGAGCGGTAAACGACCCCGGCGGCATGGTAGCCTGAGCCTGTGGCTGCCAGGTTTGCGACGAGAGCCATTGTCCTGCGGACGGTGGTCTATGGCGAGTCGGATCGCGTGGTCACTCTCCTTGGACCGACCACCGGCCGGCTCTCGGCCCTAGCGCGCGGCGCGCGCAAGAGTGCACGACGATTTGGCGGAGGGTTGGGTATGGGCGCCGAGGGGCAGGCGGCGCTGCGTGAACGGGCAGGGGCGGATCTGCTGCTTCTCGAGGAGTTCGATGTGCAAGAGGCCCGCCTTGGGCTGGCAGGCGACCTGGGCAAGACCGCTCACGCCGCCTATGCCTTGGAACTGTGCGACCGTCTGTGTCCGTCCCGCCATGCGGAGCCGGCGGTGTTCGACTGGCTGCGAGAGTTCCTTCTCCGCCTGGAAGCTGGGCGCGCCAGCGCAGAACGCCTGCGCGTGTTCGAGCTTGGGCTCCTCGCCCGCTTGGGGTTGGGGCCAGCGCTCGACCGGTGTTTCATCTGTGGCCGCACCGATCTGGCCGAGGAGAATACGCGTTGGATCCCCGAGCAGGGCGGGGTGGCGTGTGGGTTCTGTGCTCGACGAGGCGACCTTCTCACGGCAACCACCCGGCTGGCGCTCGCCCGCCTCTCTCGGATGGCGTTGATCGACGCAGAGACAGCGACTCTGGACCGGCAAGCCAATGCAGGCTGCCGACGAGCCATCCTTGGGCTTGTGCGCACCCACATCTCGGGCCCGCTACGCTCGCTGGATTTCATCGAGAAGATGGGTGGGGATACGTAGCGAAGGTTGGCTGTCGACTGCCGACGATCTCTCAAGTAGATTCCCGGCCCATGCCAGCGTCATCCCTCGAAACCATCGTCAGTTTGTGCAAACGTCGCGGATTCGTGTTCCCGTCTTCTTCTGTGTACGGCGGGCTCGGGAGCACTTGGGACTACGGTCCCCTGGGCGTGGAACTCAAGAACAACGTAAAGCGCGCCTGGTGGCGCTCCGTCGTGCATGAGCGCGACGACATGGAGGGGCTGGACGCGGCCATTCTCATGAACCGCCTGGTGTGGAAGTACTCCGGCCACGAAGCCACCTTCTCGGACCCGATGACCGATTGCCGTGCCTGCAAGGCTCGCCCGCGCGCTGACCACGTCTTCGTGGCGCAAAAAGGACGCGATCCCAAAGGCCTGGTCGAGATCAACGCCGCCATCGCTGCCAAAGAGCTCACGTGCCCGAAATGTGGTTCGAAGGACCTGACCGAGGCGCGTCCTTTCAACCTGATGTTCCGCACCAGCGTCGGGCCGGTGGACACCGGCGACGAATCGGGGCTGGTCTACCTGCGCCCGGAAACCGCGCAGGGCATGTTCGTCAACTTCGGCAACGTGCTCGATACCATGCGGCGCAAGCTGCCCTTTGGCATCGCCCAGGTGGGCAAGGCCTTCCGCAACGAGATCACCCCCGGCAATTTCACTTTCCGCACGCGTGAGTTCGAGCAAATGGAGATCGAGTATTTCGTGCGCCCCGGCGAGGACGAGGCGGCGCACGAGATGTGGATCGCGGAGCGCAAGAAGTGGTACCTGGACCTCGGCATGCGGGCTGACCGCCTGCGCGTGCGCGAGCAGGAAAAGCACGAGCTCGCCCACTACGCCAAACGCTGCGTGGATCTCGAATACCTGTTTCCCATGGGCTGGAGCGAACTGGAAGGCATCGCCAACCGTACCGACTTCGACCTGAAGGCGCACAGCCGATCACCCGAAAACCCCGACGCCGTGGGCGAGCTGCGCTACTTCGATCAGGAACAGAAGAAGCACTATGTGCCGTACGTGATCGAGCCATCTGCAGGCGCGGACCGGGGCACGTTGGCCTTCCTGTGCGATGCCTACGAAGATTCACTGGTTAAAGAGCCGCCGGCCGAAGACACGGCCAAGCTGCGCGAGCTGGTGGAGAGTTTCGCTCGCTCGGTGGCACGACGCGAGGGCATGGACGCGGATGTGAAGCAGCGCCTGCAAGCCGCTGCCGAATCCATCGCTGCAGGCCTGCCGGGAACCCTGCCGACGCTCATCGGTCTGATGGATGACGCGGAAGCCAGCAAGATCGAGGTGATGAAGAAAGTGCGTGGCGTGGGCGAAAAGATCGCGGAAGAGCACACCCGGACGGTGCTGCACCTTCACCCGCGCTTGGCGCCTCTGACCGTTGCTGTGTTTCCGCTCAAGCGCAACGAGCCCCGACTGGTCGAACTGGCGCGCGGCATCAAACGCGACCTACAGCGCGCCGGTCTGAGGGCCGTCTACGACGACACCGGCGCGATCGGCAAGCTTTACCGGCGCCAGGACGAGATCGGAACGCCATGGTGCATCACGGTCGACTTCCAGAGTCTTGAAGACAAGACCGTCACCCTACGCGACCGGGACAGCATGCAGCAGGAGAGGGCGCCACTCGACGAGATCGGCCCGACTCTCCAGGCACGGCTTCGCTAGTTCTCTCTATCGCCCTTCGCAGGGCTTTTCATCGTCGCCGCTCCCTGATAGAAACGGCGCCGTTCACGTCCACCCGAACCCCAGAAACAAGACCATGAAAAAGAAATCAGCCCCAGCCTCCAAGAAAGCCAAAGTCGTCAAGGCCAAGACCGCAACCCCAAAGCGCGCCAAGCACATCTACTTCTTTGGCGGCGGCAAGGCCGAAGGCAACAAGGAAATGAAGAATCTCCTCGGCGGCAAAGGTGCCAACCTCGCCGAGATGACCAACATCGGTACGCCAGTTCCGCCTGGCTTCACCATCACCACCGAGGTGTGCACCGAATTCTACGCCAACGGCCGCAAGCTCCCCAAAGGGCTCGAGGACGAAGTGCGCACCAACGTCGCCAAGATGGAAGCGCTGCTCGGCAAGAAGTTCGGCGACCCCAAGAACCCGCTGCTGGTTTCCGTGCGCTCAGGCGCGCGTGCCTCCATGCCCGGCATGATGGACACCATCCTCAACCTCGGCCTCAACGACGAAACGGCCAAGGGTTTGGCCCAGGCATCGGGCAACGAACGCTTCGCCTACGACAGCTACCGTCGCTTCGTTGCCATGTACGGCGACGTTGTGCTCGACATGAAGCCGGAACGCAAAGAAGACCACGATCCCTTCGAGGTCCTGCTCACGGCCAAGAAGAAGTCAATCGGCGTGCAGGTCGACTCCGAACTTCCCGCCTCGGCCCTTAAAGAACTGGTTGAAGAGTTCAAGGCCGAGATCAAGCGCCGCAAGGGCGTCGAATTCCCCACCAATCCCATCGACCAGCTCCGCGGCGCCATCATGGCGGTGTTCAATTCCTGGGAGAACGATCGCGCCAATGCCTACCGCAAGCTGAACAACATTCCCGCGTCTTGGGGAACCGCGGTCAACGTGCAGGCCATGGTATTCGGCAACAAGGGCGATGACTCGGCCACCGGCGTGTGCTTCACGCGCAACCCAGCCAATGGCGAAAATGAGTTCTACGGCGAGTACCTGATCAACGCGCAGGGCGAGGACGTGGTCGCCGGTATCCGCACCCCGCAGAAGATCGTCGAGCTCGGCAAGACCTTCCCCAAGGCCTACAAAGAGCTGCTCGATATCCGCAAGAAGCTGGAGAAGCACTACAAGGACATGCAGGACATCGAGTTCACCATCGAGAACTCGAAGTTGTTCATGCTCCAGTGCCGCAACGGCAAGCGCACCGGGTTTGCCAGCGTGCGCATCGCGGTCGAGATGGTGGAGGAGAAGCTGATTCCCAAGGAAGAGGCTCTTCGTCGCGTCGAGCCCGAGGCGCTCAACCAGCTTCTGCGCCCGGTGTTCGAGACGGCGGCCAAACAGGCCGCGGTCAAGGAAGGACGACTTCTGGCCAAGGGCTTGCCGGCCGGTCCGGGTGCTGCCACGGGCCGCATCGTGTTCTTTGCCGAGGATGCCGAATCGTGGGCCGGCCGCGGCGAGAAGACCATTCTCTGCCGGCACGAAACTTCGCCCGAGGACATTCGCGGCATGAACGCGTCCGAGGGCTTCCTGACCGCTTTCGGCGGCATGACCTCGCACGCGGCCCTGGTGGCTCGTCAGATGGGCAAGGTGTGTATCGTGGGCTGCGACGCGGTCAGCTTCGACTACCACCACCGGACCATGACCGTGAACACGGCCCGCGGTCCCGTGGTGCTGCACGAGGGTGACTGGATCTCCATCGACGGCTTCGCCGGCGAGGTGATGAACGGTCGCGTGGACACGACGCCTTCCGAGGTCATTCGCGTGCTCATCGAGAAGAACCTGGACGCCAAGGATGCGCCGGCCTATCAGCGCTACGCTCGGCTGCTGGGTTGGGCGGACAAGATCCGTCGCCTGCATGTGCGCGCCAACGCCGACCAGCCCGACCAGGCGACCGCGGCAGTGGCCTTCGGCGCCGAAGGCATCGGCCTGTGTCGCACGGAGCACATGTTCTTCGGCGAGGGCAAGATCGGCCCCATGCGCGAGATGATCGTGGCCGAAAACGAGGCCACGCGCCGCAAGGCCCTGGAAAAGTTGCTGCCCTTGCAGCGAGAGGACTTCGCCGGGATCTTCCGCGCCATGGGCAAGTTGCCCGTGACCATCCGAACCTTGGATCCGCCGCTGCACGAGTTCCTGCCCCACGAAGAAGCAGGCGTACTGGAGCTGGCGCGAGCCACGGGCAAGACGGTGGCCGCCATCGAGGCGCGTATCACCGAGCTGAAGGAATCCAACCCCATGCTCGGTCACCGCGGCTGCCGTCTTGGAATCTCGTATCCCGAGATCACCGAAATGCAGTCGCGCGCGGTCTTCGAGGCCGCCTGCGATGTGGCCGCCGAGGGTACCGTGGTCGAGCCGGAAATCATGATTCCGCTCGTGGGCAGCAAGAAAGAGCTCGATCACCAGGCAGCCATCGTCCGCCGCGTGGCCGGTGAGGTCTTCAAGGAGAGAGGGCGCAAGCTGAAGTACCTGGTGGGCACCATGATCGAGGTTCCGCGCGCGGCACTCAACGCCGGCGCCATCGCCGAGACCGCCGAGTTCTTCTCGTTCGGGACCAACGACCTGACGCAAACCACGTTCGGTCTGTCGCGCGACGATGTGCCCAAGGTGTTGGCTGACTACGTGGCCAAGGACATCTACGACGTCGATCCGTTCGTCAGTCTGGATCGAGACGGTGTCGGTCAGCTCATGCGCCAGGCCGTGGCCTCCGGTCGCAAGACGCGACCGAACATCAAGATCGGTATTTGCGGCGAACACGGCGGTGATCCAAGCTCGGTGATGTTGTGCGACGAGCTGGGTCTCAACTACGTGTCGTGCTCGCCGTATCGCTTGCCGATCGCGCGTCTGGCGGCGGCGCAGGCCGTGCTCAAGAAGTAGTGATTCTCCGCCCCTCACAGGGAAAAGAGACATCAACCAAGTGCGACCAACCGACGGGGGACATCAGTCGATGAAATCCCCCGTCGGCCGTGTCCTGAATGTCGGGCTTCTCGCGCTTGGAGCGCTGGTCCTGGCCGGGGCCGGCTGCGGCCTGGGGCAGACCGGGATCGATCCGCCTATGGACCAGATTTTCTGGCCGGCCGGGTTGGCGGTCGACCCCAGCGGCAACTGGCTCTATGTGGTCAATTCGAACAATGATCTCCGCTTCAACGCCGGGACGCTGATCGCGATCGATCTGCAAAAGGCGAAGCAGGAGCGGGCCGTCCCGGGTGCCGCGTCCCAGTGGCGTCCGTGCACAACCAACCACTTTTCGGACGACACGGCGGCGGAAACCCTCGCCGGTACATCGGACGAGTTCTGCTGTTTCGACTTGCTCCGGCCCAACGTCCTCAACTGCAATGAGCGGGCCTACGTGCAAGCCGACGCCACAGTGCAGATTGGCAGTTTCGGTGGCGAGGCGGTCATCCAGACCTACAAGCGGGATCCCAATGACCCGAATAGCGAGTTGGTGCGCCGGATGTTCATGATGGTCCGAGCCGAGCCTTCCATCACATTCGTCGACATCACCCCCAGCAACGGTTCGGTGCACATGCGCTGCAATGGATCGCGGCGGGAGGTGGACCCGCAGCTTGTCCACCCCTTCTGCGACGACAACTGGCGTGTCCGGCGTCCTAGCGGCGCGGCTGTCACCGACAACGTCTTGCCCGAAGAGCCCCATTCTTTGACTCTCGACGAGAACCTGGGGATTCTCTACGTCAGCCACCTGACCATCACCGTGAATCGGCAGGTCGTGGGTGGCGGCATCTCTACCATCGACATCGGCACCCAGCTCGACCCCAACGCGCCCAACGGCGGTCTTCTCGACCCCGACGCGCCCAACGTCATCAACTCGATAGCCCGGGTGGTGTTCCCGACCAGTTTGGACCAGGGTGTGACCGCTCTCACCCTGAACAAGGCCGGCGATCCCAATGATCCCAATGACCCCAACTACCTCCTGTTTGCGGTGGCACGCGCGAGTTCCGACATCACCGGGATGGTCCTGCAGTGCCAGAAGAAGGGACAACATTGCGATCCGAACGACTCCACGGCACGCGATCTCTCCCTGGTTCCGGGCGAGCAAATCACGTCATCCGCCTTCCTGCCGTCAGGCACGGACGTGCGCGGGTTCCTGCTCTCGCCCGACGGCAATCAGGCTTATGTTCTTCATCGCAATTCGCCCGACTTGACGACCTCGACCGATCCTGAGGCCCTGGTCGTGCTTGACCGCGCGGACCAGAACGGCCAGCCTGTCAACAGCCCGAGCGCCATTCTGGAAATCTGCAGTGGGGCGAACCACATGCAGTTTCACTATGTGGCTGGCCGCGGAAACTTGCTCTACATAACCTGCTTTGAAGCGGGCCAGATCTATGTGGTTGACCCACAAGCCCCCCTGGTCAAGGCCATCATCGAGGCAGGCCACGGGCCTACAGCCCTGACGTTCTCCCCCACCGATCCGACCGTTGCTTTCGTGGCGGACTACGCGGACAACGAAGTGGCGGTCATTGACCTTGAACCAGGAAGTCTGACCGAGTACATGGTCGTGCAACGGCTGGGCTTTCCCCACGCGGTGACACAATGAAATCGCGGGTGGCTCCGACGCTGGTGCTGTGTGGCTTGCTGGGCGGCTGCAGCGCCACGCCGACCGTCATTCCCGCACACAACCTCGAGCGGCCTGGCGACATGGGGTTCGTGTGTCTTGCTATTGATCCCAACGATCCCAATACCCCCCTGACCGGCCGACCCATGCGCGAGTGCCAGCCGCCGGGGGCGAAGGCCCCTGAGATCCAGCCGGCGGGCGCGTCGTCGCGACAACGGGGTACTTTCGCATTCGTAACGAACACCGCCCGTGGCGAGATGGCGGTGGTGGACCTCGACAAGGGCCGTCTTGTCGATCTCGATCCAGGCGTGTTTGGCTTCAACATGGTGCCTGTCGGGGCCATGCCCGAGTCAGTGTCTGCCAGCGCCGACGGCTGCTGGGTGGCCAGCGCAAATCGCGATTCCTGCGATCTTGGACGGGTCGATCCCTCGCGCCTGCTGGCGTCGCTCCTGTTTGGCAAGGCCGAACCTGCGACCGGGATAGGTAGTCCGGTGGCGACCGTGACGCCGAAAACCGAGTCGGGGCGTCCGCTGAACTCTTCTCCAAAGGAAATTCAGTTTCTGCTGCCCAGCACCGCACCCACGCAGTGCCGCGCCGACCAAGCGCCGCTGGCTCTGGTGACGTTCCCCTCCTGTGATCTGGTCGCGTTGGTCGACATGATCACAGGGTCAATCAAGGATTCGGTCTTCATTCGCACAGACGGGGTCGTCTCTGCAGGCACCGAGCCACAGTGTCCGGTGGACTGCGCGTCTTCCTCGGTTTCCGATGCAGGCGCCGAGACCGTTGACGGCGGGGGCATCGCCGACGCTGGTGGCCTTGCGCCGGGAGAGTCGGATGCGGGGACGGGTTCCGGGCTGGGTGTGGGCGCAATGGTTTTGCGTCCGGACACACCCCGCGTGTATGTGGGTGCGAGCGCCGCCGACGACTTTCTGACCGCGTTGGACATTGTCGACGGAACGTTTGTCATACCTCCTGGCGGTGGGCGCATCGCACTCGAGCCAGGGGCCATCGGCATCGATCACTTGCGTCTTTCGGTTAATCCGTTCAATCCCACGCCGATCACATTGGCTGACGGCACGGTGATCGACAGCATGGGCAGTTTTTTATGCGGAATGCCAGGCGATCCAAGTTGTCAACCGGGCGAGGAGGGGAGGGGCCGCTTCCTCTACGCCTTCGCGCGTGACGGATCAGTCCGTGTGGTGAACGTCGGGGTCCAGCCCGAACAGGAATGCGACGTCAACGCCCAGCCCGCTCTCGCCAAGTTGCCGCCCAACACGGGGTGCTTCCCGGTCAACCTCGCCGCTCGGCGACCGCTGGCCCAAGGCCCCGGTATTCGCATTCCAACCCTTCCGTCTCGAACCGCAGCGCCGCCCGTCGCGCGCGATATTGCGGTGGTCAACCTGCCGCCGGTCGATGCGACTGATATCAGCAAGAATCCGCCGGCGCTGTCCGGCCAGTTCGCATTCTTGCTGACCTCCAATGACTCCGTCTACATTCTCAACCTTGCGCCCAAAACCCTGGTCAACGGCCAGATCGACAACGAGGACAACACACTCACTCACTCATTCCGTGAGCTTCGCTCAACCGGCCAGTACACCGCCGACACATTGGCCCTGTCTTTCACGCCTCCGCTGCGCACCCCGGCGCCATCCGATCTGTTGTTTCCGACCACACCCATCCTGTCCTCTGTGGGCGGCCCCAGGTTGGAGGAGGTGGCAAACGATCTTGATCTGCCCGTGGGCGCGACGAAAACCTCGGTCAACCTCTCCCAGAACTACTGGCTCAATTCCCCATACCCGTCGACCTATGTATCGCGCGCCTTCAGCGTTGCCTGGGAGGCCGCTCTCCCCGACACGCTGCGCAGCTCTGGCACGTTCCGCTCACCAGCCGACGTGGGCTCGCCTGCGGGTGAACTGGACGACGTGGGCGCCGACTTCTGCGCCAAGGGCGTGCTCGCTGGCGACTTGGTCGTTTTGCCAGGATGCACCGCTGACATCGATTGTGTCCCACAGGAGTCCTTCAGCTGCCACCAGCCCATCGGCGGCGCCATGGGGCTGTGCTTGTCCAAGACTGCATCGCAAACCGATGTCGAACACTGCACCCGTTTCATGGGCAGTCGTCGACGCTACGAGGTTGTTGCCGCTGGGCCCACGCAACTGAAACTCGGCCTGCACCTGGATGAAGTGCCCAAGACGGTCCTCAATCGAGTGGCCGCAACCGAGAACGGCGACGACAAAGAATGCCAACCCACCGCCGAGCACCAACCCTCGGGCACGGGCACGGATCGGGGCTTCCAGTGGCAGCAGGTCTGGCCGAACGAAGACTTCAAGCGCTGCGTAAAGGCATGTGGCCGCTCCCCGGCGGTCGGGGCGCCGCCACAAGATTCCGATCAGGACTGCCGCCCGGGTTTCGTGTGCGAAGTTGTCCCGGGCTCTGTCGGCCCCAGTCTGCCTGGCGAGACGGGCGCTCGGTATTGCGTGGAGGCGCCGCCTCTCGATCTGGCCTGCTGGCCTCAGCCGGGCAACCGATACCACGTGAACGTGGGGAATGGCTTTCTGGTCTCAGGCGGCTCGCTGCCAAATCTCAAGACCACGACCGTGGTCAAGGATCAGTGCCAACTCGATCCCAGCCGTGATCCAGCGCTGGCCGATCGAATTCCTCTATCCGCGCCCGTCTGCACGACGATTGACGGCGTGGTGCCTATCGACAACGTCACCATGAACTCCACCAACTCCGTCGGCGCAGCGAACACAGAGGTGGCGTTGTTCGGCCAGCTAACGCCACCCTCTGCGGGCACAGCCGCCACAGCCAATCCGCCCTACACGCCCATCACACCGCCTGGACCAAACCCGTGCTTGTACCAAGACTTCAGCTACGACGACCCGACGTCGATCGTTTCCACACCCAGCACCGGAACGGCTGATGGTGGCGCCGGCAACAGCGTTTCCAAGAAACCGATAAAGGCGATCTTTCAGAATCCGCAGATCCGTTTCGTCATGACCAATCTCGACCAGTACGGCGGAGACAGCCTGACCACCAGCATGACTCTCATCGGTGGGTTCGTCCCGGCGACGGTCGTTGTGCCATCCTACGATATCGCGTTGACCCAGCCCGTTCGCCTCTACACCGGGCCAACCCAGCTCCCCGACAGCCCCGTGGTCATCAACGCCACCACCAGCACGATTTCATATCCCTATGTCTACGTACTGGACCAGGGGCGAACCGCGCTTACGCCCGGCAGCCGTGGTCAGATCGTGCGCATCAATGCCCGCAAGGGCGATACCGCGGTCGCTACATTCGACCCATCTGCCAGCGGCACCACTCCCTTCCAGATTCAGTAGACGCATCTCCAATTCAGAGGGTGGGACGCTGAAATTGACAGATGGTGCGACCTTGGCCTACAGTGTAGGTAAATGACCTCCAGTGTTCGAAACACGGTTCGCCTTCTCCTCCAAAGCGCCGTCGCCCAGCTCAAGCGCGATGGCATTCTGCCAACAGTTCCGGACAGCATTCCGCTCGAGCGCTCCAAGCGTCCTGAGCATGGCGACTACGCGACCAACGTGGCCCTGGCGCTTTCCAAGGCGGCAGGCAAGCAGCCGCGTGCCTTGGCTGAGATCGTGGTCGACAGCCTGCGGGCCGCAGGCGGCGCTGACCTATCGGCGATCTCCGTGGCGGGCCCAGGATTCATCAATCTACGCCTATCCGATGCATTCTGGCAGCGACGGCTGCTCGACATCCTGGCCGCCCAAGGACGCTGGGGGCAGGGCGAAGCGAAGTCATCGCCGCGCGTGCTGGTTGAATATCTGTCGGCCAACCCGACGGGGCCGCTGCATTTTGCTCATGGCCGGCACGCTGCTGTCGGCGATTCGCTGACCCGGCTGTTGCGTTTTGCGGGCTACGATGTGTTGCGCGAGTACTACCTCAACGACGCTGGCAATCAGGTCGCCATGCTCGCGCTCTCGGTTTGGGCCCGATACATGGAGGCCGCCAAAGGCGAAGACTGGACTGGCGTGATCGTACCCGAGGTGGCGTTTCCCGAGAACGGCTACCGGGGCAATTACATCCGTGAACTGGCCGTCGAGTTGCTCGAACGCGAGGCTGGGCGCTTCGTGGGCGCCAACCCTCCGGCTGACATGGAGCCGATCAAGCAGTTCGCCATCGGTCGCTGCGTGGACATGATCCGCGGCACCCTGGCCAAGTTCGACGTCAGCTTCGACGTGTGGCAGAGCGAGCGTGCCCTGCACGAGAGCGGCGAGGTGGCGAGCACCCTGGACGCTCTGGAGCAAGCCGGCTTCATTGACCGACGCGAAAACGCCGTGTGGCTGAAGACTACGGTACTCTGGGGCGACGACAAGGATCGGGTGGTGGTCAAGTCCGACGGCCTGCCGACTTACTTGCTGGCGGACATCGCCTACCACCGCAAGAAGATCGAGCGCGGGTTCGACGAGCTGTGCGACATCTGGGGTGCCGACCACCACGGCCATGTGCCGCGCATGCAGGCAGCCCTCAAGGCGCTCGGGCACGACCCGAACCGACTGTCGGTCTTGCTCATTCAGATGGTGAGCCTGTTGCGCGATGGCAAGCCCGTGGCCATGGGCAAGAGGGAAGGGGAGTTCATCACCCTCGACGAGGTGATTGACGAGATCGGTCGCGATGCAACGCGATTCTTCTATCTGATGCGGCGACACGACACGCCCCTGGAATTCGACCTTGAGTTGGCCAAGCGTCAGTCGATGGATAATCCCGTGTACTACGCCCAGTACGCCCATGCCCGGTGTGCCTCGC
>Ga0265316_10004789_pt1 | contig 13349 bp, 3 predicted proteins | sample 4522metaG_FD_202092 | JGI IMG/M metagenome (GOLD analysis project Ga0265316, IMG submission 202092) | Rhizosphere microbial communities from Carex aquatilis grown in University of Washington, Seatle, WA, United States - 4-5-22 metaG | ecosystem: Host-associated > Plants > Roots > Rhizosphere >... | reverse complement strand
TGCAGACGGGTGTTCATCTCCATGAATAAGAACTGTTGGCTCCCCGCCTCGTAGAGGAACTCCACGGTGCCGGCATTGCGATAGCCGGCCGCCTGGCTTATGCGGATGGCAGCTTCGCGCAACGCGCGATCTTGTTCCGGTGACAGCGCAGGCGAAGGCGCTTCTTCCAGGACCTTCTGGTGACGGCGCTGAATGGTACAGTCGCGCACTCCAGCGGCCCAGGTCGTGCCATGGTGATCGGCGATGATCTGGACCTCGACGTGGCGAGCGCCGGCTATCAGCTGTTCCATGAAAACGGTGGGATCTCCAAAGGCCTTAAAGGCCTCAGCACGAGCGCCCTCAAACGCTTTTTCGAGTTCATTGGCGGCATGAACGCGGCGAATGCCGTGGCCACCGCCACCTGCCGTGGCTTTGATGAAGAGCGGATATCCCAGGCGCTCGGCGTGATGCCAGGCGTCGTCGAGAGTGTCCACCGGCCCGCCGCTCCACAGGGCAATCGGAATCCGGGCTTGCTCGGCCAGCCGCTTGGAAGAGATCTTGTCGCCCAGTTGCCGCATCACGTCGCCATCGGGACCGATGAACACAATGCCCATATCGCGGCAGAGATCGGCGAACTGCGCGTGCTCGGCTACGAAGCCCCATCCCACCCAGGCTGCTTCGGCGCGCGATGCCGCCAAGGCACGTTCCAGGACGCCGTAATCGACGTAACTGCTCTTGAGATGATTGGTGCGCGGATCGACGATCTGGGCGGCGCCGAGCGACACTGCCTCGTCGGCCTCGCGAACGAACATGGCGCGGCGGTCAGGATCGGTAAAGAGCGCGATGGTGCGCAACGCCGCACCGCGCTCCTGATTGAACTCGCGAACGGCGTGGATGAAGCGCATCGCGGCTTCACCGCGATTGACGATAGCGACTCGTTGAAATTCATGCTGCATAGGGCACCTGTTCAACCACCGCGCCAACCTCGAGCCAGTTCACGAGACGGTGACGGCTTCCGGCGACACAAGGATGTGCATCGCCTTCGCCGACTCGGCGTCGAGACCATCGGGGAGCGCCGCTGTACTGTAGCCACCCAGACGCACGTAACGGTTACCTGCAGTATCCACGACTTCCGCGTCGAAGCTGTCTTGCTCCGGATGCGGAGTGACCATCGCATACAGGGGACCTACCGCCGATTGCGGCGCACGCAACCATGAGACATTGTGAACATGGTGCGGCAACCCCATCCGGCTGTGCTCGCCGATCTCCCAGAGTCCGGCGGTCTGGAAGCACAACTCGATCAGCCGCGGAGCCATGAGCGTGGGCCGGTCGGACGGCTGATGATTCCCCGGCAGGCCTGCCGCCATCTGTCCGATCATGCGGGTTCCATCCCACCAGGCGCGTTCCAAAACCTGGTAGGCGGGACCGTGGAAGTAGATGCGATAGATTTGTGCAGCCTGCACGATGGCTTCTGTTGACGGGAGCGGGCCCGTCCCGGTCACCGCTTCGTTGGTCTGTCTTCTCACCCGTACGCGGGCCGTGAAGTGAGTGGTCTCTTGCGGCTGTGCCTGGTTGGGAAGCGCGCGCCGGCCGATCAACCGGCAATCGGCGACCAACTTGTCACCCTGCGGATAGAAGAAGGCCTGGATGGTCACCGTCCGTGGCTCGTCCCGGTAGAACTTGAACGGTGCCAGGAAGCTCACTTCCTCAACGGCCTCGACGTGCCAGCCCGGGTGCACACACAGGGCAGCTTCCGCAAACGCTTCGATCCCCATGACACCAGGCAGCACCGGCGTGCCGTCGATGCGATGATCGTTGAGGAATGGTTGGACCGTCGGATCGAGGGTCGTCTCCATGGTCAGGCCACTGTAAAGACCCATTCCTGTGATCTTGCCGACCATCGGTCCCTGTGCCGGCAGCTTCGCTGTGGAAGCTTCCAGCGCGACTGCATCCAGGCCTCCGGTCACATCCCATTCGTTGAGCATGGCGCCAAGACGCGCGCCGGCCACGACTTCTCCGCGGGTTGCACCAGTGGTGAGTTCGCGGCGGATCCAAGGAACGCCCGCCTCGGCCGGCAGCATGTCGATGCCCGCCAGCTCCATCATCTTGGGGATGGAGCCGCGGGTCGCCATCCCAATGCCGCCCCACGCCGTCCAGTCGATGACGATGCCGCGGGTCAGCGGCCGGGTGGTGCGGAAGCTCGAAGTGAACTTGCAAAGCAGGTCGTTAGCGGCGCTGTAGTCCGTCTGTCCGCCATTGCCGAAACGTCCGGCGATGGAGCTGAAGGCCACCGTCGCCCCGAGCGGCATGCCGCCGATCGCGTGCAGCAGATTGAACCAGCCGTCAGCCTTGACGTCGAACACCAGGTCGAACTCGCGCGGGTCCTTGTCGGGAAGGAAGTGACTGCGCTCCAGGCCGGCAGCGTGCAGCAGAACGTCGATGCGGCCGCTGCGTTGCCGTACCTGGTCGATGACCTTGGTAACCGCATCCGAATCCGCAAGGTTGACGCTGAAGTAATGTGCTGTGCCACCGGCAGCCCGCACCGCGTCGATTGCAGTGAGTGCAGCTTGGGCGCGCTCCAGGGCAGCGAGCTCTTTCTCAACCAGCGCGGGAGTGGCCCGTTCGCCGCGCGCTTGAATGCGGGCAAACAGGTCGCGCTTGAGGCCGTCTTTGTCGCTGGTGAAACGCTTGAGGTCGGGATTATTCGGATCAGGCTCCGGTACCAGGTCGAGGAGATAGAAGGTGCCGCCCGAGGCCGCAGCCAGGTCCGCGGTGATAGCCGACACGATGCTGCCTGCCGCGCCGGTGATCAGAAAGACGCTGTCTTTATCCAGATTGAGGCCGGGCTGGCCATCGTCCGCGAGCTGCTCCTGGAGACCGACGGTCCAACGCAGTCCGTTCTTGTAGCCGGTCTCGACCGCGCCAGGATCGCGCAGCGTCTCTTCGATGAGGGCGTCCGCGACTTGCGATGCAGTGCATCCGGGTTCGAAGTCCACAGCCTTGACCGCAACCTCTGGACGCTCGCGCTTGTAGGTCTTGGTGAAGCCGACAACCGCGCCGCCCATGGGAGCGAGCGCTCCAGCCTCGTCGTAGCCGTGCTGGCCGCCGAGCCGGGTTGCCGAGACGAGGAACGTGCCGGGAGTGGCAACCTGCTCGTACAGAACGCGCATGGTCGTGTACAGCGACTTGATGCGCACGCGCAGCGCTTCATGCCACGCGCTCAGGTCCATGTTGCCTAGCGGGCCTTCGTCGTCCAGCGCGCTCAGCCAATAAACACCTTGCACCGGGCCGGCTGCGACCCAGTTCTTGAGGGTAGCTGTCAGAGTGTCAGTGTCCTGCGCACTGTCGATGCGCAGTGTTTCCACACCCAACATGTGAAGTCGTTGCTCCAGCTCGCCGGCTACGCCATTCGTGTCCGGCATCAGCACGATCCGGTTGCCGGCCACGAGCTTCACGCCGGTCGGTTTGCACAGCCCAAGGGGCGGACGGAGGTTGGGCACAGGCACTCTTCGCGGGACCCGGTTGGCCGCATCGAAGCTGGCGACAATCGGACGCGGAATTGGAGTAGGAGCTGGTGCTGTAGCTGCTTTGTCGACGGCTTTGGGTTTTTCATCTGCGCCGGGAATTGCAGGAGTTGGCGCTGCGCCGGGACGCCTGGTTTGCGCAAATTGGATCACATGCGCCAGCGTGGGGAAGTCGCGCAGCTTCATGGTTTCGTCGCGTGGAATGTTGTACGCTGCCCGCACAGCAGCAAACATCTCCGCCTGCTTGACGGTATCGACGCCGAGGTCGGCCTCAAGGTCGAGATCGAGATCGAGCATGTCGGTTGGATAGCCCGTCTTCTCGGCGACGATCTGCAGGATCTTGTCCTTGATGGAGTCGTAGGATTCGTCGGTTGAAGTTTGTGCGATGACAGGTGGCGTGGGAGTGGCGTCCGCTACGACGGTCGCGGCAGGCACAGTAGTGGTTGGCGACGGCGAAGCCTGTCCGGCCAAGTCGGGCCGCTTCTCATAGACGAAGCGGATGACGTGAGCCAGAGTCGGATAGTCACGCAGCTTACGGTTTTCGTCGCGCGGGATGTTGTAGATCTCGCGAATGGCAGCGAACATCTCCGCCTGCTTGACGGTGTCAACCCCGAGGTCGGCTTCCAGATCGAGATCGAGGTCCAGCATGTCTTCGGGATAGCCGGTCTTCTCCACCATCAACTCGAGGATGCGTTCCTTCACAGACTCGCCAGCGGGAGCAGATGCCGGCGGAGTAGTGGGCGCGGGCGCTGCGGCGGTTGTCGTCGGCGCGGGAGGCGCCGCGACTTCGGCAGCGGGCGCGGCTGTGGCGTTCGGCGCCAGGTCGGGACGCTTCTCGTAGACGAAGCGGATGACGTGCGCCAGGGTTGGATAGTCACGCAGTTTGCGGTTCTCGTCGCGCGGGATGTTGTAGATCTCGCGAATAGCGGCGAACATCTCCGCCTGCTTGACGGTGTCGACGCCCAGATCGGCTTCGAGATCAAGATCGAGGTCGAGCATGTCTTCGGGATAGCCAGTCTTCTCCACCATCAACTTGAGGATGCGCTCCTTCACGGACTCGCTAGCGGTTGTGGGCTTCGGCGTAGCGGTTGTCGCTGCGGCGGTTGTCGTCGGAGCGGGAGGCGTTGCGACTTCAGGAGCGGGCGCGGCTGTGGCGTTCGGCGCCAGGTCGGGACGCTTCTCGTAGACGAAGCGGATTACGTGAGCGAGCGTCGGGTAGTCACGGAGTTTGCGGTTCTCGTCGCGCGGGATGTTGTAGATCTCGCGAATAGCGGCGAACATCTCCGCCTGCTTGACGGTGTCAACCCCGAGATCGGCTTCGAGATCGAGGTCGAGGTCCAGCATGTCTTCGGGATAGCCGGTCTTCTCCACCATCAAGGCGAGAATGCGCTCCTTCACCGAACCACCTCCAGCCGCTGGCTTTGCGGCAGCGGCAGGAACGGCGGCCTCAACTACTGACGGCGCAACCGCCGCAGCTGGGGTGGCCTTCTCGACTGGTGGCGCGGGCTTAGCAACTGCCGACGATGGTGAGGCAGCGACCTCCGACAAGTCGGGACGGCTGTCGTATACGAAACGAATCACGTGCGCCAACGTGGGGAAGTCGCGCAGCTTGCGGCTTTCGTCGCGCGGGATGTTGTACATCTCGCGAATGGCCGCGAAGATTTCCGCCTGCTTGACGGTATCGACCCCGAGATCGGCTTCGAGATCAAGGTCGAGATCGAGCATGTCTTGTGGATAGCCTGTCTTCTCCACCGCCAGAGCCAGGATGCGTTCCTTCACAGTGGGACTTCCTGCCACAGCTTGCGGTGGCTGCGCCGGAGGCGGAGTTGCCGCTACCGGGACTGTCACGCTGGCTTTGGCGGGCTCGCTACGCAGCGGCGTCGGCGCCGGTTTTGTGGCGACGACCGGCGCAGGGGGTGCGGGCGCGGGCGCTTGCGGTTTTGCAGCCGGCGCCGCAGCCGGGCGCGACTGCTGGGCGACTGCGGCAACTCGCGCCGCTAGTCCTTGATCGCGCACCCGTAGCGTGCGATTCACCACTTCCAGCTCGGTGGTCGGAAGACCGGCGATCCGGCTTAGCCAGGCGTTCCAGGCGGTGGGATCGACGATGCGATAGCCGTAGCCCAGAGCATTGGGACTGCGACGGACACCATCTTTCGTCTTCACCCAACGCAACAGCGTCATGCTGATTTGCGAGCCAAAGCCGGCACCCAGGTGCATGGCATACTCGACGGGATAGGCGCCACCCTTCGACAAGTTCAACGCGCCCAGCTCAGGATCCACTTCCTTGAAGTTAGCAACCGCGGGCACGATTCCGGTTTCCAGCACCTTAACCGCCACCACATCTTCTATGCCGGTAGCCATGGCGTGACCGGTACAACCCTTGGTGTTGGCGATCACGATTTGGCCGGCGGCATCGCCGAAGACGTGACGCAGCGCGAAGATCTCGGCGGAGGCACTGCCGCCGCGCGCCGGGGTGTAGGTTTCGTGGGAAACGAAAACCGTGTGCGGGGCTATTTGACGGCGTGAAATGCCGCTACGCGCCTCGGCTTGGGCCACCAGGTTTTCCATGACGCCGCAGATGTGCTGAACATCGAGACGGGTGCCATGAAAAGCACTGTTGGCAGTCACTGCGCTCAACACTTCGCAGATAGGCTGGATGCCGCGTTCGCGGGCAGCTTCTGCGCTCTCGACCACCAGGGCCGCAGCGCCCATGCCCATGATCAGGCCATGGCGGCGGCGATCGAAGGGAGTGGCAGCCTCTTCCACGGCTTCGTCGGTGGCAGCCGCTCCGCTGGCCAGGAAGCCGGCGCCCATCCATCCAATCAGATGGTCGGAAGTGACGTCGTCGGCCGAGATGATGATCACGCGGCGGCAGCGGCCGGCGCGAATCCAGTCTTCCGCCAGGGTCACAGCTTGCGCGGTGGTCGCGCAGGCGGAGTTGATTTGGGTGTTGGGACCGCGGGCGCCGATGAATTCGGCGAATTGCGAATGTCCCATGGATAAAGTTTTGAGCAGGAAGCGCCGCTCGAATACGTACGGCTCTTTTTCGATGGCAGCGCGCAACTCATCGATCTGCTGGACTATCTCTTGTCCCAAAGCTGAATGACCATTGGTCCCTGCTGCCCGGGCACACATGCCCTCCAAGGTGGCCAACTGCTGGCGACGGGCGCGGTCCGCATAATAGCGAGCCATTTCGTCGGCGAAGAAGTCGAGCCCGGGAAACGCCGAGCCAAAAATTATGCCAGTATCGTCACGCAGAGCGTCGGGCAAGCCCCAGCGGTCGGGCAACAGTGTGCCCTTGCTGGTGGTCTTATAGCGCATGACCAGCGGGATTCCGGCATCGCGCATGGCGTCGATCCCGACCGCGATAGCCAGGCGGGTAACCTGGTCGAGCGCCAACAAGCGCTCGGCGGAAACCCCGAACTCACGGTCCAGATGGAAAGCGCCACCGCGACCTGCCAGCTTGATGACGTCGGCGACATTGCCGATGGACTCGAAGGTGGCCTCTCCCATCTCGCTCTTAACCAGGCGAAGGATATTCTTGTCGAGCATCTCCTGGCGGAAGCGCGCAGGGATGGAATGGATGAACTGGTCGCCGCGTAGAATGCGGGCAATGTTGGCATCGTCGAAGACGTGCTCCGTCCCCGGCAGGCCTAAAGCCGCTCCGGCGATCACCGCCGGCTCTCGTTTCGGGGCGCCGGGCTGATCATCGTGTGTTCGATAGCCGCTGCGCTCGAGAACGTCGGCCAACATGCGGCCGAGTTCGGTGTAGCGATCGCTGGTGAACGCCGCCGCCGGTTTGGCGGAAACACTTGCTACCGGCGTTGCGGCGGGGATTGGCGCAGGGATGGCCGCCGGCGAAGAAGCATTCGAGACAGCCGTTGCCGGCTTGGTCGTGACCTCGGGAGACGCTTCGGCCCGCAGGCCCAATCCTGCCGCATAGAGGCCGCACAATGCCTGGTTGAAGGCCACAATGTCACCGAATTTGGGATGATTGGTGAAGAGTGAAACCACATCGCCGCGACTGCCGAGCACATCTTCGGCAAATCCCTGCAACGCCTTTTTCGGTCCGACTTCAACGAAGATGCGAGCGCCGGCGTCATACAGAGTGTGGAGGCCTTTCACGAACTGCACCGGAGAAGCGACCTGCTGGGCGAGAATGTCCAACATCTGCGGCACAACATCGGGTCCCGTGGGATAAAACTCGCCGTTTACGTTGGCGACGATGGGCACGGGCGGCGATTGAAGGCGGAGGCGCTGGAGCATCTCCCGCAGCGGTTCGCTGGCCCCAGCCACAATCGAAGTGTGGAAAGCGTGGCTGACCGGCACCGGAGCCACGTCGTAGCCGGCTTTCAGGAAAATCTCTATAGCCTGCCCGACCGCCTGACTGGCGCCGCCGATGACCGCCTGGTGGTCGCTGTTAACATTGGCAATCACCACATAGCCAGGGACGGTCTTCAGGATGCGCTCGATTTCCTCCATGGGCGCGAAGACTGCGGCCATGCGGCCATTGTCTTTCACCGATACGCGGGTCATTCCCCGCCCGCGGGCGCTGACGGCTTCCAGTGCGTCTTCGAAGGGAATCGCGCCAGCGGCAATCAGGGCCCCGTATTCGCCCAGGCTATGTCCCATCACCATGTCGGGCTGGACGCCGTAAGCGGCCAGGAGCCGGGTCAGCGCCATATCGATGGCCAGCACGGCGGGCTGCGTAATTTCGGTCTGGCGCAAGTCTTCTTCGGCCTTGGCAACAGCGCCGGGGTCAGCCTGGTCAACGAAGATGTACGAGCTGAGCGATTTCGGGAGCAGCGGCCCCATCACCCGATCGGCTTCGGCGAAGGTGTCAGCCACAATCGGCTCTGCGTCGCGCAGCGGCCTGAGCATGTTGGCGTACTGCGAGCCTTGTCCGGTGTAAAGGAACGCCACCTTGGGCGCAGGCCCATGTCCGCGGAAGATGCCGCGGGCACGCAGAGCTTTCCAGATTGCCGGTTGATTGGCAGCCAGGGCCTTCAGGGCTGCGTCCGACTTGTCGGCCAGATCGGCAGCATCGGCGTAATCGATCGCCAGGCGCTCAGGCGCACGCAAATCGGAATCGGCGGGCGCTGCAGGCGACGGTGCGTTTCCGGCCGCAGCCGCTTTCTGCACGGCGCGCAGACGCTCGACCAGCTCGGCCTCGGAGGTGGCGCCGATCAACAGCGCGCCACGCAAGGGTGCTTTGCGGGTAGCCTGAGCAGTCGATTGCTGGGCGACGTTTGCCGCACTCACGCTGGGCTGGGTCACAGCCGACGGTATCTCGCCAACCGCTACGGATCTTTTCCCGTTCCCGTTCAGCATGCCGGGAATGTGCTCTTCCATCACCACGTGGAAGTTGGTACCGCCAAAGCCAAACGCGCTGGCTCCGGCCCGCCGTACACCATGGCCATTGCCCGGCCACGGTTTCAGCTCGGTGTTGACATAAAGCGGAGAGTGGGCAAAGTCGATGTCAGGACTGGGATGCTCGCAATGCAGGCTGGGCGGCAGGACCTTATCCCGCAACGCCAGGGCAGCTTTCAGGAGTCCGGCAGCTCCTGCCGCACCCTTAAGATGTCCGATGTTCGACTTGACGGAGCCCAGCGCCACCGAGTTTGGAGAAAGATGTGCGCTACCCAGCACCTCGACCATGCACTGCGCTTCCACTACATCGCCCACGCGAGTGGAGGTGCCGTGGCCTTCAATCAGCCCAGCCGTCGCAGGAGACAGGCCGGCATGCTCCCAGGCGCGCTCGACGCAAAGCTTTTGGCCAATCGGATTGGGGGCGGTGATGCCCTTTCCCTTACCGTCGCTGGCGCCACCGATGCCGCGGATCACGGCGTAGATCCTGTCGCCATCGCGTTCGGCATCGGCCAGGCGCTTGAGTATGAAAATCACGGCGCCTTCACCCATCACAAAACCGTCCGCGCCTTCGGCGTAGGGCCGGGTGCCGGTCGCCGAAAGCGCACCGATCTTGCAGAACTTTACGAACGTCGGCGCGCCCATATTGCGGTCAATGCCGCCGGTAACGGCCACGTCGAAATCGTTTTCGATCAAGCCCTCAATCGCCGAACTCATGGCCGCCATGGCCGACGCGCAGGCCGCATCCACCACATAATTGGGACCGTGAAAGTTGTAGATATTCGCAAGACGGCCGGCAATGCAGTTGGCCAGCTCGCCGGGCATGCTGTCTTCGGTGATCGTGGGCAGGCGATCGGCGGTCCGCTCATGCATCTCGCGGGTAATGTCGCGACGCATGGCTTCCGGCAAGGTGGCGAAGCTGGCGCTATTGGCCAGGTCGCGGGCAAATTCCGGGAAGAATACGCGCGACGAGGTCTGGTAGTGCTTCTCGCCAGCCATGGCGTTGCCAAGAATCACCGCTGTGCGGTCCAGGTTGAGGGTCCGCTTGGGGAAGCCATAATCTTCCAGCGCTTCGCGGGTGCAAGCGATGGCCCATTTCTGCGCCTGGTCCATTCCCTCGACCACGCGAGGCGGGATGGGCAGGTGCCACTTCATGGGCTCCCACGGGTACTCGCGCACCCAACCGCCGATCTTTGAGTAGGTCTTGTCGGGGGCAGCGTGATCGGCATCGTAATACAGCGCGGCGTCCCAACGGTCAGCGGGAACGTCGGTGATGCTGTAGCGGCTGTTCTTTACGTTGTTCCAGAAAGCCGGTACGTTCGGAGCATCGGGCAGAATGGCCCCCGCTCCCACAATAGCGATAGCCTTGTAAGCGGTATTTTCCATGATGACATTCCTCTTCAGCGGAGCAGGCACCGGCGGGGTGGGCGCGGCGAGCTGCCTGCTCCTGATCTCTAACGGTGGAGGGCTACTTCCAAGCGCTCTTCGGTTACGCGCTTCTGGGCGCGGCCGTAAACTACATCGGCTACGTAATCCATGTCGGCAACGAGACCGGCTTGCGCGCGGTGAATTGCGGGCAGTCTCAAAGCCGTTTCAAATGCGGTCATATCGGAGTCGCTGACGCCAGCAGCGCCAGTTACCCACTGCAAGCCATCGGTGGCGACCTTGAGTGCGGCTTGGCGAGCGAATATCCGGCCGAGCGCCGCCAACGCGGTTGCGTCAAAGCGCTGGTTGGCTTTCTCGCTCAACTTTCCTTCCGCCATCAGCGCGGCGCGGCTGGCCAGACTCCCGGCACATTCGGCATAGGCGATCAATTCGCCCAGCCGCAGGAGAATATGTTGGTAGCGAGTAAGGCGTGCGGCCCGCGTCTTTTCCATCACTTCGGCCAGGGCATGCAAGGCCAGGGCTGCCGCATCGGCGCCGACATCGGCGTGGCGAGCGTGCAACTCTTCGAACTGCTTCGCTCTCTCGTGGTAATACTGGCCGCGGGTCTTGAGGTGGAGCTGCCAGCGATCGCGGCTGATGGTCATCTCCATGATCTCGGAGGTGCCCTCATAAATTCTGGTGATGCGAACGTCGCGGCTGATCTTCTCGACCATGTACTCATGGGTGTAGCCGTAGCCGCCCAGGGCCTGGATGCTGTCGTCAGCGGCGCGATCGCCGGCTTCCGTCGCCATGTACTTGGCGATAGCGCCTTCGGTGTTCAAGCTGCCTTCACCGGCGTCGATGCGCACCGCGGTTTCTTCGATGTAGGAGCGGGCAGCCTCCAGCCGGACCACGTTCGGCACGATGAGCTTGTGGGTGTAGCCCTGTTTCTCCGAGAGCGGAGCTCCAGCCTGAATGCGCTTGGTGGAGTAGGGGATCGCGCGATCGAGTGCAGCCCATCCCGCGCCAAGTCCAAAGGCCGCCACCATCAGGCGGGTGTAGCCGAACACAGCCTGGGCCTGGAGCAGACCTTGTCCCTCGACCCCACCGATGAGCCGGTCGGCGTCAACGTATACGTCGGTGAAGGCGAGCGCAGCGGTGTTGCTCAGACGGATGCCGTGCTTGTCCTCCGGTTTGTCGTGAGTAAAGCCCTTGGCGCCTTTGTCGACGATGAACCAGCTCGGACCGCTCGGCGTGTTGGCCAGCACCGTGAAAGCGTCGGCGATGCCGCCATTGCTGATCCACTGCTTGCTGCCGTTGATCTTGTAACCAATCACATTGCCGTTTTCGGTGACCCGGTCAGCGGTGGTCTTCAACGCGCCCAGATCGCTGCCTGCCTCGGGTTCGGTTGCGCCGTAGGCGAACAGAATCCCCTGGTCGGCGATGCGACCGAGCCACAGCTTCTTTTGCTCAGCAGTGGCGCCGACGGTGATGGGATCGCTGCCCAGGAAGGTGGCAAACAAAGAGGTGGCGAGACCCAGATCGATCCGCGCCATTTGTTCGCAGATGCAATAGACGTCGAAGGTACTGCCGCCCATGCCGCCGTACTCTTCCGGAATGAACAGGAGTTGAACGCCTAGCTCGTCGGGACTGCACATGTGGCGAACGATCTCCACCGGGCACTCGTCGCGTTCATCCAACGCGATCAACTCTTCGTCAGGGAGGCGCTTCTTGGCGAAGTCCCGGAGCGATTTCAAACTCAGCTGCAAAGTTTTCTTGGTGAGCATTGACAAAACCTTTCCTGGTCCTTAGACCGAAACCTTTTTCATTTCGCGGACCTTATTGGTCAGCTCCGGCAGGAACTCCAGAATGTCGGCAACAATGCCAACATCGGCAACCTGAAATATGGGGGCCCGGGGATTCTTGTTGATGGCGACAATGAAGGGACTGCCCTTAAGTCCGGCCAGGTGCTGGAACGAGCCGCTGATGCCGCAAGCCAGGTAGATCTTGGGCTTGACGGTTTGCCCGGACGAGCCCACTTGGCGCGACTTGGGCATCCACTTGGCGTCAACCACAGGTCTGGAGCAGCTGACCGCCGCGCCCATGGCGTCGGCAAGCTCCTGCGCGATGGCGACATTGTCCTGCTCCTGTATGCCGCGGCCAATGGAAACCAGAACCGGTTCTTTGGTGATATCGACATCCCCCGCTTCGGGAACCAGGGTCTCGAGATATCGCCGGCCTGCGACCAGGTCAGCAACCTCCGCCGATTTGTCGATCACGTGTCCGCCGACGGGAGCCGTGTCGAGCGGCTTGAACGCGCCACCGCGCAGGTTGAGCACCGCGCCCGATGAAATATCGCAGCGCACGTGAGTGCTCACCTGTCCTCCGAACTCCTGGCGGACCAGCTTGAGATATGTTCCCTCGGCTCCGTCGATCGCCGTCACGTCGGAAACAAACGCCGCGTTCAGCTTGATGGAAAGACCGGGCGATAAGTCAATTCCGAAGTGGTCGTGAGGGGCCAGCACGATGCTGCCCGCGGGAAGCACCTTTACCAGCGCTTTCCGAATCAGTTCGGCATTAGGGTAGGCGAGGCTGGCATTCGCGATTTTCCATACCTCGGCGTAGGTGGCGCGGAGGCCTTCGCAAACCGCATCCAGCTCCGTGCCCCAGCCGGTGACGATGGCGGTGGGCGAAGCGTTGGCGTCAATCTTTCTTGCCGCGGCTGCCAGTTCGGCGGCCGAATCCTCGGCCACGCCGCCTTTGTGTTCAATGTAGGCGAAAATGCGAGCCATTAGTTCAGCCCTCCTTTGGCTTTCATCAATTCAATAAGTTTGTCGGCAATTTCTTCGCTGCTGCCCGCGAGCATCTCAGCGCCTTTGCCCAGCGCGGGCACGAAGTAGTCGGCCCGCTTGACTTTGGCGGCGGCTTCCCCGACAGCGCCAGCGTCGACCCCCAGGTCGGCGGCGCCGAGGGTTGGGATCTCCACCGACGCTACCTGCCGGATGCCTCGCATACCGACATACCGCGGCTCGTTGATGCCGGTCTGAATGGAGAGCACGCAGGGGAGATCGATCTCACTCATCTCCTTATCGCCACCCGCGATTTCGCGGCAGA
>Ga0265316_10004785_pt1 | contig 13356 bp, 9 predicted proteins | sample 4522metaG_FD_202092 | JGI IMG/M metagenome (GOLD analysis project Ga0265316, IMG submission 202092) | Rhizosphere microbial communities from Carex aquatilis grown in University of Washington, Seatle, WA, United States - 4-5-22 metaG | ecosystem: Host-associated > Plants > Roots > Rhizosphere >... | reverse complement strand
CGACCTCAAGAGCTTCGACGTCTACGAGGATCTGCCGCCCGACATTTCGGCGTCTCCCGACTGCAGCGCCAACACAGTCCATGACGCGTACGGACAGGTCTGCGTTCGGCGGCGCCTGCTCGGAACGGTACCGGTGCTCGCCGACGGCTCGGCCCACTTCAGGGTCCCCGGAGGCCTGCCCATCGTGCTGCACCTTGCCGACGACGTCGAGTCGGCGCGCATGCACCTTCCGCGCTGGCAACGCGAAGCGATGTCCTTCTCGCCGGGCGAATACACGCACCAATCTTTCCCGGGTGTCTTCTTCAACAATATTTGTGGCGGGTGTCATGGACCAGTCAGCGGGCGACCCATCGACGCGTCGCTCCGTCCTGACTTTTTGACCCAGGCGTCGCAGGTGATTGCCATCGACCAGGCCCCGACCGACCTCACAAGGCCGCCGGCAAGCCGCGGCGGCATCATCGGGGCGCCCTCGTCGCCGTAAGACGCGCGAAGGACCCCGGCCGCAACGGAGATCACGGCCGTACCGCACGGGCTGTCCAGTTCGCGCTTGGAAGCCTATCCGGTGGCGCGCACGACGGCGGCGGCTATCGATCGTCGCCTTTTGCTGGCTAGGCGCAGCACCGGTGTACCGGTGTGACGTGCGGTCACGTAGCCCCCCGAGGCGTGGCACTTGGGCGATGCGCAGCTGTGGAAATGCGGGCGCAAAACTCGAGTGCCCGCCGTCGCCTGTCGGGCACGCTTCTCGCTAAATCCGCATTGCATCACGGAGAACTGAGTCGCCATCGCGACCTTCGGGCGATGGGCGTTGCACCAAGGGGATGAGCCGCCATGAAACACACAGCCGTCGTCGTAGGTCCTGTCCTCGCCGTGTTCCTCGTCGGAGCATGCGCGCAAAACGCGAAGCCGCCCAATACGGCGCAGCAGTCCGCGGACCAAGCCGAGAAAGCATCTCAGAAAGCCCAGAAAGACGCCGAACAAGCGCGGCAAGACGAGCTCGCCGCCCAGAAGAAGCACGACGACGCGCAGAGCGAGCTGCAGCGCAAAGAGGCCCAGGAGCGCCAAGCGGAGCAGCACGCCCAGCAGGCGTCGCATCAAGCGGGGTATGCGGAGCAGCAGGCGGGCGCAGCCGTACCGCGCACGGGCGCCACCGAGGCGCAAGCGGGGACTGGGGGGCATCCGGGCGCCGCGGGTCAAGCGGGCCAAACGAAGGCCGAAACGGTCGTCGTCGCCGTCGGGTGGCTCTTCCCGACCAACGGCGCCGAGTTGTCCGCTGATGCCAAGTCGAAGCTCGGCCAGCTGGCTGCCGCGTTACGCGCGAACCCCGGCCACGAAGTCATCGCGACGGGGTACACGGACGACAGGGGGGACGCCGCCTACAACAAGACTCTGTCGCAACGGCGCGCACAGGCGGTCAGCGACTATCTCGCCAGCCAGGGCGTGCCGAGGGATCGGATCATGACGCGAGGGCTTGGCGAGGCGACTCCGGCCAGCAAGACGGTCGAGGGGCGCGCGATGAATCGACGAGTGGAGATCGTAGTCCAGCCGGCCTCCACTCAGCCCGAACAGCAGAGTCCGTCCGGGCAAGAGAAATGGAAATGAGGAGGCAGCCGATGCTTGCGGGAAATCGTCGACTCGCGGGCGCGGTGACCCGTCCTCCTCGCTTCGCTCTCTTCGGCCGCCTTCGCCGGCGCAGCCACCGCACGCGGAGGCGGTGGTAGCGCTGCGGCTGCCAACCGACGGCGAACGTGCAGAGCGCACGCTCCAGCGTCAGCAGCCATAACGCCAACGTGAACGTGAATCGCAGCGCCAACGTGAACGTCAACCGCGACGTGAACATTCACGGCGGCGGCTATTACGTTGGGTAGTGAACCCACCGCAGTAAAGCGCTATGCAAACGCGATGAGCGCGCCTTTGCTCTCGCCCCCCCGGCCTCGGCCTGTCGAAATCGGCCCGGTCGACGACGGCCGGCTGGTTCCCCCTGGCTGGCTCGACGGCGCTCCGGTCACGCGGGCGCTCATCGCCCTGAACGTCGCGGTCTTCGCCGTTCAGCTCATCGTCACGGGCGGCAAGTCGCTCATGACCCTGCCGTCGTTCGAAGCCCGCGCTTTCGGCGCATGTGACTCGCTCTCCACGATTGGGGAGAACCGATGGGAGACGCTCGTCACCGCCTGCTTCCTCCACGATGGCCTCTTTCACATCGGCTTCAACATGCTCGCCCTCTGGCAAGCCGGCCCCCTTGTCGAGCGAGCCGTGGGCTCGGCCCGGATGGCGCCGATGTATCTCGCAGCGGGCGTGGTGGGCAACGCGGCGTGCGTCGAGTACGCCGTGTTCAGCCGCTCCGCGCAGGTCACGCTCGGCGCGTCCGGCGCGATCTCCGGCCTGCTCGCCGCCGCCTTCGTGGTCGGCTGGCGCGTGCAAGGGTGGCATGGGCCTCTGACCCAAGCGATGGCGCGCTGGCTGGGTCTCGTCTTGGCGTTCGGGCTGGTGGCAAATCGGACGGGCGCCCACGTGGCCAACGGCGCGCACTTGGGGGGCGCGATCGCGGGCGCAGCCATCGCCGCGACGTGGCGGCGGGAATACCGCCATTCCAGCCATGCGACGGCCGCGATCCTCGCACTTTGTACAGCCGTGGTGGTCGGCAGCATCGCCGTCGTCGCGGTGCGCGACCGCACGGACCCCTTCGCAATGATGGGGCTCCAGGAGCGCTTTGAGTTCACCGATGAGGCGCTCCGCGAAGGACGCTGCCGGGAAGCCTACGAAGGTCTTCTCGCCGTGGAACGCCTCCGCGCCCAATTGGCGCCGGTGCAGCTGCGCAACAACGTCCGGTCGGCCTGCGGGCCGGGGCCAGTCCCCTAGAGCTCGAACGGCGGGTTTAACACACCCCCTTCCGCCGCGGTGTTGCGTCGTGGGAAGCTCGCTGCCCCATGCCCTTAGAGCACCGCTTGCATGCGCGATGCGGCTGCCACTCGAGCGCCTCCGCCGAGCACGCCGCCGCCGCAGCGCGACCGTTTGCACTCCCGAGCAGCACGCGCCATTTCGAGCGGGATCGCCCGTTCGCTGTCGATCACGTCGCGCTGGACGTCACGCTCGACGTCGCGGCGAAGAGCATCCGCGCGAATGCGGCGCTGGACGTGCGGCGGATCGACCCCTCCGCCGGCGAGCTGGCACTCGACGCCGTTGGCTTCGAGATCGAGGACGTACGCGTCGATGGCAAATCCGTGTCCACTCGGTACGACGGACGCGTTCTGGCAGTGCCCGTCGACCCGAGCCGCGACCGAGCCAGGGTCACCGTGCGGTACCGCGCGACCCCTCGCCGAGGCCTCTATTTCATCGAGCCCGACGAGCACTACCCGAAAAAGCCGCGGCAGGTGTGGTCGCAATGCCAGGAGGAAGACGCTCGGCATTGGTTTCCGTGTCACGACAGTCCGCACACCAAGATGACGACGGAGCTCGTCGCGCACGTTCCGAACGGCTGGTACGCGTTGTCCAATGGCTCGCTCGTCGCGAGCGACAAGCCGGCATCGGGCGACTTCACGTATGCCTGGAAAATGGACGACCCGCACGCGAGCTACTTGGTGACGCTCGCCGCTGGCGAGTTCGCAGAGCTCGCTGCGTCGGTGAACGTAGCCGGGCGCGACGTGCCGGTGGCGTACCTTGTGCCGAAAGGGCGCGAAGCCGACGGCTGGCGAACGTTTGGTCGCACGCCAGAGATGATCAAACACTTTGGCGACGTGACCGGCGTCCCGTACCCCTGGGCCAAGTACGCGCAGGTCGTCGTCGCCGACTTCATTTTCGGCGGGATGGAGAACACGACGGCAACGACGATGTACGAGCACATCCTGCTCGACGAGCGCGCCGCTATCGACATCAGCTCCGACGATCTCATCGCGCACGAGCTCGCACACCACTGGTTCGGCGACTACGTGACCTGCCGCGCCTGGTACGAAGGGTGGCTCAACGAGGGCTTCGCGACGTTCTTCGAGCAGGTCTGGCGCGAGCACGCCCTCGGCCAAGCCGAATACGAGTACGGCGTGAAGGCGGACCTCGACGCGTATCTGACCGAGGCCCACGGGCGTTACCGGCGTCCAATCGTCTGCCAGGACTACGACGCGCCGCTCGACCTCTTCGACCGACATCTTTACGAGAAAGGGGGCTTGGTCCTGCATGCTCTACGTCTCGAAGTGGGGGGGCCGCTCTTCTGGAGCGGCGTGCGGACGTATCTCGAGAAACATGCCCACGGTGTCGTGGAGACCCGCGATCTGCAGCGCGCGATCGAAGACGCGAGCGGGCGGAGCCTTGGGCGCTTCTTCGAGCAATGGGTCTACCGGCCCGGCCACCCCGAGATCGATGTCGAGATCACCTGGGACAACGGCGTCCTGGGTGTCTCGACGAAGCAAACCCAGGCGACGAGCGACGGCGTTCCCCCCTCCTTCGAGGTGCCTCTCGATCTGGACCTGGGGCACGCCGATGGGTCGGTCGTTCGCTCCACTCTGCGCGTGACCGATAAGCAACAGTCGTTCGCGCTGCTCGCGCCTGCGCGTCCGGCGTTCGTCGTCATCGATCCGACCATGCGGATCGTTGGCGAAGTACGCCCGAAGGTCCCCAACGATCTCCTGCGCGCACAGCTGAAAAATGCGCCCACCGCACGCGGGCGATGGCTCGCCGCGCAGGCACTGGCAAAGACCGACGATCGCCCGACGATTGACGCGCTCGCGAGTGTCCTCTCCGACGAGCGGGAGTTCTGGGGAACGCGGGCGGAGTGTGCGGCGTCCATGGGGAAGATGCGCGCGCGAGAATGCTTCGAAGCGCTCGCGAAAGCCGTGCATACTCCTCATCCCAAGGTGCGGCGTGCCGTCGTCAACGCGCTCGGGGGCTTTCGGACGACCGAAGCGATGGAGGCGATACGCCCGCACGCCCTGCGCGATGACAGCTATCTGGTCGAGAGCGAAGCCGCGCGCGCCCTCGGGCAAACGCGGCAGGCTGCGGCGTTCGATTTGCTGGTCGACTTGCTCGACCGGCCGAGCTGGTTTGACGTGGTGCGCGCGGGCGTGATCGACGGCCTGGCCTCGCTGCGCGACGACCGCGCGGTGCCCCACGTGACCGCCGGCATGCGCTACGGTCATCCGGCGCGCGTGCGGCGCGCGGCGGCCATCGCGCTACCGAAGCTCGCGAGCGACCGCAAGACTCGGGAGACAATCGAACAGGTCCTCGACGATGCCGATCCCCTCCTTCGGATCGACGCCGTGCGGGCGCTCGGCGACCTTGGCGACGCGAAGGCCCGGCCGGCGCTTCGCGATCGGCTCGATACGGACTCGGACCCGCGCGTTCGGCGGCGCATCCGCGAAGTGATGCGCGACCTCACGGAGCCAAAGCGCGCGACCGAGGCGCTTCGCGAGGAGCTAGAGAAGTTGCAAGGCGAGCATAGTGAGCTCAAGGCGCGCTTGGCCAAGATCGAGGCGCGCGTGGCGGGAGAGGGCGATCCATTGGGCAAGAGCGTGGCCCCCGCCGGGGTCAAGACACAGCAAACGAAAAGGAAAACCCAGAAGGGACGGAAGGCGTGAGCGAGTCCTTCCCCATAAGGGTCGAGCAGCGGGGAGCGGTGGCCGTCTGGACCATCGACCGTGCCGCTCGCAGAAATGCCCTGTCCCGGGCCACCTTGGCGGCGTTCGGCAAGCTCGCTCGCGAAGCGCAGAGCAACGCGTCGATACGCGCGATCATCGTGACCGGAGCGGGCGACGTGGCGTTCTGTGCGGGAGCTGACCTGAAGGAGCGGCAGACCATGGACGAAAACGCCGTGCGCGAACAGATCGAGCTCTATCGAAGCGAGCTTCGGCCTCTCGATCGGTCGCCCAAACCGGTGGTTGCCGCCATCAACGGAGCGGCGCTCGGGGGTGGTCTCGAGCTCGCGCTCACCTGCGATCTGCGCGTCGCCGCGGCGCACGCGCGCCTCGGCTTTCCGGAGACTTCGCTCGGCGTGATTCCCGGCGCCGGGGGAACGCAGCGCTTGCCGCGAATCATCGGCGAAGGTCGCGCGAAAGAGATGATCTTGCTCGGGCGCCAGCTGACCGCGGACGAGGCGCTTGCCTGGGGGCTCGTCCACCGGGTGACCCCCGCGGGCGAGAGTGTGGTCGATGACGCGCTCGAATGGATCCGACCCATCGCGGCCGGATCGCCGATCGCGCAGGCCGCCGCCCTGGAGGCCGTCGACCGGGCCCTGGACGTAAGCCTCGACGTCGGGCTCGAGCTCGAGAAAGTCAGCTACGACAAAACGCTCGTCAGCGAAGACCGACGCGAGGCTCTCGCCGCGTTTGCCGAGAAGCGGGCGCCGCGGTTCCAGGGGAGATGACTCGTGCGCGCTGCCATTCTCGTGCTGTTCGCTGTCTCTTGCGGTGGCGCGAAGCCAGCCGAGACCGCGCCGTCCAACGCGACCTCGACCGCGCTGTCGAACGGGCCCTCGACTCCGCCACCGCCCTCGCCGCCGGTCGCTGCCCCGACCCCCACGGGCGGCATCGTCATCGTCGGCGACATTGCCGCCGCCAAGAAGTTCGACCCGAGGCGCACGCTCGACACGAGCGCTCCGTCGCTCTTGGATTGCTACAACAAGGTGCGCGCCACCCAGCCGGCGCTCTCGGGAAAGCTGACGCTCGTCATCGCAATCAACGAGTCCGGCACGGTCCTCAAGGTGGACCCGCAGCCAGGCGGTTCGGCGAACGTTCCCGAGCTCGTGGCCTGCATCGAAAGCGTGCTCAAGGAGACCCCGTTTCCGAGGCCCGGCGGAATGGCCACCGTGATCGCGCCGCTGCTATTTCGACCATAGCTCAGCCCACACGAAGCTCGCCCGAGCAGCGCGTCGCGGTGTCAAGCGCGGCGCGGCCGTGATAATTCACACCCATGTCGCTCGATCAAAAGCTCAAAGACACACTCGCTCGTGTCGAGAAGGGTGGGGCGGCGAAGTACCACCAAAAGGGCGCCGAGCAGGGCAAGCTCTTCGTGCGCGAGCGAATCGCGCGTCTGGCCGATTCGGGCAGCTTCATCGAGGACGCGGAGCTCACCAACCAGGTCGACGCCGAGTTGCCCGCCGACGGGGTCGTCACCGGAACCGCGACCATCGACAGTCGTCCGGTCGCGATCATGGCGAACGACTCCACGGTGAAGGCCGGCTCCTGGGGGCGGCGCACGGTCGAAAAGATTCTGCGCATCCAGGAGACGGCAGCGCGCCTCCGGGTGCCCATGCTGTACCTCGTCGACAGCGCGGGCGCGCGGATCACCGACCAGATCGAGATGTTCCCTGGCCGGCGCGGCGCTGGACGCATCTTCTACAACCAGGTTCAAATGAGTGGGCAGGTACCTCAACTGTGCCTGCTCTTCGGTCCCAGTGCAGCCGGCGGTGCGTACATCCCGGCGTTCTGCGACGTCGTCGTGATGGTCGACGGAAACGCGAGCATGTATCTGGGCTCCCCGCGCATGGCCGAGATGGTCATCGGCGAAAAAGTGACGCTCGAAGAGATGGGCGGCGCGAAGATGCACTGCAGCGTCAGCGGGTGCGGCGACGTGCTCTGCAAGAGCGAGGACGAGGCCATCGCGTTCGGCAAGAAGTACCTCGCGTACATGCCCCAGTCATTCGAGAGTACCCCCCTGCGGACCCGGGGGCTGCCACCGAAGTCGAGCGGCAAGCGCCTGGAGGACCTCATCCCCGCCGACGAGAACAGGGCGTTCGACATGATGGCCGTGGTCGGCGAGATCGTCGACGAAGGGTCGTGGCTCGAGATGAAGACGCTCTTCGCGCGCGAAGTCCTGACGGGCTTTGCGCGGATCGACGGGCGCGCCGTAGGGATCGTCGCAAACCAACCGAAGTGGCTTGGTGGGGTGCTGTTCGTGGACAGCGCCGACAAAGCTGCGCGCTTCATCTGGCTTTGCGACGCGTTCAATCTCCCGTTGATCTTCTTGGCCGACGTGCCAGGGTTCATGATCGGCACCAAAGTCGAGCGCCAGGGGATCATCCGAGCCGGTGCCAAAATGGTCGCCGCAGTCAGCGAAGCGACCGTGCCCAAGATCAGTGTGATCGTTCGGAAGGCGTACGGGGCCGGCCTCTATGCGATGTGCGGGCCCGCCTTCGAACCCGATGCGTGCCTAGCGCTTCCCACCGCGTCGATCGCCGTTATGGGGCCGCAAGCCGCCGTCAACGCCGTCTATTACAACAAGATCCAAGAGCTCACCCCCGGCCCGGAGCGCGATGAGTACGTAGCGCAGCTCCGCAACGAGTATCGCGCCGACATCGACGTCATGAAGCTCGCAAGCGAAATGGTCATCGACGCCGTCGTTCCCGGCGATCGACTTCGAAGCGAGATCGGCGCACGCCTAGAGCGCTGCGCCACGAAGCGTGACGTGCGCCCGGCGAAGAAGCACATGGTGGCGCCGGTCTGATCCCTTTCGTACCTTGTCTTTGCGATGGCCAACGAGACAGAGATCGTCGGGGCGACGATCGCCGGCAAGTACCGCGTTCGGAAGGTCGTCGGCAGCGGCTCGATGGGGGTCGTATGCGAGGCCGAGCACCTGGAGATCGGCAAGCGGGTGGCGATCAAGCTGATCGACGCGTCGCTCGCCGGCATGACCGACATCGCGATGCGCTTTCGGCAGGAGGCGCGCGCGACCAGCCTTGTCGAGAGCCACCACATCGTACAGGTCTTCGACGTCGGGACCGACGAGCGGCTGGGCTTGTACCTGGTCATGGAATACCTCACGGGCGAGGATCTCGCGAACGTGCTCGCGCGCGACAAGCAGCTGCCGGTGGACACCGCCGTGCGCGTCGCCGTGCAGGTGGCGCGCGGGCTCGCCAAAGCGCACGAGGCGGGCGTCGTGCACCGCGATCTCAAGCCCGCGAACATCTTCCTCTGCACCAGCGAAGACGACCAGCCGCTAGTGAAGATCTTGGATTTCGGCATCTCCAAAGTCGTTGACGCGTCGCGCGGCCGTTCGGGCGCAGGGCTGAAGCTCACGCGCGACGGCATGGTGCTCGGCACGCCGCAGTACATGTCGCCGGAGCAGGCGCAGGGCCTGTCGGTCGACGAGCGGACCGACGTGTGGGCCCTCGGTCTCGTGCTGTACGAAATGCTGGCGGGGAGGCCGGCGTATCCGGAGCTCCCCTCGTACGAGCAGTTCATCATCCACCTCGTGTCCAACCCGCCCGACCCGCTTTTGCGCGTAGCACCGTGGGTGCCCGAAGAGCTCGCAGACGTCGTGCATGGCGCCCTCGAGCACGAGCTGGCCAAGCGCATTCAGACTTGCGCCGAGCTGGTGAGGCGACTGATTGAAGTGCATCCGATCCACTCCGGACGCATCGTGCGGCGCGGCGAGACCGTGAGCGAGACGACCGACACCTGGAGCGACCCCCGGTCGTTCGACTACGGCTCCACGCCCCGGCGGGGTCAGAGGGTGGATCATCCACCACCGTCGGCGCCGAGCCTAGCCGTCGAGCCCGCATCCCTCGCGTCGTCGGGCGTGCGCGGCGCGACGACGGAGCCGCCCCCTCCCGAGGACTTCCAAGAAGACGCTCCCCAGTTCTTCGACCGCAAGCTGCTGCAAACATTCGACCCGACCCCGTCGGGCCTCTCCAAGGAGATGGCCGTCCAGAGCGCCTCGGCCGGCACGATCCACACGGAGCGACCGCAACGGGGACGTGAGATCGGGCGCCGTTTTCGACGGCGATGGGCAGGCGTCGCCCTGTTCGTCCTGGGGATCGTGGTCGTTGCGGCGCTCGCCTGGCGATAGCGCAGCGTCTCCAGACTCGAGCGCGGTTCGGCACGACATGCGCTCCTCGGGAGGCGGCAGAGCGGGGCGGCCGCGGTGACCAAAGCGCGTATGCTTGCCGGGAATGGTCGGACGCCGGTTCTTCGGTAGCGTCGCCGTCGCGTCGGCGGTGGGCACCGTCGCGCTCTCGTCGGGCGCCCAGCCCCCCGACGGCGCCGCGCTCGTGCGGCTCTTGGGGCCGCACGCGAGAGAGGCGTTCGCCCCTCGAACGGCACCGGGGATGGGTGGACTGGTGCGGCTGCCCAGCGGCGTCGCCGCAGCAGACGTGGGCCTGCGCGAGCTTGCGCCCGGCGTCGGCCGTCTGTGGGGCGAGCCGTCCGCGTTTGCGTCGTTTGCAGCCGCTCATCCGGACCTGCGCGTCGAGGTGTCTCCGCCGCTGCATCTGCTGCTCGATACAGCGGCGGGGTACATCGCAGCGACCGCGGCGAACGCGGCGGGGTACGAAGGCAAGAGCACGCTCATCGGGGTCGCCGATACGGGCATCGATCTCACCCATCCCAACTTTCGAGACGCCAGCGGCGGGACCCGCGTAAATTGGCTGCTCGACCTCTCGGCGCCGGCCATCGGCAAGTACCCGGACCTCGAGCAAAAGTTTGGCGCGACGGACGCCAACGGCAACCTCGTGGGAGCGGTGTGGGCGAAGGCGGACATCGACGCGTTGCTGACCTCCGGGGCCGCGGCGACACTGCCGCAGGACGAGGTCGGACACGGCACGCTCGTCGCCGGATGCGCGGCCGGACAAGATCCTCGCTACCGCGGCGTGGCCCCCCAGGCGGGGCTCCTCATCGCGCGCATCACCGATCCGGGGAGCGACTCGATCGGCAACGACGCGCTGCTTCGGGGCGTGGCGTTCCTCTTCGACCGGGCCGACTCGATGAACGAGCCGGTCGTCGTCAACCTCTCCATCGGCACCGACTTCGGTCCACACGATGGCTCCCTCGCCTGGGAGCAAACCCTCGCCGGGTACGTCGGCCCCGCCAGCCCGGGGCATGCGCTGGTCGTAGCGGCCGGCAACAGCGGCTCCATCGTCGAGACGCCCATTCACCAGAACGTGCACGTTGCGCGCGGCTCGACGATGCGCGTCCCGCTGACGACCCTCGGCGCGTCCCAAAGCGGGGGCGTGCAGGTGTGGGTGACGATGCATCCGGGCTCCGAATTGCGCGTCGGGCTCGACGCCCCGGGTGGCACGTGGATCGCGCCGGTGGGCAACGGCAGCTCGGCGGGCAAGAACACGAAAGACTTCAACGCGGCAGTGTACAACGGCAGCGAAGCCAGCAACGGACAGGTGCCGCCGCAGTCGCAGGGGGCCGTCGTCGTTTGGCAGGGCGTATGGCCGGCGGGGACGTACTACGTCACGCTCTCGGGCTTGGGCACAGCCGACCTCTACGTGCAGGGAACCGGCGACGCTTCCGATCCGGGCGCCGTCGGTTTCTTGGACGGCGTGAGGGAGGGCACCATCAACCTGCCGGCGACCCATCCAGCGATCATCGCCGTCGGATGCACGATCAACAAACCGTCGTGGCACAGCCGCGACGGCTCCTCCATCGGTCTGGAAGCTCCCGTGCTCGACCACGCCGGCGGCCAGCCGGACCCGACCGCGATGCCCCGCGATCCGGTCGGCGGCGAGCCGTGCTGGTTCTCCAGCGCCGGCCCCACGGTGACCGGCGTGCCAAAACCGGAGATCATGGCGCCCGGTGCGGCGATCATCGGCCCCCTGTCGCAGCAAGCGCTTCCGCCCTCGGCGGCAAGTGTGTTCACGACCGATTGCCCAGTTACGCCCGCGGGACCCACCGACCGCTGCCAGGAGATCGACGCGACCCACGGCGTGTCGGCCGGCACGTCGTTCTCGGCACCGCTGGTAGCCGGCGCCGTGGCACTTCTCTTCGAGCGCGACGCAACGCTGACCCAAGACGAAGTGGTCGCGGCGCTGCAAGGAGGTGCCCACCCGCTGCGTGGGGCGGCCACGTTCGACGACCAAGCCGGCGCGGGAGAGCTCGACGTCGAAGGCGCGCTGGCCGCAGTGGATCGGCTGCGCGACCCGCAGCTCGCGCTCCCCGCGCGATCGCAGAGCTGGATGACGCTCGGGGCCGACGTCTACCTGGCGGACGGCTCGACGCCGATCGCGGCGGTGATCGAGCTGCGGACGGCGCCCGGGCCGAGCGGCGGGCCGGCACCAGCGGACGGATTCGGGCCTTCGCGACTGGCAGCCTACGCTCTCGTCGACGGGTCTTTCCATGGATCGCTGCCCGTGCAGCGTCTCGGTCCGGGCATATGGCTGGCGACCGCCGAGCTGCCCGCCGGCCTCGGCGGGTCGACGCTCACCATCGGGGCGACGTTCGACGGAGCCGACGTCGTGGAACCCAAGTCGGTGCCGATCGCCACGGACGTCTGGGCCGCGGACTATCCCCCGAGCGTCAGGGGAGGGTGCGCGATCGGCGCGGCCCGGGACAGCGGGCGCGCCGGCGCGTTCGCCATCATCGCCGCGATCGCAATCCTCGTCGCGCGAGCGCGTTTTGTCTCGCCGCCGCGCACACGCCCGTGGCATCGTGCCCTGCAAGCGAGTGCGCAAAGCGAGAAGGCGGCACAAGGCGACCTTCGTCGGGATGGGTGTCATGGGTCTGCGGCACTTGCGGGTGTTCGCTGCGCTCCCGGAGCGCTTCGAGATCGCTGGCGCGTACGACCTGCGGACAGACGCGCCGGTGCCCGCGTTTGCCCCGCCGCTGCGCAGCGAGGAAGAGGCGATCGCGCGTGCGGACGTGGTGATCGTCGCGACGCCGATCGGGGCGCATGCGGCCACAGTCGCCCGCGCGCTCGCGGCCGGCAGGCACGTGCTCGTCGAAAAGCCTCTTTGCGCGACGGCGGCCGAGGCGAACGGGCTCGTGGCCCTCTCGGGGCGCGGGGGGGCGCAATTGTTCGTCGGGCACTCGGAGCGGTTCAACCCCGCGATTCGCGCGCTCGCGCGCCTCGGGGTCCGCGACGAGACGTTGTTGGCCATCGATCTGCGACGCGTCGGGCCGTCCCGCCCGGCGGATGGCGGTGTGCTCGTCAACCTCGGCGTGCACGACTTCGACCTCGCGGCGTATCTGGGGCAAGCCCCGTTGCACCTACGCGCCGCGGTCAGCGGCGGGGCTTGCGGTGGGTCCGGCGAGGATCTCGCTCACGTCCTTTTCACCACTGCCAATGGCTCGGTGGGACACCTCTACGTCGACCGTACGATCCCCGCGAAATGCCGATCGATCACGATCGCAACGCCGCGGTGGCTCTACGAGGGGGACCTGCTCGCCCATCGACTCGTGCGGACCGCGCGCGAGACGAACGCAAAAGCGCACGTGCCCCTGGCGCTCGACGAACCTCTCGCCGCACAGGCGCTTGCCCTCGCCGACGTGCTCGACGGGGGACGTGCGCGCGAAATCGCGACGGGAACCGACGGCGCATACGCGGTGACACTTGCCGAAGACGCAGCGCGAAGTGCGGCGTCGAGCGCCTCGGTGGAGGGGCTTGCGAACGGGTGGCCGCGCCTGCGTCTCTGACGAAAAACTTGGCGCAACG
>Ga0265316_10004778_pt1 | contig 13367 bp, 6 predicted proteins | sample 4522metaG_FD_202092 | JGI IMG/M metagenome (GOLD analysis project Ga0265316, IMG submission 202092) | Rhizosphere microbial communities from Carex aquatilis grown in University of Washington, Seatle, WA, United States - 4-5-22 metaG | ecosystem: Host-associated > Plants > Roots > Rhizosphere >... | reverse complement strand
CTGCGACGCGCGCTCGGTTTTGCCGGAGAATCTGCCTACCGTTTAGTCAACGCCGAGGGCGACGAGCTGCCCGGTTTTTCGGTCGATCGCTTCGGCGAGTACGCCGTGGTGTGCGCACCCAGCCGCCCGCTGCTGCCCTTCGCTCGCCTCCTGGCCGAAGCGACCCTGACGATGGTGGACGAGCCGCGCCTGCGCGGGGCCGTGGTCAAGGTGCGCGGCAAGGATCCCCAGGATCGCTCGCACAAGGACGAGATTATCGGAGCAGCCCCGCCAGAAAAGTACGTGGTCCACGAACTTGGTGTTCCCTACGAAGTTCACCTACTGGGATCGCTGAACGTGGGGCTGTTCCCAGACATGCGCGAACAGCGCCGTCACATCGGTCGCTTCGTGACGGGCCGCCGCGTGCTCAACACCTTCGCGTACACCGGCGCGCTGTCCATCGCCGCCGCGCGCGCCGGGGCGGACAGCGTCACCAGCGTGGATTTGTCTTCCGGCGTGCTGGCCTGGGCGCGCGCGAACTTCCGCCTGGCTGGTTTCGCCGCAGGCGACGCCCGGTTTCGCTTCGAGGTATCCGACGTCAAGCGCTTCATACAAAAGGAAATAGAGCGCGGCAGCCACTACGACACCATCCTGCTCGATCCGCCCACGGTGTCGGCGGCCCGTGCCTCGCAATGGTCGATGAAGCGCGACTACCCACAGCTCCTCGCCCTGGCGACCAAGCTTCTGCCACCGTCGGGCGGCATCTTGTGGGTGTCCGCCAACACGCGCCGCGGGCCTTCGGTGCTTCGCCACGTAGACGAGGGGATCCGCCTCTCCGGCCGCCGCGGCTCTTTGCTGGAAGTCGGCGGCCTGCCACCCGACTTTCCCACTCCGCCCGGCTGGCCCGAATCGCGCTACCTGGAAATCTGCCAAGTCTTCGTCACAAGCGGGTAACATGCGTCTCGGGATGAAGCGCATCCTGGTCATCACGATTGCGGCTCTGGCCTGCAGCAAGGCCTCCGTGCCCATGCGCGACGCCGGGGTCGAACGGCCATCGTACGACACGGAGCCGCCCTCGATCGACAGTTCAGTCCCACTCTCAATCGACTTTTCCGTCGAGAACTGCCCCGCCTTCGATGCCCAGGCGTTCACCTGCACCGGCCGAGCACCCTTGACGGTTCGCTTCGTGCCCCTGGCCACCGCGACGGTGAGCCAATATTTCTGGGATTTTGGCGACAGCACCCCGTACGGTGGCGAACTCGCACCCAGCCACGTCTACACCACCCCAGGTGTCTATTCGGTCAGGATGTTGGCGACTGGCGTAAGCGGCGACGTCGTCTCCAAGGTGCACAGCGAATCCATCGTCGTGCAAGCCAACGCCGTCGGCTATCCGTGCGATACGAACGCGCAATGCGACCAAGGTCTCTTCTGCCTGTGTCCCACCAGTGCGCCGTGCGCCACTGGTCCCACGCACGGACTTTGTGCCGCTTCTTGCCAGGCGGGCATTTGCGACAACGCAGAAATTTGTGCGGGGCTACTAACGGCCACGCCCCCGATGGGCAACGCTTCGGCCTGGCAAGCCCCGATGTGTCTGCACCAGTGCGCGAAGGATGCGGATTGCGCCGCTGGCCTGTTCTGTCGGACGTTGCCCCCAGGCCCTGCGGGCAGCGCCTGGCTCCATGGATGTTTCTCCAACATCCCCGCCGATGTGGGGGAGCCCTGCCGGGACAGCGAAGGAAATTTGCGCGACGACCTGTGTGCCAGCGGCCTGTGCGCCGATTTAGGTGCAAACGGCGTGTGCAGCGCAAGCTGCGGCGTCGTCTCGTGTCCGCCCGGATCGGATTGTCTCGTATTCGGCGATGGCAGAACCCTTTGCTTGCGTCCGTGCACGAACTTCGCTTGCTCCCAAGATCCGCTTCTTACTTGCGTGATTCCGAACTCCGGTGACCTCGGCTACCAACTGGCCAGCCCGTCCAACCCGAACGCGGCATCGAGCTATTGCGCGCCCGAACCATGCACGTTGGGCGACCCTAGAGGCGATACGTGCTTGCCCACCGGAACTTGTGTATTCGCCAACGGCGGCGGTCACTGCGTGCGGCGAAGCAACTAGCAGAGACTGATTCAAGGCGACGAGCACCTCCCACTATTTCGATGGGTGCGCGTGGGTCGTAGGAAGGCGCCCCATGCCGTCATCCGCACGTCCGAGATCACTTGGCGCGAAGGTTGCTGTGTAGATCGCCCTAGATCGCTGATGCCAGGCGCAGGCTGCCACGCCGTGGCGAAGGCCGCGATTCTCTACGCTGACTTTGTCTCTTGTACATATGTGTAATCTATATTACTCTTTTTATAAAGTAAAATAGTCATAGATCATTGCAAGAAGTAGCTGCCTCGGCAGGCAGGGACGTCAATACAAAACGGGTTTCGGTCGATGAGGGCAAGGGTGAAGAAGTTTCGGTGCAGCAAGCCTGGAAAGCGCGCGTCAACGAGAGCGCGCCGTCCTCGCCGCCTGGTTGCAGCCCTTGTCGTCGCCCTGGGCTGGGGTTGCTTCGCCGTGACGGATACCCAAGCGCGCGTCAACCCTTTGGTCGTGATCGAGCGCCAGCTTCACAAGGCCAACATGCTCATCGTGCTCGACACTTCGGGCTCGATGACCGGCGTCCCTGGCGGCCAGTTTGCCAACTCGACCGAAGTCGGCGTTGACTGCGACAATGGTGTGAACTGTCGCAACGGCGGCGTGCTCGGGGTTTGCGCGAAGTGGGGCAGGACTTGTCAGTCGGACGACGACTGCAGGCAAGGCTACTGCCAGAACGATGGCAGCAGCCTGTGCAAGGTTACGAGCGACTGCACACCGGTTCCCGGGACTTGTGCGGTCCCGGTCTGGAACTGTACACAGACAACGAGCAACATCCAGACGGTAACCAACACGAATTCCTTGACCAACACCAATACCGCAACCAACACCAACACCGGGACCAACACCAACACTGCGACCAACACCAAGACCGCGACCAACACCCAGACCGCGACCAACACCCAAACCGCAACCAACACCCAAACCGCGACCAACACCCAGACTGCGACCAACACCCAGACCGCGACCAACACCCAAACCGCAACCAACACCCAAACCGCAACCAACACACAGACCGCGACCAATACGAACACCACGACCAACACCCAAACCGCGACCAACACACAGACCGCGACCAATACCAACACCACAACCAAGACCAACACCGCAACCAACACGAACACCGCGACCAACACCAACACAGCAACCAACACTCAGACCACGACCAGCACGCAAACCGTGACGAGTTCGGGCACCGCAACTCAAAGATTGACGGCATCCGCAACCGTGACGATCATAGGCACTTTTTCAAGCACCAACACTGCCTGGCACAGCGAAACGCGGACCCATCAAAGCACTCATACGTACACAACCACAGACTATTTACCAGGGAGCGCCACTGCGAACGCTACCAGCTATGTGACTGCCACGTTCACCGGCACTGTCGTCAAAGCGTTTACAGCGACAGGAACCGTTGGTGGAACTGCCAGCTCCACCCAAACGGCAACCGTATACTTGGATAGCGGCAACATGTACACCACGGTCTCCCAAGTTTCGACATATTGGTGGTACACCGACACTGACACTGCCACCGTGACGGCGTCGGGCACGGCCACAAGCACTGTGTCCGAGACCTGGACTTTTGCAAACGCCCAGATCTTGACCAGCACCCAAACCACCACCAACACCCAAACCATTACCAACACCCAAACCATTACCAACACCCGGACCAACACCAACACTCAGACCTCCACCAACACCCTAACCTCCACCAACACCCAAACCATTACCAACACCCGGACCAACACCAACACTCAGACCTCCACCAACACCCTAACCTCCACCAATACCCAAACCATTACCAACACACGAACCTCCACCAACACGCTGACATCCACCAGCACCCAGACCATTACCAATACCCGGACCTCCACCAATACCCAGACGTCCACCAACACGCTGACCTCCACCAACACCCTGACCTCCACCAACACCCAAACCTCCACCAACACCCAGACCTCCACAAACACTCTGACTATTACCAACACCCAGACCGGCACGACTACCGAAACCTCGGTCGACACCATTTGCGGCTTCTCGAAGAACAACTGCTCACAGGACTCGGACTGTCCTGCGCAATCCAGCTTCTGCTCTACCACCGGTGTAGCCTGTGCCGGCAACAATCCGTGCGCCTCCGTGGGCAAGTGCAAATACAACAGCCTGATGGTGTGCACCAACCCAGGAGGGAACTGCCCAAGCGTCGGCGTGTGCGCGCACTCGGCTTCGACAACCTGTTTGTTGCCTAAGGATTGCCCGCCCACGTCCCCCACGGGAACATGCAGTTTGCAAGGAACGCCTCCGGGCGGCTGTACTGGGAACAGCGATTGCTCGATGACGAAAAGGTGCAGTATCGGGGGAGAGTTCTGTCGCATCGACACCGACTGCACGTCGCTACCATCCTCCCCGCAAACCTGCGACGGCCCCGACAACATTTGCAACCTGCCGCAAGACACCTGCGTGACCAAGACCGACAACACTTGCACCGCGGTGGCCAACTCCTGCGGCGCACCGGCGAACACCTGTACGATTCCACCGGTGAACATCTGCATTCCACCCGTAAGCAGCACAGACACCTGTATTCCCAGTAGCCGTGGCGCACCTGGCCCCATTCGCATGTGTCTCATCGCGCAGACTGTGTGCAAGAAGGACTCGGATTGCACCACCCCCGGCGATGCTTGTGGACCTGCGACCTCGCGCGCGGTCATCGCCAAACGCGCGGTCAGCGCCGTCGTGAACGACAATTACAAGCTCCTGAACTTCGGATTGATGACCTACTACCAAGATAGCTATTTCCCCTACTTCGTGAACGCAACGGGTTCGACCGGGGTCACGACCGTTTACGAGTCCCAAGACAAGATCGCTGCCGCGCGCTGCCTCGATAGGCAGGCTGGACCCGCGCAAACCTGCACCATCAACGGCATCAGCATGACCTTGCAGGACTCGACCAACAGCCGCTATCGCGTTCGCTCGACCTACAACACATGGCAGGACATCGACGCCAACTGGTGTGGCAACACCTGCGACATGCCGAATGCCATGGGACTTGGGCACTTCGAGGGTGCCTACTACGAGTATACGGGAACCATTGGCAGCAACTCGACGACCATGATCACCCAGCCGACCTACGGCGGGCAAAACATCTCGGTGGCCGGAAAGAACTACAGCTACTACCAGCCACTCAACAACTATTACAACGGCGGCAAGGCGCCCCCATTCGGATTCCCCGACTGCGGCTCTTCGTGCAGTGTTCACTGTGGCGGTCGCTGGGACGCACAACTCGCGCCATTTCTCAGCACGACGGACGATGTCACGATCTCGCAGACTTCGGCCAATGCCATCACGGACGCCATGGCGCCAGCCGCCAACGGCGGCTTGATCTTCTTCTGGAACACGCCCACGGGATGCACGCTGCAAAACAACATTTCACAAACCGTTCACACCAGCGCCTACGACTACATGAACGCCGTCAAGAACGGCAATAGCAGCGAGAGAATTCCGCAGGATCACCTCGCGTGCCGCGACAACTACGTTCTGCTCATCACCGATGGTGAGGCCAACGGCCCGGGGGACAACAATTGTTCCGCTTCGGCCTGTGCGGCGGCGAACCCGGCGTCCGCCGGTTGCACGTGCAAGTCGGTCCTCGCCGCCTACAATCTGCGCCAGAATCTTGGCGTCAAGACCTTCGTTGTGGGCTTTTCAGGCGACACCAGCGCGGGGACGGCAAAGACCACCAACGACAACATCGCGCGTGCGGGCGGCACAGACGCCGGGAATGATGGCGTAGCCCCCTTCGCGTACCTTGCGCAGAACGAGGACGACCTCAACACGGCCTTGCAGCTGGTGATCTACAATGCGGTCAAGGGCAGCTACTCGACGGCGCCCACCAGCACCTCGGCGGGCACGCAGCAAGCCACCACGGTCGCCGAGGGCAAGTACGCCCTCGACTCGCGCATGGACTTCCCGGAATGGAAAGGGCACCTCTTGGCCTACAACTTGAGCGGCGCCTCGCCGGTCCTGTCCTGGGACGCCTACCAGAAACTCACCGCCATGAACTGGTGGCAGCGCAAGATCTACACCTGGGACGGCACGAACATGGTGAAGATTGCCGTCGATCCCACCACTCACGCTGTGATTAACAAGAGCGCACTGGCCACCATGGGGCTTGGCGCATCCGACGCCGAGGCCGAATCCGTGGCGCGCTGGCTGCTCGGCGACCCCACCTACAAGAACCCCTCCATCCTGGGCGCAATCATCAACTCGACCCCCATCGACATCGCCAGCCCAGGCGATATCGCCGAACCGGGCGGCCACGCCTTCTTCTTGCAGTACCAAAACCGCCCGCACCTTATCTACGTCGGCTCGTCGGACGGGCTCTTGCATGCGTTCTTCCTGGAAAACACAACCATCGGCTCGACCGTGTACCAGGCTGGCAGCGAGGCCTTCGCCTTCCTGCCGCCGGACATGATGCCCGTCGTGCGCCAGCAGTATTCGCAAGGTGGGCAGAAACCAGATCCCTACAGTCACATCTTCGGTCTGGCGGACTCGCCCAAGGCGAAGTCCCTGTGCGTAAGGAATTGCGGCGACGCCGCCACCGCCCAATGGAAAACCGTACTCATCATGCCCGAGGGCTACGGCGGCAGCGAGACCTTCATGCTCGACGTGACCGCGCCCTTTGGAGCCTCCGACATCGCCGATCCACCCGTCACCGTACAGTGGCACACCGGGTACGGCGCAAGCGCCTCGACCTACAATAATCTGCTGGGCAATACCATCTCGCTGCCCGCCTTCTTCTTTAACAAGACTACCAACATGGACGACTATCGCATCACCTTCGCCTCGGGCTATCCGACAGCCAATGGCAGCACGACGCAAGGCCGAGCCCTGGTGACCGCTTCGGCAGCCACAGGCGCGGTACAAATCACGAGCACCATCGCACCTACCACGACCTGCGCGCAGGAGTACACCGCGCTCACCGATGTCGCCACCGCGCGCGACTTCGCCAAGGGCCAAGACAACAAGCTCGTGGCCGGCTATTTCGGCGACACATCGGGCCAGCTCTTCCGCTACGTGTTTGGCTCCGGCCTCACCCTTGATCAGTCCTTGACATGCGACCATCCATTGCACTTCTCTCCCACGGTAGTTCAGCTCGACCGTGATTCGACGACCACGGCGTTCGGCCACGAAATTTTCCCCGTGCAAGTGACCAATTCCAACCTCGACCTGGACACCACCGCCCTGCCGCCGTCCAAGATGGTCTTCTGGAAGGAAACGGCTCAGACCGATACCAGCGGGAATATCACGAATATCGTCAAAGACCCCAACTGGGGGGGTAACGGCGGGCAGGTCGTTCTCACGGTGGGAAACGACAACGAAATCTGCGGCGTCACCCAAACCGACTCACACGGCGTGGTCACGTGCAAGACCTCCATGCCCGCCACGGCGCGGCCGACCTCGACTCCGCTCGGAGTGCTCTTGGCAGACGCCTCTGGATTCCAGGTCATGACCATGTGGTACGTGCCGGCGGCCGACGGTTGCACGCGCGGGCAGACCTACTTCACCATCCACCAAATGTCGGCCACCGGAACCGTCACGCAGCGGCTAGGCGCGGACGTGGCCAGCGAGCCCGTAACGTCCCCGGTGATTCTCGGCGGACGCATCTACCTGTTCGGCTCTAGCGGCGCCATCGAAATCACGGGTATGGCTCCGGATTCGGTCACGGCCGGACGAGCCATCCCGGCGAATGGGGGCACCGGCGCCTTTTCTCGCTATTCTTGGAGCGAGGTGTTTTGAACCGGACGCAAAGCCCGGTATTGTTTCGCCCACGTCATGGGTGAAAGCACACGAGCCCCAACCGCCGCCATCGTCGTGATCGGCGACGAGGTTCTTTCCGGCAAAGTCGAAGAGCAGAACGCTCGCTTTCTCGTGCGCGAGCTGCGCAAACTGGGCGTTGCTGTGCGCCGCGTCGAGATCATTCCCGACGTTCAGGACGAAATCGCGACCTGCGTGCGCGCCGCCTCCGCGACCTACGATCATGTCTTCACCGCGGGCGGCATCGGGCCCACCCACGATGACGTGACCATCGCATCCATCGCCGCAGCCTTTTCGGTGCCCGTAGTGCGCGACGCGAACATGGCGGCCACGATTCGCACGTACAGCGGCGATCGCTTTTTCGAGCGCGACCTGCGCATGGCCGACATCCCCGCGGGTGCCGACCTGATCTACGGCGACGGCGTGACCCATTCGCGCTGGCCGGTGGTCACCTTTCGCAACATCTATATCCTGCCCGGCGTGCCGTCGATTTTGCAGCGCAAGTTTGCCATGATTCGCGACCGATTCGCCGCCCCCCCCTTCTTCAGCCACGCCATCTATTCGCACGAGGGCGAGGGCGCCATCGCTCACATCCTCGACAAGGCCGCGGCCGACTTTCCCAGCGTGGCCATCGGCTCATATCCCCACGTCGACGCCATCGACCACAAGGTGCTCATCACCCTCGACGGTCGCGACGAAGCCACCGCAGCCCACGCCTGCGCACAAATCGTAGCCGGTCTAGGCCCCGCCGTGGTTCGCGTCGAGTGACGGATTTCACCACAGAGTCGCAGAGAGCGCAGAGAGCACAGTATGGGACAGGGTTCGGATCTAGGATCTGGAGCCCTTCTTTTTCCGCTCTCCGTGCTCTCTGTGTCTCTGTGGTGAAAATGCTATAAACCCACCTGTGAACGAGTTACCCCAGAACGTCAAAGGAATGAACGACGTGTTGCCGCCCGACGTGGCAAAGTGGCAATTCGTCGAGGAAAAGGCGCGCACGATTCTCGATGCCTTCGCCTACCGCGAGCTGCGCACGCCCATCCTCGAGTACACGCCGCTGTTCACCCGCTCGGTCGGCGAGGCCACCGAGGTGGTGGAAAAGCAGATGTACACCTTCGACGACCGCGACGGCAGCAGCGTCAGCATGCGGCCCGAGGGCACGGCCTCGGCGGTGCGCGCCTACATCGCGCGCTCGCAGTGGAACCGCGAGCCCATCACGCGCTGGTACTACATGGGCCCCATGTTCCGCCACGAGCGCGCCCAGCGCGGGCGCCTGCGCCAGTTCCACCAGATCGGTGCCGAGGTCTTCGGCCTGCCCGGCCCGGCCATCGACGCCGAGATGATCGCCATGCTGGTCGCCCTGCTCGCCGAGCTTGGCATCAAGACCAGCGACATCGAGGTCGCGGTTAACAGCCTAGGCTCGCCCGACGAACGCACGGCCTACCGAGAGACCCTGCGCACCTTCTTCGCCGCGCACACCGACAAGCTCGACGAGTTCTCGCGCAAGCGGCTCGACAGCAATCCGCTGCGCATTCTTGATTCGAAAGATCCCGACGTGCAAGCGCTGGCCGGAAATGCGCCCATCCTGCTCGACGTGCTCGGCGACGCCTCCAAGCAGCACTTCGAGGCAGTGCGCGGCCACCTCGCCTCGCTCGGCGTGGAGAGCTGCCTGGATCCACGCCTCGTGCGCGGGCTCGACTACTACACCGGCACGATTTTCGAAATCAAAGCCAAGGTCGGCGACCTGGGCGCGCAGAACACGGTGTGTGGCGGTGGACGCTACGACCGCCTGGTCTCGTCCCTGGGCGGCCCCGAAGTGCCGGCCATGGGCTTCGGCCTGGGCGTCGAGCGCCTCCTGCTTGCCATGACCGCGCCCGCCGAGAGCTTCGACCCTGGCCTCACGCTCTACATCGCCGCCCTGGGCGACAAGGCGCGCACCTTCGCCCTGCCCGTCGCGCACCGCCTGCGCCTGGCCGGCATCCGCACGGAGATCGAACACCGCGACGCCGGCCTCAAGGCGCAACTCAAGCGCGCGGACGCCTTGCGCGCACGCCTCGCCCTCATCGTGGGCGACAACGAACTAGCTTCCGGCAAGCTCATTCTGCGCGATCTGACCACACGCCAGCAGTCGGAAATCACCGTCGACGAACTGGAAGCGCGCGTGAGATTGGCGATGGACTAACCGACGCCACCCGGCCACGAGGCGCGGAAGATCGTTTCGACCCTCAAGACGCCGCGCCTTGCTGCCGAGATCTAGTTCTGTCCCCGACGGGGATGTTCCCCCATGTCGCCTACACGCTCCGCTCTCAAGAACCTCTGTCTACTGGCGACGCTGGCCACGGCGTGTTCCTATGACGCCAGCAAACTGCGACGATTGGCCACCGTGCCTGCTGATGGGGCCGACGACAAGCCTGCCGCGCCCTTCCCTGACGCGTCCGACGGCAACGATGATACGACGATCCTGCCTGACGCCCCGACGGGAGCGCCTGACGCTCCTGGCGAACTAGATGGCGGAGGCACGCTCCCATCAACCGGCGGCGTTGGCGGAAGCGGTGGTCCGACCGACACTGCGGGCACGGAACATGTGCCCGTGGAGACAGGTGGCACGGATAGCAGCGACGCGCCCATCGCCACTGGCGGGACCGGGGCTGGCGGATCCGGAGGACTTGGCGATACAGCGGTTTCGACCGGAGGCTCGGACGCGGTGGCCAGCTCCGCAGGCTCACCCAGCGGCGGCGCGAGCGGAGGCGGCAGCACTGCGATTGACAGCGGAGGCACGAACACCGGTGGCATGCCAGGCAGCGGCGGCCAAACAAACTCGGGTGGCTCTGACGGCGGGGGCGCTGATGGCGCAAGAGACTCCGCGAGCAGCGGAGGGGGCAGCGGCGGTCAGGCGGGCAGCGGCGGATCGGGCGGCGGAGGATCGGGCGGCTCTTCGGACGCGGGGAGCAGCGGTGGCAGGACGTGCAGTGTCAGTCAGTGCCCTCCGACCGCCACCATCGGCCTTACCGGGCCTTGGGGCGCCACCTACAGCAATGGTAGCACCGGAACCGTAGTGTCGAGCGGAGATGCTGCCTTCTTGAACTGGCTGTCCACGCGCGGCACAGGCTGCGTGGTTCAGAACCTGGACATCAGCAACAACAACTATCTAACCGCTGCGCGACTCGCGCCATATCAGATCATCATCGTGCTCGACCTCTACCACACGCAGGCCGACAAGGATGCGTTCTTCAAGGCGAAGCTAACCAATGCGGGCTATCCTGCCTATCCAGGAACGCAACGAACACTTCAGGCGAATGAAGTGAATGCGGTCAGGGACTGGGTGAACGGTGGCGGTGGTCTCATGACTACCATTGGCACCACGAACACGGCGGCCGAGATGGCGAATGCAAACCTGCTGCTCAATCCCTTTGGCATCGCGCACTCGGTTACCGACGTCAACATCCTTTCCGGCAATTCGACTGTCACCGCATTTGCAACCACAGCTCCGATCGCCAGCCGGATCACCGCGGGCGTAGCCACCCTCCGCGTCGCTGGCGCCGTCGGCATCGAGGGGCTGGCGGGCGGAAACTTGCCGAACAATTCAAACACCTTCTCCCTCTACGCAACCTCAAGCTACAGTAGCAGAGCAGGCTCCGGAACCTATGACCTTGGGGTCGCCGAAATCGTCAACGGCTCGGGCCGCGTGAACGTCTGGTGCGACGACTCGATAACCTACGACAACGCCTGGAACAACAGCACCTACCAGACGCAGACCTACTGGAACAACGTCTTGACCTGGCTCGGCCAGTGCCCGTAGCCTCTTCCGCGAACCCAAGCCAGACGTAGTCGGTGCCTCGCATTCGGTGCCACCCGCGAACCCCCAGGGACAATCGTGATACCGTACGATGATGGTCAGGATGGTTCCGACGTTGGGTCTTGTGTGCACCCTGGCATCTGCGTGTGGCGGATCGGTCACGAAGTCTACGACCGATGGCCAAGGCGGCGGAGGTGGTAGCGGTCAGTCCGGCGGTGGGCAAGGAGGTGGCCAAAGTGGAGGCGCGGCGGGCGGGCAAAGCGGCAGCTTGCCGATTGGACCCATCGATCTCTGCGCCGGCATGATCAAGGACAAGGATCCGCATCCGATGACCGCGCTGGCCAAACCCGCGCTCGGCGCAACGGTCGTCGACGCCGAGTTCGGGACCAAAATCCGCCGCATCACCGCGGTTGCGGGCTCGGGCGCCGACGCCGGCATCGTCCCGATGTACACCACCATCTCGGCCTGGAACGCCGATGAATCGCTGCTGATTCTTTACGGCCTAGGCGGCGCGGGCCACCAGCTCTACGACGGCAAGACTTACCTGCACCTTCGCGCCCTGGACATCAATCCCGCCGACTTGGAGCAGGTCTATTGGGACACCTCGGATCCGGACATTCTCTACTACGTCGACGGCCAGGAATTCATCCGCTACCACGTTGCCGCCGGAACCCAGGACAGAGTGCACGACTTCGGCAGTCTGTGCGGCTCGCCTTCGGTCAGAAACGGCAGCGACCCGATGTTCACGTCCTGGGATTCCCATCGCATCGGCCTGACGTGCGGCAATCTCATGTTCATCTACGACAGTTCCACCGATTCAGTTATGGGAATCACGATCGCCAGCGGAACGCCGCCAGCGCAGGTCGCGCCCAGCGGCACGCTTGCCTACCTCGAAGCCGGTAGCGGACAGGTTCGGGACACCAACCTAAACCTGGTTCGCTCGTTGGGATTGCAGGTCCCTGACAATCACGCCTCCCTCGGCCGCCTGGCGAATGGGCACGACACCTGGAACGGCGCGGTCTACGACGATGGCAACGACGATGCCCTGAGCAACGTCGGCATTCTGGTCACCTGGGATCTCACCAATGGCAGCGGCGGCGCAGTCATCGGCCCCAAGACCGGCTGGCCCTATCCGCCCGACGGCCACGTCTCGGCGATGGCCTACAAACAGCCAGGCTGGATTTTCGTGTCCACCATCCCCAGCGACGCTGCGGGCCTGCAGGGCAAGACCCTTCTCGGTCTCGAGAATCTCATCGCCGACACCAACACCGGGGTGGTGTGCCGCGTGGGACGGCATCGTAGCTGGGGCAAGAATAATTCCGTCCTCGGCTACTGGGCCGAGCCGCACACGGTGCCCAGCCCAAGCGGCACGCGGGCCGTGTTCGCGAGCGATTGGGTAGGTGGCGCATCGGTCGACAGTTACGTCCTGGAATTGCCAAGCTACTCTCCCTAGCCGCACGACGAAGCCGCGCAGGTTCACAGCGTGGAAGCTTGCGCGGGCACGCGCGCTTCGCCAGCCTGCTCGAAGGGATAGTCGACGACGAACCCAGTTGCGGTCGCCTTGCTGGCGGGCGAAAAGTTTGCGTCTCGCTTGCGCAAAAAGTAGAGCGCCTCGTTCGTCGCCGGCCGAAAGACCCGTCCCGCGGCGAAAGTGGC
>Ga0265316_10004775_pt1 | contig 13370 bp, 11 predicted proteins | sample 4522metaG_FD_202092 | JGI IMG/M metagenome (GOLD analysis project Ga0265316, IMG submission 202092) | Rhizosphere microbial communities from Carex aquatilis grown in University of Washington, Seatle, WA, United States - 4-5-22 metaG | ecosystem: Host-associated > Plants > Roots > Rhizosphere >... | reverse complement strand
TCAACATTCAAACTCTCGTCGTCGTAAAAAATCTGCATGATTCAATTATTTTTTCCGTGGTTACTCATCGTACTCCCATTGCCATTACTTATTTATTGGCTTGCACCGTCTAAATTCAATGCACAGCAAAGCGCGTTGCGTGTGCCATTTTTGGCGGATTTGGCAGACAATCAAAGCGTTAAAATCGCTATCCCAAACCGTTACCGTTTATGGTTAGCTGCCATCGCGTGGACATTGTTGGTTTTAGCCGCCGCGCGTCCACAATGGTTAGGCGAACCGATTGAACAAGCAATGAGCGGTCGTGATTTGATGCTGGCGGTTGATTTGTCGGCGAGTATGCAAGAACAGGATTTTATTTTAAATAAACAAGCAGTTGATAGATTGACTGCAATTAAAGCAATCGCTACCAATTTTATTGAACGACGTGTGGGCGATAGATTAGGGCTTATTTTATTTGGCACGCAAGCCTATTTACAAACGCCGTTGACGTTTGACCGTAAAACAGTTTCAACGCTTTTAAACGAATCAGCCATTGGTTTAGCTGGAGATAATACTGCTATTGGTGATGCAATTGGACTCGCAGTAAAACGTTTACGCAATGAATCGACAAATAGTCGTGTATTGATTTTACTGACCGATGGCGCGAATACGGCTGGTGAAGTGTCACCATTAAAAGCTGCTGAACTCGCTGCTGCCAATCATTTAAAAATTTACACGATTGGTATTGGCGCAGATGAAATGTTGGTCGGTGGTTTTTTTGGTTATCGGAAAGTGAATCCATCGGCAGATTTGGATGAGAAAATGCTGATTAAAATCGCTGAAAGCACAGGCGGGTATTATTATCGAGCTAAAAATATTGATGAATTAAATAACATTTACATGCGTCTTGATGAACTCGAACCGGTTGAAAAAGAAAAACAATATTTTCGACCTCGTCGTGAATTATATTTTATGCCATTGGCGGCGGTATTAGCGTTAGCAGGATTGTTATTTTGGAGAAAAACGTTGTGATGACTTTACTTGCAGATTTCCATTTTTTAAGACCCTATGCGTTTTTAGCCCTAATGCCATTGCTGTATTTGATAATAAAAAATTATCGCCAGCATATTCACATTACCGCACATTGGACAAAAGTTTGTGACGCAGAATTATTGCCTTATTTACTCGAAAATGGCGGCGGTAAATATTCACGTTTCGCGTTATGGCTAAATAGTTTCGTCGCATTTATTGTAATCGTCGCGTTGGCAGCACCAACATGGCAACGTTTACCTGCACCAGCATTTCGCAATAATTCGGCTTTGGTCATCGTGCTAAATTTGTCTGAATCGATGAATGCTGAAGATGTAAAACCCAGCCGTTTGGTGCGTGCGCGTTACAAAATTGCTGATTTACTCAGCCACCGCAAAGATGGTCAAACGGCGTTACTCGTGTATTCCGGTGCAGCATTCACCGTTACGCCATTAACTAACGATACAGAAACCATTCACAGTCAATTAGAAGCCTTGACCACAGATATTATGCCTAGTGCTGGCAATAATTCTGTAATGGGATTGGAAAAAGCGGTTGAACTTTTAAAGCAAGCTGGTTTACCGCAAGGACATATTTTACTCGTCACAGACAGCGTCGAATCGTCGCAAGCCGTATCGTTTGCGAAAAAATTAGGCAGTTATCGATTATCTGTTTTAGGAGTAGGCACAACAGAAGGTGCGCCAATTGCGTTACCCGAAGGCGGTTTTGCTAAAGATGAAATGGGACAAATTTTAGTGCCAAAATTGCAAATTTCTGAATTGAACGATTTAGCCGCTGCGGGAAATGGTCGTTTTCAAATCATGACCGCAGATGACAGCGATGTGCTGAATTTATTACACTCATTTGACACGCCACTGACGCAATCACCGCATGATAAAACCAATTTATTTCTCGAACAATGGGAAGACAGTGGCTATTGGTTGATATTACTGATTTTACCGTGGGCAGCATGGCAATTTAGAAAAGGGATATTGTGCTTGGCATTACTGTGTTTATTACCGTTGCCGAAAAACAGTTATGCGTTTGAATGGCAAAATTTATGGCGCACACCTGACCAACAAGCCCAGCGGGATTATCAGAAAAAAAACTATTCACAAGCTACCGAAAAATTTGAAAATCCCGATTGGAAAGCGGCTGCTCAATATGAAGCTGGAGATTTCGACAAAGCGGCAGCGCAATTTCAAAACTCAGGAAATGTTTACAATCAAGGCAACGCGTTGGCGAAAAAAGGGCAGTTAAAAGAAGCCTTAGCGGCTTACGAACAAGCCATTAAAGAAAATCCGTATGATAACGATGCAAAATTCAACAAGGAATTGGTTGAAAAAGAATTAGCAAAACAGCAGCAACAAAAAAATTCTGAAAATAATTCACCAAAAGATTCGCCACCGTCTGCACCACAACAAAATGAAAAATCGGCGAAAGACTCGGAAAAACAACAAGCAGGAAATGACAAAAAATCAGATTCGAAACCGTCTGAAGAACACAAAGCCGGCGATAATCCACCTACAAAAAAAGAAGATTCAGCTCAAGAACAAAAAGCGAAACAAGAAAGTTCGCCCGAAAAACAAAATGAATCAACGCCGCAAGCGAAAAGTGACGCTAGAAAACAAGTCGAAGCTGAAAAATTAACCACTGAACAACAGCAAGCCAATGAACAGTGGTTAAAACGAATTCCAGACGATCCCGCGAGTTTATTGAAACGAAAATTTAAATACCAGTACAGTCAACAATAGTGACAGCCTATTTATCCAAACCGACAAAATCCCAGATTTGATGCGACATGGTTGTACCTTTATTTTCAGAAACAGGCGCACCATTTGGATAATTTTGATCATAAACCCGTTTCGCATCGTTGGCTAAATCAATCATATTCAATTGCGTGTAGCCTTCTTGCAAAACTTCCAAGGCAAAAGGCAGAGCAATTGAACGTGGATATTTTTCCATCACGATTTTGGCACGATTGACTGACGCGATATATGCGCCGCGTTTTAAGTAATAACGCGCAATGTTAATTTCGTGCATCGCTAAATTATTTCGAATCGATACACTGCGTTGTTGCGCGTCGGCAATATAGCGACTATGCGGGAATCGACGCATCAATTCTGCAAAATTTTCCAGTGCATCATTTGCATACATTTGATCGCGTTGCGACGTATCGGTTGGCAAAAAACGATCCACAAATGTAATCCCACGATTGTAATTGACCAGTCCTTTTAAGTAATAAGCGTAATCAATATGGTTATCGCGGGGATAGGTTTTGATAAATCTATCTGCAGCAGCTAATGCGGCTTCGGCATCGTTATTTTTATAATACGCATACGCACTATCAAGTTGCGTTTGTGGCGCAGCGTTATCAAAGGGATAACGTGCTTCTAAGGCTTCGTAGAGTTTAATCGCTTTATCAAAATTACTCGCTTCAACGGCGGTTTTTGCTTCCGTACGGAATTTTTCAGCGTTCCAACCGGTGTAATCTTCTTTTTCAGAAGAACCTTCACCCGCCAAACTTTGCAACGTTTCACAACCCGATAAAACAGATAAAGAAAGAATTAAACAACAGGCTGTTAAAAATTTAATTAGAATGGTGTGCATAAATTGTAAGATTTAAAAATGATTTCGCGCTAATCCACGGCTATGAAAAGCCTATAAACCAACATAAGTATTGGCGCGAGTATAACTGAACCACACGTTACACGAAATAGGCGTTATGACAGTATTAACAACAGAAGTCCCTTTAGAAATGGCAGGAATGCGTTTAGATGCCGCGTTAGCCGAGTTATTTGATGAGTATTCGCGCAGTAAATTACAAACATGGGTCAAAGCCGGACGTGTTTTGGTTAATGGTGAAAATTTAAAATCCCGCGACAAATTAGAAGGCGGCGAATGGATTAGCCTTGATGCCGAAGCGGAAGTCGTTGTCATCGCAGAACCTGAAAATATCCCGCTGGAAATTGTTTTTGAAGATGAGGATTTCCTTATTCTCAATAAACCCGCAGGGTTAGTGGTTCATCCCGCGATTGGGAATTGGCACGGCACGTTGCTCAATGCGTTATTGCATCACGCGCCACAACTGGAAACCCTACCGCGTGCCGGCATTGTGCATCGTATTGATAAAGATACCAGTGGTTTGTTGATGGTGGCGAAAACGTTGCAAGCGCATAACGATTTAACCGAACAACTGCAAGAGCGAACCATTCACCGTGAATACCACGCCATTGCGCATGGACGCATGATTGCAGGCGGCACAGTGGATGAACCGATTGGACGACATCCAACCGATAGATTGCGTTACGCGGTGCGGGATAATGGCAAAGAAGCGGTGACGCATTATCGCGTTATTGAACGTTTCAAACGCCACACGCACATTCAAGTCAAACTCGAAACGGGTCGCACGCATCAAATTCGCGTTCACATGGCACACATTCGTTTTCCTTTGATTGGCGATCCGCTTTATAGCGGACGGTTTCAATTACCGGCGGATTGTAGTGAGAGACTCGAAAGTGTTTTACGCAGTTTTAAACGTCAAGCTCTGCACGCCGCGAAATTAGGTTTAGTCCATCCGACAACAGGCGAATATTTAGAATGGGAACAACCGTTGCCTGACGATATGGTGAATTTACTTGCAGCGTTGGCGGAAAACGATGCCGCGCAATAAATTTTTATTCCCCAATTGGAACGCGCCAGCAAATGTTCATGCCGCTATGACGTTACGCATTGGTGGTGTGAGTTCATCACCGTTTGGCAGTTTTAATCTCGCCACGCATGTTGGCGATGATTTAGAAACTGTTTTAGAAAATCGCCAATTGCTCAAAACAGAATTGAATTTACCAACTGAACCATTTTGGCTCGAACAAATTCACAGTAATGCGGTTATTGACGCATCCGCTGATTTGATTTTATCCAAAGCGGATGCCAGTTATACCCATCAAAAAAACGTGGTTTGTGCCGTCATGACAGCAGATTGTTTGCCTGTGTTGATGTGTTCGAGCGATGGGACACAAATCGCGGCAATTCACGCTGGTTGGCGTGGTTTAGCAACTGGCATTATTAGTAATGCTGTTGAGGCTTTAAAAACAAAAGATTTAATTGTCTGGCTCGGTGCAGCGATTGGTGCAGATTGTTTTGAAGTGGGTGACGATGTACGCGATACATTTTTGAAAAAATCGGTAAATTATGAATCCGCATTTAAAGCCCATGAAAATAAATGGCTGGGGGATATTTACCAATTGGCACGAATTGAATTAGCCAGTTTGGGTGTTACACAAATTTTTGGCGGCGAATTTTGCACCATGACCGACACAGAACGTTTTTATTCTTATCGCCGTGATAATCAAACAGGACGTATGGCAACGTTGATTTGGAGAAGTTAATGCCATTATTGCTTTTAATCATTATTTTTACCGCGGTGGGCGGCGTATTAAGCGTGCTTGCGGCGGGTGTTTTTCTACTTTTATCTGAAAAAAATCGCCGTAAAGTTTTGCCTCACGGCATCAGTTTTGCCATCGGCGCGTTACTTGCCGTCGCATTTTGGGGCTTAATTCCCGAAGCCTTTGAACACGCTAAACCTGAACAAATCCAAACATTATCCGGCACAATTTTGGCAGGCATTTTGGGATTTTTTGTATTGGAAAAATTATTGATTTGGCGACATTGCCATTTTGGCGAATGTGAAGCGCATGGCGATGAAGAACATCAACATCCTGAACACGCGCACAATCACGGACATTCACACACGCACGGTGCGAAAACGGCAGGCGCGTTTATCATTTTGGGCGATGGTATTCACAATTTTGTGGATGGTGTGTTAATTGGTGCCGCGTTTTTAATGGATGAACAACTGGGTATTGTGACCAGTTTAGCGGTGGCAACCCATGAAATTCCGCAAGAAGTTGGCGACTTTGCCATTTTATTGCAAAGCGGTTATTCGCAACGCAAAGCCCTTTTTTATAACGTGTTAGCGAGTTTGACGACCGTGTTTGGCGGTGTATTGGCGTATTTCAGTCTGGATTCATTGCGCGACAGTTTGCCGTATTTTTTAGCACTAGCGGCATCGAGTTTTATTTATATCGCCGTGGCAGATTTAATCCCCTCGCTACATAAACGTACCGATATAAAAACATCCTTACAACAAATTATGCTCATTGGTGCAGGGGTGACGCTAATTTGCACGATGCACAATATCGCCCATCACATTGAAATGTAATCGGTGCAAAACAACCGTGCCGGTGTTTTTCCCCCATTTTTACATTTTAAAAACAACGATAAAGTTTTAAAAACTTTTTAATATTCAATCTATTGTCGAAATAAGTTCGTATGGCACGTTAATTGCCCTATATAAAATTAACGTATTTATTTTTAATTGTTTGAGTGTTAATGGGGTTTTTATGAGCGCTGCAGTGTCATCTTCTTTACCAACAACGGGTTTAGCGGGCTTAAAAGCCTACTGGCGCAGTGATTTATTGTCAGGATTTTTAGTATTTTTAATCGCCTTGCCGTTATGCTTAGGCATTTCAATGGCTTCTGGCTTTCCCCCCTCTGCGGGGATTATTACAGCTATCATTGGTGGTATGCTCGTTTCACGATGCAATGGCTCATTCATGACCATTAACGGACCTGCTGCGGGCTTAATCGTCGTTGTTTATGACGCAGTTCAAGGGCTTGGTGAAGGGGATGCGATGGCAGGTTATCGTTACGCCCTTGCCGCAATCGTGGTCGCTAGCGTTATTCAAATTTTACTCGGTGTATTTAAAGCGGGACGTTTGAGTTCGTTTTTCCCCGCTTCTGTTGTTCACGGAATGCTTGCTGCGATTGGTATTATTATTATGGCAAAGCAAATCCACGTTGTATTAGGTGTGACACCAGAAAAAGGCAGTCTCATTTCAACCATTGCACAAGTTCCACATAGTTTTGCAAATTTGAATTTAGAAATTGCCATTATCGGTTTTACCGGATTGGTGATTCTCATTATCTGGTCATTGATTCAAAACAAAACGTTAAAAATGATTCCAGCACCACTTGTCGTGGTGTTAATGGGGATGTTTTTTGCCCATTATTTTGAATTAGAACATCAACATGTTTATTTGCTCACCCCTGAACATGCCGCAAATGCAGAAGTTGGTCCTAAATTTTTAGTCGCGATTTCTGATAATTTCACCTCCAGTTTTTATTTTCCGGATTTCGGCAAAATTGCCACGTTAGAATTTTGGGAAGCCGTGGTAGCGATTGCGTTAGTGGGTAGTTTAGAAAGTTTATTGAGTGCAATGGCTGTCGATAAACTCGATCCATACAAACGCCATTCTAATTTAAACAAAGATTTAACCGCTGTTGGGGTGGGCAATTTAGTAGCAGGTTCAATCGGTGGTTTGCCTATGATTGCCGAAATTGTGCGGAGCAGTGCGAACGTCAACAACGGCGCAAAAACCCAATGGGCAAACTTTTTCCACGGTACATTTTTATTGGTCTTCGTGGTTTTTTTCCCGCAGTTAATTCACAGCATTCCTTTAGCGGCATTAGCTTCTTTACTGGTGTTCACTGGTTTCCGCCTTGCTTCGCCGCGCGAATTTGCTAACGTGATGGGAATTGGTAAAGAACAATTATTCATTTTCGTTGCAACGATTATCTGCGTGATTGCAACGGATTTATTGGTCGGTGTTGCATTTGGCATTTTAGTTAAACTTGCTATTCATCTGATGAACGGCGCAAAACCTAACAATTTATTTAAAATTCATTTCACTCAATCTGTTCAATCTGACGGTTCGATTTTAATCCATATTCAAGGCTCGGCAATTTTTTCTAATTTCATGGCATTGAAAGAAGCGTTAGCCAATATCGAAAATGGCAAAAAGCTCGTTTTTGACAAAAGTGAGGTGACGTTAATTGACCATACTGTAATGGAATTTTTCCATGAATTTCAACATGACTATGAAGCACAAGGTGGACATTGCGAATTCCAAGGTTTGGACTCTCATGAAACATTTTCTGATCATCCTTTAGCTGCACGTCGTCTTAAACCTATTTAGGCACGAATATGATTTTATTTTTAGCTTACAGCGCGGTGTTGCTAAGTTTTGCATCGGGGGGCATTGCGTTAGCGCATTTGTATAAATCCGATGTGAATAAACAATGGGTGTTTTGGTCGTTAGGGGCATCAGGGGCGATGGCGATTTTTGCGGGGTTGGGCGAATTAGTTAATCCAGAAATTCGCCTTGATACGCTTAATTTAGGTTTGCCGTGGCTACCGTGGCATGTTCATTTTGACAGTTTATCGGCATTCTTTTATTTGGTTATTGGTATTGCGGTGTTTGCGGTGAGTTTTTATGCGCCGCATTACACGCACCACGAACAAAAAAATGCTCAGAATTTTGCTGTTTTAAGTTTATTTACAGGCTTATTTATCGCAGGGATGTTGCTTGTTTTATTGGCTGACGATGCGTTCATGTTCATGATTGCCTGGGAATTGATGTCGGTGGCGAGTTATTTTCTGGTGGCCTTTCAACATGAAAATGCGGCAAATAGACGTGCTGCATTTTTGTATTTGCTCATGGCGGAAGTGGGCGCGTTATTTATTATTCTCGCATTTGGTGTTGTAGCGAGTTTTGCGGATGGTTTCACATTCGATGCGCTGCGTGCGTCAACATTATCAACAACATGGATGAGTATTGCATTTGTGTTGGCATTGCTTGGTTTTGGCATGAAAGCAGGTTTAGTCCCAATTCATGTTTGGTTGCCTGAAGCGCATCCTGTTGCGCCGTCGCATATTTCAGCGTTGATGAGTGGTGTCATGCTCAAAGTGGCGTTGTATGGCTTGATTCGTTTTTGTTTCGACTTATTACCCGAAGTGCATTGGGAATGGGGCGTGGTATTGCTCGTTGTCGGCACGGTGTCAGCGTTGGGCGGCATTTTATACGCGATGATGCAACAAAATTTAAAACGTTTGCTCGCTTACAGTTCCGTTGAAAATATTGGCGTGATTGTGATGGTTTTAGGCTTGAGCATGATTTTTCTCGCCAACGATCATCAAGAACTTGCCGCATTAGGATTACTCGCCGCGCTATTTCACGCTTTTAATCACGCATTGTTTAAAAATTTACTCTTTTTAGGCGCGGGGATGATTCATCATCAAACCCACGAATTAAACATTGATATGTTGGGCGGTTTGATTAAACGCATGCCAAAAACCAGCGTGTTGTTTTTAATTGGTTGTATGAGTATTTCGTCATTGCCATTATTTAATGGTTTTGTTTCAGAATGGCTCGCCTTTCAAACGGCATTGCAAGTTGATGTTTTAGATAACGGCGTGTTACGCAGTTTAATTCCCGTTTCTGCGGCCGCGTTAGCATTGACTGCCGCATTAGCAGCGGCGTGTTTTGTAAAAGTGTTTGGTTTAATTTTCTTAGGCGTGCCGCGTTCGCGTCACGCTGAAAAAGCTAAAGAAATTGAAGATAAAGGCATGCTTGCCGCACCTGCTTTGTTGGCAGGGTTATGTTTTTTCTTCGGCATTTTTCCCAACGTCATGTTGAATTTAATTAACAATGTCGCGCAACAATTATTAGGTTCGACATTGCCACCGCAAGGCGAATTATCGGGTTTATGGCTCGCGCCGGTTTCCGCTCAACAAGCCTCGTATTCTGCGCCGTTAGTTTTAATTGGGGCGTTAATTGCCGCTGGCGTATGTTTTTGGGTGTTACGTCGTAATCCTTCGACTGTCACGCGCATTGCACCTACTTGGGATTGTGGCTTTGGCGGTTTAACACCGCGTATGCAATATACTTCTAGCGCATTCACTATGCCATTGCGTCGCATTTTCTCGCCCGTATTTTTGATTGACGAAAAAATTGAAAAAACCATGCGTGAACATACGACGATGAATGTCGCCGAAGTGCGTTACACGTTGCATATTCAAGATCACAGTTGGGTTCGACTTTATCAGCCCGTTGAACGCGGTGTAAATCGTGTGGCAAAACAGGTTGGACGTATTCAAACGGGTAATATCCGAACATATTTGGGTTATTCGTTGGCAACGTTAATTCTTCTATTGTGGGTGGTGAGCTGATGAACTGGTTAATTGCTATATTACAAACAGTATTGTTTGTCGCGCTCGCGCCGTTATTGGCGGGTTTTCTAAAATTTTGTAAATGTCGATTGCAAAATCGCAAAGCTCCTTCGTTGTTACAACCGTATCGGGATTTACTCAAATTAACACGCAAACAACCTGTTATTTCTGAGGATGCGTCGTGGTTATTTTGTTTAGCCCCGTACATTATTTTTTCGTCGATGGTTTTAGCCGCAACGGTTGTGCCGTTGATTGCCGTTGATTTGCCGACTTCTGCCAGTGCGGACGTAATTGTATTGGTTGGATTTTTTGCCTTTGCAAGATTTTTTATCGCATTGGCGGGGTTAGATATTGGCACGGCATTTGGCGGCATGGGTTCATCGCGTGAAATGACTATTTCGTCACTTGCCGAACCTGCGATGCTCATGGCGGTTTTTACGCTGACGATGACTGCATCGACGACAAATTTATCGGGTGCAATTGGACACGTTTTGAATGAAGGGCTGATTTTACGTCCATCGTTTGTCTTTGCATTATTTGCGTTGATTTTGGTGGCAATCGCGGAAACAGGACGAATTCCTGTAGACAATCCGACCACGCATTTAGAACTGACCATGATTCACGAAGCGATGATTTTAGAATACAGCGGTCGGCATTTAGCGTTAATTGAATGGGCAAGCCAGCTTAAATTCATGTTGTATGGTGTATTGATTGCCAACATCTTTTTCCCTTGGGGCATTGCCGAAAGTTTCGGTTTATCTGCATTGGGTTATGGCTTGCTGGTGATTGTCGGAAAACTTATTTTTCTTTGCATCTTCTTAGCCTTCGCTGAAACCGCTGTTGCCAAAATGCGTTTATTCCGCGTACAAGAATATCTCGGTTTTGCTTATTTACTCGGCTTGCTCGGAATGCTCAGTCACATCATTTTGGAGTCCACACGATGAACATTGAATCTCAAGATTTTTACACTCAAGCAATTTTATCGATGTCGGCATTGGTGGGTTTGACTTCGTTTTTAATGCTCGGACAAGGGCGATTATTACGGCTGATTTTTGTATTTGCGGTGCAAGGGCTGTTGTTGACGCTCACCACGTCGCTTGCCGCTTACAGTTTAGATAATCCACATTTGTATATTTCGGCAGTGCTAACGTTTGCGCTGAAAGTCGTTTTTATTCCGTGGATGCTGCATAAACAAGTGCTTGCTATGAATATGCACCGTGACGTGGAAGCCTTGAAAAATAATACGGCGGTAATGTTAAGCGGTGCGAGTTTAATGGTGTTTAGTTATTACGTTTTGCAACCAATTATTCACACCTCGTCGATGATTATGCTTAACGCGCTGGCGGTGAGTTTGTCTGTCGTATTGTTGGGTTTAATGCTTATGATTTCACACCGTCAAGCCGTCGCGCACGTTGTGGGATTTATGTCGATTGAAAACGGTTTGTTTTTTGCGGCGATTGTTGCTACGAACGGAATGCCAATGGTGGTTGAACTTGGTGTTGCATTTGACGTATTAGTGGCAGCGATTTTATTCGGCATTTTCTTTTTACATATTCGCACCAGCATTGATTCACTCGATGTTGATTTGATGAACAAATTACATGAGGTGGATAAATGATTGCCGTTTATTTGTTATTACTGTTGTCGGCGGCAGGAATTATTTTTTTCGCGCTTACCGGACACAAAGACGATATTGGCACACTTAATACGCGCATTAACGGCGTGAGTTTGTTGATTACGATTTGGCTGGCAATCACTGTTTTTAATCAAGGGACAATTTTATCCGGTGGTAAAGCGTTTTTGATTGATTCATTTAATGTGTATTTGATTGTATTGACGGCGTTTGTGGGTTTCACCACGTCGTTATTTTCTGCGCCATATATGGCGCACGAAAAGGAAATTGGCAAACTTACGGATAAACGCCTAAAACTTTATTATTCGATGTACCAAGGTTTTATGCTCGCCATGTATTTGGTTTTAACGACCAATAACATGGGCATTATGTGGGTATCGATGGAAGGCGCAACCTTAGCAACCGTTCTGTTAGTCAGTTTATACCGCACGCCAGAATCGATTGAAGCAGCTTGGAAGTATTTTATTTTGTGCGGCGTTGGTATCGCACAGGCGTTGTTTGGCACAATTTTACTTTATTACGCCGCCTCGCAAATTGGGGATAGTGGCAATGCGTTATTGTGGTCAGTTTTGCATGAACATGCGACGCAATTGAATCCTGATATTTTGGAAATTGCTTTTGTATTTTTATTGATTGGTTACGGCACAAAAATCGGTTTAGTGCCGTTACACAATTGGTTGCCGGACGCGCATTCTGAAGGTCCAACGCCGATGTCAGCGGTATTATCGGGCTTATTATTGAATGATGCGCTATATGCCGTCGTGCGAAATAAAATGCTTGTCGATGGCGCGACGCAAACGCACATTGCCGGTTATTTAATGATGGGGTTTGGCTTAGTTTCATTTTTAGTCGCCGCGTTATTTTTACATCGTCAAAAAGATATTAAACGTTTATTCAGTTATTCCTCGATTGAACACATGGGCTTAATGACCTTTGCGTTTGGAATGGGTGGCGCGTTGGCAACTTTTGCCGCATTACTGCACATGACCGTTCACTCACTTGTTAAATCTGCCATTTTCGTGACTGTCGGACATGCGGCGCAAATTACTGGCACTCAGAAAATGAGCCAAATTCGCGGCTTAATTAAAACGCAACCCAAAGTCGGTTGGGGATTATTGATTGGCACAGTGGCTATTGCTGGCTTTCCACCGTTTGGTGTTTTCACCAGCGAATTTTTGGTGTTACTCGCGACAATGCACAGTTATCCATGGCTTACACCGTTGTTATTGTTAGGGATTGGGATTGCCTTTGCAGGGCTATTTCGTCACATTCAACCAATGGTTTTTGGCGAAAAACCCGAAGGTCAAAATGCAATTAAAGCTAATTTAATTCCTGTGATGGTGCATTTAGGGTTTGCGTTATGGCTAGGTTTAGCGATTCCGAGTTTTTTAAGCGATTGGTTTAGTCAAGCGACGCAGTTAATTTCAGGGAGTGCGTTATGAGTTGGAAAAAAGAATTTTTATCGCATTTAGACGAAGCGGGAATTTTCATTAAATCGACAGAAATTTCGCCTGCCATCGAATTGTGGCAACTCGACGATAAACATTGGCATCGTTTCGCCGAATTAGCCGCAGAAAATAAATGTCGTTGGGCGGCAGGTTGGGCAGAACAGGTTGAAGATCAATTTTATGTTCACACTTGTTTTGAAAAATCGGGCGA
>Ga0265316_10004770_pt1 | contig 13382 bp, 9 predicted proteins | sample 4522metaG_FD_202092 | JGI IMG/M metagenome (GOLD analysis project Ga0265316, IMG submission 202092) | Rhizosphere microbial communities from Carex aquatilis grown in University of Washington, Seatle, WA, United States - 4-5-22 metaG | ecosystem: Host-associated > Plants > Roots > Rhizosphere >... | reverse complement strand
CGCTGGCGCAAAGAGCGAAGCAGTACGTAGGGTTGTCCCCGATTATGGGCGCGAGGCAGATGTATCCAAGTGCGCAGTCATCGAATTGGCTGGAAGAACCAGAGGAATTCACTGCGCAGGGCTGGGGAAAGATCTTTTGGCCACGGCTTGTGCAGGTCGGCTGGGCCGCCACGTGATCGAAGGCATAACTACATTTCTGGGTGCACCAATCGCAGTCACCGGTCTGGCAGACTGGATCGCAGGGCTGGGCTGTGTGCGGCGTGCAGAGGTTCAGGCTAGGCGCGGGACAAGTGGTGTTCACCTCCGGCCCGATGCTGGAGTCATCGGCTCTAGCGTCGTGGCCCAGGTTCGCGGAGTCCGCGACGTTCGCCAAGTCCGTGGTGTCCCGCGCGTCTACGGCGACATCCGCGATGGGTACCAGATCCGCCTTGGCACAAGCAAGGACCGAGACCAGGAGCATGGCGAGACTGCTCGGCCACTGACTCTTGGGAGAGTCGGGTAGGAGCGTGGCTGACGCATCAAAGCTGTCTCTGCAGCCGTCGATGGTCAGACGCAATACGCGGGATTCGATCATCATGCGCACATGTACGATGTCCGAGGGGCGATCGTGATGACAGCCAACGGAGTCGAATCGCTCATCGCCCCAGTCCTTTGCGGTAACGCCCGTTACCCAGGGGTGACGCCAGTCCCCTGGTGTTCAGCGACTCAGGGTGCGCCAACCGTCGACTTGAGCCGAGCTATGAGAACAGTCACGCCGTTTGGAGGAGCACATCGTGTGCAAGGCCGGCCGAAAGGCGCCAGAATCACGTGCGGTTCGGTGTCTTTCGTCTTCGGGGAACACGGCTTGCATCGCTCTTCGAGCATGACAGGTGGTTTGTGGGATCTAATGTCGACGCAAGGGATGCGAAGTGGCGTTGATTCGGAACAAGCGACGCGCAGTGAGTTGCCCGAAAACGCAGCCCCCGCGCGCGTGAGTGATCCCCTGGCCGACAGCAACGCTGTGCCATCGCCAGTGCTGACCCGCGAGGCGGCCAAGCGGTTCGAGTATGTGAACCAAGTTGGAGCTGGCGGCATGGGGGCAGTTCACTGCGTTCGCGACAAGAACTTGCTGCGCGAGGTGGCTATCAAGGTCCTCGCCCCCTCGCTGGCCGGCGACCCCAAGTACGTCCGTCGTTTTCTTGCCGAGGCGCAGATCCAAGCGCAGCTCGCTCATCCCAATATCGCGCCCGTGCACGACCTGACCGTGGATCACGAGGAAACCAACTACTTCACCATGCGCCTGGTGCACGGCCGAACCCTGGCTGACTGGATCACGGCTGCACACCTTTCGCCGACGCCGTCGGAAACTATGCGCGAGATGCTGGGGGCTTTCCTCAAGGTCTGCGACGCGGTCGCTTTTGCGCACAGCCGCGGCGTTCTTCACCTGGATATCAAGCCCGAGAACATCATCATGGAGGACTTTGGCACCGTGTATCTGATGGACTGGGGACTGTCGCGACTGACTTCGCGCGATCGCGAACGTGGCGATGGCGTGGTCCTCTCGCCCGAGGCCGCGGGCGGCGTGGTTACCGGCGTGGTGGGTTCCCCCTCGTACATGTCGCCCGAGCAGGCCAAGGGTGCAGATGGCCTGGTCAGCGAGCGCACGGATATTTTCGGTCTGGGCGCAGTGTTGTACGCGATCCTGGCGGGTCGGCCGCTCTACCTGGCCGACTCGATGGACCAAGTGTTGGAACAGGCGCGTGGGGGCCTGATGCCTGGCTTGCCGGATGCGCCCCGGGGCGTCCCGTTGCCAGAGCGTATCTGCCAAATCGCGCGCAAGGCATTGGCTATCGATCCGCAGGATCGCTACCAGAGCGTGCTTGAGCTCAAACGCGAAGTTGAATTGTTCTTGCAGGGCGGAATCGCATTCCCCATCGAAACATTTTCGGCCGGCGAACGTATCGTGATCGAGGGCGAGATGGGAGACACCGCATACGTCATCGTGCGGGGAGCGTGCGTCGCGTACACCGAAAAGGATGGAGCGCGAAGCGCTGTGTGCCGACTGGGGACCGGCTCGGTCTTTGGTGAAGAAAGTGTCTTTCAGCCGGGTCCGTGTGGGGCCACCGTTGAGGCGGTGACCGATGTGTCGGTGCGTTTGGTGACGCGCAAGATGCTCGACGAGGGACTGGGCCAGGACTCTTGGTTCGGGGCCTTTGTCGTGGCGCTGGCCAATCGGCTTACTCAGGCAGACGCGCGGCCGGAGATTGTCTTACAGACCGGCAGCGAAGCTCGCGAAGTGCGCGGCCCCAACCTGTTCAGCGATCCCCTTGCGGCTACAGCAGCACTTCTCGAATGTCCGCCAACAATTCGCGAAGGTGGCTGGTGAAGCGGGCTGCCTGCGCGCCGTCGTTGGCGCGGTGATCGTAGGAAAGCGAGAAGGGCAGGATCAGGCGCGGCACGAGCTGGCCGTCGCGGTACACCGGCCGCAGCGAGGCGCGCGAGAAGCCCAGAATGGCGATCTCGGGCGCGTTGACGATGGGTGAGAAGGCAGTGCCGCCGATGCCGCCGAGGCTGGAGATGGTGAAGCTGGCGCCTTGCACATCCGCAGGCGCGAGTTTTTGCTCGCGCGCACGCTGGCCGATCGCGCCCAACTCGCCGGCCAGTTCCCAGATGCCCTTGCGGTCCACGTCGCGCACCACGGGCACCACCAGTCCCTCGGGCGTGTCCACCGCAATGCCGAGATGATAGTAGTGCTTGAGTATCAGGTTTTCGCCAGTGGCGTCGAGCGAGGCATTGAAGCTGGGATGCTCTTTGAGCGCCGCTGCCGTTGCCTTCATGAAGAAGGCGAGCAGAGTCAGGCGCACGCCCCGTTGCTTGGCCTGCTCAGCCTCGGCCTTGCGAAATGCCTCCAAATCCGTGATGTCGGCTTCGTCGTATTGGGTGACATGCGGAACCAGTCGCCAAGAGCGTTGCACGCTGGTCGCAGTGGCGCGGCGAATGCGACCCAGTGGCCGCAGCTCGACGGGGCCGAATTTGGAAAAATCAACCGTCGGCAACGCGAATGCGCCGCTGCCCTCGGCAGACGGCGTGCGCGCCATCGCGGCCTTGATGTAGTGACGCAAGTCCTCCTCTACGATGCGGCCGTTGCGACCGGTTCCGCGGATCTCGGAAAGCGCGACGCCTAATTCGCGTGCCAGACGCCGAACCGCCGGCGCCGCGTGGTGCTGGGCTTTTTCCTCGTCCACCGCCAGCGGGACGCTTGCGGTGGGAGAGGGGCGCATCCCGCCGCGCACGCTGTCGGTCGTTTCCATGATCACCCCCGACGCCATGGGCACCGGTCCACGCACTGCCTGCGACGCTGCCTGGTCACGGTACGCTGAGGGCACCGGTGTTTCGGGCTGCCAGGAAACTGCCGGGGCAGGTCGAGAAAAGGCAGGCACCGGCTCGGCATCGCCCGAGGGCATGAAAGTCGTCTCGTCGGTAACCACCATGGTTGCCAGCCGCGAGCCCGCCGAAACCTTGTCGCCCACTTTGACCAATACTTGCTCGACCAGGCCGGCATGGGGCGATGGCACGTCCATGGACGCTTTGTCGCTTTCCAGGATCGCGATGGGATCCTCTTGCTTGATGGATGCTCCCGGGGACACCAGAACCTCGACCACGGGAATATCGTGAAAATCGCCGATATCAGGGACCAGCACATCAACCGTCTTGCTCACGTTGCTTTCTCCTTGCGTGATCACACGCGGGTCGGATCTGGCTTTTCAGGATCGATTTCCAGCTTGCGCAGGGCTGCGCTGACCTGGGCAGCGGGGATCGCTCCCTCGTCAGCCAAGGCCTTGAGCGCCGCCAGCGCGATGAAACGGCGGTCGACCTCGAAGAAGTGGCGCAAAGAACTGCGCCGATCGCTGCGACCGAATCCGTCGGTGCCGAGTACGAGGTAGTGCCGAGACACGAAAGGTCGGATCTGGTCGGCAAACAGGCGAACATAGTCGGTGGCCGCCACCACCGGGCCGGCGTGATTGGCGAGAGAAGTCTCGACGAAACTAGGACGGCGCGGCTGCTCGGGATGCAGCAGTGACCAGCGTTCGGCCGCCAGTCCCTCGCGCCGCAATTCGGTGAAGCTGGTGGCGCTCCACACGTCGGCACAGACGGCGAAATCACTCTCCAACAACTCGGCCGCGACCAGCACTTCGCGCAGGATGGCGCCCGAGCCCATGAGCTGTACCCGGGGCCGATGCGTGTCCATGCGACTTTCGCGTAGCAAGTACAGTCCCTTTAGGATCCCCGGCGCCGCGCCCTCGGGCATGGCTGGATGCGCGTAGTTCTCGTTCATCATGGTGATGTAATAGAAAACGTCCTCTCGCTCTGTGACCATCCGGCGCAATCCATACTGGACGATGACGGCCATTTCGTAGGCGAAAGTGGGATCGTAGGCCACGCAATTGGGAATGTTGGCCGCCAGCAGGTGGCTGTGACCGTCTTGGTGTTGCAGGCCTTCGCCCGCCAGGGTGGTGCGGCCGGAGGTGCCGCCCATGAGAAAACCGCGCATGCGCATGTCCGCGCCAGCCCAGGCGAAGTCGCCGGTGCGTTGCAGCCCGAACATCGAATAGAAACAGTAAAACGGAATCAGATTGATGCCGTGGTTGGCGTAGGCCGTTCCGGCGGCGATGAATGACGACATGGCGCCTGCCTCGTTGATCCCTTCCTCCAGGATCTGGCCGTCCTTGGCCTCGCGGTACGACATGAGCTGCTCGGCATCGACTGGCTCGTAGAGCTGCCCCACCGACGAGTAGATCCCGAGCTGACGAAACAAGCCTTCCATACCGAAAGTGCGTGCTTCGTCAGGTACGATGGGCACCACGTGGCGGCCGATCACAGGGTCGCGGGTCAACTGGGCCAGTATGCGCACGAAGGCCATGGTCGTGGAGTACTCGCGTTCGCCGCTGCCCTGCAGGAGGAAGTCGAAGGCTTCCAGTGGCGGCACTGCCAGCGGCGCAGCGGTGGGTTTTCGCGCAGGCAGGAAACCGCCCAGGGTCCGGCGTCGTTCGCGCAGATAGCGGATCTCGGGGCTATCGTCGGGCGGCCGGTAGAAGGGCGCCTTGCCGATGTCTTCGTCGCTGATGGGAATATCGAAGCGGTCGCGGAATGCGCGCAAGGCTTCCTCGCCCATCTTCTTCTGCTGGTGCGTGACGTTCTGGCCCTCGCCGGCTTCCCCCATGCCGTAGCCTTTGACCGTCTTGGCCAGCACCACCGTCGGCTGGTCCTTGGTCGAGACCGCCGCAGCGTAGGCGGCGAAGACCTTGTGCGGATCATGGCCGCCGCGGTTGAGGCGCCAGATGTCCTCGTCGGAAAGGCTAGCCACCATCGCTCGCAGTTCGGGATACTTGCCGAAGAACTTCTCGCGCGTGTAGGCGCCACGCTTGGCCTTGAAAGCCTGGTATTCGCCGTCGACACATTCCAGGAAGCGCTTGCGCAGAAGACCCTTGTTGTCGAGCTGCAGGAGAGGATCCCAGTACGAGCCCCACACCACCTTGACCACGTTCCAGCCGGCGCCGCGGAAGATGGCTTCCAGCTCCTGGATGATCTTGCCATTGCCCCGCACTGGCCCGTCCAGGCGCTGCAGGTTGCAGTTGATGACGAAGATCAGATTGTCGAGCTTCTCGCGCGCGGCCAGCGTGATAGCGCCCAGGGACTCGGCCTCGTCCATTTCGCCGTCGCCAAGGAATGCCCACACCTTGCGATCCTGCACATCCTGCAGGCCCCGGTTGTGCAGGTACCTCATTAGGCGCGCCTGGTAGATGGCCAGCATCGACGAGAGCCCCATGCTGACTGTGGAGAACTGCCAGAAATCGGGCATGAGCCAGGGATGCGGATAGGACGAAAGACCATGACCGCCGATCTCCTGGCGGAAGTTGTTGAGCTGGTCCTCGCTCAAGCGGCCTTCCAGATAGGCGCGCGCGTAGATTCCGGGCGCCGAGTGTCCCTGGATGTAGACGAGATCGCCTCCGTGCTTGTCGGTGGGAGCGCGGAAGAAATGGTTGAAGCCCACATCGTACAACGTGGCGGCAGAGGCAAAGCTGGCGATGTGTCCGCCCAGCTCCGCGCTTTGCCGGTTGGTGTGCACCACCATGGCCAGGGCGTTCCAGCGGATGAGCGAGCGTATGCGGCGCTCGATGACTGGGTCGCCGGGCGCCGGGATCTGGCGCGAGCGTGGGATGGTGTTGATGTACGCGGTGGTGGCGTCAAATGGCAGGTGCGCGCCCGCACTGCGTGCCCGATCGACAAGTTGTTGAAGCAGAAAATGCGCGCGTTCAACGCCAGCATGGGCGAGCGTGGATTCCAGGGCATCGATCCACTCTTGCGTCTCCTGAGGATCGACATCGCGCGCGTCCTGCTGTGTGCTTCCTTGCGCGTCTCGGTCGGCCGGTTCCCCTTGACTCATCGGTGCCTCTCCACGTTCTGCCGGCCGCAGGCCGGACTCTATGCGCAAGCCTAGCGCGAAAAAGTCAGAGGGAAACCCTGGTTGCACGCGTGAAGTCGAATGGCCCTACGGCGTAGGTGCCGGACAGGGTGTGCTCGGGCTCGATGCGAACGGGCAACAGGCCTGGACGACTTTGTCCTTGTCCATCGTGGCGGCGGCTTCCTGGCCGGTGTCGCGGCTAGCGCCGGTGTCGCCATCGGTCCCCACCCAGTACCCCCAGACGAACACATTGCTGGCGGGATTCGCCGACAGCGGAACGACGGTCCCTTGCGGGACGTTCAGCGTCTGTGTCGCATCCGTGGATGCGGCTGCGCCGTTGACCGAGACGGAGCACCAGGACAGGTAGTTTTCAAGTTTGAGCGTGACTCCACCTGCCGTCGACGTGTTCGTCGAGGTTGAAGTCGAATTGTAGTTGGGTGCGGAAGTTGAGCTTCCGCATCCCACCAAGAGCACCATCGCCGCCACTATTCTTTTCATGATCTCTGTCCTCCCGTGGGTTGGATGCTCGGCACGCGCACGAGTTTCCAGCCGACCATCCTCCTCTGCTACCAAGTGTTGGTGGTTCCGGTGCGCGGCTGATTCGAAACATCGAGAGCGCCCGCCGCGTCGACAAATGCACTATTTGCGCGGCCGATCCGAAAATGCCACCTGGCGATGGTCACGGGGTCGTCGGCGAACGCTGTAACGAGCTTGCTCGAATGGAAAAGCAGATGCAGATGAAGTAGGGCTGTCTTTCGAATCGCTTTCGTGCCCTCCGTGTCCACTGTGGTTTAGAACGGGATCCGACCACACAGGCACGGAGGGCACGGAGACACAACGGTTCGCATCGTCACTGTCGTGCGCGCGGTCAAGGTTTTGGCTCAAACACAATAGGACTGAGCGGGATGGGCGAACCTTGCACGTCGACACTGTCAGCCAGTTCTAGTGCGAAGTTGTGGCGGCAGTCAGCGGAGCCTTCAGGCATGAACGCCAGACGAACCTCCTTGCTCTCGCCCGGAAGCACGGCCACGACCTTCGAGTGCGCGGGCGGCGCCGCCTTCGAACTTGCGGTATCGGCGTCCGCCAGTCGAAGGTGCCCTTCTTCCAACTCGGCGACTTGGTCTGAGTGATTGCTGATCTGCAGTTTCACGTCGAGGCCGACTTGCTCTTGGCCGGGTCCTGTCTCAATCATGGGATCACCCTCCCGGTTTACGTAGCAGCGAACGCCCGCGACGCCGACCTGTACGCCTTGCTCGGAAAGAGCCGGACCCGAGCTCTGGTAGGGCGCGGTATACGCGCAACCCGCGGCCATTATCGCCGCCGCGGCCCCAAGTATCACTTTGCTTTGTGCGCTCATGGTCAATACCTCCATGCCGTATCTATTCAACTGTAGGATGCCCGCGTTTTGCAATGGGAGCAGGCGCACCACGCCCAAATCGCAGCGAAACTGGCAGCGGCGGTCTGGGGGTAACGTGCGAATTGCGCAACTTGTGCGCGGACTGCCTTCAGCTACAGAAGCAGAAAACCAGTGAGTTCCGCGGCTGCGGTCAGAGTTAGCAGGGCAACGGACCAGAAGGTCAAACCTTCCCAGCTCTCGGGCCTCAATGCCTGGCCGCCGCGCTCGCGGCAAATTCGCCAGACGGCAACCGGCGCAAGCGTGGCCGCGGTCAAGGCCACTGCCGGAGGCAGTCCGACCACAACCAGGATGGGCAGCGCCGCATAGGCGAGGGCAAGCATCGTCGCGTGCCAGCGCACGATCCGCGCGCCGCCCAGCCGCACAACCAGAGTCCGCTTGCCCACGGCCAGGTCAGCGGCGGCGTCGGGCACGCCCACAGCCAGCAGCATCGCGAATTGCAAACAGCACAGCGGGAAGAGGGCCAGCAGCAGGGTGGGCCAGCCGACCAAGTTCGGAGTTTGCAGGTAGAAAGCGAAGCAGGGCACCAGCGCAGTCACCACCACGACGGCATCGAGCTCGCCCCACCCGGTGGAATGCAGCCGCAAGGGCGGGGCGCTGTAGAGCCATGACAGCACGAGGATCGCCAGGGCAATCGGGACAAGGAGCGGGCCAGGGTGTCGACTTGCCAGTACGATCATCACCACAATCCCGGCCGACGCCGCAGCCAGTGCGCCTGCCAAAGCGACGGCGCGTGGCGCTTGGCCGCGCGGCAAAACGCGACTTCCCCCTGACCAGCGCGTGGGCGTGGTATTGGCACGATCTGCCTCGTAGTCGAAGTAGTCGTTCGCATAATGGGTCATCAACTGGAAGGCCGTGATCACCGACTGCCCGAGCAGGTACGCCGATGAGTCGATGGTTTTCCCCTGCGCCTTAGCCACGGCGGCTCCCAGACCGTAGAGCACGAACCCGCCCAGCAGAAACAAAGGACGCCCCAGCCGAATGAAGGCATAGACACCTTGGACGGCCGCTGATAGCGGCTGCGGAGTGAAGCGCGGCTTGTCAGCCATGGCGGCCTGGTAGCTGGGATGGTCAAGCAACACCGCCTCTTCGCTGCGCACGCGATGGCGCAGGACCCAGACGTGGGCGGCTGACCCGAGCGTGGCGGTGAACCAGGCCGCATGCACCAGCGGCAAAGCGAGCAACTCCACAAAGACCGCCACGTAGTTGGGGTGGCGAATCCAGCGGAATGGGCCCCTGCAGACTGCGACCAAGCCGTGGCCTCCAGGGTTGTGTTCGTCGATGGAATCCATGATGGCGACATTCCAGTGCGGACCAAGGCTGGCGATCACCCACCAGCGCAGCACAGCCGCGGCCGCCAGCAGCGCCAGCATGGGCCATGCAAGCCAGAGGATAAGCGCCCGTCGTGTAACCCAGGCCTCCACGCCAGCGCCGACCAGAATTGCAACGTGCAACAGTACCATGGCGCCAAAGTGTGGCTCGCGCACGGCGACCGCCCCCTGGGCGCGCATCCGGCGTCGATTGCGCCGCGACAGCAGCAACTCCGCCAGCCGGGTCAGCCCCACCAGCACCAGCAGCGCTGTGAACAGCGGAAGTGTGAAAGCTAGTTCCATTGCAGGAGGCACAGATCGGTGGTCAGGCCCGGCCCAAAGGCGCCCAACAATCCGTAGGCGCCCGGGCGCGGGCGATGCTGTTTCATCCAGCGTTCGAGCACGAAGAGGACTGCCGCGCTCGACATGTTGCCGTACTCGCGCAGGACGTCCCATGAAGGTTGCGTGCGCGTTCGGTCCAGACCCAGCGCCTCCTCAATGGCCAGCAGGATGCGCTTGCCGCCCGGATGAAACACGCAGCATTCGACATCGGCGCGTGCGATTCTGGCCCGGGTGAGTAGACGATCGACCACGGCCCCGAATACGCCCCGCAGGGTATCCGGTAACTCCTTGGCCAGTACAACGTGCAGTCCATCGTCGTGCAGGTCAAAACCCAGCAGGTTCAGCGTGTCGGGAAATAGATGAGTCTCGCTGTCAAGCACAGTCACCCCGCTGCCCGATGCGCGTCCGCTGAGCAACACCGCTGCCGCGCCGTCGCCAAAGAGCGCGGTCGATACCAGTTGCGCGGTGCTGGCGTCATTGCGCTGGAAACTCAGGGTGGGCAACTCGACCGCCACGATGAGCACATGGGCCTCCGGGTGCCCGCGCAGAAAATCGTGCGCCCGGCCCAGCGCAGCCGCGCCCGCCCCACAACCCAACCCGGTAATGGGCAAGCGACGCACGTCCGGCCGAAATCCCAGGTCCTGCGCCAAATAGGCATCCAGCGACGGAATCATGAAGCCAGTGCAAGAGACCGTGATGATCAAGTCCACGGTTCGCGCGGTCACCCCTGAGCGCGCCAGACACTCCGCGGCCACACTGCGGCCCAGAGCAATCGCATTGTCGCGATACAAAGCCATGGTTTCGGAGAGCGAGCGCGACTCGCTCAGCTTTTCCAGTGGCAGCACGCTGAATCGTCGCTGCACAGAGGCGTTGTCGAAAAGAGCCATCACCGCGTCCCGTCGGCGCTCCGGAACTGACAACAGAGGGCGCAAGAAGCGTTTGACGCTTTCTTGCTCGAGACAGTACTCGGGCACCACCGTCGCAATTTCCAAAATAGCGCTGCCTTCTGCCTGCGAATGTCTGTCCGAGTCTGTCGACATTGCGGTCCCTTCCTATTGCACCACACGTGGTCGCACCGCGCGTGCGGCGACACTAGCACAGTGGCCGCATTCCTCGCATCCCGTGGCGTGACAGCCAGCCGGCAGTATCACGTCGTCCAGCGCGCGGTTGTCGATGGACCATGGAACTTCCAGCTTCATGAACTGACGGGCGCTTTGCAATAGTGCCAGAGCTCGTCGCACGCCCAGGTGGCGCAGAGAATCCACTACGGGTAGGCGGCGTCGTCGCGGTGGCGAACCGCGCGGCCCGATAAGTTGCAGCAAATCGCCGTCCCAGCGCCGACTGTGGTAGGCGCGCACGCGCTCGACCAGCGCCTCGGTCGAGCATGCGCGATCCACGATCTTGAAGCTCGACACACCCAGGTCGCGGTAGCGATCCAGATCCTCGGGCCGGATGAAATCGCTGCGGATCAGGTTGACCGGATCCCGCCACTTTTCTTCCATGCACCAGCGTGCGCAGGGATCCATGGGCTGGGTCCCGCGCCGGGACGAATGCGAGAGTCGGGCGACATGGGTGCGCGCCAGCGGGCAACGTAGGATGCAGCCGATGTTGACCGGCACCTCAATCTCCGCGCGCGTAGCCGCGGCGATGCGCTTGATGCCGCCCAAATCGCGGCACAGCACATGCGTGTCCAGAGCGATGATGTGAGCGCCCAGGGTTTGCCAATAGCGGGCTTGCTCGATGGTGGCGACGCCGACGAAGACGCTCACGCGCACACGCAGCGGCGTCTCGCGTGCCAGCGAAACCAGCCAGGGATGCGCCACGGTTACCGCGGTCACACCCATGTCCACCGCTCGCGCCATGGTCCGCCGCAGTCGGCGCTCCAGGCCCGTGTTCTCTTCGTACCCGCCCAAACACACCGGGTTGAGCAGCAGGTTGAATCCCATCCCGGCCGTCCGGCAGCCAGCCACGTGCCGTTCGAGAACACGCCACGAGGTGGGCGGGATCATGGCGCGCGGTCGACCATGTCCCACCGGCGCGTCGTCGCAGGAGCCGAAAAACTCGTCCACCTCCATGCCGGCCAGGCGTCCGGGAAGCTCGTCGTCGAAGTTGCTCGCCACCGAAAACATCAGTGGCGCCACCACGGCGACAGGGGGGAAGTCTCGGGCGCGGGGCTAGTCATGGATCGCTCCTCCAGGGGCTGGCTGTGGGGTCAAAATTCGATGCGCACCGGCATCCCTATGTGTCGGGAAAAACAAACGGGCAGAGGGAGGTGCCAGCAACACTTGCGGGAGACGTTTACCCTCGTCCGGACTATCCTCTCAGGCTTGCACCCGCAGATAGCGCTCCACTGAAGCGGCGGCAGTGGAGCCCTCGGCGGCGGCCGTGGCAATCATTTTGACCTTGCCCGGATACGCCACGAAGTCGCCGGCCGCAAACACGCCGGCCACGGCGGTGCGCATGGAGGAGTCCACTGGCAGATGGCTACCTTCCAGACTTAGATTCAGATCCCATTGGGCCAATCCGCCCAGATCCGGTACCTGACCAATGCCGACCAGCAACAGATCCGCGGGGATCTCGTGTACCTCCTGCCCGTGCACCGCTACCAGAACATGGTCCAGCACGCCATTGCCACGCAACCCGACCACTTCTGCCTCGGTCATCACTTCTACGGCCGACGCGTCCAATCGCTCCAAAGAGTGCGGGTAGGCGCGCAGAGCCACGTGGCGGTGCACGAGCGTCACCTGCGGTACGAAAGCCTTGAGGGCAATGGCCATGTCCACGGCCGTGTCACCGCCGCCCACCACCACAGCGTGGCGGGCCACGATGCTGTCGCGCGGAGGAAGGCTATACATCAGACCGTGGCCGGCGAAGCGAGCCTCGCCCTTGAGCCCCAGCTTACGCGGCCGGAAGCGGCCCATTCCCAACGCCAGCAGCACAGCGCGCGCATTCACCCGCCGTCTCGTTGAACGCAATGCGAACCCCACGTCGCGCGCGAATGCGATCGACTCCACCGGCTCGTGTTCTCGCAGCTCGGCGCCGAAGTGCGCCGCCTGCTCGGCCAGCCGGCGCGCCAATTCCCCGGAGGCCACGTCCAGGTGGGCCGGGAAATTGGTGACTGGCTTGCTGGGATACAGGCTGACAAGCTGGCCGCCAAAGGCCTGGGCCTCGAATGTGAGGCTGCTCAACCCACGCATGCGGCAGTTCGCAGCGGCCACCAGTCCAGCCGGTCCACCTCCGACAATTGCCACGTCGTAGCACGCTTCTTGCGCCGCCAGAGCCTCGGGGTCGTCTAGCGCGACACGAGTTTCAATCTCGTCCAGCAACACCAACGGGTCTCGGTTGTCATTCTGCATCTCCCGTCACCCCCACGTTCAAGTTTGGGCCGCGTGCGACGAGCGGCAAGGCTCACAGCGTTGCCCATGACGGAGTGCGAACCCATGGATGCCAAGCAGTCACTCATGGTAATGAGAAGGCAACGTGGCAGAGTTCCCCGGCACCTGACGCAGGCCGAAAGTTCGCATGTCCAAGCGGAAGCCCCAACCACGAAGGCCGAGCAAGGCTGACTCATCTTCGGTCCGCGCACGGGCGCGCAAGGCGCCGCGTGTCCCGGCCACAGCCGTCGCTCCCATGGCAGAAGGGTTCGGGGCGGATGGCCTCGCAGATTCGAATGTAGATCTGATCTCCGCCAACGCGCGGCTGCAGTCCTCCAGGGAGGAGCTGGAGGTTACCAAAGAAGAGCTGTGGACGGCGAACGCGGAGTTGGAGACCGTCAACCGCGAGCTGCGCGAGAAGATCCACGAGCTGGGCACGGCCAACGCCCACCTGCATAACCTCTTCTCGGCCACCCAGGTGGCCACCATTTTTCTCGACC
>Ga0265316_10004764_pt1 | contig 13402 bp, 10 predicted proteins | sample 4522metaG_FD_202092 | JGI IMG/M metagenome (GOLD analysis project Ga0265316, IMG submission 202092) | Rhizosphere microbial communities from Carex aquatilis grown in University of Washington, Seatle, WA, United States - 4-5-22 metaG | ecosystem: Host-associated > Plants > Roots > Rhizosphere >... | reverse complement strand
GCTCGTAATCCTGGCGCTGGTCATGGCGGTCCTCAATTCGGACGCTAACATCATGGCCCCCAAGCTGGCGACGATCCGCGAGGAATTCGGAGTGGGGGATTCCTCGATCGGCCTCATGAAGGGCCTCTTCACCTTCATCGGGGCGATCGTCTCGCTCTTCTGGGGCTACTTCTCGGACAAGGCCTCGCGCAAGCGGCTCTTCACGATCGCCATCCTCATCGGGGAGCTGCCCTGCGCCCTCACGGCCTTCGCCCACGACTACTCCCTCTTCTTCGCCCTGCGCATCCTCTCGGGCATAGGCCTGGGAGCCGCCTTCCCCCTCGTCTTCTCGATCATCGGCGACGTCTTCGACGAGAAGGAACGGCCCATGGCCACGGGCACCATCTCCGTCGCCATCGCCGCGGGAACCATACTCGGCATCCTGCTCGGCGGCTACATCGGCGGCGAGGGGGACTGGCGCGCCTCCTTCCTGGTCGCCTCCCTGCCCAACCTGCTCTTCATCGCGCTTTTCTATTTCCTCTGCCCCGAGGCCAAGAAGGCCGCCAGCGAGGAGGCTACCCGCGAGCTCGTCGAGGCCGGGCTCGTCTACCCCAAGACCATCAGGCTCGCCGACTACGCGGGCCTCTTCAAGGTCAGGACCAACCTCCTCCTCCTGTTCCAAGGCATCGCCGGCACCATTCCCTGGGGCAGCTTCTTCTTCATCAACGAGTACCTGAATAAGAACAAGGGACTCTCCGTCTCCGACGCCACCAATGTCTTCTCGTTCTTCGGCCTGGGCATGATCGCCGGCGTCATCGTCGGCGGGCAGATCGGCGGCGCGATCTTCAGGCGCTCGCCGCGCCGGCTACCCGTCTTCTGCGCGCTGACTACCCTCGGCGGGACCTTCGCCGTCGTCTACGTCATCCAATGGGCGCCCTCGAGCTTCCCCCTGCTGGCCGCGGCCGGCTTCACCGCCGCCTTCCTCGCCGCGATGACCGGCCCGAACATGAAGACTATGCTTCTCGATGTCAACGCCCCGGAGGAACGCGGCGCCATCTTCTCGATCTTCAACCTGACGGACTCGCTCGGGACCGGCCTGGGCGGCTTCGTCGCCGGCATGCTCTCGGGCGCGATCGGGCTAGCCCTCTCCCTCACCGTCTGCTCGGCCTTCTGGCTGCTCTGCACGGCATTCCTCCTCGCGGTCGCCCTGTACTTCGTCGCCGACATGGGCCGCCAGCGCGAGGCTATGTCGAGGGTCGCCGAGGAGATGAAGGCGAAGGCTCAGCCCTTCGCCAAGTAGACCGAGTCTGCTTTCCCGCCGATCGCCCCGAGCAGCTTCAGGCAGAGGGAGAGCAGCTTGCCGCATTGCGCGGGGTTCGTCTCGTAGCCTCCGCCGCTCGTCTCCTGCCGTATCACCACCGTCCCGTACTGGTCATCCCCGCCCGGCTCGACCTCGTAGGCCGCCGATTTAAGGCGACGGGCGAGCTCGTACGAGGGGCCGCCCTTCCCCTTCGTGAGGACGACGGCGTACATGTAGGGCACCGCCCCGTTCGGGCCGTTGTTGATCGCCGCCTGGAGCTGCACGCCGACGAGGTCGGAGGGCGCGCGCTTGAGTTCGAGGAGGAGGCGGAGGTCCTCAGGCACGTCCGCCCCGCTCTTGTCCTTGTCGAAGCGGATGTAGGGAGCCACTGCGATCCCCTCGGGCAGAGTCTCAGCGAGGATGGCTCGGAAGCAGGGCATCTTCATCGCGATCTCGGAGGGAGTGAACACCGCGACGCGTCCGAAGAAGAGGGCCGGCACGAGGAGGACTGCGGCATTCACGCCTATGAAGTAGAGGTCGGTGCGCTCGAGTATGGAGGTAACGATCATGAAGACGATGAAGATCGGAAGGCCGAGACCGAGGGCGAGTCCCGTCGAGACGCTCCGCGTCTTCCCGCGCAGCTTCCTGGATTCATTGAGGCCGTCGTCGAGCCTGTCGATTTCCGCCATGGGCACGGGCCGCCATTCCTCCAGGCCCTGGTCGTCGGGCTTGTTCGTGGCCTTCTTCAGCATGAGGGGGAGCCAGCCCGCGGCGACGAGAAGGATGCCGGGAAAGAACATGCCCGCGCGCATGGCCAGCTCGAGGGTGACGCCGGCGGTGAAGAGCCCGCCCGCGAGGACGAGGCGCGAAGCGAGCCCGAGCCCCAGGAACCTGAAGTCGTCCTGCATTATTTCCTCCCCCTGCCTTCCAGCTCCTCGGTGCCCGCGTACTTCCAATACAGGGGGCAAGCCCCCTGGCAGGCGACGAAGCTGCCGCAGTCCGCGCAGGCTTCGGGCGCGAAGCGCTTGCGCTTGTAATACGATGCGCGCTCGGAGAACCAGAGCTCGGCGAAGCTCCTCTCCCCGAGCTTTCCAAGGCTCTCGGGCCAGGAGGAGCAAGGCAATATCTCGCCGCGCGGATTCACGTGCACGAGGCCGTCCACCGCGGCGCAGCTCTTGTTGCCGAGACCCCGCGCCACCGGGTTGTAGATGCAATACGGCGTAGGGCTGTACCAGAAGAAAGTCCTACCGGCTTTGTGCGCCGCGCGCCGTACCGCGTCTACGATATCGCCCGCCTCGGAGTAGCTCACGAAGAGATCGTCGGCGCCGAGGCCCCTGCCCGCGGGGATGAAGAGGTTCATCGAAAAGCGCTCGACGCCGAGCCCCGAGAGGAAGGCGGGGAGATCGAAGAGGCTCTTCCTATTGAGCGCGGTCAGGGTCGAGTTAGTCTGCACCGAAACCCCTGCGGCGAGGAGGGCTCGGATGCCGGCGACAGTCCGCTCCCAGGCGCCCTCGATCCCGCAGAGCGCGTCGTGGAGACCTGAGTCGGGGCTCTCGAGGCTCACCTGCGCGGTATCGATGCCGGAGGCCTTGAGCGAAGCGGCTCGCTCGCCCGTCGCGAGGCTGCCGTTCGTGATGAGATTGACGCGAAGGCCCAGGCTCCTCGCGTAGGCGGCCAGCTCCTCGAGGTCGGGCCTGAGGAGAGGCTCGCCGCCCGTGAAGGAGAAGAAAGGTATCTTGGCTTCGTTCTTGAATACGTCGATGATCCGCTTCCATTCCTCCGTCGAGAGCTCGGCCTCGGCGCCGGGCTCGGGGACCGCTTCGCGGAGGCCGGCGGGCGCGCCTCGACATCCTGCATCCCCGCAACCCGCGTAACAGAAGCGGCAGCGCTCGTTGCAGCGATACGTGAGGGCGGCCTCGCCGAGCACGGGAAGGCGCGTGAAGTCGAAGTCGTAGGGCGTACGCCCGAAGCCGCTCCCGCCCGCCGGGGCGCGCCCCTCGTAGGCGGCGCGGAGCTCCTCGAAGAAGCGCAGGAGCTCTGCGGCGCGACTCTCGTCGAGGCGGAGAGCCCCGCCCGGCCTGCTCGGGCCCGGCATGTCGGCGAGGCGCCCTCCCTCGTCGAGCCAGGAGAGGAGGCCGAGGGCGGAGCCGCCGAGCTTGTACACGCGGTTGGGCGGCACGATGAGAACGGCGTCCTCGTCCCGCACGAGGAGCCAGGGCCTGATGCCGCGGTAGAAGGACTCGGCCTCGGCGAGCGCGACGCGCGTTGCGCGACCGATGCCGGGACAGCGCCCCGGCGTCGAGAGGCCGGTGCTCAAAGCGCTCCACATCAGGGACATCAGTGGGCCCACATCCGGGACATCAGTGGGAATCCCCAGAGACGCAGGCTGAATGGCAGGCCGAATGGCAAGCGGAGTGGCAGGCGGAGTGACAGGCCGAATGGCAAGCGTCGTGGCAGGCGTTGTGGCAGGCGGAGTAGCAGGCGTCGACTGTGCCTCCCGAGGGGCTGAAGCAGCCCGAGAAGCAGGAAGCGCTCCGCATGAACTCGGTATAACCCGTATTGAGCTCGCGAGGCAGGGCGAGGGCGGCGTAATAGCCGGAGTGGCGGCTCATATAGCCGTAGCCCATCCAATAGTAGTAGTAGGCGTAGTCGGACCTGCCGACCGCGGCGACAGCTGCCGGTTTTTCAGCCTCGGCCTCAGCCGCCTCGATCTTCTTGCGATAGTAGGCCTTCATCGCCTCGAGGTCGCAGTCCCATATCTTCTCCTGCAGCTTCTTGATCGCAGCCTCGAAGAAATCGGCCATGAGGCCGGAGAGGACTCGACCTTCCGCGTCGAAGGCCGCGAGGAAGGCCTCTTCGTAGTCGCTCTCGGCCTTCGCGGAGCCGAGGATGCGTATTTGGAGCGGATTCTCGGCGACCAGTTCGACGAGGCCCTGCCTCCGAAGCCCCTCCACCATGATTGCGGCGGCGCGGGGAAGAGGCAGCTCCATGAGGAGGGCTACCTCGAGGGGATGGAGCTCTTCGTTCACCTTGCCCGGCACCTGGTATGAGCCGACGAGTATGCGCGGCGGCGACCAGGCGTCCCCTGCCCAGGTCATGCCAGCGAGGAGGGCCTTCCGGGCTCGGAATGAAGCGAGGCGGCGCGCGTAGAGGAAGAGGGCGAGGAGGATGAGGGGCGAGAAGACGGCTATGGCCGCGAGAGGGCTCGCGCGGAACTCGGCCAGGCGGTCGCGCGGAGATCTGGGCGGCTCGTTCGCGGCGGACTGCTCGGCTGCGACTTCCGCGGCGTTCTCCTCGGCGGCGGAAGCCTCGTCGGCGGCCGCGGTCTTGCCTTCGACCGTCGCGAGCTTCGCGCGGAGGCCGAGGTAGCCCTCGGGGAAATAGAGCCTGAGGCGCTGGGTTCCCTGGGCGGGCACCTTCTCCTGATAGAATAGGCCGGTGAGGTAGTACTTCCCGTCGTCGCCCTTCGTGCCGTACCAGTCGATCCTGTTCTCGGCGTTGACATCCTTCTCGGTCTGGAGGGGAATGGCCGACTTCTCGGCGTCGCCGAACTTCTCGGACTTTACGGTTACGGGGAGGACGAGGCGTATAGCCCGATGCTCGAGCTCTTCGTCCCAGGTCACGGGAGCCCAGTCGAAGTAGAGGAGCTTTTCCCCCTTCTCCGAAACGGTGCGGCCTATGAGCTCCGCCTCGGCGAAGTCGCCTCCGTAGCTCAGGTTGTAATACGCCTTGCCCGAGAAGCCTTTCCCTTCGGCGAGGACCACGTCGTACTTCCCGTCGCCGAGATTTTTGATCGACAGCGCGCTCCTCGCGCCGCCGGGGAGGTCCGCCCAGCAGCGCTCCATATCCCAGACGGGCTCGAAAGCCTCGCCCTGGAAGTAGAAGCCGTGCATCGTTCCGCTCGAGACGTTCCACTCCAGGCGATAGTTCACGGTCGCCTTGCCGTCGAGGCGCAGGACTACGGTCGTCTCGTCGGAGACGAGGTCGGAGGAGAGGGCGGCTGCCCGGGGCGCGACCGCGAGGAGGAGGACGAAGGCGAAGGCGGCAGGCCGAAACGCGCGAGCGGCGCGGGAGAGGCCTTTCACTTGAGTTCCTCCTCGATGGCTAGCCTGTCCGCGCCGGGGATCTCGCCCGACGCGGAGGCCCTGCGCTCCGAAACGAGGGCGGCCTTTTCGCGAAGGGCTCCGGCAATGCGCTTGGCCGCCCCGGGGAAGGGATGCTCGTCGGCGAGGCCGAAGCGCTTCTCCACCGCGCTCTCGTCGGCCTCCTTGAGCCAGGCGTCGACGAGGGCGAGGGAATCGACTATGGCTTCGACTCCTTCCGGGTCGTAGGTGCCGGCTCGTCGGCAGTCCTCGACGAAGCGGCCGGCCTCGAGGACGAGGAGGTCCCGGGCGGCGGCCACTTCCGGCTCGGCCAGCCTGAGCGCGGCGAGGCGGTTCCGGGCGGCGGCCGCCTCGGCGAGGCGCGACTCGGCCTTGACCGAGGAAACTCGTCCGGACTCGGTCGCCGCCGCGCCTTGAGCGAGGCCGAAAGCCAGGGCCGCCGCGAGGAGGGCCGCCAGCGAGCCCAGGCCGACGAGGATCGCGATCGGGAGGGAGAGTCCCAGGAGCGCCGAGGCGAAGGCGGCGCAGAGGGCAAAAAGAAAGCTCCCGATCCCGAGGGGGCTCCGCGCGTAGGCGCGGGAGAATTCGCGCATGTCCATGCCGAGGATGCTACCCCTTCCCCAGCGCTTGGGCAAGGTTGGGGAAGGCTACGCCAGGAAGGCTGACCAGAGCGGCAGCTTGTCGAGGGCCGAGCGGTAATCCCGCGTGGGGACGGGGCTCGTCGAGGGCAGCCGGACTACGGAAACTATCCTTCCGGGAGCAGAGGGCGGCCGCCACTCCGACTCCGCGCCGATCGCGAGCTTCTTGAGCTCGGGCGCGAAATGCTCGGCGAAGGAAGCGGCCGCCTTGCCCCCGTTGAGGGCGAGCCGCTCGACTCTCGGCTTCGCCGCCAGGAAGCGGTCGATGGGATTCGCCCTCTCGGCGCGGATCGCGTCGTCGAGGCTGCCCTCGCGCTCGCAGGAGGCGATGAGGTCCCAGAGCGCGATGCCCGCCGCCGCGAGGGCCGACGCGCGCTCCGCATAGGGCGCGTCCGGGGAAAAGCCCAGGACGGATCCGAGGATTCCCCAGAACTGGTTGCGCGCATGACCGTAATATTCGCCCCTCTCGAGGGAAGCGACCGAGGGAAAGGAGCCGAGGATGAGTATCCTCGGTTCCCCCGAGCCGATGGGGGCGAAGCCCTCGAGTACTGCCATGCGCGCCCCGCCCTACTTCGCCTTCTCCACGCGGTAGCGGATGATAGTCCAGTAGTCCTTGGGCGCGACCATAATCATGCCGGGGCCTTTCAAGTACTCCTCCTCGTGGTCGCCGATCACCCTATAGCCCTTGGCGGCTATGTATTCCTGAAGCCGCTCGATCGTCGGGGGCTCGGTCTCGTAGGACCCGAGGTGGAGGATCTCGGCCACCTCGCCGTACTCCCAGGTTCCCGCCTGCGCCGCCATGCCGCTCGGATCGGGCTTCCCCGCGGGCACTTCGATGCCCTCGGGGATGGGAATGGCGACTGAGCCAGTCCAGTCGTGGGCCAGGAACTCGCCTAGCTTTTTCTCCGCCGCGGGGTCCTTGGCGGCGGGGATCTGGTAGCGCGCCTTGGGCGGCTTCATCGCCGGGCCCCGGATAGGCGACGATGGGGATGCCCGAGGCGTTGATCGCGTCGAGGTCGCGGTAGATCGTGCGTACGGTCAGCTCGAAGCGAAGCGCCAAGTCGGCGGCGGTCATCCTTTCGCGGCCGAGGAGGAGGACGACGATCGAGAGGAGTCGGTCGAGCTTCACCTGCCCTCTTCGTCAGCGGAATGCCCGGAGATATTGAACGGGCGCCTGGCGCCGATCCGCGGGGGCGTTCCTTATCGGCCAATACGGATCGCGAAGGAGGAGCCTGGCCAGGGACACGATGTCGGCCGCGCCCCCCTCCACGATCGACCGCGCTTCCTCGGCCTGCGTGACGAGGCCCACCGCCCCGGTCGCGACCTTCGCTCCCTCGCGGATCGCGCGCGCGAAGGGCACTTGGTACAGGGGACCGAGGATCGGCTTGGCTTCCGGGACGAGGCCGCCCGAAGAGCAGTCTACGAGATCCGCGCCCTGGGCCTTGAGGGCCGCCGCGTACTCGACGGAAGAAGCGAGGTCCCAGCCCCCCTCCATCCAATCGGTCGCCGAGAGTCGCACGAACATCGGCATCGGCTCGGGCAAGGCTGCCCGCACGACGCGGGCTACCTCAAGGGGGAAGCGCATCCTGCCTTCGAGCTCGCCTCCGTATCCATCCACCCGCGCGTTCGACAAGGGGGAGAGGAACTCGTGGAGGAGGTAGCCGTGGGCCGAATGGAGCTCGACTAGGTCGAAGCCGACCGAGACGGCGCGACGCGCGGCCTCCGCGAAGGCCGCGGCGACCTCATCCAGCTCGCCATCGGCCAGGGCCGAGGGCTCGGGCCTGCCCGGGCCATAGGGTATCGGGCTCGGCGCGCGGGCAGTCCAGCCTCCGCTCGCGGGCGAAAGCCACGCGTCGCCTTTCCAAGGCAGGGAAGTGGAGGCCTTGCGCCCCGCGTGGGCCAGCTGAATGCCCGCGGCGGCTCCGCCTGCCTTGATCGCCGAGGCCAGCTCGCCCAGGGCCGCGGCGTGCTCATCGTCCCAGATCCCGAGATCGCCGGGCGTTATCCGCCCCTCGGGGAGGACCGCCGTAGCCTCCACGACGACGAGGCCGACTCCGCCTAACGCCCTTTCGGCGTAGTGGCGGAAGTGCCACGCGTTCGGCATGCCGTCTCGTGCGGAGTACTGGCACATCGGCGACATGGCGAGGCGGTTGCGAAGCTCGAGGCCGCGCAGCCTCATCGGCTCGAAGAGGAGATCTGGCACGACAGCGTCCCTCCTGATCTCAAGATACGTACCGAAGGCTTAAGCGGTCAATGCGCGGTTCTCGCGCGGGCGAGCCATCGACTCGTCGAGATATTACACGTTGAACTTGAAGAACATGACGTCGCCGTCCTGGACGACGTAGTCGCGGCCCTCTTGGCGGAGCTTGCCGGCCTCGCGCAGGGCCTTCTCGGAGCCCAGGGCCACGAGGTCGCCGAAGGAATAGACCTCGGCTTTGATGAAGCCCTTTTCGAAATCGGTATGGATGACGCCGGCCGCCTGGGGCGCCTTGTCCCCGGCCTTGATAGTCCAGGCGCGGCACTCGTCCTCGCCGGCGGTGAAGAAAGTGCGGAGGCCTAGGAGCCTGTACGCCGCGTGGGCCAGGGCCGAGAGCCCCGACTCCTCGAGGCCTATCTCGGCGAGGAACTCGCGCTTCTCTTCTTCGCTGCCTAAGTCGGCGAGCTCGGCCTCGAACTTGCCGCAGATGGAGACCGCCTCGGCGCCTTCCGAGGCGGCCCTCGCTCGAACCTTCTCGACGTAGGCCTTGCCGGCCGCGCCCGCGGCGTCGCCCCCGCCGCCCGCGGCGGCGAGGGCTCCCGCTTCGTCCACGTTGCAGACGTAGAGCTCGCGCTTCATCGTGATGAGGAAGGACTTCTTGATCGCCTCGACATCCTCGGGATCGAGGGCGACCGATCGGGCCGCCTTCCCTTCCTGCAGGGCGGGCCTCACCTTGGCGAGGGCGCCGAGCTCACGCTCCGTCTCCTTCTTCACCGTCGCGTCGCCGCCTCGCAGCTGCTTCGTGAGCTTCTCGACGCGCTTGTCCAGCGTATCGAGGTCGGCTAACGCGAGCTCGGTGTGGATGACCTCGATGTCGTCCAGGGGATCGATCCTGTTCGCCACGTGGATGATATCCGGGTCGTCGAAGCAGCGCACGACGTGGGCGATCATCCCCACTTCACGGATGTGCGAGAGGAACTGGTTGCCCAGGCCCTCTCCCTGCGAGGCGCCCTTCACGAGGCCGGCGATGTCGACGAACTCGACCACGGCCGGGATAGTCTTCTTCGGCTTGAACATCTCGGAGAGCTCGGCGAGCCGCTCGTCCGGCAGCGAGACTATGCCGACGTTCGGATCGATAGTGCAAAAGGGATAATTGGCGGCTTCCGCCTTCGCGCTCGTGAGCGCCGAGAATATTGTCGACTTGCCCACGTTGGGCAGGCCGACGATGCCGCAGTTGAGGGCCATAGGCTGTGCTTCTCCTGTATCCGGCTGGTGAGCACCACTGTATAAGGAGCCGGCCCGAGGGTCAATCGAGCTCGGGCTGAACCGCGACGGCGGTCGGGGCGAAACGTCGGCTCCGCCGCGCCCTAGCGCGAAGTCAGGTACAACCCGTCGAAGGTCCGCCCCTTCGCGGGCTCTTTAAGGTCCTCGCGAAAAAAGATCGCATAATCACCGGGTCCCGGGAAAATCACCGTCGCGAGCCAGCCGGCATCGGTCTTCTTCATGGTGAGCCCGTTCGCCCATTCGTAGGTAGTTGTGTTGCCGGCGACGCGGGGCATATACAGCGAGGCGCCGAGCGGGGCGTCGGCCTTCGGGAAGAGGAGATCGAGGCGCTTGCCCACGATGTCCGAGCCCAGCTCGCCCGCGGGAGCTCCGTCGGGGCCGCGGAGGCTCGGCCTCCCCGCGAACTCGACGAGGCGGGGATCGAGATTGGCGTAGCCGTGATCGAGGCCGGCGCCGGCCTTCAGGAAGAGGCCCGCCAGGATTTTCTCGCCCTTGGGTCCCTTAGCCTCGAGGGAGAGGCAATAGTCGCCGGGGCCGGGGAAGCCGACCTTGACGGCGAGGCCGCCCGCCGCGCGCTGCACGACGCAGCGCCTCCTCGAGTCCTGCACGGAGGTTATGCTCGTCTGGTTCGGCTTCGCCTGGACAGTGCCCAGCCAGGCGTTGAGCTCGACTCCGGAGGCGGCGGGGAAGGTCAGCGTGAACTCGGCCCCGGCCCGGTCGCTCACCAGGCTGCCGCCGAGCGGCTCCCCGGTCAGCTCGAGGAATCCCTGGGGGAAATCGAGATAGCCGTGATCGGCGGCCTCGTCGGCGATCAGGGGCAGCGAAGTCCAGGCCCGCTTCTTGGCCGATGTCTCCGCCGAGATGGAGAGGTTGTAGGTTCCCGAGGAGGGAAAGGCGACGATGAGCCGATAGCCGCCGGAGATCCGAGTCATCGCAGTCGCGCCTTGAACGAAGACGGGATGTTCGGAATCTCCGCGGCTGAGGCTCGCCTGCATGCTGAGCTCGGGGCCGCAGGCGAAGGTGAGGCGGAGCTCCTTCCTCACGTGCGCATCGAGGACTCCGCCCTCCAGCGGCAAGCCGGCGATTTTCTGGAAACCGGCATCGAAGCCCACGAGGGTCCTCTTCGAGGCGCCGGAGGAGGAAAAGCGGAACTGGCAGGTTCCGACGCTGATGCTCGCGCCCTTGCTCGCAGCCATGTTCAAGTCCTCTTCCTTCATGGCGCTGACGGAGAAGATATAATCGCCCTTCGAGGGAAAGGACAGGGTGAAGGTGGACTTGCCTTCTCCTTCCACCACGGGGATCGAGAGGTTCCTCGCCTTCCCGTCGCCGGTCCATGCCTTCTTGGAGCCGCTCTTCTGGAGGCTGGCCATGAGCCGGACGCCGGGGCCATGGGGAATGTCGATCGTGGAGAGCCCGGTCGACTTGTTCGCGATCGCCAAGCCGGGGAGGGAACGGCGCGTCACGGAGAGGAACTCGCCGTCGGCATAGGGCAGTTCGTTGAACTCCTCGAGCGAGAGGCGCCTGTCGAGGAGCTGCATGGAGGCGTTGTCGGGGAAATGGGTATAAACCATGAACTCGGGCTCGAGGAGGAAGTAGGCCGACCCGTAATTGTGGCCATATTCCGTGGGGGAATTCACGTAGCAGGAGTCCCAGGTCACGTCGACGAGGCGCCAGACTCCTTCGATCTGGACCGCGTTCCAATCGTGGCCCATGAGCCCCTTGCCCTCGCTGAAGTTAGTCCCGCGAGCCTGACCGGAGACTTGCGCGCACTTGACGCCGCCCAGGTCGCAGAGCGCCTTGTAGAGGGAAGAGTATCCTGCGCAGACCGCGCTCTTTCGCTTGAGGACGGAATAGGCCGACTGGTCGGGAATCCCGCCCGAATAGTAGGCCTTCACGTCGTAGGAAATATTGAGGGCTTCCCAGTCGTGGAGGATCTTGGCCTTGAGATAGGGGTCAACCTGCCCCTCGAGGAGCCAGTTCACGAGTCCGGGCAAGCCCGATGAGGGCTTGGCGAAGGCGCGTGTGCTGATGTCGGCGGGTACGCTCGCCGCCCGCGCTTCGGGAGCCTGAGTCCTATAGCGTTGGACATCTATAGCCGCCCTGGCCGCCGAGAGCGAGGCGGCGCCCGCGGGGACAGCGCTCGGATCCTCCCGAGCCGATGCCCAAGCGGATTTTATCGCATCTGTATAGGAGGCACAGGCGGGAAAGAGGGCCGAAGCCGCCCATGCCCCCAGAAAGAGGACGGAAACATGAAGAGCCGCGTGGAATCCCGATCGCTGAGAAACCTTCATTCAGATCCTCCACTCGCCCGCGCAAGAACGAATTACCAAAGTATCACAAAGGTTAGTCAAAGTCGCAATCTTGAGCTGACTCACTTTTTATTTCATCAGTTGAAACGACATACTCATTTTTTGAGCTTTTCCTATTTACAAGCCTGATATAGGCTCGTTAGGATGGCGTTTAGGAGAAAGCCATGTTAACCCTTGAAACACTATATTCAAAAAACGCAAACAACATGAAGGCCTCCGTCATCCGCGAGCTCCTAAAACTAGTGGACCAACCCGGCATCATCTCCTTCGCGGGCGGCCTTCCCGATCCCGCCACCTTCCCGGTCGAAGAGCTCCGCTCCGCCGCCGACCGCGTCTTCACGCGGCGCTCCGCCCAGGCGCTCCAGTACGGGACTACCGAAGGAGACCTCGAGCTCAAGGACCAGCTCATCTCCTTCGAGGCGAAACAGGGCATTACGATCACGCGCGAGGAGATGCTCATCGTGTCGGCCAGCCAACAGGCCCTCGACATAGCCTGCAAGATCTTCCTCGATCCGGGCGACGTAGTCCTCGCGGGGAGGCCCACCTACCTCGGGGAGATCCAGGCTATCCAGTCTTACCGCGGCGAGATCGTAGGCGTCCCCTACGATGCGGACGAGGAGGGCTTCGATATGGCCCGACTTGAAGAGCTTCATTCGGCCGCGCTCAGGGCCGGGAAGAAAGTGAAATACGCCTACGTTATCCCCGACTTCCAGAACCCCGACGGCATCTGCTGGAGCCTCGAGCGCCGGAAGCGGTTCCTCGACTACTGCTACGCGAAGGATCTCCTCATCGTCGAGGACGCGCCCTACCGAGAGATCCGCTTCCTCGGGGAGAGCCTTCCCTCCCTCTACCAGCTCGACCAGGAAGGCGAGGGGCGCGGCAACGTCGTCGGCTTCAAGACATTCTCGAAGATACTGGCTCCGGGCACGCGCCTGGGCTGGATCATAGGGCCCCCCGGGCTCATCGCGCGCTTCGTCGTGGCCAAGCAGGCCATGGACCTCTGCTCGAACGTCTTCACGCAGGCCTGGGTGGCCGAGTACCTCGGCACGGGAGTCATCTACGAGCACATCAAGGAAACGCGCAAGCTCTATCGCGACAAGCGCAACCGCATGGTGGCCGCGCTCGAGCGCTGCATGCCCCTGCGCCCCGACCTGCGCTGGACGAGACCCGAGGGGGGCCTCTTCCTTTGGGTGATGCTGCCAGGGTTCATCGACACCGAGAGGATGTTCCTCCGCGCCATTGAAAAGAAGGTCGCCTACGTCGTGGGCTCGTCGTTCTATTTCGACGATCCGGCCCGCAACGCCATGCGCCTCAACTTCTCCTACCCGAGCCTCGAGCAGATCGACGAAGGCATAGGGCGGCTCGCCGACTGCGTTCGCGACGAAATAGCGGCCCGAGGCTAGGAGCCTGTCGGGCTCCTAGCGAGAGCGGAGCCAGACCCTCATCTCGCCCTCGGCGCGGTTCGCCCATTGGAAATAGGGCAAGAGGATGATCCGGCAATCCTCGTAGCGGGGAGGCTCGCTGCCGTAGAGGGGCGCGCCCGGGGAAGGGAGAAGCATCCGCCTGCCGCCTACCGAAACCCTGAGTGACTC
>Ga0265316_10004762_pt1 | contig 13402 bp, 7 predicted proteins | sample 4522metaG_FD_202092 | JGI IMG/M metagenome (GOLD analysis project Ga0265316, IMG submission 202092) | Rhizosphere microbial communities from Carex aquatilis grown in University of Washington, Seatle, WA, United States - 4-5-22 metaG | ecosystem: Host-associated > Plants > Roots > Rhizosphere >... | reverse complement strand
TGCGTGCTCTGCGTGCCGGCGTACAAGCTGGCCCAATAGGTCGACATCTGCGAGGTTGGCGTGGCCAACACGCCGTCGGAGTAGCCGTGCACGGCCCACATCCCCATTTGACTGAGTGCCGTTGGCTGGCCCATGACGTGGGCGGTGTACCAGTACGGGTCGAAGCCATTCTTGCCGCCGCACTCGATGGCCAGCATGTTCTCCGAACCAAAGAGCTTCACGTTGGGATAGGTGGCATGGATGGCGGGACCGATGGCTGCCAGCGTGTCGGCATATTCCTGCGAGGTATAGACGCAGGAGTTGTACGACTCGACGAAGAGCGGCTCGTTCTGGAAGCTGAGCCCGTACACGTCCACGCCGATGTCGGCGTATTGTTTCAACCCGGCCACCAGCCAGTCGGCATACGCGGCCCGCTTCGACGGACACAGGCCGCCCCCGTTCTTGGTGCCGCCGGTGTAAGGCGCGCCGTCCTGCACGCCGTTGGTACCTACCACGCACTTCATGCTCGACGGAGGCGACCACACGCTGAGGATGATCTTCAAGGGCACGCCACTGGACTTGGCCTTGTCGGAGATGGCCTGCACCACCGGGCGCATCTTGTCCCAGTCCGCGTCCTGTGCGGATACGGCATCCGCCGGAGGCGGCAGTTCATTGCGCCAGATGCTGATTCCCAGATCGTCGACCACCGCATCGAACCAGGCGCTGTTGACCAGGTTCTGCGCCTGTCCCCACCAGACATCGTGGGCGCCGAAGAAGCCAAACCCATCAATCGTCTGTGATCGCTGTGTGCGATCGATGGTCACTTGCGCGGCCTGCACCCGAGGGACTGCGACCAGCAGAATGAGCGACACCGAAACGACGAGAAGGGTGAGCGACACCGAAGCAACGAGGCGAAGCAGACGCATGGAAACCTCCATTGTGTCTATGATACTCTGTCTCCGCGGGCGGTATAGAGGCCTGGATTGCGTCATGCAGAAGACCAACGCTGGAGGACCCTATGCGCATTTCCGTCATACCCTTGGCCTTGGCGATGGCTGGCTGCGCGGGCGGAGCGAATCACTCGCGGCAGGGACAGGACGCCGGCCAAGCAGATGCCGTCCCGCAGGCGCAGGGTGGCAGTGGCAGTAGCAGCGGCGGCGCCGGGGGCGGTAGTGGCGGCAGCACCTACAGCGACGGCGGCGCCGGCGGTGGCGGCGGCGGTAGCGGTGGCGGCGGCGGCAGTACCTACAGCGGCGGCGGCGGTGGTAGTGTTGGCAGCGGTGGCGGCGGCAGTGGCGGTGGCGGTGGCGGCAGTACCTACAGCGGCGGCGGCGGCGGTGGTAGTGTCAGCAGCGCGGCTGGCAACGACGCGGGCGTCATTCCCGACGCCAGAGACGCCAACATCACCGGCGACGTCGGCCCGGTCGGCAACCTCACCGTGCCCGCCACTCACCCACGCCTTTGGCTCAACGATCCGGCCATCATGGCCCGCGCCAAAACCTGGTTCGCGACCTCAAAGTTCCTTCCCGATACTTCACACACAGCCGCGGACAATCCCGCGTGGCCTGCCGAGCGCGGTTTCTATCATCAGATGACCAAGGACGCGACCGACGCCAGCAAGCAGGCCGGCATCACCTTCTGCCAGCAGGCCATCGACGTCGTGAAAGGGTTCTCGTTCGGCGTCAATTCGCCCGGCGATGACAACCGCTGGTACGGCGAATACTTCGTTCTCGCCTACGACTGGTGCTCCGACATGATGTCGAGCAGCGATCGGGCAGCCATCATCTCGAACCTGAACGCCGCCTTCGCCGCCTTCAACGCCAAGGACTGGGGCGGACCCAGTCAGCCCGAGAACAACTACTTCTGGGGCTGCCTGCGCAACAGCCTGGAATGGGGGATCGCGAGCTGGGGCGAAAACCCCAGCGCGCAAAGCTTTCTCGACGAGGCCTTGAATCGCCGCTGGCGCGACGCCTTTGTGCCATTCGCTGCTGCGCGCGGATTGGGCGGGGTCGCGGAAGAGGGCAGTCACTACGGCGCGTACGAGAATGGCTATGGCGTGGTGCCGTTCGTCACGGCCAAGTCGCTGGGCCGCGACGTCCTGGGCGAGAGCAACTACTTCAAAGAAGCGGTCTTCTTCATGATCTACGCGACCACTCCCGGAATGACCACCCGCCGCGACGGAACCCAACTTTGGGATCAGTTCGGATACGGCGAAGACGAAACCTGGAATGAAAGTCCAGGCATCGCCACCGAAATGGGCAGCCTGATGACCGGCGCGACCATCGAGTGGGACGGCACGCCGGTCGCGGCCTATGCGCGAAAATGGCTGGCCAACACCAGCATCGGCGGGGACTTCTTCGTCGCGCCCACAGCGACCAGCGGCAGCGCGAGCGACTTCTCGGGCCTGCCCCTTGACTATTACGCGCCTGGCACCGGCTATTTCTACATTCGCAACAAGTGGGGCGCCGACGCGACTTCCATTGTGTTGCAATTGGGAAACCTCGACGACCACACCCGGACTGGCAACGGCCATGGGCACCTCGATGCCGGCACGTTCCAAATCTGGCGCAAAGGGCGCTGGGTGATGCGTGAGACTGTGGGCTACGAGGAAACCATCAAGGACTACAAGGGCACGGGGACTACGACCCTGGGCGAAACCGTGGCCCACAATGGAATCTTGTTCGGCGGACTGGGCGAGCCGGATGGCTCCGCCTACCGTGTGGGTCCGGCCCATGTCGTTCGGCTCGAGAGTCGCACCAACTACGCCTACGCCGCCGTGGACCTCAGCGACGCCTATGCGCTCAACGATCAGACGCGCGGACCGAATCCCTACGTCTCGAAGATCACGCGCGAGTTCCTTTTCGTGCGTCCGCTGGAAGCGCTTATCGTGTTCGATCGTCTGGAAGCCACCAGTGCGTCGGTGGCCAAGACCTTCCTGGCTCACTTCGAAAAGGCGCCGGCCGTCGACGGCGACAGCCTGCTCGGCGTCGACGGGGATCAGGCAGCGCGGGTTACCACCCTGATTCCCGCAAGCCCCAATTACCGAGTGATCGACGAGCACAGCGGCAACAGCTACGACGTCGAGCAGTGGCGGCTTGAAGTGGACTCGAGCGGCGCCACCCAGGGCTACTTCGTCAACGTGATCCAGGCGCGCGACCAGACCGGCGCGAACTTCACGTCATCAGTATCGGACAACGGAACCAGTTACACAGTCACAGTCAGCCACCCCAGCAAGGGCAAGGCCGTGGCGACCTTCAACAAGGGAATGACGAGCACCGGCGGAACATTCGGATACGTCGCCGATTCCGGCGCCGCTCCGTCGCCGGCAGCCTTGATGACCGGCGTGCAGGGAAGTCACGTGAGTAACGACGGGCCGGTCTGGGATTTGTAACCCTAATCCCGCGCTAACCAGCATCGTGTGGACTGCGGATCGAAGTCTGCTACGGACACGTCGGATCAGGCAAAGCGCAGATCTTCCTCATCGCACAGTACGACGAATGGCAAGCCTGGGCCGCGGCCGTCAAGTCGCATGGGTTGGGATAGTCAGCCTGGCACGCCGTTATCTTCATCCAGGCCTCGTGACAGGTGGGCATGGTGACGAACATGTCGATGCAATTGGACGATCGTATCCCACAAGGGAAAAGGCTGTCCCCATCACAACCGTATTGGGCCGCGTGCTCACAGAGAGTCTGGCACAGCTCCGCGAGCGCGCGTCCATCGGCCGCTCCTGAATTCGACGATGCGTCCGCCGATGTATCGGTTCCAGCAGGCGAACCGGCAGCGTGGTTGCACCCGACCGGCCCAGAGACAGGACAACTGAGCAACGCAGCGCTCAGCAGTCGCGAAGGAAACGTTGCACGAGTCATGCCTCGCTCTTGCATACCACAGCTTGAACCTCCGTCGAACTAGCCCGCACGGACTCAATTCTCCTGCTACGCTACGCACCCCCATGGACGAGCAGTTGAACCGCTTGCGCGCCGAGATCGCGGCCCGGCGCACCTTTGCCATTATTTCGCACCCTGATGCGGGCAAGACCACGTTGACCGAAAAGCTGCTCCTCTACGGAGGCGCGTTGCACGTGGCAGGCTCGGTGCGCGCCCGCGGCGACGGGCGGCAGACCACCAGCGACTGGATGGACATCGAGCGGCAGCGCGGGATTTCCGTTTCCAGCAGCGTGCTGCAATTCGAATACGCCGGCCGCCAGATGAACCTGCTGGACACCCCTGGCCACAACGACTTTTCCGAAGACACCTACCGCACGCTGGCAGCGGCCGACACGGCCATCATGCTCATCGATTGCGTCAAGGGCGTGGAACCGCAGACCATCAAGCTGTTCCAGGTCTGTCGCATGCGCGGCATTCCCATCGTGACCTTTGTCAACAAGATGGACCGCGACGGCAAGGATCCCTTTGAACTGCTCGACGAGATCGAGCGCGTGCTGGGCATCCCGTGCAGCCCCGCCAACTGGCCCCTGGGCGCGGGTCGCTCGTTTGTCGGGCTTTTCGATCGCTGGGCCCAGTCGCTGCAGGTTTTCCTGGGATCGAGCGGCAGCCGCCGGGGCGAGATGCGCAAGGCCGACTGGGACGACGCCGAGCTGCTGGAAATCTTGGGGAAGAGCCAGATGGATCGCCTGCGCGACGAAGTGGCTTTGCTGGAAACGGCAGGCACGGCGTTCGATCGCGAACGGTTTCTCGCCGGGCAGATCACGCCGGTCTTCTTTGGCAGCGCCATGACCAACTGCGGGCTGGAATCCCTGCTCGATCATTTCGTCGACTTGGCGCCCGCACCGCGCACGCGCATGACCTCGGCCGGGCCGTTGGCGCCCGATGCGCCCACCTTCTCGGGCTTCGTCTTCAAGATTCAAGCGAACATGGATCCGCAGCACCGCGATCGCATCGCCTTCGTGCGTATCTGCAGCGGCCGTTTTGCGCGCGGCATGGACGTGCAGCACGTGCGCACAGGCAAGACCCTGACGCTCGCGCGCTCGGTGCAGTTCATGGCCCAGACGCGCAAAATCGTGGATGAGGCCTATTCCGGCGACATCGTGGGCCTGTGGGATCCAGGGGTTCTGCGTATCGGCGACAGTTTGTGCGAAGGTCAGCCGCTGGAATTCGAGGGCATCCCGCGCTTTTCGCCCGAGCACTTCGTGCGTGTGCGTCTCAACGATCCGCTCAAGCGCAAGCAGCTCAAGAAGGGGCTGGAACAGCTGTCGGAAGAGGGGGCCGTGCAGGTCTTCTACGATCGGCAGCGCATGGAACGCGACCCGATTCTCGGCGCGGTGGGCGCGCTGCAGTTCGAAGTCGTCGAGCACCGCCTGAAGGGCGAATACGGTGTGCGCATTGGGTTCGATCGCCTGCCCTACCGCTACGCGCGCTGGATCGAGGGCGGGGAAATCGACTTCGAGCAGCTGGAACTGCCTGGCCGGCAGAGCTGCGTGGTCGATGTGGAAGGTCGCCCGCTGGTTCTGTTCGAAACCGAGTATCTGCTCCGGCGCACCGAAGAAAAATACAAGGACGTGACTTTCATCTCGGCGGTCCAGCCCGGCCGCAGCCACCGAGCCGCAGCCTAGATCGGCAGGAGACCCCTGGCTGGGTCCCCCTACCGCAGATACTTCCCCATCCGCCAAGGGCACTGTCAGAAAGAACGGCGGGCTGTAAGGAACAGCGGGTCTCACGACACTAAACAAGTCGTGCCTAATTCTTTGACCTGCGCCCGGCGCCAACCGACTCTAAGTCCTCAGAGGTTCCCATGATCCGCGCACCCGAGCACCGGGCCGATTCTCAGGGCGCACAGCGGCCCCAAGAAGTGAAGGGCCAAGTCCTGGTCCTGCCCCTAGAAGTCCTGCCCCCAGAACAGATTCCGCACTTCAGCAGCGTCGAAGCCAATTTCTTCCAGGCCGGAGAAGATCTGGCGGCCGAGCCGGTGGCTTCCGACAACTTCGACGAGCCAACCCCGGCCGGAAAAGCGCATCTCTGGCTGCGCGGACGCGCATCGTGGGCGCTGCTCGGCATCTCTGCGGTGGCGGTCGCAGCTTGCGCCACGTTGGCTGTCTCGCGCACGGATCGCGCGCCGCGATCGCTGCCCGAGCCAACGGCGTCGCAGCAGGAACCGACGCCGACGCCCGCACCTTTGCCCGCACCAGCCCCGGCCGCGGCTCTTCCCGTCGCGCATCCTCCTCCTGCACCTGCGCCTGCCGCTGCCGGGGCGGTCGCGGCCCTTGCCGAAGAAACCCCTGATCCTGTACCAGCCGTGGCCCAGGCTGCTGCGGCCCCGGCTGACGACGGCGCGCTCGGCGCGTGCAAGAAGGCCTACGAGCAACATCGCGCCAAAGACGTGGTATCCGCGTGTAAACAGGCGTTCGCCGGTGGTCCCCCATCCGCGGATATCGCCGTCATGTTGGCCAAGACTGAATTCGAGCGCGGGCGTCCGGGTCCCGCTTCCAATTGGGCCACCAAGGCCATCGCACTCGACGCCAACCGAGCCGATGCCTACGTCTTCCTCGGCAGCGCCGAACAAGCCTCCGGCCACAAGGCAGCCGCCAAGACGGCCTATCAGCGCTACTTGCGACTTTCCCCGCACGGCCGATACGCTGCCGATCTGCGCGCCGTTCTTGGATCGCTGTAGTTGCCGTCGGCGGAAAGGCGCCGCGCTTCGCGGCGGCAGCCGTCTGGCTATTGGTACAGTTCGGCGCTCGTGAGGTCCTGGTTGGTCATGCCGAAGCCGCCGGCAACAAGAACCGCCCCATTGGTCAGCAAGGTCGCGGTGTGGAATTCCCTTTCGTCGATCATGCCGCTGATGGCCGTGAATGTTCCAGAGGTTGGGTCGTAGAGCCTGGCGCTCCCGAGTGCCGCGCCATTGTTTCCGCCAGCGACCAGAACGACTCCGCTGGGCAACAATGTGGCGGTGTGGCCGTCCCGTGCCCCGGTAATGCTGCCGGTTGCCGTGAACGCTGCGGTCGTTGGATTGTAGATCTCGGCACTCGCAAGTTGCGCATCGTTGGGGTCGTCTCCGCCGACCAGCAACACCGTCCCGTTCGTCAACAGCGTCGCCGTTTGCGCGGACCTTGCCACCTTCATGGAACCCGTCATCGCGAATGACCCGTTCGCCGGGTCGTACAGCTCAGCACTGGCGACAGCGCTGTTGGTGCTCAATCCGCCGGCGATGAGCACCTTTCCGTTGGTCAACAGTGTCGCAGTATGGGACACCCTGACCGCCTTCATGGAGCCGGCCGTCGTAAATTTTCCTGTCGCTGGGTCGTAGATCTCCGCGCTCGCGAGGCGGTTGCCAGCGAATCCGCCGGCGATGAAGACCTTTCCATCCGGCAACCGCGTCGCTGTGTGGAAATTTCTTGCTGCCGCCATGTCCCCGGTGGCCGAGAATTTCGCGGTCGCCGGGTCGTACAGCTCGGCACTCGCGAGGTTCTCCTCGCCACTGAATCCGCCGGTCACGAGAACCCGTCCGTCCTGCAGCAGGGTCGCTGTGGCCGCGTACCTTGCCGCGACCATATTGCCGGTGGCCGAAAATGTCGCGGTTGCGGGGTCGTAGAGCTCCGCACTCGCGAGCGATTTGTCGAGATTGCTGCCGCCGGCGATGAGCACCTTCCCATTGAGCAACAACGTGGCTGTGTGAGTGTCCCTACCCGTAATCATGCTGCCGGTTGCCTTGAAGGCTCCTGCGGTTGCGCCACCGGTGCCGAGCACGTCGGCGCCACCCGCTTCGCTGTGGGCAAAACTCGCGTCGCCATCGGAATCCGTGGAAGAGGGAACATCAAGCGCCCCGTCAGCGGCGCCATCATGTGCAACGGCAGCATCACTTCTGACCGTGCCGCCACTGCCAGCGGCAGCATCACTTCCGACCGTCGAACCGCCACTGCCAGCGGCGCCAGCGCCTCCAGTTTGGACCGAACCGCCACTGCCGGCGGCGGCATCGCCTCCAGTCTGGACCGAACCACCACTGCCGGCGGCGGCATCGCTTCGGACCATACCCCCGGCGCCAGCGGCGCCAGCGCCTCCAGTCGTGCCGGCAGATGGGCCGCCATCAGGGCCCGTGCCCTGGAGGTAGCAGAAATTGTTCGTGCACACGTAGCCGTTCGGGCAATGCGATGTGCATGGCAACGCGCCACTTTCGGGGTGCGGGTCGTAACCGCAGGCCACGATGGGGGCGATCACAAATACGCCGACAATGGCAACGAGGTTTCGCATCAAAATGCTCCTTGCGCGGAAATTCCCACCAGGCCAGGACCCATTATCGGCGCGGCCACCGTGCGGCCGGGCTCTTTGGGCGGCCAGCCGAGCAAATAGAGCACAGTGCCAGCGGCCAGCGCCCCGGCCCCGATGCCGTAGAACACCCACTGCATGGTCTGAGCATCCCGGCCCGCTTGATCGTCAGAGGCCTTGGGGTGTTGCGAGTTGTTCACGCTGTCGGAAAGCGATCTGGCTCGCGTGTAGTAGTAGATTCCGATTCCCACGGAAGCCAGGCCAGCCGCGCCGCAGGCAATCCCCGCAATGCGCAGGCCGCGCCCGCTCCCCGGGGGCGTCGTGTTCACCGGAACAGCCTGTTCGACCGAGGCCGCCGGGGCGGTGGGCGTAGCTGCGACCGCTGCCGTCGCAGGTGTCGGCGCAGGCGGAACAACCTCTGGAGCCGGCTGAACAACCTCTGGAGCCGGCGCAGGCGCGGCCGCAGCCTGGGCTGCCTCGGCCTGGAGCTTGGCCTCAGCCTCGATGTCCCGTATGCGGGCCTCGACCTGGCTGCGGTTGGGATCGTCCGCGGAGGCTTTCTTCAAGTACTCCTGGAAGAAATTGAGCGCCTGCTGGTTCTGGCCGAGTTTTCGATAGCACTGGCCGATGTTGAACAGAAAGGCCGGATCGGGTTGGGCAAGATAGGCAGATTTGTACTCGCGCAGCGCCTTGTCATACTCGCGTATGTCGTACAGGCGCGTGGCGGTTTCGTAGTGCGCCTTGGCCGTCGCTCGGCGGTCGCCGGCCTTCGCCGCCGGAACCCAAACCCCAAGAGCAACCACGACAAGCGCGGCCGCCACAAAGAACCGCCCTCGGGAAGAGCGAGAGAACACCGACTTGCGCATGGCGCGCATGATACTACAGCCGCGCCCGCGTGGGTGACTGGCCTGGCACAAGGCTCTGGCCAGCGCGACGTCGCGGCACCTGCCCAGACTACTGATAGAGCTCGGCTGCCGGGAAATCTATGGTCTGATCGAATCCGCCGGCGATCAGCACCTGCCCGTTGGGCAGCAAGGTCGCCGTGTGGCCCTGCCTAGGCTGGGACATGCCGCCGGTGGCGGTGAATGTCTCTGTCGCCGGGTCGTACACCTTCGCGCTGGCCAGCGACATATAGGACTCTTCGCCCCCGGCAATGAGCACCATCCCGTTCTGTAGCAAGGTCGCCGTGTGCAAATCCCTTGGCAAGGTCATGCTGGCGATTGCCGTGAATGTTCCCACGCTGGGGTCGTACAGTTCGGCGCTTGCGAGACTCCCCGTGCCATTTTGACCGCCGACAATGAGGACCTGTCCGTTTTGCAACAAAGTCGCGGTGTGCGTCTCCCTGGCCGCGTGCATGGTGCCGGTGGACAGAAATCCTGCGCTCTTTGGATCGTACAGTTCTGCGCTCGCCAGATCGTCGGCGCCGTCGAATCCCCCTGCGACCAGAACCTGCCCGCTGGGTAGCACCGTCGCGCTGGGGATCTGCCTGATCGCCGACATACCGCCGATGGGCTTGAACTTGCCGGTGCTGGGATCGTATAGCTCCGCGCTGGTGAGACCAGTGAGCCCGTTCCATCCGCCAGCGATAAGGACCAGTCCATTCTGCAACAAGGCAGCCACGTGACTCGACCTTGGCACGGTCATGCTGCCAGCGGTGGAGGAGAACGTCCCGGTATTGGGATCGTAGAGTTCCGCACTCGCGAGATCGCTGGAGCCATCGAACCCGCCTGTGATCAGAACCTTTCCACCCGGCAACAAGGTCATGGTGTGATACTGCCTCTCGACAGTCATGTTCCCGGTGGCCGCGAAGGTGCCCGTGTTTGGGTCGTAGATCTCCGCGCTGGCGATGGGCTGGTTGAAGGCTTCTCCGCCGACGATGAGAACCGTTCCGTCTTGCAGCGATATCGCTGTGTGGCTATCCCGCGGCGTGACCATCTTGCCCGTGACGGTGAAGGTTCCGTTCAGCACCGTGACCGTCACACTCGCGGACACGGAATCATTCAGCGTCAGGGTGTAGGTGGTGGTCTCGGTGGGCGTGACTTGTTGGGAATTCCTGCTCAAGACCGAGCCAATGCCCTGATCGATCGACAAGCTTGTCGCGCCAGTCACGCTCCAACTGAGAGTACTGCTTTGGTTCGTTAGAATCGATTCGGGCGAGGCAGTGAAATTGCTGATGGCAGGCGCCAGAGCATCGCTGTGGCTCGCGTCGCCCGCGTCCATCCCTGCGGTACCACCTGTGCCCGTGGCGCCAGCGCCTCCAGCCGTGCCGGCAGATGGGCCTCCGTCGGGACCTGTACCGGTGAGGTAGCAGAAGTTGTTCGTGCACACATAGCCGTTCGGGCAATGCGAGGTGCATGGCAATTTGCCACTGATGGGATGCGGGTCGTAGCCACAGGCCACGATGGCGGCAATTACAAATACGCCGACAATGGCAACTAGGTTTCGCATCAGAATGTTCCTTGCGCTGAAATTCCCACCAAGCCAGGTCCCATTATCGGCGCGGCCACTGTGCGGCCGGATTCTTTGCTCGGCCAGCCGAGCAAATAGAGCACCGTACCGGTGGCCAGCGCCCCGGCCCCGATGCCGTAGAACACCCACTGCATGGTCTGAGCATCCCGGCCCGCTTGATCGTCAGAAGCCTTGGGGCTTTGCGAGTTGCTCACGCTGTCGGAAAGCGATCTGGCCCGCGTGTAGTAGTAGATTCCGATCCCCACGGAAACCAGGCCAGCCGCGCCGCAGGCCATCCCCGCAATGCGCAGGCCGCGCCCGCTCCCCGTGGGCGTTGCACTGACCGGAACAGCCTGTTCGACCGAGGCCGCCGCAGTGGTGGGTGCGACGACCGCCGCCGGCGCAGGTGGCGGCGCAGGCTGGACACCCTCTGGAGCGGGCTGAACAACCTCCGGAGCCGGCGCAGGTGCGGCCGCAGCCTGTGCCTCCTCGGCCTGGAGCTTGGCCTCGGCCTCGATGTCCCGTATGCGGGCCTCGACCTGGCTGCGGTTGGGATCGTCCGCGGAGGCCTTCTTCAAGTATTCCTGGAAGAAACTGAGCGCCTCCTGGTTCTGGCCGAGCTTTCGATAGCACTGGCCGATGTTGAACAGAAAGGCCGGATCGGGTTGGGCAAGATAGGCAGATTTGTACTCGCGCAGCGCCTTGTCGTATTCGCGAATCTCGTACAGGCGCGTAGCGGTTTCGTAGTGCGCCTTGGCCGTCGCTCGGCGGTTGTCGCCGGCCTCCGCCGTCGGGCCGAAACCCCCGAGGGAAAACGCGACCAGCACGACCGCCACAAAGAACCGCCCGCCGCGAGGGCGCGAGAAGACCGATTTGCGCATGGCGCGCATGATACTACAGCCGCGCCCGCGCGGGTGCTCCGCTGAGGCACGGGCTCGAGAGAAGAGAAGAACGGAGACTCGACCTACCTTCTGCCTACCCTGCGGGTTACATTGCTGGTGCTGGGGAGAAACTTGGCGCGGACTGGCTCTTGCGTCTTGGCCGTGCTGCAGATGCAACAGAGTTGGTGGCAATCTTGTCTGGCAAAGGAGGCTGATCCATCACTCAAGACGAAAAGCCCGATTCCGGTATGACCCAGCCAAAAGCGAGGGCGGTGCCGGTCTGGTGCTGGGCGGCGGTGGCTTGCCTCTTCGGGGTTGCCGTGCTGGTTCTCCTGCAACCCATCTGGGACATCGACGAATTCTGGCACGTGAAGATTGGTGAGCTCATCGCGACCACACGTGCGGTTCCCAGGACTGATCCCTTCACATGGACGCGCGCTGGCGTGCCGTGGACCACACACGAGTGGCTGTCCGAAGTGGCCTTCTACCTCGCTTTTCGATGCGCGGGCTGGAACGGCGTACGCGCGCTGGGTGGCGCGGCGGTGCTCTTGGGGCTCGGGCTTCTCGTGCGGCTGGCGTGGCTGCGCAGTCGGAGCGCGCCGGCCGTTCTGCTGATATTTGCGCTCGTGCTGCTTCTCTACATCGATCGGATGCGGCCACGCCCTCATGTGCTGGCATTCCCTTGCGAGATTGCCTTCGTCGCCCTCCTGTTTGCTCCGCCTGATCGACGGCGGATACTCGTGGCCTCGGGACTTGCCGTACTGTGGGCCAACCTTCACGGCGGAGCGGTGCTGGCCCCGGTCCTTGCCGTCGCGGCCGCGCTGGCCCGACGCAACCGAGCCGCGGCGGTTCTTGCCGCCTGTACGATACTGGCCGTGGCCTGCAATCCGGCAGGTCTGGGCATCTACCTCGAAGCTATCGCCACAAGGGCCGTCACCCAGGCTGCCAATGTTCCCGAATGGGCGCCCGTGTGGCGCTATCTCCAGGCACCTGACGGCACACTCCACAACATGGTAGCCGCCTTCGCGCCGTTCGCGGCGTTGGCGGCCTTGCTCGTGCGGGCCTTTTTCCGTCCGAGGCTGGAAGCGGGCGCCTTCGCCGTGGCGCTGGTCGCTGCTGTGGTATCTGCGTCCGCCGGACGCCATGTGTACTTGGTCTTTCCAGCGACATTGCTTCTTCTGGCCGGGGCGCCGAAGTCGCGAGTCTCCGCGGTTTCCCCTGGCGCTTCACGCCTACCAAAGAGGGCTACCGCGATGGTCATTGCGGCGTTCGCCCTGGGCGTGTGTAGCTATGCGTACGGAGTGGGGTCGCTGCAGGGAGGCCTGCGCAACGCCCTGACCAACGCGCGCCGGCCGATTCAGGCAGGCACGTTTCCCGAGCGCATGGCGGATTTTCTCGCACGGGCCGCGCTGGGCGGGCGCATGTGGAACAGCGTGGATTGGGGCGGCTACCTCATATTCCGCCTTTGGCCCGGCCAACAGGTATTCATGGACGGTCGCACCACGCTGTTTCCTCCGGAACTCCACGACTTGGGCCACCGGGCGTTTGCCGCTGGCGCCGCTCCGTCCTTGGTCCCGGCGGTGGAGGCTGACTTCGACCGCTTGGGTGTGACGATGATCGCATCCAAGCGCCCCTTCTTTCCCGAGGGAATCTGGGACCGTCGACGGTGGATTGCCGTCTATCGCGACGAGCAGGCCGAGGTTTTCCTTCGCCGGGGACCGGGCGATGAAGCCGCCTTGCTGCGTGCCCTACGCGCCGCCGGGCTAGACCCGCAGTTCGACCAAGCCGAACGAGACCTTCTGGCGGCCTCGGGAGCCGCCGTCCTTCGCGCCCTCGCACGCCCTTCTCCCTCGGAGAACGATGCCAGGGCGCTGCTGC
>Ga0265316_10004760_pt1 | contig 13411 bp, 12 predicted proteins | sample 4522metaG_FD_202092 | JGI IMG/M metagenome (GOLD analysis project Ga0265316, IMG submission 202092) | Rhizosphere microbial communities from Carex aquatilis grown in University of Washington, Seatle, WA, United States - 4-5-22 metaG | ecosystem: Host-associated > Plants > Roots > Rhizosphere >... | reverse complement strand
AGTGAATATCTTGGGTGACATCGATCATGGCGTTGCTCCCCCATAGCATAATTTTCGCATCTTAGATGATGCTATGGGGTTTCGGCTCTCCGGCAACAAATCCGGGACAGATGCTCTGGCCCAGCCGTGCGGCCCATACGAGCTGGCGCCTCTTGACGGGCGCGTGGCGGCCGCTGTCGAGTTGATTGACCGGGATGTGGTTCCGGATCCGCCGAACCGCGTCATCGCCGCGACCGCGCCCTCCGCCGGCGCGGCGCTCGTCAGCCGGGACGGGAAGATTCGTGCGTCACAGGTTCGGACAATCCCGGGGAGGGGTGGAACCAGGCGCGGGACCAGAGGGCGCTCCGTTTGCGGACGGGAATGTGGCACACTGAGAGCAGGCGGGGCCGATGAAAACCTACAACTTCAGGATCGTGGTAGAGCCCGACGGAGAGCGCTGGCATGCCTACTGTCCGGCGCTGGTTGAGCAGGGCGGCGCGACCTGGGGCCACACCCAGCATGAAGCTCTCAAGAACATCCAGGAAGTCGTCCAGATGGTTGTGGAGAGCCTGATGGAACACGGCGAGGCGCTGCCAACCGAGCCCGCCGATCAAGTGCAGGTGTCCGCCGAGCCGCAAGTGGCAGTTGTTGTCTGAAACATGTCGATCAACTACTCGCGCTTGCGGAGCCTGACGGCGCGTGAGTTGCTCTCGGCCCTGGCCCGCGACGGTTTCGTCTTGGACCGCCAGGCGGGCGCGCCCCAGCTCCACTTCCATCCTGACGGGCGGCGGGTCACAGTCTCATTCCACCATCCCGGCGAGACATTCGAAATCAAGACATTGCGGACGATGATCGAGCTTCAGGTGCATTGGACGAATAAGGATCTAAAGCGGCTCAAGGTGATCAGGTAGCGCGGAATGGGCGAGGCCGTCCCGGCTGTCCGCACATAGTATTAGCCTCTCGCCTCATCGGCGGCAGAGGTGCATCTACTTCCCGCCAGGAACCCGCGGGGTGGCTTTGATCGGCTTGCGGAGTTTCGGTCTTATCCGACTCGGCGTGGCCGCCGGAGCTTTCACGGCGGCGCTCTCCGCGGGCGCGGTGGTGACGGCGGCGGTGGCGGAGAGAGCAATGGGTATCAACAGGTATGCCATTTGGGAGTCCGGGCCGGCGATTTCGAAGGAATTGGGCCCGGCCGTCAGCCCACTCGCCGGCAGCGTCACGTTGAGCTGATACAGTGCGTCGTACCCCGGCGCCAGCCCGGCATAGCTCGGCGTTACCGCCGTCATGTCTGCGCCGAAATAAACCGAGAAGGTGCCGGTCGCGTTGGCCACCGGGTTCGGTCCGGGCGCACCGTCCGAAATCGTTGGCGAAACGGCCCCCAGCCCGGTCAGAAACACGGACACGGTTTCGCCCTCCACGGCTGGGTTTGCGTCCGAGACCACCGTCCCGGCGGCCACGGAGTTTCCAATGCCCAGATGGACGATTGCCCCATAACCCGTCCCGTTCTGATTCTGTGTGAAAACTCCCGGCAATGTCGCGTTCACGTACTCCCAGACGATGTTTGAGGCCCCTACGCCGTTGGTCACCTGGATCTGCGCCGTGGCTCCGCTCACACCGTAGGGCACGATGACCGACATTTGCCCAGCGCTCACGTAGTAGATGGGCGCCGGCAGACCGCCAATGCTCACCTGGACGCCGCCCAGCTTGGTGGGGAGCGGTATCGGATCGCCGGATGCGTCGGCGGTCGGGGCCACTTGCGTGGCGGCAGCCAGGTTCGATCCGTACAGCGTCAGCAATTCTCCAGGAGCGATGCCGGCCGTAAAAGGTGCCGAACTGGCCGAGTTCTGTACAAGCGTCGGGTCGAGGAAGACCCCGCTCCCACTCTGGCTGGGCGCGGCGAGAGCCACGCCGAGCCCCAGGTAGAGGCCGATTCCCGAGGTGATCTGGACTGCCCCGCCGTCGCCCACCAGGTAACGCGTATAGGGGTCGCTAAAGCTGCCGCCGGTCGGCGAGATCGAGTAGTTGTGGGTGTAGTCATACAGGCTTCCATACGCGGACCCGGCGCCTCCCAGACCGTTTACCCGTTCGTGTTCCAGCAAACTCAGGCAGGAACTGGCCAGTGGTTCGGCGCACGGGGGCGCGGCGCCGGGGGCAACATAGAACGATCCGTAGTAGCTATCGAGATAGCCTCCAATCTCATCGATTCCCGCGTGGTAATAGGTCTTGGAATAACTCGGCGCAGTTGTGCTGGCCTTCACTCCGACGATCATGTCCCATCCCTGGGGCGAGCCACCGAAGAGGAAGCTGCCGTCTTTGGAAAAGTAGAAATATTTCTGCCCGAAGACCAGCGACCCGTTAGCGGGGAAGTTGGCTACCGCCGCCCCGTTGCTGAAGGTGTATGTGGCGCTGAAGGATTGCGTAATCGCGGACGTGCCATTGGCCGGGACATATCCGGTGACGATCCCCGACCCCAGGCTGCTCGATCCGTTTGGGCTCAGGGGGAAGGTGTAACCCAGGGCGTAATCTGGATTGCCTCCTTCATTGTAGTTCTCAGCGAAGTCTATCATGTCGAGCCCGGCACATAGCCAGGAGCCGGTGAAGCTGGATGCGGTGGGCGCCGGACTGGCCAGCGGCGCAGCCACGAACATGTCGTTGTAGCCGGCGCCGTTCTCTGTGCTGCTGCCAACAAAGATGCCCTGCGCCGACACCAGGCCGTAAACCACCTCGCTGGCCTGGTACAGGGTGTTGATCGGGCTGGTAATGAATCCGTAGCCGGAGGCGGCGATGGAATATGTCCCGGTGGCCGTCAGGGCTGCCAGGCCGTTGGAAGAATCCAGGACCCTCGCGTTGTTGGCGGCGGTAATGCTGTAGTTGCCGTTTCCGTCAAACACTATGTTGCCGTAGAGGGCGATGGCCCTGCTCAGGCCCCCATCCCCATACCCGTCATTGATAATGAGGACTTGACGAAAGTAGTACGTCCCGCTCAGCATGCTGTTTCCGCTGTTGTCCCAGCTTTGGGCCTGGGCTGCGGCGGCGGCCATCAGCAACAAGAACAAACGCCCGAATCTCATGTTTGAAAAAAATCCCCTACAGTTGATTATGGATGTGAGCCCCGGAAAGTTTCGCTTAATTTAGGCCGTGACGCCGCGGCGAACCAATTCCCGGAGGATTTGGTCCGCGGCGCTGGCCGGGTTTTCCGGCAGCTCGGCCGCGGTGAAGCGGAATTCCACAGATGCCGCGGATGGCGCCACGGTATTGCCAGGAGGTCCCACCACAACAACCTGCCCGGGAAGCAGCGCTACCGGGTGGCCTTTCCCCACCAGGAGCCGGGCCAGCAGCCAGACCACCTCGGGGTTGCCTTCGATGGCGATGGACGCGGTGGGCGGAACGCCCGTGCCGGCCTCCACAGCCGCCGATTCGATCATCCCGGCGCCCAGGGTTTCGTTGCTGAGGGCGTCGATGAGGATGAAACTGCCGGTGAAACGGTTGCGGCGATATGGGTCGATGAAGAGCGGCCGTTGGGCTTCCACCACCACCGCGCCGATTTCGTTGAGCTGCAAATGGCCGGCCGGCTGCGCCGCCAGCGTCTGGATGTCCACGCGGTGGCGGATTTCCACAATGCGCGCCTGGAGCGTCTGCGTGGTGTGTTTCAGGAGGTAGGGCCGGCCAGCCACCGCCGGCTTTTGGTTCATCCACACCAGCGTGGCGTCGAAGCGGCGGGCCGATTGCGGAGGGTCCGCGGGCGCGACCAGCATGTCGCCGCGGCTGACATCGAGCTCCTGCTCGAGGCGCACCGTGATGGACATGGGCGCGAACGCCTCTTCCAGCTCGCCATCGCGCGTCACAATGGACCGCACGCGGGTTCGCCGGCCGGACGGCAGAACCATCACCGCGTCGCCGCGGTGGATGGCGCCGGAAGCGAGTTGTCCGGCCAGGCCGCGGAAATCCTGGCTGGGGCGGATCACGTATTGCACCGGCAGGCGCAGGCCGGCCTGCCCGCCATTATCGGCCACGGGCACGGTTTCCAGATGTTCCAGCAGCGCCGGCCCGTCGTACCACGGCATACGCGCGCTGCGGTGGACCACGTTATCGCCGCACAGCGCGCTGAGGGGGATAAACTGCAGGTCGGGCGGGCTGCCGATCTGCGCGGCAAAAACGGCGAAGTCGGCGCAGATGGAGCGAAACACTTCCTCGCGGTACTCCACCAGGTCCATCTTATTGACCGCGATCACCAGGTGGCGAATGCCCAGCAGCGTGGCGATGTACGCGTGGCGGCGGGACTGCGCCAGCACGCCGTGGCGCGCATCGATCAGCACGATGGCAAGCTGCGCGGTGGATGCGCCGGTGGCCATGTTGCGGGTGTACTGTTCGTGGCCCGGCGTGTCGGCGATGATGAATTTGCGCCGCGGCGTGGAGAAATACCGGTACGCCACGTCGATGGTGATGCCCTGCTCCCGCTCGGCGCGCAGGCCGTCGGTGAGCAGCGAAAGGTCCAGGGCGCCGGGCGCGTGGTTGCGCGTGGCCTTGCGAATGCCGGCGAGCTGGTCTTCGTAGACCGTCTTCGAGTCGTAGAGGAGCCGGCCGATGAGAGTGGATTTGCCGTCGTCCACGCTGCCGGCGGTGGTGAAGCGGAGGAGTTCGCTCATTCTCTCAGAAGTAACCCTCGCGCTTCTTCAGTTCCATGGAGCCTTCCTGGTCGTGATCGATCACGCGGTTCTCGCGTTCCGAGCGGCGGAAGACCAGCATCTCTTCGATGATCTTGGGGACCGTGTCGGCCTCGGAGCGGATAGCGCCGCTGCACGGCGTACAGCCCAGCGAGCGCATGCGACACGTCACCATTTGCGGCTTTTCTCCGGGCAGCAGGGAGATGGCGTGCTCCACCGGAATGAGCATCTCCCCGCGCACCACCATGGGCCGCGGCTTGGCAAAGTACAGCGGGACCACGGGAATGTTCTCCAAATGGATATATTCCCACACGTCCAGCTCGGTCCAGTTGGACAGCGGAAAGACGCGGATGGATTCGCCCTTGTCCACCCGGCTATTAAAGAGGTTCCACAGCTCGGGGCGCTGGTTCTTGGGATCCCATTGGCCGAAGGCATCGCGGAACGAGTAGACGCGCTCCTTGGCGCGCGACTTTTCCTCGTCGCGGCGCGCGCCGCCGAAGGCCGCGTCGAAACCGCCGGCGGCGAGGGCGTCGAGCAGGGCGCGCGTCTTGAGCAGGCCGCAGCATTTCTGCGTGCCCAGGCGGAAGGGGTTGGCGCCATCGGCAATGGCCTGGATGTTGGTATGCACAATCAGCCGCGCGCCGATTTCGGCGCAGAACCGGTCGCGGAACTCCAGCATCTCGCGAAACTTGTAGGTGGTGTCGATGTGCAGCAAAGGGAACGGAAGGGGGCCGGGGTAAAATGCCTTCTGTGCCAGCCGCACCATGACCGAGGAGTCTTTGCCGATAGAATAGAGCATCACCGGCCGCTGGAACTCGGCGGCCACCTCGCGCAGAATATGGATACTCTCGGCTTCCAGGGTCTGCAAATGGGTAAGGGTATGGGGGTTCATGAATAGTCAGAAGAGGGAAGCCGGAAGGTGGAAGACAGAATACCGGGGCCTCGTGCGGCGCCATTCTGGCTTCCCTCTTGCGGCTTCCCCCTTCTTGTTACTCAAGGATATCATGTTAATCATGCTTAAGTCTATCGGGATGGTCCTGATCGCGGTGCCTGCGCTCGTGGCCCAGGAAGGCGCGATCTCCGCCGCGCGGATTCGAGAGCACACCCGGTTCCTGGCAAGCGACTTGTTGGAAGGCCGGGGCGTGGGCCAGCGCGGGGGTGACATCGCCACCGAGTATATCGCCACGCAGTTTGCCCTGGCGGGGGCCAAGCCAGCGGGCGACAACGGCACCTGGTTTCAAAAGGTGCCGCTGGTGGGGGTAGAGACGCTGCCGGATGCGTCGCTGAGCGCCGTGGGTTCCGGCAAGGCGGTCGACTTCCAGTGGCTCAACGATTTCGTGGCCGCCAGCCAGACCCAGGAGGCCGACACCCAGTTCGAAGCGCCCGCCGTTTTCGTGGGCCATGGCATCGCCGCGCCGGAATACAAGTGGGACGATTTTCAGGGCGTGGACGTCGCCGGCAAAGTGCTGGTGGTGTTCACCAACGAGCCACCCTCCACCGATCCCGTGTTCTTTGACGGCCGCGCGCTCACCTACTACGGCCGCTGGACCTACAAATACGAGGAAGCCCTCCGCCGGGGCGCGCGCGGCGTGATCATTATCCACACCACGCCGACCGCCGGATACGGCTGGGACGTGGTGCGCGGCTCCTGGGCGCGCGAGATGCCGTTCGTCAAGCTGGCGCCCGGCGAGCGCGCCCTGGGGTTCGCCGGCTGGATCACCCGCGAAGCCGGCGACAAGCTGCTGGCGCTGGCCGGCAAATCCGTGGACGAACTGCTAGCCGCGGCCGACAAACCCGGCTTCAAGGCGATGCCGCTGGACATCCGGATCCGCTGCCACCTGCGGTCGAAGATTCGCGAGCTGAACACCCGCAACGTGGCCGCCCTGGTGCCTGGCAGCGACCCCGTATTGAAGAACGAAGTGGTCATCTACACCGCCCACTGGGACCATCTGGGCATCGCCACTCCGGTGAATGGCGACGCCATTTATAACGGCGCCATCGACAACGCCACCGGCTGCGCCATTCTGATGGAACTGGCGCGCGCGTGGGCGGCGTTGCCGCAGAAGCCCAAACGGTCGGCGCTGTTTCTTTCGGTGACCGCCGAAGAGGGAGGGCTAAGGGGCTCGGAATACTATGCCGCGCACCCGCTGTTCCCGGCGGCGCGTACGGCCATCGACCTGAACTACGACGCCATCTACCCGTGGGGCCGCGCCAAGGATGTGGTCATCACCGGCGCGGAACGCACCACCGTGTGGCCGCTGGCGCAGCAGATCGCCGCGCGATTGCACCTGGCGGTTTCCCCGGACGACGAGCCGGAGCAGGGCAGCTATTTCCGCTCGGACCATTTCTCTTTCGCGCACGCCGGCATCCCGGCGTTTTCCATCGATCACGCCACCGAATTCGCCGGGAAACCGGAAGGCTACGGGCACCGGATGGCGGAAGCGTACAACGACCACGATTACCACCACCCCTCGGACGAGTTCCACGCCGATTGGGATTTCACGGCGCTGGGGCAAGCGGCGGAATACGGCTTCCTGTTGGGCCGCGACATCGCCAACCAGGACAAGCTGCCCGACTGGCGTCCGGGAGACCAGTTCCACCGGTAGGGCGCCGTCAGCGGGCCAAGTGATTAATTCCGAAAGCTTCCGCCACATCGTCCGGAAGGCTGTCGAAGTCGGGAGCGATTCGAATCTCACCCGCCATCGAACCGGGCGTCCGAGGCTGGGCCGGGCCGTGGAAAGCTACCATACGGGCAACAGGTTTGCCAGCCTTGGCAATGATGACCTCGTCTCCGTTTTGCACCGCCTCGACGAGCGCGGAAAACTCAGCCTCGGCTTCGGAAATATCGCGCACGAGCATGCCTGAAGTTTAGCGCACCCTGGAACCGGTGCGGCCTGCTACTTCGCCTCCGGCGGTTGGATCAACTCGGGCACAGCCGCAATTGCTTCCGGCGGAACGGGCTTCAGTTTGAGCTGTTCCACCAGGAAGGCAATCCGGTCGCGCCGCGCTGCGGCATTCAGCGCGTGGGGAGCGTCGTAGAGTTTGAAGCGCTTGGGCTCGCTGACCACAGCGGCGTACTCGCGATCGCGCTCCGGAGTCAGGAATTCCTCGCGCGATGCGTACTGCAGGAAAACCACCGCCGGTGAAGCATGGCTCACATACTTGCCCTGATCCAGCCAGGCGTACTGCGCCATGAACCTGTCGAATTTCCCGGGCCCCACTCTTTGGCGGTAGTCTTGCGACTCTTTGGATCTCAGCGTCACCTGGTCGGAAAGTGTCCCGGCCATCAGGACAAACGCCTTGAAGCGGCGGTCGATTCCGCTCAGGAAAGCTCCGGTCGCGGCGTTATAACTGTGTCCCACATAGGCGAGACGCCGCGCATCCACATCGTGCCGCGCCAGCAGCAGGTCCGCGCCCCGGCGCGTGTCGACAATCGCCTGGACTCGTTCGGCGATCATCCGGTCGCTCAGGTCGGCGGAATCCGCCACATACCCCGGGCGCGCCACGGGGCCATCGATCAGCAGCGACACCACTCCGGCCGGGGCCAGCGCCACTGCCTCGGCGAGGAACTCTTTGCGATTGAGAAACTCCGAACCCGTTTGATACCAGTGGCCCCAAATGACCGCCGCGAAAGGTCCTGGGCCGCCGGGCGCCACCAGGTAGGCCGGAACCCGCCCACCCGGGCTGGCGTAAGAGATATCGTGAACGGTCGCGGCGCCGCGCTTCTCGACGCCGGCTTCCCGGATATCGAGCGGCACTTTTCGATCGTAGTCAAAATGGCGCAGCATCTCCGCGTCCTGCGCCCGCAGCGGCAGGCAGAGAAACAGAAGAAGGGACGGAAAGGCGGTACGCATAAGCATCCTCGATTATCGGCATTCTACCAGAGTCTGAAATCGCCAACGAAAGAGGTCCCTTTCCGGCGAGGCCGGCAGCAACGTCCTCAACTTTACGCACTTGCGAGCGCGAGCTTGGGGAGTCTGATTGGCGGGTGCGCTACGTCTGCCCACGACCTTCTCAAATCGAGTTTACGCCCGACGCCAAAAAGCCGCCGTCCACCGCGAGGCACTGGCCGGTGATGAAACTGGCGGCGTCGGACGCTAGCAGCACCGCGGCGCCGATCAGCTCTTGCGAATTGCCGAAACGGGCCATGGGAGTGCGTAGCTTCAGCTCGCGGCCGCGCTCCGTGCCGTCGAGAAACGCGGCGTTTAAATCGGTGCGGAAGACGCCCGGGCAAATGGCGTTCACGTTGACGCCGCTCTGCGCCCACTCCACCGCCAGGCTGCGGGTGAGCGAAAGCACGGCGGATTTCGACGCCGCGTAGGCCGCCACCTGCACCAGCGACACGAAGGAATTGAGCGATGCGATATTGATGATCCTGCCGCGCCGGTTGGCGGCCAGCGGCCGGTAGAACGATTGGCACGTGCGCAGCATGCCCGTCAGGTTGACATCCATCAGGCCATCCCATTCGGACTCGGTGATGTCCACGGTGGGCTTGCGGAAGATCTGGCCGGCGGCATTCAACAGGACATCCACCTGGCCGAATTCCGCCAGAATGGCGTCGCGAAACTGGTCTACGGATGCGCGGGAAGCGATGTCGCAGACACGGCGCAGGGTCCGGCCGCCGGCGCGCTCGACGGCGGCGCATACTTCTTCCACCATCGCCTCGCGGCGGCCCGTGGGGACCACGTCGGCCCCGGCCGTCGCCAGGCCGATCGCCAATTCGCGGCCCAGCCCCGACGTGCCGCCGACCACGGCGACGACGCGCCCGGTTAAATCCATCAGGTTCTTTGCTGCCATGGGAACGCTCCTATACCGATTCGGGACCGCTCCCTCACGGTCGCGGCTCTGAACGGCAACTGCCGGGCCGCGACCGTGAGGGAGCATTTACGCCCTACCGCTGAATGCGCGAAGATCCGCCCTTGGCGAACGCCCGCACCTGCTCCACCGTCGCCATGGTGGTGTCTCCCGGAAACGTAGTGAGCAGCGCGCCGTGCGCCCAGCCGAGTTTCACGGCTTCCTCCGGCGGCTCGCCCGCCAGCAGTCCATAGAAGAACCCTGAGGCGAAGCCGTCGCCGCCGCCCACACGGTCGAAAACGTCCAGCTCGCATACCGGGGCCGTGAAGGTCTTGCCGTTGACCCACGCCACGGCGCTCCAACTGTGCCGGTTGGTGGAGTGGACCTCGCGCAGCGTGGTGGCCACCACCTTGATCTGCGGGTGCTTTTCCACCGCGCGGTCGATCATTCCAAAAAACGCGCCGGGGTCGAGCTTGGACTTGCTGGCCACCTCGGGGCCGGCAATTCCCAGGCCCTTTTGCAGGTCCTCTTCGTTGCCCACCAGCACGTCCACGTTTTTCACGATGCGTCCCAGAACCTCGCCGGCGCGCGCCGTGCCGCCGGAGATGCTCCAGAGTTTCTCGCGGTAGTTCAGGTCGAAGGAGATCACCGCGCCGGCGGCCTTAGCCGCCTCCATGCCTTCGATGACGAGTTCCGCGGTAGTGGGGGAGAGCGCGGCGAAGATGCCGCCCGAGTGGAACCAGCGCACGCCGCCGCGGAAAATGTCGCTCCAATCGAAATCGCCCGGCTTCAGGCGGGCCGCCGCCTCGTTCGCGCGGTTATAGAACACCACCGGAGGCCGCACGCCGAAGCCGCGGTCGCTATACACCGCCGCCATGTTGGGGCCGGTGACGCCGTCGTGAGCGAAGCGTTTATAGAAGGGCCGGACGCCCATGGCTCTGACCCGTTCGGCAATCAGGTCGCCGACAGGGTAGTCCACCATGGCGGTGGCGATTCCGGTCTGCAGGCGGAAGCAGTCGGCCAGGTTGGCGGCCACGTTGAACTCGCCGCCGCTGACGTGGATCTTGCACTCGTTGGCCTTCCGGAACGGGATATTTCCGGGATCCAGGCGATGGATGAGAGCGCCCAGGGACACCAGGTCCAGGGCACCCTGCTGAGGGATATGAAGGGGTTGACTCATGGGCTGTACTCCTCCACGCTATGGTTCTTGCGCGGCGCCTGTCAAGTGGGCATGGCGGAAAGCCGGTGTCCAACAATTCGCTCATGCCGACTGGTGTAGCGTCTGACGGCCCTTCGACTGCCAGTAGGCAAGGAGATCATTGATATTGATGAAGGCTTCCAGCTCGGACTCTTCTTCCTCCGTCAACTCACCTTCGTTGGCTCTGATATTGAGTTCTTCGATCCGGGCCGCGTCTGCCTCTGGAAAGTCGAGGGCCAGGATGCTTTCAGCGAGCGCCCGAGTCATCCCATGCCCGGGTATGTCAAACACCCTGTGCAATACGTCGGCGTGGGGCTTGGGGCTAACCTTGAAACTGGCCATCCTGCCCTATTTTACCTCCCAAAGGCCGGGCCACGCGATGTTGCCGCTGCTTGTCCGGGATCCCTCCGCCCCGCTCCTGCAACCATTGCGCATTGCAGCCGATAAGACGTCTGGATGATCTCAATCCGCAAACAAATGGAGGAGTCTGCGACCGCCGAAGCGCGCGCTCGGGCCCTTCTCAGAGCCTTCCTGGGATTGATCGCCTCGGTTCCTAAGGCCGCGCTGCCGGCCAACGCGGAGCTTGCCGCACAATGCCGCGAGACCCTCGACAAGGTCGCCGCGCCCCTCAAGAGCGAGCCGCCATTGCCGGCCATCGACGATGCGGGCACGGTGGCCGTCCAGCAGGTGGACGAGATTTGCCGCTCGAACAAAGTGGCCATCGAGGAGCGCGATGCCGCCCTGAAGGAAATGGTGGAGACGGTGGCCTGGGCCATCAACTGCTTCAAGGGCCATGGCGAGCGCCACAAGGTCAGCTTGTGCAAACTGGCCGATGGGTTCGAATCGCTTTCCCGCGTGGAGGACCTCGGCGAACTCCGGCGCCGGCTGCGCGAAGATGTATCCTCGCTGCGCGAAACGGTGGAGCAGTTGCGCAAGGAAAGCGAAGAGTCGGCGCGCCGCCTGGAGACGCAGGTCACGGCCTTTCAGGAACGGCTCGAACGGTCGCGCAAAGAGACGCACATCGACCGCCTGACCGGCCTGGGCAGCCGGCGGGATGCGGAGCGGGCTCTGCAAAGGGCGGCCAAGCGCGCGGGGCCAGTGTGCCTGCTGCTGTTCGATATCGAGGGCTTCCGGCAGATCAACCAGACGCATGGCGCGCAGTTCGGCGACAAGCTCCTGCGAGCCCTGACCCACACCCTGCGCGAGCGGTTTCCGGGCGAGGGCGTCCTGTTCCGGTGGGGCGCCGACGAGTTCCTGGCGATCGCCGAAGGACCGGTGGCGGCGCGCCTGGACCAGAGCCGCGGGATCTGCGACTCCTTCGCCAGCAGCAGCTACTACACCGCGGAAGCCAAACTGAAGAAGCCGGTGAGCGCCAGGGTGGCTTGCGGCGCGGCGGACCGGGTCCGCGGGGAAAGCTGCGAGGAGTGGTACCGCCGCGCACGCGAGAGCCTGGAACAACACCGCCAGAACCGGCGCCCGTGACCGCGCGGCGCCCCCGTCGCTGGCGACCGCGCGCGAGCCGTCCGCACGAGGGCTCGCGGCGGTGCTTAACCGCAGCGGGGATAGCTGGCCGAAACCGCTTCCTTACCGGCGCGGCTCAGACACGGGCGCACTGATTTCGCAGGGGTTACCGGGCCGGGTGCAGGGAAAATGGAACCCCGTGAGCAGCGGCGTTTCGCTATCGAAACACGATTTCCGCACCTTTGCGCGCGATGGTGTGCTTCTCGAAAGCGGCTTGCTTGTGCGGATGGTCGCGGCGGAAGTGCGCTCCGCGGCTTTCCTCGCGCGCCAGAGCGCATCGCGCGATCAGCAGCGCCACCTGGTGCATGTTGCGGACCTCGGCCTCTTCCGGCGCAACCGGGCCCAGGCGCTCCGCGGCTTCCAGCCTCTGGCAGGCCGACCGCAGGCCCGCACCGCCGCGCACGATTCCGCACTGATCCCATGCCAGCGCGCGGATCTCCGCCGCGGTGGCCGTCGAGCCGCGGGAGTCCGGCGGTGCGCCCAACCCCGGCCGGGGCAAGCCGGCCCACTCGCGCATGGCCCTGCCGGCGCGCGCCCCAAACACTACTCCCTCCAGGAGCGAATTGCTGGCCAGCCGGTTGGCGCCGTGAACCCCCGTGCAGGCTGCTTCGCCGGCCGCATAGAGCCGTGGAAGGCTGGTGCGTCCGTCCAGGCCGGTATGCACGCCGCCCATGGCGTAGTGCGCGGCGGGAGCCACCGGGGCGGGCTGCCGCTCCAGGTCCACGCCGTATTGCAGGCAGGTCTGGTAGATGCGCGGGAAGCGCGCGCTCACGAAGCCGGGCTCGCGATGGGTGAGGTCCAGGAAAACGGACGGGGCGCCGGCGCGCTCCATTTCGGTCACGATAGCGCGCGCCACCACGTCGCGCGGCGCCAGTTCCTTCAACCGGTGGTAGCGCTCCATGAAGCGCTCGCCCGCGCCATTGCGCAGGTACCCGCCTTCGCCGCGCAGCGCTTCCGAGAGCAGAAACCGCGGCGCACCCTCCACGTGGAGCGCGGTGGGATGGAACTGCACGAACTCGATATCGCCGATCTCGGCGCCCGCGCGGTAAGCCATGGCCACGCCGTCGCCGGTGGCCACATCGGGATTGGTGGTGTTGCGGAAGACGTTGCCCAAGCCGCCGGTGGCCAGCAGCACGGCGCGCGCGGCGACGGAGATCAGGCTGTGCGACTTACCATCCCACAGGGTGGCGCCCGAGACGCCATCGTCCAGCAGCAGGTCGATGGTGGCGGCAAAGCTGCGGAAGGTCACGTTAGG